>Ga0302324_100007004_pt1 | contig 24102 bp, 24 predicted proteins | sample Palsa_T0_1_FD_201949 | JGI IMG/M metagenome (GOLD analysis project Ga0302324, IMG submission 201949) | Peat permafrost microbial communities from Stordalen Mire near Abisko, Sweden - Palsa_T0_1 | ecosystem: Environmental > Terrestrial > Soil > Palsa > Peat permafrost | place: Sweden: Abisko... | reverse complement strand
CCGGAATATTGCTGCTCCATCAATGGTTGCCACTGTGGCAGGCGTTCGGAGTCGCCGGCTGCGGCATCTTGCTAATCGGGATCGCGAGTTACGCAGTGCTCAAGCCTTCATACGGGCTCAATACCGCGGAGTAGGTGTACGAATGAAACCAATACTAGTGGTCGGTCTGATCATCGCCATGCTCGGAGTGTTGGGGCTTGCCATTCCTGAGTTCACGACCAATGACACCACCAACGTCGTGACGGTTGGCGCCCTGAAAGTTCAGGCGACAGAGCCGACTTCGCACAGCGTGCCGCCAATCGTAGCGGGCGCCGCGATTATCATCGGCCTGATGCTGACGGGCACCGCCCTGTATCAGAAATCATGACGGCTTGATCGACCAGGGCGCCGGCCTCTTTTCAAAGAAGCATTCGAGCCCCGATCGGGTCTCGTCAGTGATACGCGGCGCCGCCGTGTACTCGGTCATGCTCATCGCTATCGCCTGGCCCGAAAATTTACACATCAACGACTTGGTAGTGGCTTCCGCCTTCGGCGCGTTCATCGCGATCGCTTCCGCCCAGGCCATCGCGGCGTCCATCAACTGATCCGCCCTCACGACCTTGTTGATAAGGCCAAGCGCCTTCGCCTGATCGGCGGTCATCATCTCACCCGTGAGCAGCAGGTATCGTGCAACGCGCTCGCCCACTAATCGCATCAGGTGCAGAATCACCATTCCCGCCTGAATGCCGTGCTTCATTTCGGTATAGCCGATTTGCGCGCTGTCCGCGGCAACGGCCAGATCGCATGCACTCAAGAAGCCGGCGCCATTGCCGACCGCCACGCCGTTGACGGCCGCGATCGAAGGTTTACCCAGCCGATACACGCGCTCGATGAGCGCCTCGCCGCGAAGTGCCCCGTCCCAGACCGATCCGGATTCGTCGACCGGTAGCTCATCGAGCATCGCGCGCAGCTCGCCAAGATCCATCCCGGCCGAAAACGCTGCGCCGGTGCCGGTGAAAACCAGGGCGCGAACGCCAGGATCTTCTTCGGCGCGCAAAATCGCGGCCATCAGAGCGTCGATCATGCCGGCACTGAGCGCGTTGCGATGCTCCGGTTTGTTAAGGGTAATTATCGCCGCCGGATATCGCGTTTCGTACAGAACGATTTCGTCGCCCATAATTGTTCATCCGTTTTTCTTCAGTTGGGATCGGCAACCGACGTCGCAGCCGCTATCTGTGCCGCGTCACGAATCTGGCCGAAGTGAATTTTCCCCAGATCGAATTCCTCCAGCGCCTTGATCATGCTCGTCAGCGCGGCCTTGCACGTCGGCAGATTTTTCCGCGCACGCGTGAGCGGGTTGCATCGCGCGACGATGAAATTTTTCAGATACGGATGCATCAGGCCACGCTTCTTGCCCGCCGTCACCAGCTCAACCGCCAAATCGTCCGCGCGCTCGACTTGCCCCGCGCGCTCTTCGCGATCTTCGATCGCCTCCTTGAGCGGCTTGGCCATGAATCCGTCGACGCGGCTAAGCAGCGGCGCGTAAACCCCGCCGGAAAAGCGTGGTTTCTTTTCATACAGCAGGCCGAGCGTGATGTAATGCGCGCGCTCGAACTCGAAGGCGAAATCTTTCTCCGCGGATTTCGGCCGCTCCTCGATCCGCGCGCGATACATCCGGATGACTTCGAGCGCCTTGTCCCGCAGGTTGTGCGCTTTCTCGGTGTTGAGCGCGAGAATCTGAAATGCGACCTCGGCATCTGGTATCACGATCGCGGGAATCATTTTCGCGCCGGACTTCACCGCCGCTGCCCGGCGATGGTTACCGTTGGGAGTCCAGTAGATACCGGCGGAATAGACTGCGACGATCGGCTCGGTGAAGCGCTCGAGTTTCCTCATCACCTCGATCATTCGCTTGAGATGCGCCGGCGAAAGGTCGCGTTGATACGGCGTCGCCTCCACCTTCGCGATCGGAAGCATCGCGAACAAATGCCAATGATCGCCGATCGGCTCCTGATACGCCGCGAGCGCAGCGCCACCGTCAGCTTCTATAGTCGCCGCCAATTCTGTAACCGCGGCCGGAATTTTTGCGCCGCGCGGAGAGGTCGCCAGCTCTGCCATAGAATTCGCGCCTACTGCGCAGGCGTCGGCGGCGGCGCAGCTTCGTTGATTGCCACAATATGAAAATGAACCGTCGCCTCATCACCGGCCAGAATCGAGCTGAACAGAAGGCCCGGAACCTTCACCCCGAAATCTTCGTAGTCGAATTTCACCTCGCCGTCGCCCGTGAAAGCGCCGTCGGCGTTGAGCGTGAAGTGCACCGACATTGTCATCGCGTGCGCTTCGCCGTGAAGCGTCAGGAATCCCGTCACGATCGCGGTGCCTTCGCGCGAATTTGTCATCACGACGCCGACGATGCGGTTGCTCTCAAATCCGATGGTCGGAAATTTGTCCGCCTCCAGCGATTTTTCGGTAACCGCTCGATCGCGCGACGGGTTGTCGCTGCGGTAACTGGTTGCGTCGATCAGAATCCTCACCTTCGCGCTGCCCGAAATATTATCTGGGTCGCCGCTTATCGCGCCATCAATTATCCGAAACATCCCGATCGCGTGCCCGCGAATGAATGCGGCCGGCTCCGCGACCGAAGCGCTCACGGTGCTGCGGTCGAGGTCCACCTTGAATCGCATCATCGCTGCGGATGAGACGCCCGGCGCGAAAACTATCAGCGCGAAGGCGCCGGCCAGCGCTATCAGAACGCGCGCAAGGCCGGCGCAAAATTTGTCTGCGGATCTTTTCAATTGGCAAGTACTCCCAGCTGCGATCAGCCGAAACGACGGCGCGCTATCGCCACGCCAATAACAGTGTAGATGATTCCGAAGCCGAAATTGACCGAGGACGGAATCAGCGCGCTCGATGCGGCAAGGTCGCGGATCATCAGATCGTTGAACGCGCGCATTGCCCACGTGGTCGGCAGCGCCAGCGCGACTTGCTGCATCCAGAGCGGTTCGAAGTCAATCGGCCACCAGCATCCGCCGATCGCCGCCATCGTCATGATCACGATTGCACCCACCGGCAGAACAGCATCGCGCGTCCGCCCCACTCCAGCGACGATTAATCCGAAGGCCGCGCCCGCAAACGCGATCGCCGCAGCCGGCATCAGCAGCGCTGCCGGCGTACGGCCCAGCGAAATTCCGAACAGCACGTAACCCGCCGCAAACAGCACGATCATCTGGATGAATCCGACCACGAAGCGGGCAAGCAATTTTCCGGTGAGCGTCGTCCACAACGGCGCCGCCGCCGATCGCAGCCGCTCGAGCGTGCCCCAATCATGCTCATCGATCAGCGCCAGCGACACGCCCATCAACATTCCGATCAACAAGAAGGTCACAGCGAAACCGGGCACCTGTAAGTCGAAAGCGTTGAATCCTGCGATCGGACCGATCGCCTTGCCGGTCGAGTCGATCGCGGTGATTCCAAGCGTGCCCGGAATCGCCAGACTCGGATCCATCACCGGCACCTCCGGAATATTGATGAGCGGAATTTTTGGCGTCGGCGGCAACTCGGGCAGGTTGAGATCGATCCGCGGAATCGTAAGAGCGTTGTCGAGCCGGCTGCGCGCATCGCGAATATCCTCGACCGGCGCGAGATTGACCCCGCCCAGATTCAGATCCGCGGGCAAAGTGGGAAAGGTCGGCGGCGGCGGTATATCGGCGGCATGGCTGCCTGCCATCTGCTTGAGCTGGGCGAACCACGTGTCGAACTGCCCGTGCGCAACATCGAGACGGCTCAGGTAGTCCTTCAGCTCGTTGAGTTTCCCCTGCTGCGTGGCGGTATCGGCGTCGATCTTCCGCTGCATGCGATCCAGCTCGGTATCCAGCGCCAGCTTCGTTCGATCGCGCGCGTCGCTCAGCGCGCTCTCGATGTGCGCGCGAATCTTTGGCGCAACTTCGGCGCGCGCCGCATCCGACTGCGTCGCAAGGCGCTCAGCTTCGGAACGGGCTTGTGCGGCGGAGTCGCGCGCTTGATCGAGTTGATCCGTGAAATCGCGAGTCCGCGCGGCGGTCTGGCTGCGTGCCCGGGCGGCCGCTCCGATGCTGATCTGCCGGCACAGCTCCGAAAGGGTCAGCTCGATCTTTATCGTCTGCAGATATTTTACCGGGTCGGTATAAACTGCGATCTGCGCGCTGTGGCCGTGCATGATCGCGTCGGTCGTTCCCGGCTCAATTATTATTCCGACCACCGCCAACTTGCGCTGCCGGACAAGCTCCTCGGTCTCGGGACGGCTCTTCGCATGAATAACCGTCAAGTCCGGCTGGCTCTCAATCGCGTCGAGAATCGCCTGTCCAACGGCGCCGCGGTCTTCGTTGAAAACAGCCACCACATATTCGCCGCGCGGAGCGGTCTCACCGCCATAAATCTTCGCCAGCGAGAAACCGGCGGCCGCTATGACCGCGATCGGCGCGAGCAACAGCATGAACAAGCCAACCCGATCCCGCCGGATGAGCAGGAATTCCTTCTCGATCGTCAGCCATACTGCGCGCAGCCTCATCTCGGTAAATCCCTGTAATTGGTTTTGGATCCGCTGTCGCGCAGCGCGTGGCCGGTCAGTTTTAAAAAGGCGTCCTGCAGATTGGGACGATGAACGTGGAACTCGATTACCTCGTCGCCCAGCTCGCCGGCGCGCCGAATTACCTCGGGCACCTGCTCCAGCGTATGCAGCGTCAGCGCCGCGGCGAAACCGTCAACCACCTCCCACGGCAGTTCGTTGACGCCCTCGATTCCGCTGGACCATCCGCGTGGCAGCTCTTTTTTTGTCGTGATTTCTATTCGCGGCTCCGTTCCCGCCAGCGCAATGAGTTCCCGGTCGGTCCCTTGCGCGACAATTTTTCCGTGATCGATCAGGATGATTCGATTGCACAGCCGCTCGGCTTCTTCCATGTAGTGCGTGCTGTACAGGATCGCTCCGCCCGCCTGCGCCGCGGCCTCGACCACTGCGAAGATTCGCCCGCGTGATTGCGGATCGACGCCGACAGTCGGCTCGTCCAGCAGGATCGCCGCCGGGTAATGCATCATGCCGCAGGCGATATTCAGCCGCCGCATCATGCCGCCGGAAAAGTCTTCCACCACGTCATCAGCGCGATCATCCAGGCCGACTTCCTCCAGCAGACCGCGGGCGCGTTTGAGCGCGTCGCGCGCGGCCATCCCCTGCATGCGTCCGAAGAACATCAGATTTTCAAGCGCCGTCAGCGTCGGATAAAGCGCCAGCGACTGCGGCACCAGTCCGAGGCTATGACGAGACTGGCGCGGCGCGTCAGCCAGATCGTAGCCCGCTATCAAGGCGTGGCCGGAGTCGGGAGCGATCACGCCCGACAGAATCGAAAGCGTAGTGGTCTTGCCGGCGCCGTTGGGACCGAGCAGACCGACGATCTCGCCCGGGTTCACCGTGAACGATACTCCATCGAGCGCCAGGCGTTCGCCGTAGTTCTTGCGCAGCTCTTCCGCCCGGATCATCGGCCCGGAGTTCATCGGTCACGATCCATGGATGCGCCGGATTTGAGGTCGACGTTCAGCGGTAACTCACAATTTCAAGCAGATTGCCGTCAGGATCGAGAAAGTAGATGCAATCGTGATCGCCCCAATCGATCGCTGCCGCGCTCTCGACCCCCGCCGCCGCGAGCCGCTCCCGCGCGCCGCCAAAATCGCTCGCCCTCACCTTGAACGCATGATGACCGCGTCCGAGCGGGTGCCCGATGATCGACCGTCGCGCGGCCTCGTCGAGCGGCAGCCGCGGCACCTCGAACAGTGCCAGGTTCTGCCCGCCGCAATCCAGCAGCACCTGATCGCCGAAACGGTTGACCACTTCAAGCCCGAGGACGTCCGTGTAGAAGCGCTCCGCACGCGCGAGGTCCGCAACCTCGATACCAAAATGATCCAGCCGCTCGAGTTTCATCGCGGGCACTGGAACAGATTATCCACGCGCTTCGACTATTAGGAAGATGCGGCCACCGTTTGGCCCTCGAGGTCTGCGCGTCTCGATTCCAGTACGCGTTCCTTCTCGCGGCGGATGAATGCCGGGTCGAAGGTCACTATCAGTACCGGTAGAATCGTCATTGCGCCGAGCATCGAAACGAACATCCAGACCGCCAGCAGCAGGCCCATCTCGGCATCGAAGCGGATGCTCGACCAGTACCAGAACAGGACCGACGCGACCAGTGTTAGCGCGGTGAAAGCGACGGCTTTCCCCGAAGTGATCAGCGCTGTATAGGTGCTTTCCTGGAGGTCGTGCCCGGCCGCCAGCTCCTCGATTATTCGACTTACTATGTAAATAGAATAGTCAATTCCGAATCCGACTCCGACAGTGACTACTGGCAGAGTGTTGATGTTGATCCCGATATCGTGGGCCCCCATGTAGGCATTGATAGCGGCATTGGCGAGCGCCAGCGGGAACAGCAGGTACAGTCCCGCCATGAACGACCGATAAGTCACCAGTATTATTATGTAGATAGTCGCGAACGCGAGTACGTTGAGCAGCAGATCGTTGTCGATGATCTCCTGGTTGGCGGCCGCAAGCTCACCAATAATCCCGGCGGCCAGCGAAAAGGTGACGCCCGATACCTGATGTTCGGGTTCAGCGAAGAACAGCTTGGTGCGCTCCACGATGCGCTGGACGTTCTCACCCTCGCGATCCTTTGAATAGACCGTAATCTGGGTCGCGTCGCGCCGCGGCGTGATAATGTACGCGGTCGACAGCGGCGACGCTCCCGCCAGCAGTCCACCGAGCAGTTGTCCGGTGCCGCGTGGGGTGGTCGGCAGCACGTTCCACTTCGGCTGAAATTCTCTAAGGGCGGATCCGCCGTTCGACAGGAGATCGGCGACTGAAAACGTGCGTCCAACCGCCGGATCGCGCTCCATGTAGCGTTCGTACTCGTCCATCACGTGGTACAGCTTGGGATCGTCGAGCGAGTCGCGCTTAGCCAGCTCCGCCACGACGACAAACTGCTCGATCGCGCCGAACTCGCTCTGGATCGCTGCCATCGACTTGTTATACGCCGAGTCGGGCCACAGGATCGGCGACGAAGACGACGGATCTCCGACCTTGAGGCCGGTCCAGAAAAACGCGCACATCGCGATCACCGCGGCCGTCGCGGCGAAGGTCGCGATACGCCCTTGCTTCTCCAGCATCGGCCGGGCGATCGACACCAGCATGCGCTTGAAGAAGCCACGCTCGCGGCGCTCGATCACCTCGATGTGCGGCGGCGCGAGGTAGTAGTAGACGATCGGATTCAGTATCAGCTCGCTCACGATGATCGCGGCAATCCAGAAGCTCGCCGAGATTGCGAGCTTCTGCAGAAACAGTACCGGCACCAGCAGGATGACCAGAACGCCGAACGCGTCGGTCAGAATTCCCGACAGCGACGGTACGAACAGCTCGGAGAACGACGACAGGATCGCCTTCTCCTTGTCGCGCAGGCGGTAGAACTCCTCGTAGTACCGATCATGCATCTGCACCGAATGACTGACCGCGCGCGCCGTTATCAGGAACGGGATCACGAGCACCAGCGGGTCGAGTCCGAAGCCGAGCAGCCGGATGAAACCGAGGCCCCAGATGGCGCAGATTACGCCGGAAATAGTCGGCCGCAGCGCGCCGCGCCAGTCGTGGAAATAAAGATAAAGCAGGATCCAGACGGCGAGCACCGTGGCGACAAAAATCCAGAGAAACTCCGGCGTGTAGTGATAAACCCAGCCGTAAAGAATCGGCTGCCCACCAACGTAGATATGCACCGTCGAGTCGCGCTCGGGGTCAACGACTATTTTTCGAATCTCGTCGAAGATGCGCGTGTAGTCCAACCGCGATTCGAGGAAACTGCCTTCGATTACCGCCGCCCGATCGTCGAGCGAGACGAAGCGGCCGAAGATCACGCCGGGATTTTTGTGAACGTTGCTCTCGAGTTCGTCAAGATCGGACTGGGTCTTGGGGATGTCGCCGTTGGGCAACACCGGCGTGTTGAGAATGACGCCGCCGGCCAGCGGACGGAAATAGCTCGAGGTCGCGATCGATCGCACCGACCCGTGCTGGATTCCGTAAACCAGATCCAGGTCCTGCGTCATTTTGACGATCTTCTTGATGATGTCGGCGTTGTAGATCGTCCCTTCGCGCGCCTCGACCATGATGGTGACGTTGTTGACGCTGCCGAAGTACTGGTCGTACTTGTGCGCAATCTGGATGAACGGATGATTCTGCGGCAGCAGATCCCCGAAGCTCGTGACCAGCTGGGTTTGCGCCGCGTAGTAGCCGAAGAATGCGGTGAGTGCGCCGACCACCCCCAACACGAGGAAGCGCCAGCGCAGAATCCATTGGCCAAATCGGTACGAGGTCATAGCCTTCTCCGAAATCCCCCTGCCCGCCCGTTCGCGATCAACCCTCGCAGAAGCGCCACGTTTTGCCCCCGTCCTCGGTGTACAGGATGGTGCCGTAGCCGACGATCCATCCATGCTGCGCGTCGAAGAACCGCGCCTGGCTCAGCGGAAACGGTATCGCCGGAACCGTCGGATCGTGCGCCCACACCCCGTTGGGCTGAAGCCGCAGCACCGTGCCGGTCAGCCCGCTGGTGATTCCCTGGTTGCCGGCAAACAGATCGATCGAAAACAGCGGATCGCGCGCCGGAATCTGCTCCGCGCCCGGCACCAGCGTGTCAGCCCCCGCCCCCGGCTTATCCGCCTGATGGGCGAAGCGCCAGGTCTTGCCGCCGTCATCGGTCTGGATCACCCACCCCTCGAGCCCGCACGCCGCGCCATGCATTTGGTCGCGGAACGAGACGCTGAAAAAAGTCGGCAGGAGAAAATCGGCGAAGCGCGGATCGTCGTTGGGCCCGAGCGGCCGTTTCCATTGCGCCACCAGCGATTCCTGCTGCTCCTGCCAGGTCTCGCCGCCATTTGCCGTCGCCCAGATTCGCCCAAGCTCGCCGACCACCCAGCCATGATTGACGTCGAGGAAACTCGCGCTGTACAGCACCGGCTCCTCGTACGGCAGGGCGTAGTCCGCAAGATCCGGCGGAAACAGCCGCTGCAACTGGCGCTTGATGAAACTTTCGCCGCCGTTGGTCGTGCTCATCACCAGCGCACGGTCGCCGACGAAGTAGCCATGCAGCGTGTCGGGAAACGACAGGCCGAAAATAAACAGATGCGTCCGCGAGTCCAGCCGCTTCCACGTCTTGCCGCCGTCGCGCGTGCGCATTATCAAGCCGTCCTGCCCGCACAGGTAACCGTTCTGATCGTCGGTCATCTGGATTCCAAAAATGCCGAGCTGGGTACCGATGTCGATTCGCTTGAAATGACGACCGCCATCCTCGGTCAGCAGCACCTTGCCCCGATCACCGACGACAAACGCGCGCGTCGCGCTGGTCGGCCATACGTCGAAAAACTTATCGGTGAGCGTGATATTGCGAAGCGGCAGTGGTGGAAGAGCAACTTCGCGATGGCACGCGGAAACGGCGAGCGCGATTAGAACGAATAGCGTCTTGATTAAGTTGTATGCGCGGAAGTTTCGCTCCATTCGGCCGATCCCATGAAAAAAGTTGCTCTATACTCTGGCAAACCCGCGAGCTTAGCAAGCCGTATATTAAGCGCGGAAAATCGCCTGGGAATTTACAGATCCGCCAGAAGCAGTCCGGTCAGGTACTCGCCCTCGCCATGACCGAGCAGCACGGGATGGTCCGCGCCGGGCCCGAGATGCGCGATCAAGCGAAGATTGCGTCCGGCGTTGGATGCTGCGAAGCGTACAGCGCGCACGAAGTCGTCGGCGCGGAAATGCGTCGAGCATGAAAACGTCATGAGCCGTCCGCCCGGCGCCAGCGCGCGCATCGCAACCGTGTTGAGCTCGACGTAAAGACGGCCCGCGCGCTCCGCATCGCCTCGGCTGCGCGCCAGTGGCGGCGGATCGAGCACGATCAGATCGAAGCGATTCGGCGTCTCGGCCATCAACTTGCCCGCTTCGCCATGGACAAACTCGACCGCGTTCGCAGGACGCTCGTTCAGCTCGAGATTCTGCCGCGCAATCTCGAGCGCGCGGGCCGACGTATCGACCGCGACGACCTTGCTCGCTCCGCCCGCGAGCGCAGCGAGCGAAAATCCCCCCTGATAACAGAACGCATCGAGCACCCGCGCATCTCGCGCAATTCCGCCTGCGAGCGCGCGATTGTCACGTTGATCGAGGAAGTAGCCGGTCTTCTGCCCATGCTCGAAATCAATCTTCAGCTTGATTCCGTTCTCGGCCGCGACCGTCTCCGTCACCGGCTCGCCCGACAGAACCGCGGAATGATCTTCGAGGCCTTCCTGCTTTCTCACCGCGCCGTGACTTCGCTCGATGATCGCCCGCGGATGGAGCAGATCGTTCAACCTGTCAACTAATGTAACGCGCATGCGATCCGCGCCCGCCGTCAGCAATTGCACGACTATTACGTCCCCAAATCGATCGACGACCATGCCCGAGAGCCCATCGCCGTCGCCGTTGACGAGTCGGTACGCGTTCGAATCGTTGCGAATGAAACGCCGGCGGAGTTCGATCGCGCCTTCGAGCCGCCGCGCGACCAGTTCCTCAATCGCGGGAGCCTCTCCCCACGCCAGCATCCTCAATGCGATCGTGGTCGCTGGGTTGCAGTAACCCATTCCGATCAGCGCGCCCGCCGCATCATGCACCGTGACGAGCGCACCGGCTTCCGGCGAGGGCGGATCGATTCGATCGATTGCCTGCGAGAAGATCCACGGATTGCCGCCGCGGACCGGTCCTTCCCTTCCGCGCTTTAGGATTACGCGCGCGAGCTGCGCGCTCACCGCTCCGGCCATGGCGGCTCGCCCGCGCGAGTGAACTCGCCGCTGCGTCCGCCGCGTTTTGTAACGAGCCGAATCGCGCCTATTTCCATCGCGCGATCGATCGCCTTGGCCATGTCGTAAATCGTCAGCGCCGCCGCGCTCACCGCGACCATCGCCTCCATCTCGACGCCGGTGCGCGCGTCGGTCATGGCGCGAGCCTGGATTTGGAGCGCAGAGTTTGCGGCATCGGGATTGAAATCAACTTCGACGACTTCGAGCGGTATCTGATGACAGAGCGGGATCATCTCATGCGTGCGTTTCGCCGCCATGATTCCCGCCAGCCGCGCTGCCGCAATCACTTCGCCTTTTTTTAGACTCCCGCCGATTATCGCCTCTAATGTCGCCGGCGCCATCCGAATTTCGCCGCGCGCGATGGCTTCGCGCCGCGTGACCGGCTTCTCGCCGACATCAACCATCCGGATCCGCCCGCGCGCATCAAGATGCGTCAGGCGAGTGGAAACGGCGCGCCGCTTTTCGGATTGTTTCTTGCCCGCCATCGAAGGAGTGGTTAGAGCTTATGTTGACCGCCCGCGCATATACAATAAACTGTTGGCTCCCGGCTCGACCAAACATCTCAAACCACTGCGCGGACGATTCATATGGCTGATGAAATCAACAAAGTCGTAATCCTCGGATCCGGCCCCGCCGGACTTACTGCCGCACTGTATACCGCTCGCGCCAATCTGAGTCCGCTGCTGATTGAAGGCAACGAGCCCGGCGGTCAACTCACCATCACCACCGAGGTCGAGAACTATCCCGGCTTCGAGCACGGCATCCAGGGCCCCGAGATGATGGACGTGTTCCGGCGCCAGGTGGCTCGCTTCGGCACGCGATTCCTGAGCGGCGCCGTCACCGAAGTGCGTTTCGGCCAGCAGCCGCACGAACTCGTCGTGGAAGGCAGAGTTATCAAGGCCGATGCTGTGATCATCGCGACCGGCGCAACCGCGAAGCTGCTCGGAATCGAATCGGAAAAGCGCCTGATGGGTTACGGCGTGAGCGCATGCGCCACCTGCGACGGCGCGTTTTTCAAAGATCGCGAAGCGATCGTGGTTGGCGGCGGCGATACCGCGATGGAGGAAGCAAACTTCCTCACGCGCTTCTGCACCAGGGTCACCGTCGTTCATCGGCGCGACACGCTGCGCGCGTCCAAGATCATGCAGGATCGCGCGCGCAAGAATCCGAAGATCTCCTTCATTTGGGATTCAGCGGTCGAAGAAATTATCGGCGGGCAGAAAGAAGGCGTCACTGCCGCCAAGTTGAAAAATCTCAAGACCGGCAAGGTCACCGAGATGAAGACTGACGCCGTGTTCGTCGCGATCGGTCACAATCCCAACAGCGCGCTGTTCAAGGGCCTGCTCGAGATGGACGAGGTCGGCTACCTGAAGGTGAAGCCGGGCTCGACCTACACCAACATCGACGGCGTCTTCGCGTCCGGCGACGTGGTCGACAGCGTCTATCGTCAGGCAGTAACCGCCGCAGGCACCGGATGCATGGCGGCAATCGACGCCGAACGATGGCTCGAAATGCGCGGCGAATAAGCGCGGCTCTTCTCGCGAGCGTCCTGTCAAAAAATCGAGTGGGGTCGCCAATCTGTTATTGCTGTGATAACAAAGCGGCCTATGGCGCCAATTTCTTTTCCTCAGGGATTTCTGTGGGGCACCGCCAGCGCTTCGTACCAAATCGAGGGCGGCTGCAACGAGGACGGCAAGGGCGAGTCGATCTGGGATCGCTTTTCGCACACGCCTGACAAGATCAAAAAAGGCGACACCGGCGACGTCGCGTGCGATTTCTATCATCGGCACGCCGACGACATCGCGCTGATGGAAGAGTTGGGCCTCAACGCCGCGCGAATTTCGCTGTCATGGCCGCGCATCATGCCCACCGGCAAGGGCCCGTTGAATCAGAAGGGCATCGACTTCTACAGCCGCGTCGTTGACGAGTTGCTCAAGCGCAACATCCAGCCGTGGGTGACGGTCTATCATTGGGATCTTCCGCAGGCGCTCGAGGACGCCGGCGGATGGCCCAATCGCGACCTCGCCGAATACTTCCGCGACTACGCCGGCGCCGTGGCCGACGCACTCGGCGATCGCGTGAAGCACTGGATGGCATTCAACGAGCCCTGGATCTTCACGATCCTCGGCTACCACCTGGGCATCCATGCGCCGGGACGCAAGGAACCCGACAACGCCATCAAGGCGACGCACACCGTCAATCTCGCGCAGGGTATGGCAGTCAAGGCGATTCGCGAATCGAAGAACAAGCCCGAGGCGGTAGGCACCGCGTTCAGCATGTCACCCGTGCATCCGGAAACCGGATCGCTCGAGGATCGCACGGCGGCCGAACGATGGCATCGATTTTACAACATGTGGTTTCTCGATACCGTGATGCGCGGCAAGTATCCGGAGGCCTACCTGCACGGTTCGGTCGAGGATCATGTCGAGATTCGCGCCGGTGACATGGACATCATCAAGGCGCCGCTCGACTTCATCGGAATAAACCTCTACACGCGCGCCGTGGTCACTCACGATTCAAACGATCGCTTCATGGGCGTGAAGCAGGTGCGGCCCGGCGGCGGAGAACTAACCGAGTTCGGCTGGGAAGTGCATCCGCAGGCACTCTCGGAAATGATCCTGCGCGTCACCAAGGAGTATCCCGGCATCCCGCTTTACGTCACCGAGAACGGATGCTCGTACGGCGACGGACCGGGCGCCGACGGCAAGGTCAACGATCAACGCCGCGTCAGCTTCCTGCGCCGTTATATCGGCGAGGTCGGGCACGCGATGGCAGCAGGCGCCGACGTGCGCGGCTATTTCCTGTGGACCCTCACCGATAACTTCGAATGGGCCGAGGGATTTCAGCAGCGCTTCGGAATCGTGTACTGCGATTTCAAGACGCAGCAGAGAATCGTGAAAGAGAGCGGCCATTGGTACGCGCGCCTGGCACGCACCGGCGCGCTCGATTTCGATCCAGTCGTTTGATTCAGCCGCTTGCGCGCCAGTTATGAACGGCGGCGAATTCCTGATGTGGCTGCACCTGTGCGCGATGGCGTCCTACGTCGGCGCGCAGTTCGCGGTCATTTATATGCTGATTCCCGCCGCCGAGACCGCGCCCACCGAGGCCGCACGCCGCGCGAGCCTGATCGCCGGGTTCAAGTTCTACAACCCGTTCACGATCGGAGTGCTGGGAATTATTGTGATCAGCGGCGCGATGCGCCTGACGGACCTGAAAGCGTCGATGAAGTTCGACTACTTCGCGCAGATCGGATCCGCGCTCGAACTGAAACTGGGACTGGCCTTTCTGCTCATCTTCATCCAGACCTACATCACGTTCGGACTGGCATTCAGAATCGGCCGCCAGGAAGAGGTGGCCGCGCACGGCGACGGCGAGGCGTTCACCATCGAGCAGCTGAACTCGATGCTGCGGCGAATCCGCGCGATGGTGTGGCTAACGATTGTGCTGGCAGCCGCGGTGATCTGGGTTTCTCTCACCATGGTAGCGCGAGCCGTGGACGAGCCCGCCCCCGCGCCGCGCATCTCCGCGCGCGCAACATCCTGCGTACCGATGTTGGCTACGCGCAACATTGGTTAGTGCGCGAGCGCGATCAGCGAGCCGACGATGTACGCGACCGTGATGATGCCGAACAGCGCGCCGGGGATTTCGTTCAGCATGCTGTATTGCGCGAGCCGCGTGCCTTCGCTGACGGTCTCCGCTTCGTTGACGGACGCGATTCCTGCGAACCTTTGAGTTGTGGTGGATGCGTTCATTTCAAATTCCTCCCGTAAGTTCTGTGGACGTTTTCAGGCAAGCGCGATCAGCGAGCCGACGATGTATCCGAGCGTGATCAAACCGAACACTACGCCGGGCAGTTCGCTCAGCAGGCTGTTTTGCGCGAGCCGGGTTCCGACAGTGGCTTCCGCTGCTTCGTTGGTGTTGGCCAGCACGTTCATGGTTGCTTCGTTAGTTGTTGCGTTCATTTTCAGGTCCTCCCGTGTTGATTGACTGACTTGGGTAAAGCAAGCCATGTGCCATCAGAAAAACTCTCGATTTAGTAACGACTTTCTTCGAGAGTGGTTTCGTTGCCGAACTTGCAAATTTGGAAATTCTAATGAATTCAATAGGTTAGCTATAATCGCAGAATGCGAGGCAGAACCGGATAGTTTTCTATTTTCGCGGGATATTTCTTTTTTCGCGAATCGACGCAAGCTTCGGTCTGCAGTTATCTTACTGCGGAACGGCTTGCTCCCGACCCCCTTTGATCACCTCAACGCTTCTGAGAAAGTGGCTTAATGGCTGGTGAGATGGATCAGGACGCGCCTCAGGCCAACGGCAAGGCGACCGGGGGTCTGAAGCCTGCCACTGCGGCACTTATCGCCGACGCCGTCGCTACGGCAGAGCGGCCGCATTTTATCCGCAACCTGGCGCTGCGCTTCGCCGAGACCGCGATTTTCCTGGTTGCCGTCATCGGGGCGATCGCCCTGGGACTCGGCATCACCGCCTACTTCGCCGAGCATCGTTATGTAGTTGCGTATCTCGCGGCCTACGCCGGCTTTCGGTTTTCCGATCTGCTGGTGCGCGAAGACACCGAGGACCGTTCACCGCATGAGGAGCTCCGCGTGCGCATGGCGGTGCAGCTTCCATTGCTGCTGACGTTCGCTGCGGCGCCGTTCGAGCGCACTTACGTTTATGGCGGATCGGCGCCCGCCTACGTCAGCGCATTTGGACTGCTGGTCGAACTGCTGGGGATGTGGCTCGCGCTCGGCGCGCGCATTCAACTTGGATTTTTCACCTCGAGCCGAACGGCGGATCGCCCGATGCTCGTCAGGCGCGGCTTCTATCGTTACATCAGGCATCCGATTTTCGCCGGCACCTTCCTGGTGGCGTTCGGGTGGCCGCTTATCTACGGCGCGCCGATCACGGCGGTGCTGACGCTGATCATCGGCACAATCCTCGGCCAGCGGCGAATGAAGTCCGAAGAGGCTGCCATGCGCACGCGATTCGGCGAAGAGTACGACGCCTACCGGCGCGAGACAGACGCGTTCATTCCGGCGATCTGGTAGGGATCAGCGGCTGCGGGCTTCGAGCTGGCAGCGAGCGTGCGAGCAGTAGTCATCGCCGGTGCTGACGTACGCCGCGCCGCATCCTTTGCATTGCTGGATCGATTCACCAGTCCTTAGATGCTGCGCGAGTTCCGCCTCTGCCGACGCGTCGTTACTGCCCGCAGGCTTTCGCGGCTTTTTCTTTTCGGGTGAAGCTCCGTCGGCGACCAGCCGGCCGTTTGCCGCCCCCAGCGCCAGTTCGTCGGCGCGATTGTTCATCGCGTCGCTGCCGTGCCCGCGCACCCATTCGAAGCGCACCCTACGCGCCGCCGCTTCAGCGTCGAGCATTTCCCACAAGTCATGATTCTTGTTGCGCTTGTAGTTCAGCGTCATCGAATTGACGACGTACCTGCTGTCGCTGCGCAGAACTACGACCGCACCGGCTTCGGTGGCGCGGAGGCCTTCGATCGCCGCCATCAATTCCATGCGGTTGTTGGTGGTTGAATCCTCGTGGCCATTGAGTTCACGCTCGATGCCGTCGGGATCGCGGACGACGACGCCCCATCCGCCCGGGCCTGGATTACCGATGCAGGAGCCGTCGGCGTAAACGAGATATTCGCGAGACGACGAAGCCACGGCGGGATTCTAGCTGAGGGCGCGCAGGTTTCGCAGCCGCGTGAACCACTCGACGTATTGCGCGGCTGCCCGCGTCCACGAAAAGTCCGACGCGAAGCAATTTTTCATCAGCCGCCACCACGCCATCCGATCGTGGAAGGTCGCGACCATCCGGGTCAGCGCCGCGACCATCTCGGCCGCCTCGAACTTCTCGAAGACGAAACCGTTGCCGGTGCCGGCCGCCGCGTTGAACTCGCTGACCGTGTCGCGCAATCCGCCGGTCGCGCGCACGACCGGCGCGGTGCCGTAGCGCAGCGCGTACATCTGGGTGAGTCCGCACGGTTCGAATCGCGAGGGCATCAGGAAGGCGTCGCTGCCGGCCTGGATTCGATGAGCCAGGGTGTTGTTGAATTCGATTATCGTGCGAAGTTTTTGCGGATAGCGCGACTCCGCATCCTTGAAAAATTTCTCGAGCGCCGGGTCACCGCTCGCCAGCATGACCAGTTGCAGGTCCAGGCGCATCACGGCCTCGAGCGCGTCTTTCAGCAGGTCGACGCCCTTTTGCCCCGTCATCCGGGTGACCATCCCGACCACGGGCCAGTCTTCGCGATTGGGCAGGCCGAGCGAGTTGCGCAGGGCCTTTTTGCAGGTGCGCTTGCCGCCGGGTTTCGCCGCGGTATAGACCGCGGCAATTTCGGGGTCTCCGGCGGGATCCCATTCGCGGTAGTCGGCGCCGTTGAGGATTCCGACGAAGTTCCCGCCCTTGGCGCGCAGCACTCCTTCGAGGCCGAAGCCGAGTTCCGGGTCGGTGGTAACTTCGTGCGCGTAGCTCGGGCTCACGGTCGAGGCGCCGTCGGCAAGCACGATCGCGCCCTTCATCAGGTTCAGGTGGCCGTAGAATTCCAGCCAGTCCTGCGAAAAATACTTCGAGTCGAGATTCAGCAGCTCGAAGTCTTCGCGCTTGCCGATACCCTGGAAGGCGAGATTGTGAATCGTGAACACCGACAGCGTATCCTTGAACCGCGGGCCAAGCGTGTCGTCAGCGCGCATCGCGATAGGCACTGCGGTGGAATGCCAATCGTGCGCATGCACGAGGTCCGGCGCGAGGATCTCCGCCGATGCGAAGGCGGCAGCGCGGCCGAAGAAGATGAAGCGCCGCATGTTGTCGAGATAGTCGTTGCCATTCTCGCCGTAGATTCCGCCGCGCCCGAAAAATCCCGGATGGTCGATGAGGTACATCGGGACGCCATGCGGATCGGTTCCGCGCAGGACCGAGAACCGTTCGACGGCGGCGCCGAAGCGCATCGGGACGTAGCTCAACACGGGCGCGGTCTCGACGTTTTGCAAAAGGGATTTATAGCCGGGGAGGATCAGAGAGGTTTCCTGGCCGGCCGCTTTCAACGCACCGGGCAGAGCGCCGATGACGTCGGCGAGACCGCCGGCCTTCGCAAAGGGAGCGGCCTCGGCCGCGACGATTGTTATTTTCACCAGCTCAGGTCCGCGGAGAAGAACCAGAAGGATCGGGATTCTTCGCTGCGCTTAGAATGACACAAAGATGGAGCGACGCAAAAAAGCGGGAGGGTTGGCCGCAGCGCAACGCCTCTGTCTCCTCTCCCTGCAAGGGAGAGGATTAAGGTGAGGGTCCTTATACAGCGCGCTAATGCGCGCGATTCAGGATTCTGCTCCCTCCTAGTTCAACACCGTACGCTCAGTCCGGGCTGTGGCTGGCGTGGCTGCGACGGCCTCTGCCCCTGGTTGTACCGCGTCGTCATTGCGCAATGCGTGCGCGATTACTTCATCTACGGTGTCGACGAAGATCATCTCGAGCTCCTTGCGCACTTCGGGCTGGATGTCCTCGAGGTCGCGCTCGTTGCGGCGCGGAAGGATTATCGTTTTTATTCCTGCGCGCCTTGCGGCGAGAACTTTTTCCTTGATTCCGCCGACCGGCAGCACCTTGCCGCGCAGCGTTATCTCGCCCGTCATCGCGATATCCGGACGCACCGGCCGGCCGCTCAGCAGCGATGCCAGCGACGCCGCGATCGTCACGCCGCCTGACGGTCCGTCCTTGGGAATGGCGCCGGCGGGAACGTGAACATGGATGTCGGATTTTTCGTAAAAGTCCGGCGCGATGCCGAGTGCCGCCGCATGACTGCGCACGTAGGACAGCGCGGCCTGCGCCGATTCCTTCATCACGTCGCCGAGCGAGCCGGTAAGGTTGAGGCCTTTCTGCCCCGTCATCCGGGTGCTTTCGATAAACATTATCTCGCCGCCGTTGGGCGTCCATGCCAGTCCGGTTGCGACGCCTGGCTCCTGCGTGCGTTCGGCGACTTCCGAGAAGAAGCGCGGCGCGCCGAGATACTTGTTCACCTCGATGCCGGTGATGACGGCGGGCGCCGTCTCGCCTTCGGTTATCGATCGCGCAATCTTGCGGCAGACGCGTGCGATTTCGCGCTCCAGATTTCTGAGGCCCGCTTCGCGCGTGTAGCTGTGGATTATCTCGCGCAGCGCTTCTTCGGAGAATTCGATCTTCTGATCGCCGAGTCCGTTCTCTTCGAGTTGCTTGGGAATCAGATGGCGCTGCACGATTTGCAGCTTCTCTTCCTCGGTATATCCCGGCAGCTCGAGCACTTCCATCCGGTCGCGCAACGCATGCGGCACCGGATCGAGCATATTGGCAGTCGTCAGGAACAGCACCTTGGAAAGATCGAACGGCACGTCGAGATAATGATCGGCGAAGGTGTTGTTCTGCTCGGGATCGAGCACCTCGAGCAGAGCCGACGCCGGGTCGCCGCGGAAGTCCATGCCGAGCTTGTCCACTTCGTCGAGGATAAACAGCGGATTGTTGGAACCAGCGTTGCGCAGCCCCTGGATGATGCGGCCGGGCAGCGATCCGATGTAAGTGCGGCGATGGCCGCGAATCTCGGCCTCGTCGCGGATGCCGCCGAGCGACAGGCGCACGAACTTGCGGCCGAGAGCGCGCGCGATCGACTTGCCGAGCGAAGTCTTGCCGGTGCCCGGAGGCCCAACGAAGCACAGGATCGGGCCCTTGGTGTCGTTCTTCAGCTTGCGCACGGCGAGGAACTCGAGGATGCGTTCTTTTATTTTTTCGAGATCGTAGTGATCCTCGTCGAGCACCTGGCGCGCGTGGCGGATATCGAGGTTGTCCTCGGTCGAGACGCCCCATGGCAGGCTGACGAGCCAGTCGAGGTAAGTGCGCACTACAGTGTGCTCGGCCGATTCGGGCGGGATCATCTTGAGGCGCTCGAGTTCCTTGTCGGCAACCTTGCGCGCCTCGGGCGACATCTTCGCCTCTTCGATCTTCTTTTCGATCTCTTCGACTTCGGAACTGCGCGGGTCGCCCTCGCCGAGCTCCTTCTGAATCGCCTTGAGCTGCTGGCGCAGATAGTACTCGCGCTGATTTTTGTTGAGCTCGGTCTGTACCTGCGACTGGATCTTGTGCCCGAGCTCGAGCATCTCGATCTCCCGGCTCAAGATTGCAATCAGCTTTTCGAGCCGCCCGCGGACGTCGAGCGTCGCCAGCAGATCCTGCGCCTCTTCGATCGGAATCTTCAGGTACGAGGCGACCATGTCGGCCAGCCGGCTGGCCTCCTTCACCTGCATCGCCATCACCTGCAACTCGTCGGGCAGGTACGGCACGAGCGAAACGAATTTGGAAAACTGGCTGACCAGGTGCGCGTGCAGCGCGTCGATTTCCTTGTCGGAGGTGACGGGCTCGACCAGCCGCTTGATGTGCGCGAGGAAGAACGGATCGCGCTGGGTGAACTCGCCGAGCTCGATTCGCGCCAATCCCTGCACCAGCACGCGGACGCTCTGATCGGGATAACGCAGCATCTTGAGAATGCGCACGGCGGTGCCGCGGGCGAAGAGTCCCTCGGGGGCAGGCTGCTCGTCTTCGGGATTTTTTTGCGCGGCGAGCGCGATGACCTTGTTGGTCTGGCCGCATTCGTCGATCAGTTTAAGCGAGGAAGGCCGCGAAACCAGGAACGGATGGATCTGACTTGGAAAAATCACGATGCCGCGCAACGGCAGCACCGGCAAGAGCTCGGGAATCTCAGCCTTGCTCAGGTCCTCTTCAATCTCGAACCGTTTTTCCCCTTTGGGCTTATCTGCCATAGATCAATCGAACCTCGTAGGGGAGAGACCCCGCGCGCACCTTCCACGCAACCCAAATTTCACCGTAATATATGGTAGCGAAGCGAACAAGGTAGTCTCCCAGATATCAAGCTAATCATGCCGAGCCGCCGACGCTACTGACGAGGAACCGTTGCCGAATATTGGATTCGATAGGCTGTTCAGCGAAGAAGAAGCCAACGAGCTGATTCCGCGACTGGAAATTCTGATGCGCCAGCTGCAGATGCAGGCGACGTCGCTGCGCGCGCGTATCGACGAGTTGTCGGTCACCGATCCTTCGATCGTGCACTCGGCGATGAACGAGATTGTCGGGCGCTATCCCGAGCTGCGATCGTTCGCGAGCAACATGGCGGAAGCCGCTTCGCAGATAGAATCGTTCGGCTGTATCCTGAAGGACATCGACCTCGGCCTCATCGATTTCCCCTACGACTCGGGCGACGAAATCGTTTTCCTGTGCTGGCAGTTCGGCGAATCGCGCGTGGTCGCATGGCACAGCGTGGACAGCGGCTTCTCCGAGCGCCAGCCGCTGCCCGGCGCGCCCAACCGATGGCTCAACTGATCGCAAACGCCGGGCTTTCGCATAAAAAAATGATTCTAGTTTTGACGATCTACCTCGCCGCACTTGGATGCTGGCTCGGCGGCATTGTGTTCTTCTCGTTTTTCACGGCGCCGGCGGTTTTCATCAATCTGCCGCGGCATGAAGCCGGCCAATTGATCAGCGTAATCTTCCCGCGCTACTACATGCTCGGTTACATCGCGGGCGCAATCAGCGTGGCGCTCGCGATCTACCTGACGGCAGCGCACACGCCGCGGCTATGGTGGGGCGCGACGACGCTCGCACTGGCAATCGGCCTTGGGATCACCTTCTACGCCGGCCTCGTCATCCTGCCGCGCGCCGACGCACTGCGCGCAGTCACCGAGGATCCCAATCCTGATGCGGCGCGCAAGGCGGAGTTCGACGCCCTGCATCACACGTCGGTGATTCTCAACGGCACCGTGCTGCTGTTGAACCTCGCGGCAATCGTCGGCACCTCGGGAGCATTGACGTCACGTGGCTGAGCATCGGTACAAGGCGGTCGTCATCGATCTGTTCGACACGCTCGTCACCTGGAATCCTGACGCGCTGCCGCTGATGCATTTTCGCGGGCGCGAGATTCGCAGCACGACGCCGCTGCTTTACGGCGTGCTCGAAAGCGCACTGGGCGCGCGCTTCAACCGCGAAAAATTCTCGGAGGCGCACGCGTCGGTTTACTCCGACATCTTCAGCGAGCGCGCCAAGACCGATGCTGTCGAAATAACCTGCCTCGAACGCTTCGCCCGCACGCTCAAGCTGCTCGACGTCGACGACCATCAGGCCGCGCCGCTAGCCGAAAATCTGCGCCGCATCCACATGAGCCGCGTGCGCGATGTCACCAAGGCGCCGCCCGCGCGCATCGAGGCGATGAAGCGAATCGCCAGGCACCACCGCCTCGGGCTCATCTCGAACTTCGATGATTCGGAGACCGGCCATCTCATCATGCACGATACGGGCATCCGCGATCTGTTCGACACGGTGATAATCTCGGCCGACACCGGCTATCGAAAACCCAACCCACTCATCTTCAAAAAACTGCTTGACGCGATGCCGCTAGACCCGGCTGACATCCTGTTCGTCGGCGACACCCCGCTCGACGACGTGCTCGGCAGCAAAGGCGTCGGCATGCACTCGGCGTGGATTCAACGGCGCGGCCACGAGATGCCCGCGGGAATTCCCGCGCCCGACATCATCATCGCGGACCTGGCGGAACTGCCCGACGTACTCGGCCTGGAAAAATGACCGGCAACGATCGCGGCGAGGTCATCAAGCTGCTGGAACGAGCACCGTTTGCCGCGATGCTCAACCTCAAGATTGAATCCGCCGCCGACGGCGCTGCGACGGTGCGGATGCCCTTCAACCTGCGCATCCTCAACGACGGCGGTCCCACTGCGCCCATTCACGGCGGCGCAATCGCCGCACTCGCCGACGTCGCCGCATGCGCCGCGGTATGGAGCCTCGCCGAGACGACGCGTACAGCGACCATCTCGATGACGGTGAACTACACCGGCTTCGCGGTGAACTCCGACCTGGTTGCGAGCGCGAAAGTGAAGCGCCGCGGCAAGCGTATCGCGAGCCTGAGCGTGGAGATCACCGACGGGGCTGACGCGCTGGTGGCCGATGCGCTGGTGACCTACAAAATCGCGTAGTTCACCTGCTGCTGGAGGAATCGCGCGCATTAGCGCGCTGTATTTGGAGTCAGAAAAGAGCGAGGACGCGGAACCTAACCCCTAACCTCTTCCCGCGCGGGAAGGGGGACCAGATCGTGAGAGAAGGTTGTGCGCAGTTCTCCTTGCAGAGAGAGGAGACAGAGGGGAGGCGGGCACGGCGGCCCGCCCCACTACACGCGGCCCGCGCTCGAAATTACCTGAAGACTGCGCGCAACTAATCGATTTCTCGGATCGTCTTGCTTACACTGTGCCGTGGAGAATTTTTTCACGAGGGGTATGTGGATGTGGAATGTGCTTGCTCGCCTTCGATTCGCGCGTAACTTTATCTTCGCCGCCGTCGCGACTCTGACCGTTGCACTATCGCTGACGATGGCTCCTGCAGCCAGCGCTGGCAACGGCGTGCCCGATGCGATGCCGACCGCCGCCGAAACCGTGCTCTATTCCTTCGGCGTCGGCCCCACCGGCAGCACCTGCAAAAAGGCTGACGACGGCGCCGCGCCGCTGGGCTCACTCACCTACGTCTCCGCCACCGGACTGCTGTTCGGCCGCACTTCGACGACCACCTCGGAGGGCAACATGGACGGCACGATTTTTCAAATCAACCCCGACGGATCCGGCTACATCGTCGATCATTTCTTTAGCGGCCCGAAGACCGACGGCGCCGAACCGCGCCACAGCTCGATGACCCTGCTCGGCGACGTGCTGTACGGGACGACACTGCTGGGCGGCAAAAATGACAACGGCACCATCTTCAGCATCAACGATGACGGCACCGGCTACTCGTCGCCGCTGTTCAACTTTGCCAAGCCCGCCAAGAACAATAAGGGCGCCGAACCGCACAGTTGCTTCGTCGCCGTCGGCAGCGTGCTCTACGGCATGACCTCGCAGGGCGGCAACCACGGCGGCACCACGGGCGACGGCACCATCTTCTCCTACGACACTTCGAGCGACACCTACGTCAGGCTCCACTCGTTCGACGGCAAGCACGGATCGGACCCCCACGGCGAGCTGATTCTCGATCCCGACGGCGTCACCTTCTACGGCATGACGCGCACCGGCGGCAAGCATCAAGTCGGCGTCATCTTCTCGTTCGACTCCACCAAGGCGAAATACAAGGTCCTGCACCACTTCAGTTGTCCGGGTAACCAAACGCCCGACTGCACCGACAGCAGCGACGGCGCCAGTCCCGACCACGGCACTCTCGTGCAAT
>Ga0302324_100007003_pt1 | contig 24105 bp, 15 predicted proteins | sample Palsa_T0_1_FD_201949 | JGI IMG/M metagenome (GOLD analysis project Ga0302324, IMG submission 201949) | Peat permafrost microbial communities from Stordalen Mire near Abisko, Sweden - Palsa_T0_1 | ecosystem: Environmental > Terrestrial > Soil > Palsa > Peat permafrost | place: Sweden: Abisko... | reverse complement strand
TCGGCGCCGAAGCGGACGGCCTGCTTCTTCATGTTCTCGATGAGCTCGGGCCCCTGGATGCCTTCGGGCCAGCCGGGAAAGTTTTCGACCAGCGTGGTGATGGAGAGCTGGCCGCCGGGCTCGTGGCCTTCGAGGACGAGGGGCTTGAGGTTGGAGCGGGCAGCGTAGATGGCGGCGGTGAGTCCGGAGCAGCCGGAGCCGAGGATGACGGTGTCGCGAGTCGTGTTTTCAGACATATTGGCTCTCTTAGTGTAAATGCGCGGCAGGGGAAAAGGATTCAAACGGGGGTTTGGTGAAAGAATTGAGGCTATGGCAGATTTGACGTTGGTCTATGGAATGAGGCTGCTCCCTGCGGACGAGATAGCAGGGGTGGGCGAGGCGCCGGTTACGTTGAAGAACGGCAAGGAGGCGCATGTCACGATGCATGTGCTGGAGGGAAGCAGGGAGCAGATCGAGGCGCAGCTGCGAATGAGCATCGACGCGTTCTTCGACTTCTACCCGGAGATTTAAGAGACTGCGTCCTGCCGGACGGGCCCACTTCGCGTGGGGCGGCCACTTCGTGGCGGGTATACCTTTCTTGCGACGACTCACTATCGTGGTCCTCCCGTTGGTCGGGATCATTGTTTTCCAGCCAACGGAGTGTATCGAAATAAGCCACTGCCGCCGCTTCCTTCTCTGCTGACGAAAGAGTAAGGAGGACGGAGTGGCGAGATGGCGCAGGATTGTTGGATCTTCCGGGCTTTTCGGATGGCGCGCAGGGTGCGTTTGTCCGTGGTGTGTGGATGCGCGTTGGTTGGGCCGGTCGCGGCTTTGGTGTTGGTTTTGGCGGCGCGGGGTCAGACGGCGATCGCAGTTGACGACACAGCGACTCCGCAGGACATTGAGACCGCGCTGCACCAGATGGCCGATAAGGCTGGGGTGATCTTCGTTGGGCAGGTTGCGAAGGTGCGGCGGCGCGGCGGGGTGGTTGAGATTACGTTCGAGGTGGACCAGGCGGTGCGTGGCTGTAGTGTGGGCAGCTATGTTTTACGGGAGTGGGCGGGGCTTTGGGAGGGGGATGATCAACGCTACCGCGTGGGGGAGCGGCTGTTGATGCTACTGCACGCTCCGGGTGCTTCGGGGATGAGTTCGCCGGTGGATGGAATGGATGGGGCGATTCCTATTGTTCGGGGTGGGAGCGCTGTGCTGGCTGCTAATAGTTCGGCGCGGGTGTCGCCGCCGGCGGTGGACCTGCGCTGGGTGGGGACGAAGCTGCTGCATCCTGTCTCCTATGGGAGCGGGACGGTGCGCCCGGCGCATTCGCTGGGGCAGGCTGAAAGAATCGCGCGGGTGCGTGGTGTTGCTGCAAGCTCGGTGGGTGCTGCGGGTTTGGCCATCGAGGCTGCTCCGATGACTGTGTTCTCTGGAGCCGCGAGTGCGGGTTCGGCTTCGGTACCCGCACAACAGGCGTCAGTGGATGTGGTGGTGGGGATGTTGACGTCGTGGCAGAAGGCTCAGAGTGCTGGCCGCCGATAACGCAACAAGGATGCGGTGCGCGTGGCCTATGCGGGCTGCGATTGCCGTCGTGCTCTGCTGGTTTGCCGGTGCGGCGACGCTGTGGGCTGGTAATCCGCGCTGGGTGACGGGGCCGCCTTACTTTATGACTACGGGGGTTCCGGTGGTCTGGTACACCAACCAACCGCTCTACTTTACTGATCCCGGGGATTTGAGCTCCAGCGTGAACCATGCGGCGGCAGATGCTCTTGTGGCAGCGGCGGCGGGGGTGTGGAATGTGCCTACGGCGAGCCTGGTGCTCGCGTATGGTGGAGCGCTCGACGAGCATGTGAGCGGAGCGAATGCGTTTGCCAGCGAGTCGGGCGTTATCTTTCCAGCTGATGCGCAGAGCAGCAACTATGCGGCGATACAGATCGCGGTGATCTACGACACGGACGGATCCGTGACTGACCTGCTGCTGGGCAATGGCGCTAGCGATCCGTCCGGGTGCAGACAGAATGCGGTGACCGAGAGTGTCGATTCGATTGTTCCGGCTGGGTTTATTCAGCATGCCGTTGTAGTGCTCAACGGCCTGTGCACAGGGCCCGATCCTGCGCAGCAGATGCAGATGCAGTATCAGCTGATGCGGGCGTTTGGCAGGGTGCTGGGTCTGGGCTGGTCGCAGACCAATGACAATGTTTTTACGGGTAGCCCGGCACCAACCTTCAACCAGGCGCTGAACTGGCCGATCATGCACCCGATCGACATTGTGTGCGGTCCATATACCTTCCAGTGCCTGCCACAGCCGTTTACGTTGCGGTTGGATGATCTCTCCGAACTTGCGCAGCTGTATTTCATTCCGCAGGGAGAGGCTGCCGCGGGTGAGACAGATTCTCTGCTTGAATCCAACGAGATCTTTGGGACGCTACAGTTTCCGACGGGACAGGGCATGCAGGGCGTCAATGTGGTGGCGCGACGCTGGGCCGCGTTTACGTCGACCGCGGATGAAGAGGGTTGGTATAGCGTGTCGTCTGTCTCTGGTTTTCTTTACAGACGCGTGCATGGCAATCCGGTGACAGGAACCGATACGTCCGAGACCGGTAGCATGGGTACGACAGGGGGCGATCATGAGGGGTACTACGAGCTGACGCGCATCCCGATGGTCAGCACCGGGTGGCAGAACGTCATCATCGATACTGAGCCGGTCAACCCGCTCTACACGGGGTCCTATTCGGTGGGGCCGTATCTTGCGAATACGGTGAATCCATCGGGGTCGGATGTGTCCATCACGGGCACGGTCCTGCCGAGCTACAGTGTGGCTTTAATCAACCTGTCCACTGACGGCGCGGCGAGCAGCTGCGATACCGGAGCGGATGGAACTGAGGCGGCTCCGGCCGCGGTTGCCTCGGGGGGGTGGTGGACGGGGCTGTTGTGTGCAGACGAGCACACTGCGTGGTCGATGTTTACGATCAAGGGCAGCCGTTCGTACACGATCGAGGTGACGGCGGAGGACGAACAGGGTTTTGTTTCTACGGCGAAGGCGATGCCGGTGATCGGCCTATGGAATGAGATGGACGCGCTGGGCTCGCTGCCGGGGATAGCTGCCGCGGGCGAGGCCTTCAATGGCGAAGCCTCCGGCATGACAACGTTGCACAGCGAGAGTACGCAACCGAATCAGTTACGAGTTGCGATTGCCGATCAGCGTGGGGCTGGCCGCCCGGACTTCAACTACCAGGCGCGTGTGCTTTACGCGGATACAGTCGCTCCGACGAATTTACCCGCAGCGGGCGGGACGATCACGATTACGGGGATGGGCTTTCGCACCGGCAACGCCGTTACTGTGAACGGCGTTGAGGCCACGGTGTTGAGCTGGAGTGCTACGAGCATTGTGGCGACTGCTCCTTCGCTTCAGGCGTTGGGTTCGAGCACTGGACTTGTTGCGGATGTCGAAGTGAGCGATCTATCTACTGCAGGCTCGACCGTGATGATGCAGGTGCTGACCTACGGGACGCCGGCGCCGGTGTTGAACCTGCTGACTGCGCCGTCGGGAACAGTCATCGTGTCGCAGCCTGCCAATGTCCCCTTCGCGGTGCAGATGCTTGGCGCCGATGGGGTGACGCCGGTTGCTAACCAGCCGATTGTGTTTACTGCAACCGGTGGCACGGTCCAGTTTGGTGCCTGCGGAGCAGGAAGCTGCACCGTGATGACGAATGCCTCGGGTGTTGCTTCGACGACGGTGACGCCGCTGACTGCGGGCGCGATCGTCTTGTCGGCTGTGGGTTCGGCAGGCACGCAGGGTGCTTCATTTACAGCTGTTGCGTTGGTGAGGACAGCCACGGCGCAGCAGGCGACGGAGTACGTTGCGGAGGGAGCGACCGTGGTGTGGACGCCGCAGATCAGTGTGGCGGACAACACGGCTTCGACTGCAGGCGTGTTGGTGAACTGGTTGGCGACGTCAGGCTCGATCGTGCTCTCGCCCAGCCAGACGCAGGTCAGTACGCAGGGCATCGCCGAGACGGTTGCGACGATCGGCCCGCTCTCCGCGGGTGCGGAGGCTGTAGCCACAGGGTGCGCCTGGACGACGGTCTGTGCGAGCTTCATGGCGTATGGGGTGGCTGCGGCGGATCTTCGTCTGGTGGTGGTTAGCGGAGCGAATCAGAGCGTCGGTGCCAGCAGCACCCTCGTCCCGGTCGTCTTGCGGGTGACCGATACGGCCTCTCATCCGGTTGCGGGAGCGGTGGTGCAGATCTATCAGACAGTGAACGCGTGGGAGGCGGCGTGTCCCGAGACGGGCCGGTGTCCTATTGCGCCGATCTACGCTTCGTCGGCGTCTTCGATTACCACGGATGCGAATGGCATGATTACAGTGACGCCGCAGCAGATTGCAGGGGTCGCTGGAGTCACGAATCTCGCTGCGGCCACTGGAACCCAAGGGTTTGTTTCGCTGGCGTTGCAGGAGCAACCCTAGGGTGCATTCGTCTTGGGACAGGGTGCTTCTGCTTCAGGAGTCAGTGAGCAGTCCCTGAGGGGCTGAACTCGCATCTGCGTGCAAGGGCACGACTAAAGCCGTGCGCCTTCAAACCTTTTATCCAGCCAGTTCGTACTGTCTCGATAACCCTTTTCGTAACTTCGATCAAGCGAAAGCATCTAACAAAGAAGCAGGCTCGCGCCCGACGAGGTAAGATACGCCGCAAGAACCTATTCCAGCATCAGACTTTTAACGGACCCAAACTGAGGAGTTTGAAGAATGGCAGACGCAACAGTGGCTGGAGGCGTGCGCAAGAGGGTGGTCGTGGTTGGCGGGGGCTTCGCCGGAATCAACGCAGCGTTTGAGTTAGCGAAGCTGCCGGTGGATGTAACCCTGGTGGACCGCAGTAATCACTACACCTTTCAGCCACTGTTGTACCAGATTGCCCTGGCGGTGCTGTCGCCGGGCGACGTAGCACAGCCGATTCGTTCGCTGGTACGCGACCATCTGAACATTGAAGTTTTGATGGATGAGGCGATTGGCTTTGATCTGCCGCTGCGGCGGGTTCGATTGAAGACGGGCTCGTTGCTTGAGTACGACTACCTGATCGTGGCGACTGGATCTACTCACTCGTACTTCGGGAATGACGAATGGGCCAAGTTTGCTCCGGGGCTCAAGACTGTCGAAGATGCGATTGAGATACGGCGGCGCGTACTGCTGGCCTTCGAACTGGCCGAGCGCCAGATGATGGAGACGGGAGCTCATCCTGCGTTGAACTTCGTCATCATCGGCGGTGGACCTACCGGAGTTGAGCTGGCTGGTGCGATCAGCGACATTGCAAAGCTGTATATGGCGAAGGATTTTCGCCACATCGATCCGTCGATGGCGCAGGTACTTATCCTTGAAGGTTCGCCGCATATTCTGGGCGCGTACCCAGAGGACCTACAGGGGAAGGCCTGCGAGCAGCTGAATGCGCTTGGGGTAAAACTGCGCACGGGAGCGCATGTTACCGATGTTCAAGCGGGCTATGTGATGGTAGGCGACGAGCGCATCGATGCGGTTGTCACGTTATGGGCCGCGGGGGTGCAGCCGTCGCCGCTGGGCAAGCTACTGGGTGTAGAGACGGACAGGAAAGGATGCGTCTTTGTGGATGGCCATCTCAACCCGGCGGGCCATCCTGAGGTCTTCATCTGCGGTGACCTCGCGCACTTCGAGCAGGACGGCAAGCAGGTGCCGGGTGTGGCCCAACCGGCTATGCAGATGGGCACTTACTCCGCCAAGCGGATTGGAGGTCTGGTCGGCGGGACACTCCGAGGCGATGGCTCCGGCAAGGACAAGATGTTCCGCTACTTCGACAAGGGCGACATGGCAACGATTGGCCGCAAGGCTGCTGTCGCCAAGATTGAATGGCCTTTCAAGGCACACTGGAGCGGCTTTCCAGCGTGGATGGCGTGGCTGGCTATTCACATCTTTTTCTTGATTGGCTTTCGCAATCGGTTCGCCGTCTTTCGCGAGTGGGCGTGGACCTACCTCACCTTCAACGACGGCGTGCGATTGATCACAGGCTCCCAAGAGCTGCCTGGCTGGGATGTGCATGACGGTCGAGAGGGCGACCTCACCACGAAGCCTTTGGATATGGGTTCGCCTAAGACGTAACGTGGACGGAGTCGCATGATTCGGAGTGAGATATGCAGAAATAAAAAGGGCCGCTGATGCGCGGCCCTTTTTACTTTTGCATTTAATTATTTTGCGGAGTCTTCGATCTTCTTCCACTCGGCCTCGCTGAGCTTCACGTCAGCGGCCGCGACGTTCTCTTCGAGATGTTTCACCGAGGTTGTCCCAGGAATCGGCAAGATGACCGGAGAACGGTGCAGCAGCCAAGCCAGTGAGAGCTGCGAGACGGTGGCTCCGTGTGCCTTCGCTGCGGCGTCAAGCTTGCCGCCGGGTTGCGCCAGCTTACCGGCAGCCACGGGGAACCAAGGGATAAATGCAATGTTGTGGGTTGTGCAGTAGTCGACTACATCCTCGTGCTGTCTGTCGCCGAGGTTGTATTGGTTCTGCACGCTTACGATATCAATTACCTTGCGAGCTTGTTCGATCTCGTTCGGTTTTACTTCGCTCAGCCCAACGTGCCTGATCTTTCCTTGCCGTTGCAGCTTTTTGATCACGCCGAGTGATTCTTCGACTGGTACCTTTGGGTCGATGCGGTGTAACTGCCAAAGATCGATTCGCTCTACTTTCAGCAGGCGCAGGCTCATCTCGACTTGCTGCTCCAGATACTCCGGACGTCCGACCGGCAACCACTTGTTTGGACCTTGACGGGTCAGTCCACCTTTGGTCGCGATCACAACCCCGTTGGCATAGGGTGACAACGCCTCGCCAATCAGGCGCTCGCTTACATCCGGGCCGTAAGCGTCTGCGGTATCAATGAAGTTCACGCCCAGCTCAACTGCATGGCGCAGCACTTTTTTAGCGCCGTCCACATCTTTGGGTTCGCCCCAGATCCCGTCGCCGGTGATCCGCATTGCCCCGTAGCCCAGCCGATTGACGGGCAGGTCTCCGCCAATCACAAATGTTCCGCTCGCTTTTGCATTTACAGTCAAAGTCGCCATGTTCATGGGATGCGGTTTGCCGAGCAAAGGTGCATGGTTTCGCCCTCTTCCAGAATTTTTAGCTGTCCGTTGATGCCCAGGCGTGCAGCCTCTGCTTTTAGCCGTTGTAAAGGTTCGTCCATGGGTTCTCTGCCTAGCCGGAATGTGCCGTAGTGCATGGGAACCATGTGCTGGGCACCAAGCTCGACAAAGCCTTTTATCGCCTCCTCCGGGCTGGTGTGAACGCTGCGGTAGCTATCAGGGAAATAAGCGCCAATCGGGAGGAGTGCCACTTCGGGCTTAAGGCGGGCTCCGATCTCGCGGAAGCCATCGAAGTATGCTGTGTCTCCTGAGTGGTAGACGGAGTGGCTGCCGCAACTGATCACATAGCCGCCATAGCCTCGGTGCGTGTCGCGAAACATCCGCGCGCCCCAATGTCGGCAGGGAGTCATGGTTACGCGGAGCCCCTCCACGTCGATCTGGTCCCACCAGGCGAGGCCGTGCACCTGTGAGAATCCCAGACTGGTTACCAGATCTTCGACGCCCTTCGGCACGATGACCTGGGGAGTCTTTCCCGTCAGGCGGCGCGTGGCCCGGATGACTCGTCGTAGCGATGAGATATCGAGATGATCCATGTGCGCGTGGGTTAAGAGAACTAGATCAATTGGAGGTAACTCCTCCACTAACAGGCCGGGCCGCCGCTGTCTGCGCAAGACGACCAGCCGCTTTGCGAATACTGGATCTATCAGTATTTTTCGCCCGTCGATCTGTAGGAGGAAGGAGGAGTGGCCAATGAATGTGACGCCAAGATCCGACTGCTTCGCCAGTTCTACGGGGCGGTGAGAGCCGGTCATGGGCTGCTCGTGGCTTTCGCGCACCAACCGCCACAGTTGTCGCAGCTTGGTCATCACAAACAGCTTGCTTCTTACACGATCGCGCATTCGTTGCACCGTAACGTTAGATGCTTTTTTCTGTCTGACGCACCAGGATTCGCGTAAATCCGAGTATACCCGGCCACCGATCGGCCACGCCTTCGCATCTACCTAGGGAACGAAGCAGCGTAACGATGAGGCGCGTTATCAACCTCTCCGACACCACACTCGATCGTCCCCGTTCCCCTCAGTTGCAGCGGCGCATATGGGACCTTGTCTCTCGATCTCCGCTTCAGTCATTGTGGAACCTGGAAGGCATTCCTGTCCGCGTGATCGCGAAGCATACGTGGAGGTCGTTTCTCGCCGATAATCTGTTGGGGCGTTCGGCTGAACTAGGCTTCTACTTTATCTTCGCGCTGTTTCCCAGCCTCTTCACTGCGAGCTCTCTGCTTGGTCTCGCTGCGCGTTCGGCCTCCCACATCTACTATTCACTGTTGCGTTACCTGTCTATCGTCATTCCTCGGGTTGCGTTGAGCACGGTGCTCGATACGTTTAATCAGACGACCGCCGCCACCACTAGCGGCAAACTCACCTTCGGGTTGATCGCGGCGATCTGGTCCGCTTCGGTCGGGTTCTCCGCGATTCAAGACAGCCTCAACACTGTTTATAAGGTGAAGGAGACACGTTCTTATCTGGCTGCTCGTCTGTCCGCCATCGGAGTAACGGTCATTCTTATGGTGTTGGTTACGCTGATCCTGGCGTCGTTGTTGGGCGGCGATTTCTTCGCCCGCGTGGCTTATCTCCACATCTACCATCGCTTTCTTGCTATTGCCGTAGCCTCGTCGGCGAGGGTTCTCGGTTGGATCTTTGCCACGATCCTTCTGTCGCTCTTCTTCGCTGTGATCTATTACTTCGCACCCGACGTGGGAGCGAGTCAGTGGCACTGGCTCACCCCGGGGGCTGCGATCGGGATAGTGGGGTGGCTCCTGGCGTCTGTCGGTCTACGCGTGTACGTTCATTTCTTCGACAACTATTCGATCGCCTACGGTTCGCTGGGAGCGGTAATTATTCTGTTGACCTGGTTTTATCTCACTGGACTGATGCTCCTGCTGGGGGCCGAGATCAACAGCGAAATAGAGGCCGCCGCTGCAGCGAGGCGTCTGCTCGTCAACGAGCCAAACGTCCTTACTCCAGCGGCGGCCACGGTTAAGTCCGAGGCTTCTGCTTCTTTCCCGAAGCACGCAGTCTGATCCTTGGTGGATCTTTACTTTGTCTGCGGCTTCAGGATGTCATCCAGACGATCGGGAACGGAGGCAACGCGCTCCAACTGCGGATAGCGCTCTCCATCGTGATAGTCGAGTTTGATTACCTTGTAGAAGCCGGTGTTCTCGATGATGAACTCCAGCGCGGGCCCTGAGCCCTTTGCATCCCGCACTGCTGCCTTCAGCACATCGGGCGAATAGGCGCGACCATTCACCGCGACGATCAGCATGCCCGGTCCAAAGCCAGCCTTATCCGAGATGCCGTCCTTCAAGACATCGGATATAGTTCCAGACTTGCCCACATGCAGGCCGATCGAATACCAGAAGTCAACGCTGCCGCGCTCTGCATCTTCCATCGTGCTCCATGCGTTTGGCTTGTCGGAGTAGGTCAGCTTATATCCGCCGTTCTCCAGACCGCCGAGTGGGGCATGGTAGGAGTTGGAGTCCAGCCGTGAACGCAGGAAGGTGGCCCAGTCGTTTGGCACGACGTTGTTCAAGCCTGCGACGACGTCCTCGAAGGTGTAGGGAACCACCTTCGGCGCCGTGTCTCCGCCGAGCCCATGAAAGGAGGCCACGAAATCGTTCAGGGTCTTTTTGCCATCGGTCATCTTGCGGATCGTGGTGTCGACGTCCAGCCAGATTAACTCGCCCTCGTCGTAGTAGTCGACGTTGAGCCGCCAGTTGTCCCATCCGCCTCCAGATGCGTAGAGTATCTGCGCCGCTGTTGCGGTGTCCTGAATGTCGCGCCAGGTGCGGCCGGGCCGGTTGTCGTAGGTTGCAGCAATCGTCGACAGCCGCTGCTTGTACTGCTCAGGCGTCCATATACCGCAACGCGCTGCGAGCACATCGCCCAGATATTCTGTCAGCCCCTCATATACCCAGAGCAGGTCGCCCTCCATCGGCTTCTGGTAGTTGCTGGTTGCGAGCCCCGCTGGACGCCGATATTTGCCGTTCCAACTGTGGGTGAACTCGTGCGGTAGAAGCAACCCGTCCAGCACAAACTCCTGGTCGTCGGTGAATGTCTTGGGGCCGACGCGGTCGTCGCTCGACTGATGATGCTCCAGGCCGAAGTGCGCCACTTCATCGCTCAGCGTGACCAGGAAGTGATACGAGTGATAGTGTCGGCTCTTGTAGAGAGCGCCAGTCTCGCGCACGAGCCGGTCGAAGTCCGCGATATGTTCCTTCGATAGATCGACCTCTTCTGGGCCGTCAGCCGCCATGTCCAAATAGTGCCTGGGCGTGATCTCCGGAGCGAGTGCAACCTCGCGGAAGTACCGGCCCGCCAGCAGAGGGGAGTCGATCAGTTGCTCGAGGCTCACTGTCTTGAATGTTGTGGCCTGGGCAGATCCTGCGTCGCGATCCAGGGCGGTTCCAAACTTCCAACCCTCCGGCAGCTTTACTGAAGGCGTGAACATCACTTCGCTTGCGGTGGCCCCATCGGGGTAGACCAGCAGGGTGTTCCAGCTCAACAGGGCAAGATTTTCGCTGGTTGATCCACCAGCCGAAAATCCAGATAGAGCGGACGAGGCTAGAAAGTCGATCTTCATCTCAAGCTTGGTCACGCCTTGCGGCACCGTCAGGTGATAGGCGAACATGTCCACCTTGTCGCGCTCCCACTTCACCGGCTGTCCATTGGCCGTGATGAAGAAGCCAGCCATATTCTCAATCGGCCCGGTCGGGCCGTGCTCTCCGGGGATCCATTTGGGATACACCACTGTCAGCGGCCCCGCCGTTACCGGCATCACCTCAGTGGCATGAAGAATCTTGCGCGGAGCGTCCGTCAGATCCACACTCAAAGTGATAGGCGCGGTCTGTGCGCCTGCTACCAAACTTGCCAATACTGCGGCCAAAGCCGCACCGGCACACTTCATTGAAAGACTACGCATCGTTCCGCCTTTTCAGTTACCTGCATTAATAATGCAATTAGTCTAACGCCGTTTGCGCACAATCGTCTGTTGGACCATATGGCCTAATTATTCTCCTACACGCCGCGCAAGCTACAATCTCTCCATTACATGAACCTCTACGCCATCGTCTTAGCCGTCATCGTTCTGACTCTTCTCGTTGTCTCGATCGCCCGTCTCGGCAAGGTGAAGACCAAAGCCGACTACCTGGTCGCGGGTCGCTCTCTTCCTGCGTTTGTGCTTGTCTTTACGCTGCTGTCGAGCTGGATTGGCTCCGGCTCATTGCTGGGTGGGGCGGAGAATGCCTACAGACATGGCTTCGTGGCTCTGTGGCAGGGGGGCGGTGGCTGGGCCGGGCTGTTGCTGATTTATTTCATCGCTCCGCGCGCACGAAAGTTCGCTCAGTTCACCATTCCAGACCTGCTTGAAGCACGCTACAACCAGACGGCGCGGGTGCTCGGAGTCATCGCAATCCTCTTTACCTATACTGCCATCACCAGCTACCAACTGATCGGCGGCGGAGATATTCTGCACCTGATCTTTCCTACCGTCATCAGCGCGGATCTGGGCAAATATATACTCGCGGCCTTCGTCATCGTCTTCACTGCGATAGCGGGTATGGGCTCGGTTGCCTATATGGATGTTGCCATCGGGCTGCTTGCTACATTCACGCTGCTGATTGCTCTTCCGGTGCTTGCGCATCAGGCGGGGGGCTGGTCTAACGTCGTGAAGGCTCTACCAGTCAGCCACTTTCAACCACTTGGAGACCTCACCTTTATCCAGGCTATGGAGCTATTTCTGCCTACCTGCCTGCTCCTGCTGGGCAATCAATCCATGTACCAGAAGTTTTTCTCCGCCAAGTCGGAGAAGGCTGCCAGCCGTGCCGTCGTCGGATGGCTTATCGGCACTGTGATCCTCGAGACCGTCATTGTCGCCATCGCGGTGGTCGGTTCCGCACTCTTTCCCAACGGAGAGGTCCACGATCGTCCGCGAGAGATTCTTGCCTACGCTGGATTGCATGGCCTTACGGGTTCCGCGCCGCTGAGGCTCCTTGGTGCACTGTTGATGGGAGCCATCTTCGCCAAGATCATCTCAACTGCAAATAATTACCTGTTCTCGCCGGCTACGAATCTGGTCAACGATGTCTTCGTGCGTTACCTTCAGCCCGATGCCAGTAATAAACGAATCCTTATCGTCAGCCGCCTCATGGTGGTGTTGCTTGGTCTTTGGGCGCTCTACCAGTCGCTGCACACAGAGTCCGTGTTGAAGAAATCTCTCTATGCTTACACGATCTATTCGGCGGCGCTGACCCCTGTCATTCTGGCAGCGTTCTTCTGGAAGCGGGCCACTGCAGCGGGCGCGGTCGCCAGCATTGCGGCAGGCACTGTGATCACCATCTTCTGGGATACGCCCTTCATTCATCACAATGTTCCATCGATCGTCAGTGATCGTGATGCTATCTTTCCGGCTCTGCTGGCCTCGCTTGTCTGTCTCTTTGTTGTTAGCTTATTTACTACAGCTCCCAGGCCTGAACAGCTCCAGCCCTTTGCCGAAGGGGTCGACAGCGGTGTTCCTTCTGCTGGATAAGGGCTTTTTCCCGGAGATACACGAGGCGCAAGAAGCCGATTGTGTTTCTCGCATTTTCTTTTCTTGTGCACAGAACCGATCCTGAGAGTGGCGAGTTTGAGACGGTTCTCCAGCAGCAGACCTAGTCCATGAATTATTAGATATAGCGAAAGATGTGAAAATTGAATTTTCACACTCACCTTTTCTGATCTGCTGCATCCTATCCCAGTACGTAAAACGACAGGAGACACCGTAATGGCAATTTCGACCCAAGACATCGACCTCAATGATCCAGTTCGCAACATAGGCTTCGACTCAACCGCTGTCTTTGACGAATCATCTCGTCATCCAACCGATCAGGCCAGCAGTGAGAGTTTTAGTGTTGCCTCCAAGCTTGACGATGATGATGAGGACGATGAAGACGAAGAGGAGGAGGATGAAGACCTCGACGAGGACGAAGAAGAGGAAGACGTCGATGATGATGACGACGAGGAGTACGAAGATGATGATGAGGAGAAGGATGACGACGACGATGATGAAGAGGATGAGGACGAAGAAGACTAATCGCAATTCCCGCAGAGCATTGGCTTAAGCGGCAGGTGGTCTGCATTCGGATCATCCCTCGTCAGTTCTTCAGAGAGATTTGCCTGCCTGTCGCACGAAGCCCTGTGCGGCAGGCAGCTACGTAGAGGATCCCTGCATACTCACCATCTTCTAGATGCGCGCAGATGCAGCATGAAAAGAAAACGGCCGGGCTGAGAAGATGAGGTGGCTAAAGTTCCTCAATCTTGAGCTTGGAGGCTAAGCCAGGACGGCGCGGATGTCCTGGCTTTCGAGAATCGGTTTTGGGGCACCGTGTTTCGCTACAGCCAGCATGGCCAGGCCAATCTGTTGCGTGGTCAGAATGAAGTTTGGGAAGGCCCGCCGAAGCAAGGGAAGGAGCGGAGCTGTGAGCGCATAAAAGATGCGATACGCAGGCGTCTTTGAGCGCACTCCATACAAAGGTTCGATGAAGCCTGGACGAAACATGTAGGCGGCTTTGAAGGGCAGCCGCAGCAGGGCGTTCTCCGTTTTACCTTTTACGCGAGCCCACATGGTTCGCCCGCGCTCCGAGCTGTCGGTTCCCGCGCCCGAAACATAGATGAATGTCATCTGCGGATTGAGGCGGGACAGTGCCTCCGCCGCAGCCATCGTGATGCCGTAGGTCACGTGGTTGTATTCCTCTTCCTTCATCCCAGAGGAAGAGACCCCGAGACAGAAGAAGCAGGCATCAAAGCCTGACAGTTGATCGTCGAGCGAGCCGTAGTAGCTCAGATCGCGATGCTCAATCTCCAGCAGCTTTGGGTGCTGCTGTCCGGTAGCGCTTCGTCCGACCGTTTGAACGAGTTGCACATCAGGGTCGAGCAGGCATTCCCGCAGAACGCCCTGGCCTACCATGCCGGTTGCGCCAAAGATGAGGACGTTCATGCATGAGCTCGATGTCCGCATCGTTCCGCAGACTTATCATCAATCTCTGACGAAACTTTGGCTGTAACCGTCGTTTCGGGGCGCAGCGAATGCCGGTTCGCGTTGATGCAGCGTGTCATACGATATCCTCTGCATATAGATGAGTAGATGCTCACTTAGGATACGACAGAGAGTTACTTTTTTGCAATTGCCCGCCAGAACATATCGAATCCAATGGTACGGTATCGATCCGCGTTGTCGGGATCGGAGGCCATGAAGCGCATCGCGGTTTGGGCGGAGTTCTCCATGGTCGCCGAGATGAACTCCAGCGGGATATCCCGCACAAGATGCTGATGGATCGCGTCCCGGGCCATCGTTTCAATCTCCGCAAAAGGCGCGAAGCCTGCTTCTTTGGATTCCTGCGTAAGCCGGTCCGATATCTGGAGTTGCGCCAGGACTTTGCACTGTTCAGGATTGGATACGCCCCACTTCGTATAGCAGTTCCAGATGTGCTGTAGCCTGCTGTGAACGCTCTTTTTTCGAGGGAAGCCGGACATCATGGCGTCTGCGAGTTCCAGTTTGATTTCGCGGTAGAGCGCATTCAGCAGATCGTCTTTTGTCTTGAAATAGATGAACAGCGTTCCTTCCGCCACGGCCGCCGCCGCGGATATTGCCGAGGTAGCAGCGCCCAATCCGCGTTCGGCGAATACCTTGGCTGCTGCCAGCAGAATTGCGTTACGTTTGTCATCGCTTCTGGGACGTGCCATAGCCATCTCGCTTTAGATGAGTGTACGCTCACAGAAAAATTATAGCCGTGATAGCCTCATGAAAGCGTGCGCGGCCTGCCATGAAATAGGGAAGCTGAAGGGGATTTTTTTGTCTACCGATAGTTTGTTTCTCTGCCTTCGTGTCCTCCATTCTTCAAGAAAATTGCATCCTTAACTGTGGGGTTGTACGTCAACAAAAAGACGGACGACTATTTACGTACCGAATTCAAGAGTTTGACAAAGGGAGAGACGTTGTCAACTGATCCAAATGAACACCCAACTATTGGGCCTGACCATCAACTTCCGGCTCCTGAACCGGCACACCCAAAACATAAAGCCATTCGGGTTGCGGTATGGATTGCTTTGCTGCTGGTGTTTGCCGTTGCGTTCCTGCTGATCCTGCGCCACCACGATGACACGACGAAGTCTGCAGCGTCGGCACGCCGGGGTGCAGGGGGAGCCGTCGCGCTAACGACGGCCACAGCGAAACAGGGAAACCTTGGCGTCTATCTCGATGCGATCGGCACGGTTACTCCTGTCTACACTGCGTCGATCACCAGTCAGGTGACCGGCCCGGTCATCGCCGTGCACTACAAAGAGGGTCAGATCGTCCATAAGGGCGACCCGTTGGTAGATATAGACCCGCGCCCGTTCCGCGCTACTCTGTTGCAGGCGCAGGGAACCTTGGAGCGAGATCAAAATGTTCTGGCTCAGGCAAAGATGGATCTCGACCGCTATCGCGCGGCGTGGGCGCGGGACGCCATCCCGAAGCAGACGCTGGATGACCAGGAAAAGCTGGTTTTACAGGACGAAGGCACAGTAAAGCTGGACGAAGGCTCAGTGCAATTCGACCAGATCCAGGTCGACTACTGTCACATTACGGCACCGTTTACAGGCAGAGTCGGTTTGCGGCTGGTTGACCCAGGCAATGTGGTGCAGTCCACGGGAACGACAACGCTTGCGGTCATTACACAACTGCAGCCGATCACGATCATCTTCACGATTCCCGAGGACTATCTTGGGCAGGTGCAGCCGCGTCTTCGTCAGCACGCCACGCTCACGGTGGATGCGTTTGACCGCACAGCTCAGAAGCAGATCGCAAGCGGAACACTGCTGACGCTCGACAACCAGATCGATACGACGACCGGAACTGTGAAGGCGCGAGCTTCTTTTGACAACAAGAACGATTTGCTCTTCCCCAATGAGTTCGTCAATGCGCGTCTTCTGGTAGACACCCTGCAGGGAGCCACTCTGGTTCCTACCTCCGCTATTCAGCATAACGGCGCGGTCGCATTCGTCTATGTACTTCAGGACAACATTGCTCATATGCGGAATGTCCAGGCGGGTGTCACCGATGGGAATACCACTGCGGTGACCGGCATCAATCCGGGAGATGTGCTTGCCGACAGCAGCTTCGATAAGCTTCAGGACAAATCGAAGGTAGTCGTCTCGAGCAAGCCGATCCCGGCCAACACGAGTGGGAGTAGCGCTCCTTGAGTCCTTCGCGTCCGTTTATTCTTCGCCCCGTTGCGACGTCGTTGCTCATGGCTGCCATTCTGTTAGTCGGTATCGTGAGTTACACGCAATTGCCTGTGTCTGCGCTGCCTGAGGTCGACTATCCGACGATTCAGGTGCTGACGTTTTATCCAGGAGCCAGCCCTGACGTCATGGCAACGACGGTCACGGCACCACTTGAGCGACAGTTCGGCGAGCTTCAGGGGCTGAGTCAGATGACATCGACCAGCTCCGGTGGCACATCGGTGGTCGTGCTGCAGTTCAACCTCAGTCTGAATATTGATATTGCGGAGGAAGAGGTTCAGTCGGCAATCAATGCCGCACAGAGTTTTCTGCCTGCCAACCTTCCTGCTCCGCCGATCTACAGTAAGACGAATCCTGCCGATGCCCCTGTGTTGACACTGGCGATTACCTCGAACACTGTCCCCTTGTCGAACGTAGAGGATCTGGTCGACACGCGGTTGGCGCCGAAGATATCTCAGTTGAGCGGTGTGGGCCTTGTCAGCATCAGCGGCGGCCAGAAGCCGGCAGTCCGTATTCAAGCGAACCCGACGGCACTGTCTTCCTACGGTATCAACCTCGAAGACCTGCGTACTGCTGTTACACAGTCGAGCGTCAACGCGGCCAAAGGAAATTTTGACGGTCCTCGCCAGGATTATCAAATCGACGCGAACGATCAGCTCGTTACGAGTGGCGATTACAAGAGTGTCGTCGTCGCTTATCGCAACGGTGCGCCGGTAATGCTGACCGATGTGGCGAACATCGTGGATGGAGTGGAGAACACCAGCCAGGCTGCATGGATGAATGAAACTCCAGCGGTCATTCTAAATGTGCAGCGCCAGCCCGGCGGCAACACGATCAGCGTTGTGAAAAGCATTAAGGCGCTGCTGCCGCAGCTGGAGGCCAATCTTCCCAAAGGAATTACGGTCACCGCTCTTACCGATCTCACGACTCCCATCCAGGCTTCTGTCACAGATGTGGAGTTTGAACTGTTGTTGACGATCGGTCTTGTGGTGATGGTTATCTTCCTGTTCCTGCGCAACCTCTATGCCACGATCATTCCCAGCGTGGCAGTACCGTTGTCGCTGGTCGGCACATTCGCCGTGATGTATGCGCTCGGTTACAGCCTCGATAACTTGTCGCTGATGGCACTGACCATCTCCACAGGTTTCGTGGTCGACGACGCTATCGTGATGATCGAAAATATCTCACGGTATCTCGAAGAGGGCGATACGCCAATGCAGGCGGCTTTGAAAGGAGCCGAGCAGATCGGATTTACGATTATGTCACTCACCGTCTCCCTGATCGCAGTGCTGATTCCACTGCTTTTCATGGGCGATGTGGTTGGTCGACTCTTCCGTGAGTTCGCCGTCACCCTTGCCGTCACGATCGTGATCTCGGCTGTCGTCTCGCTGACCCTGACGCCGATGATGGCCTCTCGCATTTTGAAGCACACCCCACCGGAGCAACAAGGGCGCTTCTATCAAGTCTCAGAGCGGGTCTTTGAGAACATGATCGCGTTTTACGGCCGCACGTTGAAGGTTGTGTTGCGCTTTCAGACCATCACGCTTCTGGTCGCTGTTGCGACACTCCTACTTACAATCTACCTGTACATCATTATTCCAAAGGGATTTTTCCCTGTTCAGGATACGGGTGTCATACAAGGCATCTCGCAGGCATCCCAGACGATTGGGTCCAAGGCCATGGCGGAGAAACAGAAAGAACTAGCGAAGGTTGTTCTTGCTGATCCTGCGGTGGAAAGCCTGTCTTCCTTTATTGGAGCTGACGGAACGAACACAACGACAAATAGCGGAAGGATGTCGATCAACCTGAAGCCGCTCGATCAACGCGACCTCAGCGCGTCCGACGTTATCCGTCGGCTGCAATCGAAGCTGAAGGACGTGCAGGGCATACAACTCTTCATGGAGCCGGTTCAAAATATTACCGTCGATGACCGCGTGAGTCGCACGCAGTATCAATACACGCTTGAAGACCCTGATCAGAACGAGCTGAACGAATGGACGAGCAAATTCGTTATCCGCCTGAAGCAACTGCCAGGCCTGGAGGATGTCGCTACCGATCAGCAGTTGGGCGGTCTGGCTGTGTCCCTTGTCATCGACCGCGCAACTGCTTCGCGACTTGGCATCGCGCCCACAACAATAGACAACACACTCTATGATGCCTTTGGTCAGCGCCAGATCAACACCATGTATACGCAGCTCAATCAATATCATGTGATCCTTGAGAGTCAGCCGCAGTTTCAGGTAGACCCGGACAAGCTGAACCATCTCTATATTCAGTCGAACTCAGCCGCAGGGACGAGCGGGGCGGCGGCCACCTCCTCTTCCAATGGCTCTACTTCCGCGGGCTCTAACGCGATCACAACCTCTCCACTTTTCACTCCGTCGGCAAACACGCTTGCGCCACCCGCCAACGCGCTTACTTTTAGTACCTCCACTTCGACCTCAAGCAAGGGTTCTACCTCTGCCGGATCGACGAGCTCCGCCTTCAGCAGCGCGGTTCCCTTCAGCGCTTTTTCTCACTTCGAGACGACCACCGAGCCGCTTGCCATCACGCATCAGGGGCAGTTTCCGGCGATCACCGTTTCGTTCAATCTAGGTCCGAACGCAGCGCTCGGTGGCGCTATTACGGATATTACGAAGATACAGAAGGACATGAAGATGCCGCCGAGCCTGCAGGCTGATTTCCAAGGTACAGCGGCGTCGTTCCGAAACTCGCTGTCCAACATGCCGCTGCTTATTCTTGCTGCGCTCGTCACGGTATACATCGTCCTGGGTGTTTTGTACGAGAGCTTCATCCACCCGATTACGATTCTCTCCACGCTTCCGTCGGCGGGCGTCGGCGCCTTTTTATCGCTCATTCTTTTTCACCAAGACCTAAGCGTTGTTGCCATCATTGGCCTCGTCCTGCTGATCGGCATCGTCAAGAAAAACGGCATCATGATGGTTGACTTCGCGCTGGAGGCGGAGCGGCATCATGGAAAGACGTCCACAGAGGCGATCTATGAAGCTTGTCTTCTGCGCTTTCGTCCAATCATGATGACTACGATGGCTGCATTGCTCGGTGGTCTGCCGCTAGCGTTCGGAACCGGAATTGGCTCTGAGTTGCGACGGCCGCTGGGTATCGCTATGGTCGGCGGTCTACTGTTAAGCCAGGTACTCACGCTCTATACGACGCCTGTGATCTACATCTTCTTTGACAATCTGGCAAAACGATTCTCAAGAAAGTCGAAGGTGTCAGAGACCGGTAACGAACCGCAACCAGCAGGGCAGTCATGAACATCTCTGCGCCTTTCATCCATCGGCCGGTCGCGACGACGCTGCTCACGGTAGCGATCGCAATCGCTGGCGGAATTGCGTTCCAGGTGCTGCCAGTCTCTCCGTTGCCTCAGGTGGACTTTCCGACAATCTCCGTCAGCGCAAGCCTTCCGGGAGCCAGCGCGGAGATCATGGCCTCGTCGGTTGCAACTCCGCTGGAGCGGCAGTTCGGTCACATCGCAGGCGTTACGGAGATGACCTCTTCCAGCAGTCTAGGTTCGACCTCTGTAACGATTCAATTTGACTTGAGCCGCAACATCGATGGCGCCGCGCGCGATGTAGAAGCAGCAATCAACGCTGCGCGTACTTACCTTCCAACCAATCTTCCATCTAACCCTACCTACCGCAAGGTCAACCCTGCCGATGCGCCGATTATGATCATCGGTCTCACGTCGGATAAGTATGGACCGGACAAGCTCTACGACGAAGCTTCGACCGTTATCCAGCAGAAGCTCTCTCAGATTGAGGGAGTTGGACAGGTAAATCCAGGGGGCGGCGCGTTGCCATCTGTTCGGGTTGAGGTCAATCCGACGAAGCTCGCCAGCTTCGGTCTCGCCATGTCTGATCTCCAAGCTGTACTCAGCCTGCAAAATTCGAATCTTGCAAAAGGACAGATCTCGAATGGAGATGTCTCGGCTGACATTGTGGCCAATGATCAGATCTCGCACGCAGTCGACTATCAGCCGATCATCGTGGGCTACAACAATGGGGCGGCTGTCCGTCTCTCTGACGTGGCCGATGTCGTCGATTCGACACAAAACCTGCGGGCGGCTGGGTACCTCAACGGCAAGCGTGCTGTGATGCTGATTATCTTTCGTCAGCCCGGCGCCAATATTATCGACACCGTCGACCGCATTTTGGCACAACTGCCTTCCGTCAAGGCTGCTATTCCTCAAGGAATTGATACGACTGTTGTCCTCGATCGTACGACGACGATCCGGGCATCGGTGAACGATGTCGAACGAACGCTCCTCATCTCGATCGCACTGGTGATCATCGTCGTCTTCATCTTTCTTCGTAACGGCCGTGCCACGCTTATTCCGGCCGTCGCGGTTCCGGTGTCTCTGATAGGGACCTTTGCGGTGATGTACCTCTTCGGCTATAGCATCGACAATCTGTCGCTGATGGCGCTGACCATTTCGACCGGCTTTGTCGTGGACGATGCCATCGTTGTGATGGAGAACATTACTCGGCATCTCGAAGCTGGAATGGATCCTTTTGCTGCTGCTCTTCGCGGCGCAAAAGAGATCGGCTTTACCGTTTTGTCTATCAGCATCTCGCTGATCGCCGTCTTCATTCCGCTCTTGCTGATGGGAGGAATTGTCGGCAGGCTCTTTCGTGAGTTCGCCGTCACGCTCTCTACCGCCATTCTCGTATCCATGGTCATCTCCCTTACCACGACACCCATGATGTGCGCGTACATTTTGAAAAACGAGCACGCGCGGAAGCATGGCAGGATCTACACGGCCATGGAAGGGTTCTTCGATTGGGTGCTGTCGTTGTATCGACGCACGCTGCACTGGGTTTTACAGAACCCGGGACTCACTCTAACGGTACTGTTTCTCACGATTGCACTCAACGTTGCTATCGTCATCAAAATTCCTAAAGGATTCTTTCCTCAGCAGGACACAGGTTCGCTGGCTGGCGCTGTGCGTGGACCGCAGGACGCTTCCTACGCTTCGATGAATACCGCTCTTCAGCAGATAGCAAATGTCGTTAAAAACGATCCAGCGGTTCAGAATGTGATTGATTTTACTGGCGGTAACGGTGCGACAAATACTGGCAACATGTATGTGACACTGAAGCCGCTCAACGTGCGAAAGATCGGGGCTCCTCAGATCATCGATCGGCTGCGGCCTAAGTTGAATCGGCAGACAGGTGCCTCCGCCTTCCTCCAGGCATCGCAGGATCTTCGTATAGGAGGACGCTCCAGCAACGCACTCTATCAGTACACAATCCAGGCAGATAATATTACTGATCTCAGTACTTGGGGACCGCGTCTGCTCGCTGAGATTACACGCCTTCCTGGTTTTCAGGATGTGAGTTCCGATCAGCAAAATGGCGGCCTCGACGAGATGTTGCACTATGACCGCGTCACAGCGGCAAAGCTGGGACAGACTGCTCAGTCGCTCGATGCGGGATTGTATGGCGCCTTTGGACAGTCAGAGGTCTCCATCATCTATACGCAGTTGAACCAGTACTACGTCGTGCTTGAGGTTGCTCCTCCGTATTGGCAGAGCCCGGAAGGCTTGAAGAACATCTACTTTCATCCTGCGGGTACAAGCAGTGCGACAGCCAGCGGCAATGTTCCTCTCTTCTCTATTGCTACAGCTAAGACCAATACAACGCCGCTTGCACTGAACCATACAGGTCTGTTTCCCTCCGTGACCGTGTCCTTCAATCTTGCTCCGGGCATGTCTCTGAGCGACGCGACGCTCGCGATCAGTCAGATGCAGCAGCGTCTGGGCACACCTTCTTCCGTGCATGGCTTCTTCGCTGGCACTTTGCTGGCCTATCAGCAATCGCTGGGTACCGAGCCGCTTCTTATTCTCACTGCGCTGCTTGCCGTTTACATCGTTCTGGGCGTCTTATATGAGAGCCTGGTGCATCCGCTCACCATCTTGTCGACGTTGCCCTCAGCGAGCGTCGGTGCCATGCTTGCCCTGATGCTCTTTAAAGAAGATCTGAATATCATCTCGATTATTGGCATTGTGCTGCTGATAGGAATCGTGAAGAAGAACGCCATCATGATGATCGATTTCGCACTGCAGGCAGAACGCGAGGGAGGTATGAGCACCGAGGATGCCATCTTCGAGGCATGCATGTTGCGCTTTCGGCCAATCCTGATGACTACGATGGCGGCACTCTTCGGTGCAGTGCCGCTGGCATTTGGAACAGGAACGGGCTCTGAGCTTCGCCGGCCGCTAGGCATCACCATTGTCGGTGGTCTGATTGTCAGTCAGCTTCTCACCTTGTACACCACGCCTGTTGTTTACCTCACTCTCGATCGGCTGCGCTTGCGCATGCTAGGAAGAGAACGTGACCCCTTTCATCCCGCGGACGGTGCGATTGCCTCCGCCGCGGAATAACTACGGATGTCTAAAATTATGATCAACCTCCGCCTCAAAGCTGCACTATGCTCTACTATCACGGCGCTGTCGCTGACGGGCTGCCTGGTCGGTCCCAAGTACCATGTGCCACCGTCCGCTGCGCAGGCTCCACCAGCAGCCTACAAAGAGTCGCCAACGCAATTTCAGGATGCGGATGGCTGGAAGGTGGCGCAGCCGCAGGATGCCATGCTGCGCGGAAAATGGTGGGAGATCTATAACGAGCCAGAGCTGAACGCTCTTGAAGATCAACTGAATATCAACAATCAGAACATTAAACAGTTTTTTGAGAACTTCATGGAAGCGCGGACGCTGATCACTCAAGCCCGCTCGCAGCTCTACCCCACGCTGACAACTGCACCTTCGTACTCGCGTTCTCGCTCATCCTCGAATCTGGGGACCTCGACTGTAGCCAACCCTGGCCGCGAAAGTTCGATCGGCACACTGGGACTCGACGCCTCTTGGGAGCCAGATCTTTGGGGAAAGGTGCGTAATACCATTCGTGAGGAGCAGTACAATGCTCAGCTAAGCGCTGCCGATCTCGAAAACGAACGGCTTACCGAACAAGCCACTCTAGCTGTTACATTCTTCGAGATCCGTGGCCAGGATGCGCTGCGGAAGGTTTTGGACGATACAATCGTAGCCGACACGACGGCAGTGGAGCGCACTCTTTCTCTCTATGAGACCGGAATTGACGATAAGATCTCACTGGTCGAAGCCCAAAATACACTGCAGAATGCGCAAGCGGCTGCAACCAATCTGGGTGTAGCCCGTGCACAATTCGAGCACGCAATCGCGGTTCTCGTTGGTGTGAATGCCTCCGGTTTCTCCATCCCGGTTAGACCTGTCAATGCGACTCCGCCGCCCATTCCGATTGGCTTGCCATCCCAGCTGCTTGAGCGCCGCCCCGACATCGCCGCTGCCGAGCGCACCATGGCCGCCGCGAACGCTGAGATCGGCATCGCCGACGCCGCTTTTTATCCCAACCTTACGTTGAGCGCTGAGGGTGGATTCGAGAGTTCGAGTTTCAAGCATCTCTTCGACTGGCCCAGCCGTTTCTGGTCGATCGGGCCTACCGTCAATGAGACGATCTTCGATGCAGGACTGCGTCGCGCCACGGTCAATCAGTTCATCGCTACCTATAACGCAGATGTTGCCAGCTATCGCCAGACTGTGCTGACGGCGTTTCAGCAGGTTGAAGACTCCCTGTCCTCGGTGCGCATTCTTTCGCAACAGATTCTGCAACAACAGGCAGCGGAACAGTCCGCCCAGCAGTTTGTTAAGTTGGAGACAGCG
>Ga0302324_100007001_pt1 | contig 24109 bp, 20 predicted proteins | sample Palsa_T0_1_FD_201949 | JGI IMG/M metagenome (GOLD analysis project Ga0302324, IMG submission 201949) | Peat permafrost microbial communities from Stordalen Mire near Abisko, Sweden - Palsa_T0_1 | ecosystem: Environmental > Terrestrial > Soil > Palsa > Peat permafrost | place: Sweden: Abisko... | reverse complement strand
GGTCGGGCCCGACCGCACGGTCAGGCCCGACCGCACGCCCCCGCCGGAGCCGTTCGGGCCGTGGCTCCCGCTCAGCGCGGGGCGGCCGTGCCGGCTGCCGCTGAGCCCGGGGCGGCCGTGCCGGCTGCCGCTGAGCGCGGATCAGGCGCAGCCCGGCCGCCGTCAGCGCGGCGCTGCAGGCGAGCGCCAGGAGGATTCCCCAGCGGATTGCGACCATCGTCTCGTCGAGCGCGTGCCTGGTCGTTCCCGGCGCCGTCGTCAGTCGCGCCAGCAGCACCGCGAACGCGATCGCGCCGAGCGCCGCGACGACCGCACCCGACCGGCGCAGGCGGTTGGGCGCGCCATCCTCGGGAACGTCTGAGGGCATGCCGATCACGACCAGCAGTGTCAGTATCGCCACGACCACGATCAGCAGCTCCGTCGTGGAAAACGCCTGCCATCCCGATCGGGTCAGCGTCAGCGTCCGCAGACCGGTGATGCCGGACGCTACGACCGTCTCGCGGTACCACGGAGCGAACAGGCTGACGAGCAGTCCTGCCGCGGCGGCCGCGGCGAGCACTCGCCGGCCGTGCATCTGACGCGGGGTCCGAGGCACGTGGCGCAGTCTATGAGGCTGCTCGGTCGCTGAGCTACAGAATCGGGATGTCCTCGACGTCGGCGCTCGTGGGCGCGCCGCGTTCGCTCCGCTCCAGATACCAGTCGATCAGTGCCCGCAGTGCCATCAGCAGCTCGCGCACCGCGTCCGCGAGCCGCCGGCGCAACTCCTGAGGAATCCGGTCACGGACTCCGGCCAGCGCCGTCAGCAGCAGTTCGAGCTCGTCGGAGTCCAACCAGCGATCCCGATCGGCCCGGTCGTCGACTCGCGGCCGTTGCCAGCCAGACGGCGGCGGCCGGTGCGAGGCGGCGTCGGCGTCGTCTGGGCGCAACCGTGCGGGGTCGCCGTCAGGCGACGGACGGTCGGGCGGCTGCTCTGTGGCCGCGGCCAGCACCGACTCCGTCAGCAGCCGCTCGGCACGCTGCGCGGCGACGTCGAGGCGCTCGGTCAGCCGCCGCAGACGGTCATGATCGAGTGGTGGCTCAGCCACGGAAGCGAATCTCCAGGGCGCCTTCCTCGAACGTGGCGGCGCCCGGTCGCATCGCCGCCATCGCGGGCGGCAGCATGATCGTCCGCCGCTGCCCGGCGACCGAGACGACCAGTTCCAGGCCGATCTTCTTCAGCGAGATATCCCCCTTGTCGGCGAACGGCAGCGCCAGCCGCAGCAGCGCCCCGTCGTCGAGCACGTCCAGCGACTGCGCGGTCTGATCGAACATCACAGCTGCCGGGTCGGCGTCGTCGAATAAGGCGGTTGCGAGCCGGTCGAGCATCCCCGGACCGACGACCTCCTGCTCGAAGTATGGCGCGCGCAGGACCGGCACCGGTTCGAACGCCGAGCGCACCAGCTCCATGTGCTCCTGCTGTAACCGGCGCCAGGCCGCGAAGTAGTCGCCGACCGACTCCGGGAACAGGCGGTTGACGACGACCGCGTCGGTCAGGTATCCGTACAGGTTCAGATACGTGAACGTTCGCATCGCCTCGCCGATCACCATCCGGTCCGGATTCATCACCAGCCGGACCGTGCAGCGGGTTCGGTCGCGCAGGATCTCGTTCATCGCGATCAGGTTCTGCGAGAGCCGCTCAAGGTCAGCGAACACCGCCTGGCTCGGCAGCGGGATGTCCAGCAGCGAGCGGGCGAGCGGACGCGCGGCGGCCAGGATCTGCCGTTCGAACGGGAACACCTTGTCGATCCACCAGCGTGCGACATCCGGGAACGACAGCAGCCGCAGCGTCTCACCGGTCGGGGCGCAGTCGACGACGACCACGTCCCAAACGCCTGAGTCGTGATGGGCCTGCAGCCGCAGCAACGCGAACAGCTCGTCCATTCCGGGCGGGACGGTCAGCTCCTCGGCCGAAATCCGGTCGACGCCGCGCTCGATCAGCAGCTCGCCGAGCCATTCCTGCACGCCTGACCAGTGGCGCTGCATCTCCTCCTGGGCACGCACCTCCTGGCCCCACAGCCCGGACGAGACGGGTGTCGGCTCACCGCCGCAGTCGACTGCCAGCGAGTCCGACAGGCTGTGGGCCGGATCGGTGGAGATGATCAGCGTCTTGGCGCCCTGAGCGGCGCAGGCGCGCGCCGTGGAGGCCGCCACGGAGGTTTTGCCGACGCCGCCCTTGCCGGTGTAGAGGATCGTCCGCGGGGGCATGGCCGGTCGAGTCTACGGCCGACTCGTCGGAGTGCCCGCGCGCGTGTCGCTGTGCCGGGACTCAGCCGCCGATCGTCAACGTGCCGGTGATCCGGGCGAAGTTGCCGGCCAGGTCGGTCGCGGCGAGCCGAACGCCGTAGGTGCCGGCCCTCAGCGCCGGCACCGTGAACGTCCTGACGCCATAGCCGAAGCTGGCGCTGGTCGAGAACACGGTGCTCGTACCGCGGGTGACGACGATCCCGACCTGGGAGACCTTCGACAGGCGGAAGCTGAGCCCGAACGGCTTGCGCGGCTTCGCGGTGGTCGTCAGATCGGTCAGGACCGGCGGGGTCGTGAGATCGGCCGTGAACTGCTGGGCGGTCGTGCAGTAGACCGGCGCCGTCGTGATCGTGCACAGCTCCTGCAGGAAGCCGGTCACGAGCTCGTGATAGCTCAGGTCGTCCTCGACGCCCGGCGAATACAGCGACCAGGCACCGGTGTTGAAGCTCGGCAGCACGGCCATCGCCTCAGCGTTGCCCTTCGCAAACAACGCCTGCGCGGTCGTGTTGCCGCTGACCTGGCCGTAGGCGTCGAGTCCGATCAGCGTCTGCAGGTCGGCGTTGATGATCAGCAGGCTGGGCGCGAACGTGTATTGCAGGAAACGCACGCCAAGCGTGGTCGGCACCGTGACCCCGACCGGCGGGGGCTTTGAGAAGATCGCCATCGCCGACGCCGCCACCTGGAGGTAGTAGGGGTTGTTCGTGGCCAGATATGCGCGCGACAACGCCTCCAGGCCGGTCGCCTGGGACATCGCGCTGGTCCACGGCGGCGACCCGCCGTCGAACGTGAAGTAGTACTCCCAAGTCGTGCCACCGCCGCGCCGCGAGGCCAGCGGGATCATCTCCGACAGAACCTGCTCCATCGCCGGGTATTCCGATGGCCCAGCGGTATACATCCCGTCGGCCTCGCCGAACGTGCCGAGCACCTGCAGCTGCAGCCCCTGGCCGGGGTAGTACTCCCACACCAGCTGCGAGCCCGAGAACTGGATCCGCTGATCCGGCGCCGGAATCGAGCCGGTCGTCCACCACGTCTTGTTGGCGTTGAGCGTCGCGACCACCGCCGCCAGCCGCGACGCGGTCAGCTGCTTGGTGACGGCGAGCTGGTGGACGCTCTCGGTCACCGCCTCGAGCTCGGTCTGCCGCGTTCCGGTCAGGTGCTTCTCGGCCGCCAGCGCGCCATTGAATGCCTTCAGCGTTTGCGAGTACTGCGCGGCGGTGATCGAGCCGCGGCGCTGCAGCGCCGCCAGCACCGACTTGACCGTGACCGGCGGCTGCTTGGACCGGGCGACCGCCGGCCGCGCACGTGCGGTGGCCCGGGGTCGCGGCACGGTCGCCGGCATGGGCGTGATCGAGACCGCGCTCAGGAACCGGTCGTTGCGCTCGTGCACGCGGGCGTGGGGGCCCAGCACGAGCACCGGCGCCGCGGCCGCCGTGCCCGGAAACGCGGCGAGCACCAACAGGACGAACAGGCACCTTCGCACCGGTGCGATGGTACATTCGGCCGCGCGCATGAAGCTCAGGATCAGGCGCAGTGGGGGGATGGCGGCATTGGTGGTGATCATTGCGACCGCTGTCTCGGCGTGCGCCGGTACCGGCAACGGCAGTTCTGGCGACTCCGGCTCCGGTTCTGCGTCGACGGCCCAGTCGCTGCTGCGTCAGAGCCTGCAGGGCAAGCACCGGATCACGAGCGGGGTGCTGAGCCTGCGAGCCACGGTTACCCCGCATGGATCGACCGCCTCAAGTACGCCGATCACGATCTCGTTCGGCGGCCCGTTTCAGAACCTCGGCTCCGGTCGTGGAACCGAGTCGGACTTCACGGTCGCCGTCGCGGCCGCCGGACAGCGGCTCTCGCTCGGCCTGCGGACCACCGCGAGCGCCGGCTACATGCGCCTGGACGGCAGCTGGTTCCGGCTGCCGGCCAAACAGTTCGCTCAGTTACGCAAGAGCCTCGCCGGATCGGGCGGCTCCGGTCCGGCGTCCCTGCCGGGCCTCTCGATCAGCCCGCTGAAGTGGCTGCGCGACCCGCAGCTGCTCGGCAACGCCACCGTGGACGGCACGCAGACAACCGAGGTCCGGGCCCGGATCGACGTCGGCGCGCTGGCCAACGGTCTCGGGACGCTGCTCGCCAGGGAGGCGACCAACCCCGCGTTGCGCACCTCGGGATTGCCGGCGAAGCTCACCGCCGCCGAGCGCCGGCAGCTGGTCTCCGATTTGAGGAACCCGACCGTTGAGCTGTTCATCGGCAGCGCCGATCACACGTTGCGACGTGCCGCACTCGATCTGAACCTGACGGTGCCGGCCAAGACCGCATCGAAGCTGCCCGGGATCTCGTCGGTCGGCGTGGCGGTGACGGTCGATTACGCCGATCTGAACCGGCCGCAGACGATCACGACGCCCGCGCGGGTCAAGCCCTACAGCCAGCTCGGCCTCAAGCTCTCCGGTCTCGCCGAGCAGCTCGAGGGGTCGGCCGAGGGAACGACGAGCGGCTCAGCCGGCGGGCAGCACAGCAGCTACTACGAGTGTCTGCAGCAGGCAGGCGGCAACTTGAGCCAGCTGCAGAAGTGCGCGTCGCTGATCGACTCGGTGAATCAGTAGCGCGAGGGGACGCTACTCGCGACCGGCGTCCTGGTCGTCCGCCTCGAGCTCGTCTTCCTCGGGCTCTTCGTCAGGGTCATCGCTCTCCGCCGAGCCGGCGTGGAGGTGGACCTGGAAGCGCTCGAGGAGCACGTCGCGCCGGTTCTCGTCGACTGGCGTCTCGTCTGAGATAAGCACCCAGTCGGCGCCCTCGTACTGCTCCATATTGAAGATCTCTGAGTCCAGGTCCGGCGAGTCGTCGACGATCACGACGACCTCGGTCTGCGGGTTAAAGTACGTCCCGGGACGGTTGATGAGATCGTCCAGTTCGAATACGCGAGGATCTGGCATAGCGGCGTGCAAGGCTAGACGGTCGCGGCCCCGCTTGCCACTAGAGTTCGCGGAGCTGGGACAGCTCGCGCGCGATCTCGGCCTCCACGTCGAGCGGCGCCAGGCCCGTTCGCGCTCGGCGGTGGTTGCGTGCGATCACCAGCTGGCGGACCTCGTCACGCAGCTCCCCGTCGGTGTCGGCGAGCGCCGTCAACCGTGCGAGCTCGGTCTCGACGTCGACCTCGGGCTCGCCGCGGCGCCGGCGGCGGGCATTTCGTGCCTCGAGCATCTGGCGCACCTCCTCGTCACGCTCGAGCAGTGCGGCCGGGGCGCGGGGCACTTCGGAGTCCAGCAGCAGCCGATCTGAGCCGTACTGCGCCCAGTCTCGGTTGGACGTCAGCAGGGCGACGATCGCGCCGACCACGCCGACGACGCAGACGCCCACGACGACCCACAAGAACGCGCTCTGCACGACGGTCTGGAGTGTCGCGCATCACGCGTGCGGGGACCAGCCGTGGGGTTGTCCCGCTGCTGCCGACACGTGTCGCGGCGGCCGCTATCCTTCCACGTGAACGTTGTTGACTGACTAGTCAATCGAAGGAGAAAACGCCGTGGTTGATTTCACGCTCACCGATGAGCAGCAGGACATGCGCGAGATGGCGCATGACTTCGCCGAGAAGGAGATCCGGCCGGTGGCCTGGGAGTACGACCGCGACGCGACCTGGCCCGGAGAGGTGCTCGACAAGGCGTGGGAGCTCGGGCTGATGAACAACCATCTTCCGACCGAGTACGGCGGGCCTGGCCTGTCGGTGCTCGACGGCGTGATCATCGAGGAGGAGATCGCCTGGGGGTGCTCGGGGATCGGCACGAGCCTCTCCTGCAACAGCCTCGCCAGCGCCCCGGTGCTGCTGGCTGCCTCCGAGGAGCTCAAGCGCGAGTACCTCGGTCGGCTGGCCGAGGCGCCGCTGCTGGCGTCGTTCTGCCTGACCGAACCCGACGCGGGCTCCGACGTGTCGGGAATGAAGACGACCGCTGTGCGCAAGGGCGACAAGTGGGTGATCAACGGCTCCAAGTGCTTCATCACCAACGGCGAGTACGCCAACTGGTACACGGTCTACGCCAAGACCGACAAGGAGGCCGGGCATCGCGGCATCTCCTGCTTCATCGTCCCCCGTGATGCGGGCGTCGTCGTCGACAAGCACGAGGACAAGATGGGCCAGCGCGCGTCGAACACGGCGACGATCTCGTTCAACGACGTCGAGATCCCGCTCGATCACCTCGTCGGCGAGGAGAACAAGGGCTTCAAGATCGCGATGATGACCCTCGATCGGACCCGGCCCGGGGTCGCGGCGATGGGCGTCGGCGTCGGTCGCGCGGCGATGGAGATGGCGATCGACTACTCCAAGGAGCGCGTCCAGTTCGGCGTGCCGATCGCGATGCACCAGGCGATTCAGTTCATCATCGCCGACATGGCGACCAAGGTCCATCTGGGCCGGCTGGCGACCTACAACTCCGCCGTGCTGCTCGACCAGGGCAAGCGCAACACGATCGAGTCGTCGCACGCCAAGCGATTCACGGCCGACGCGGCGATGGAGATCACCACCGACGCCGTCCAGGTGTTCGGCGGCTACGGCTTCATCAAGGAGTACAAGGTCGAGAAGCTGATGCGTGACGCCAAGATCCTGCAGCTCTACGAGGGCACGGCCCAGATCCAGCGGCTCGTGATCGCGCGGGAGACGCTGCTGCCGCGCCGAGTCTCCGAGCCCGCCGCCGTCTGACCGCTGCGCGGCGAGCTGGGGGCCTCCGCCGCGCGCGACCGGGTCGTCTGACCAGCCCGCTCGGCTGGTCAGACGGCCCGCACCATCGTCACAGCTCTGTGACGAGCAGTCCGTAGAAGGCGCAGTCCACCCGGGTTCCGTCACGCCGGGCGGCGGACTGGCGCAACGTGCCCTCGTGGCGAAAGCCACACCTTTCCAGCAACCGGCGTGAGGCGAGGTTGTCGAGCTCGACCTGGGCACCGAGCCGCGCCAGCCCGAGCTGCGCGAACGCCCAGGCGGACAGCAACGTGACCGCGCCTCCGGCGAGGCCGCGCCCCCGGCCGGGCTCCGCCAACCAATAGCTGACCAAAGCGGACGCGTTGCGGCGATGAAAGCCCCACAGCGAAACCGATCCGAGCGGATCGCCCTGATCGCCGACCGCGGTGATCGCCAGCTCCAGCCGCGTCCCGGTGCTCCGGTCGTTGTCGACCGCCGCCAGCCACGCTCGGGCGGCGGGCTCGCCGCCGGGCAGCGAATAACGGTATCGATGGACGAGCGGGTCACGGGCGCCGGCCAGCAGCGCTGAGCCGTCGTCCGGCTGCCACGGGCGCAGCAGCACCCGGCCGTCGGTGAGAGGCGGGTCGGGAAGCGCCAGGCGCCGCGATGGTGCACGCAACGGCTTGGGCTACGCGCAGCGGCGGCTGGCGGTCGTCGCCTGAGCGCTCGGAGTCAGATCCAGCCCTTGCGCCTGAACCAGACCGCGAGGCCGGCGACCGACACGGCCAGCAGCCCGATCCCCAGCACCCAGAACGTCCACGACTGGTTGATCACGTGATTCGTCAGATACGAGAAGTTCTGACCGAAGAAGCCGGTCAGGAAGCTCAGCGGCAGGAAGATCGTGGCGATGATCGTCAGCTGCTTGTTGATCTCGCCCTGGTTGTTGGCGACCTGCGAGAGGTACATGTCGGTTGCACCGGACAGCAGGTCGCGGTAGGAGTCGACCAGCTCCGAGACGCGGATCAGGCCGTCGTACAGGTCACGGAAGTAGAGCTTGTCGTCGGTCTGCAGTCCTGGCAGCGCGGCGATCCGATCGCCCGAGCGCTGGAACATGTCGCGCATCGGCGTGATCACGCGCCGCATCGCGATCAGGTCGCGCTTGAGTGAGAAGATCCGCTGCAGCTGCTCGGAGCTGGTGGAGTCGATCACCTGCTGCTCGAGCTGGTCGATGTCCTCGTCGATCCGGCTCAGGACGGGGATGAACGTCGTCGTGATCGCATCGAGGATCTTGTAGACGAGGAACTGCTCGGAGCGGATGTGTTGGTCGTCGTAGTGCTTGCGCAGGTCGGCCAGCGCCTCGTTCGGGCGCCGATGGATCGTCACCACCGCCTCGCCGCTGATGATCATGTGGACCTCGCGCAGCAGTGGCCCACCTGAGGCGGTGCCCGGGTCGACGCCGAACACGACCAGGTACATGTAGTCGGCGTAGTCCTCGATCTTCGGGCGCTGGCGGAACGTCTTGGCGTCGTCGATCGTCAACGGGTGCAGCTTGATATGCGCGGCGACCTCCTGCAGGTCCGCGTCGCTCGGCGCCTCGAGGTCGATCCAGGCGAACCCGTCCGCCTTGATCTGCGCCCGGATCTCGTCCATCGCCGGGTTGTGCAGGCACCTCGCCTTGAGCCAGGCATGCGAGCTGACCGTGGCCGTTCCGGAAGCCGGTGCCTCGTCGCTCACCGAGCGAACGCTACCAAGCGCGCAGGCCGGCACGGTCGGGCTGCAAACGCGGCTCACTCGGGCAACGTCACCTCGATCTCGGTGCCGGTGTTCGGTGCCGTGGCGATCGCGAGCCGCCCCAACCGCGACCCGACCCGCTCGCGCAGCGCCGCCAGGCCGATGTGACCGTCGGCGAGCGCGCGCTCCAACTGTCCGGGCGCGATCCCCGAGCCGTCATCGGCGACCATCAGCCGCAGCGTGCCGTCATCGCTGCGGACGGTGATGCCGACGTGGGTGGCGCCGGCGTGTTTGACGACGTTGGTCAACAGCTCGCGCACGGTCGCGACGATCAGGTCGTGGTGCCCCGAGCGTTCGGCGGCCGGGGTTACGCTCACCGTCGTCGTAAAGCCGGACTGGTATGCGGCGTTGGTCGCGAGCGAGTCGAGCACGGACCGCAGCCCGAGCTGCTGCAGTCCAAGCGGGTGCATCGCGAAGATCTCGTGGCGCAGCTGCCGGTCGGTCTCGTCCAGCGCGTCGCGGGCGCGTTGCTGCGCGCCCGGGACACCGCGGGCCATGTCGGTCAGTTCCTGCCGTGCCAGCAGGACGTTCTGCACCGCCTGATCATGCAGCGCCTCGGCCAGCCGTCGCTGTTCGTTGGCGCCTGCGTCGAGCGCCTGCTGGACGAGCTCGCGGCGCCGCTCAGCGAACTCGACGATCGCGCGCTGGCGCCGCCCGACCATCGCCGAGAGCATCACCGCGGCGCCGGTGACCCACAGCAGCGAGAGGCTGTCGTCGAGGATCTGATCCGGATCGCGCGGGAGCCCGTTGTTGGGATACGGCAACGTCACCGCCAGATAGGCCACGACCGACGCCAGGCCCCAGGTCGCGGTCAACCTCGGCGACAGCCGCAACGCCGCGCCGATCGGCATCACGTAGAACGCGAATCGCAGCGGCGAGTGCTCGCCGCCGGTCGAATACACGAGCAGCGCAACCGCGACCAGGTCGACCATCGCGGGGGCGAGCGACATCCGCGGCGGGCGCGGACTGCCAAACGAGATCAGCAGCGACAGGGTGGCGTAGATCGCGAACCCGACGATCACCCACGGGAAGATCGAGGAGCTCAGGCCGGTGTGGTTGGACTGCGTCAGCAGCGCGATCGGCAGCAGCGCCAGCCGCAGCACCGCGATGCCGCGAACCTCGCTGGTCTGCCCGGGCTCTGGGGTTCGCGGCCGGGGGCGAATCATTCGATCAGGCCGCGGCGCATCGCCTCAGCGACGCACGCGGCCCGGTCCGACACGCCGAGCTTCTCGTACAGGTGGCTGAGATGGGTCTTGACCGTGCCGGGGGCGAGGTGCAATCGCTCGCCGATCCGCGGCGCCGTCAGCCCCTCGGCGATCAACGCGAGGATCTCGGATTCTCGCTGCGTCAGCCACGGCAGCTCGGAGTTGACCCGCTGCGAATGGATCGCGGCGACCAGCCCATCCTGAAGCGACGGGTCGAGCACCGTGCCGCCGCGGGCGATCGTCTCGATCGCGTCGCAGACCTGCGTTCGCTCGACGCTCTTGGGCAGGTAGCCGGCGGCCCCGGCCGACAGCACCTCGTGCACCAGCGGCCCGTCGGTGAACGCCGACAGCATCAGTGCTCGCGACGCCACCCCATCGCGGCTCAGCGCCTTCAGGATCTGCAGCCCATCGAGCCCGGGCAGCTTCAGATCAAGCACCGCGACGTCGGGTGCGAGCTCGGCGATCCGCGCCAGCGCGTCACGGCCGTCGGCCGCCTCTCCGAGCAGCTCGAGTGTCGGGCGTTCCCGGATCGCGCGCACGATCCCGTCCCGGAACAACGGGTGGTCATCGGCGACCAGGACGGTGATCGCACGCGCGGACATCTTCACCTTGTACCACTCGGACATAAGCCGCGGAATCGGCCAATCGGGGTGCTCGCGCTAGCCCGATCGACCGACCGCGCACACCCCGCGCGGCACACGGATCGGTGGATGTCGGCGACGGCGCCGGGCTGGGAGGCTCCGGAGGTGATCAACCCACGGCACTGCCCGTCATGCGGAGAGCCGGTGACCGGTTCGTCGGCCGTCTGCCCGCTGTGCGGAGCCGGGCTCGAGGCGGGCGTCGCCCGGCGCGCGCCGATGCGGCTGCTGCGGTCGCTACGCGTGACCGTCGGCCGGCTCACGCCCAGCGGACGTGGAGGGGGGCGCGCCGGTCGTCGGCCCGCGGCCCGCTGAGCCCCTCGGCGCGCAGCGCGATCGCGGCGGTGTGAGCACCGGGAACCACGACGTCGCGCAGGATCCACCCCGCCGGCATCGCCGGCAGCGGGCCGGCCCCCACATAGGGCTCGGACAGGCCGTGCGCGAGGCCGGCTCCGATCGCCTTCAGACAGGCCTCCTTGCGCGTCCAGACGCGCGACAGCGCCCAGGTGCGCAGGCCCGGGCCGGCCTGCTCGAGCTCGCGGCGTTCGGCCGGATGCAGTAACGGAGCCAGCTCCCGCCACGCCGGACCGGGCACCGGTCGCTCGACGTCGACGCCCACGGGCGCCGGCGCCAGCGCGACCAGCGCGAGCGCGCCGGCGTAGGAGATCGAGAAGTGCAACTCCGGCGCGCCGCGGACCACGGGGCGGCCGTTGGGACCCCCGCAGCGCTCACACCGGGCGCGAGTCAGCTCGATCTCGTCCGTCGTCACGCCCAGCCGCCGGCTCAACAGCGTCCGGAGCAGGCGGTGGGCGGCGACGCGCGCACCGGCGCGGGGCACGCGCAACCCCCAGACGCTCACCTCGATGGCCGCCGGCGGCCTCGGCGCAACCGTCACCGCCGGCGCTCAGCAGGTCTGCAGCACGGCTTGGCGCAGCCGGTCCAGGCCCTCCCGCAGTTCGTCGTCGCCGATCGTCAGCGGTGGCAGCAGCTTGAGGACGCCGTTGCCGGGCCCGCAGGTCTCGGCCAGCAGCTCGAGTCCGAACGCGGCGGCGCTGACCTGGGCCGCCTGCTCGGTGCGCTCAAACGCCAGACCATGGACCATCCCGCGGCCCCGCACCGAGATCGATTCGCCCGGGGTGTCATGGCAGACGGTCTGAAGCGCCGCGGTGATCATCGGAGCGCGTCGCCGCGACTGGCGCTCCAGGGTGTCGTCGGACCAGTACGCGCGCAGCGCCGCGGCCCCGGCCACCAGCGCCGGATCGACCCCCCGAAACGTGCCGGTGTGCTCGCCGGGCTCCCAGATGTCGAGATCCTCACGGATCAGCGTCAGCGCGAGCGGCAACCCGTAGCCCCCGATCGACTTCGACAGACAGACGATGTCGGGCAGGATCCCTGACTCCTCGAAGCTGAAGAACGCGCCAGTGCGTCCGCACCCCATCTGCACGTCGTCGAGGATCAACGGCACGTCGTGGCTGCTGCAGCGGGCCGCCAGCCCCCGCAGCCAGTCGGAGCCGGCCAGGTTGACGCCGCCGTCGCCCTGGACAGATTCGACGATCACGGCGGCAGGGCGCTCGTGCCCGAGCTCGCCCGCGAGTGCCCGCTCCAACAGCGTGAAGTCGGCGACGAGGTCGTCGGCGCGATGATCGAATGCAAGACGGTGCGCGAGCGTGATGTGATCGCCGCATGAGGCCCGACGCGCGTCGGAGCCCGCGACCGCGAGGCAGCCGAGCGTCATTCCGTGAAAGCCGTTCTCGAAGCAGACGATATCGCTGCGACCGGTCACCTTGCGCGCGAGCTTCAGCGCCGCCTCGACGGCGTTGGCACCACCCGGACCAGGGAACTGGACGCGGTAGCGCAGATCCCGCGGGCGCAGGATCAGCTCGTGCAGGGCGCTGAGGAACTGACGCTTGGCGACCGTGAACATGTCGAGCGAATGGATCACCCGGTCGTCTGCGAAGTACTCGAGCAGCGGCTGCTTGAGCAGCGGGTTATTGTGGCCGTAGTTGAGCGTTCCGGCGCCGGTGAAGAAATCGAGGTACGGGCGCCCGTCCTCGTCGTACAGCCAGCTCCCCGAGGCGCGGTCGAAGACCACCGGCCAGGTTCGGCAATAGCAGCGGACCTCGGACTCGAGCTCCTGAAAGATGGTCATTAGGCTCCTTGTGCAGCGGTTGGTTGAGTCGTCAGCGACGCCGACTCGACCGCGGGGTTGCCCGTCCAACGCGTCAGCGCGGCGGCGTGCGACCCCTTGATCAAGAACGAGTCGGCGGTCAGCTCGGCGCCGGCGCCGAGCTCGGTTGCGTAGTGGACGTAGGCGCCGGTGCCCAGCGTGCACCGGTCACCGAGCACGATCGGGCCGGACTTGAAGGCGCCGTCCTCGAGCGAATGGCCCTGCAGCGTCGTGTGGGCGTTCAGCGTGCAGTCATCGCCGATCCGCACCAGCGTGCGTTCGACGATCGCACACCCATCGTCGAACAGCCGGCGACCGACCTTGACGCCCAGCAGGCGTAGCGCGGACCCCTTCAGCGGCGTCCCGTTGAGAATCGCCAGGTAACGCGGCTCTGGCACCTTCCAATAGCGCTCGTGGCGCCAGAAGGCTCGGTCGTAGATCGAGCAGAGCTCCGGTGGACGGCGCCGCCCCCGGGTCAGCGCCAGCTCAGCGACGACGAACACCACGAGCGGGAGCGTCAGGTCGAGCCCGATCGACGCCAGCGTGCCGGGCCAGGCGCGCAGACCGTCGCCGCCGAGCGGCGCGAGCGCCACCGACAGCAGCCCGGCGATCACCACGAACCGGACGAACAGGTACAGCGCGATCGTCACCAGGTTGTGGCGCAGCTTGCGCGCCAGGCGCCGTGACAGCAGCGGATCGGCGAGCTCGACGCTGATCATCTCCGTGTCGCGCCGGACCGAGCGGGGGATCTCGAAGCAGGGCGAGCCGAGCAGGCCGACGCCGGTCCGGCTCGGTCCGTCGAGCGGCAGCATCACCTTGGTGGCCAACAAGCAGTCGTCGCCGACCCGGGCGCCGGCTGGATACATCACCATGTTGCCCAGGTAGCAGCGCGCGCCGATCGACACGGGCATCACCCGGAAGGAGTCGGCCGAGACCTCGGCATTGGACACCGAGAGCCCGTCGGAGATCATTGTCTGAGTCCCGACCCGGGTCAGCGCCGGAACCTCCTGCTTGACCTCGGTGCCGAAGTTCGAGCCGGTCTGGTAGATCGCGCCGAAGTGGTAGCCGAGCAGCCGAAGGTACCCGACGATCATCGAGCTGTCGCCGAACAGCGCCGTCAGCATCGGGATGTTCGAGCTTCGCGAGACGATCCTGTGCACCGTCCAGCGCAGTCCGTACAGCGGGTACACGCGGCCGGGCGTGAGCAGTCGCGTGAGCGTGCGCGGGACGATCACGGCGACGAGCAGCGCCGCGACCGGCAGCGCCGCCGTCAGGATCGCCGCCACGCCGAGCGCGTCGAGCTCGGTGACGCCATGCATCTCCCGGTGCGACACCAGCACGGTGGACAGCACGGCCTCGAGCGCGCCGAGCGTGGCCAGCGACCACAGCAGCTTGCCGGCGCCGTACAGATGGCGCCGAGCTGGGCCGCAGCCAACCGCGGGCACCCGCCGGAAATCGGTACCGGCCGGCGCGGGCCGCGCCGGCGAGCCGTGCCAGGCCTCATCGGCGGGGATCGCCTGGCCGGCCTGTAGGCAGGCGCAGTGGCCCAGCTGCGCGCCGGCGCCGATCCGGCTGTCGATGTCGAGCACCGACTGCTCGCCGACGACGGCACGCGCGCCGATCTCGATCGCGCCGATCTCGATCATTCCGGCGACCGCGCGATAGCCGTTGCACCAGCTCTCCCGCCGAACGATGCTGCCGGCGCCGACGCTCAGCAGGTCGGTGGCGATCGGCGGGTGCGTGGTCAGGATCGTCGCGCCCGGACCGACGCGGGCTCCCAGGAGGCGGAGGTAGAACCCGTACAGCCCGGTGCCTGAGATCAGCCGCGCGATCGGGTTGTAGGTCAACAGCGTCTTGACGATCCAGAAGCGGACGTAGGCGAGGCTCCAGATGCGGATCCGTCGCGCCCGGAAGCGGCCGATCAGGCTCCACTTGGCGACGATCGGCAGCGCGCCCGCGGCCAGCAGCGTGAGCGAGCCGATCGCGACCGCTCGTCCGTATGCCGCCAGGACCGAGTGGGCGGCGCCGAGCCATGACGCGCCGACGTCGAACGCGATCGCGAACCCCCCGGTGAAGATCAGGAACGCCAGCAGCTGGAGCGCGCCACACAGCAACGGTCGCGGCGCGCCGCCAGCGACCGGCAGCTCGTCGGACGCGGGCGCCGCGGTCGCTCCCGACTCCGGGCCGGCGATCGCCGCCGCCAGGCCGCGGACGGTCGAGTGCAGGTAGATGTCGCGGATCGAGACCGGCGGCAGGTCGCCGCGCTGGCGCAGGCGCGCGCCGTACCGGGCCATCACGAGCGAGCTGGTACCGAGCTCGCCGAAGAAGTCGCTGGTCACCGACACTCGGGCGATTCCGAGCAGCCGTTCGAGCTCGTCGGCCAGCGCCGCCTCGAGCGCCGACGCCGGCGCCGCGTGGTCGGCGTCTGCGGCGGCCGGACGCCGACCGCTCGGCGCGGGCAGGCGACGGCGATCGACCTTGCCGCTCGGCATCGTCGGGAGCTGCGCAAGTGGCTGCAACGCGACCGGGACCATGTATGGCGGCAGGCGCTCGCGCAGACGGGCCAGGACGCGCTCGTGGTCGATCTCTGGGCCGCCGGCGGCCGTCGTGTAGTAGGCCGCGAGCTCGTCGATTCCGGGTGCCGGCTGGAAGGTGGCCACCACCGCCTGGGCAATCGCCGGCTCCGAGCGCAGCAACGCCTCGATCTCGCCCAGCTCGATCCGGTAGCCGCGGATCTTGACCTGATCGTCGATCCGTCCGTGGTGCTCGAGCTCGCCGTCGGCGTTGACCCGTCCGAGGTCGCCGGTGCGATAGATCCGGCCCGACGGGTTGTCGGCCAGACCGAGGAAGTCGGGCACGAAGGAGCGCGCCGTGCGCTCCCGCAGCCCGATGTAGCCGTCGGCGAGCCCGATGCCGGCGATCGCGATCTCTCCCGGCTCCTGGAGGGCCAGCGCGCGATCGCAATCAGGATCGAGGATCACGATCGAGTAGGTCGGCAGCGGCACGCCGATCGTGATCGGTCGGCCGGGCTCGAGCACCGCCCAGGTGGCGCTGACGGTCGCCTCGGTCGGCCCGTAGACGTTCAGCATCCGCCGCTCGGGTCGATGCCAGCGCGCCGCCAGATCAGGTGGGCACGGCTCGCCGGAGAGCAGCAGCAACCGCAGGGCGGGCAGGTCTCGCGGCACCGTCTCAAGCAGCGTCGGCACGCAGCAGAGCGCGGTGACGTGCTGCCGCGCCAAGAACTCCCAGAGCTCGTCGCCGAGCAGGGTCGCGCCGGCCGGCTTGGGCACGAGCGTGGCGCCCGCCATCCATGCGGGCCAGATCTCCTCGATCGCGAAGTCGAACGCGATCGTCAGTCCCTGGTAGACGCGATCGTCCGCGCCGATCCCATACGACTGCGCCGCGACCCTGACGAAGTTGCAGATGCTGGAGTGGGCGATCGCGACGCCCTTCGGCCGCCCCGTGCTGCCCGACGTGTAGATCAGGTAGCAGAGGCCGTCGAGCTCCGCCGGCGCGGGCGGCTCCGGGCGAGTGCGATCCTGGGCGAGCAGCTCCCCGTGCAGCCGGTCCAGGCAGATCACGTCGGTGTCCGGCGCCAGCGCGCCCAGCAGCGGCGTCAGCCGCGAGCTCGTCAGGACGAGGGCGCAGCCGGAGTCGGCGACGATGTACGCGAGCCGGTCGGATGGGAAGGCGGCGTCGACCGGCACGTAGGCGGCGCCGAGCTTGAGCACCGCCAGCATTGCGACGTAGCCGTCGAGCGGGCGATCCAGCAACAGCGCTACGCGCGCGCCCAAGCCGGTGGCGCTGCGGGCCGCCAGGCAATGCGCCAGCTGATTGGCGCGCGCGTCGAGCTCCGCGTAGGTGACGGTCCCGTCGGGGCCGTCGACCGCGGGCGTATCTCCGAGCCCCTGCGCGGACAGCGCATCGCAGCGCTGCTCGAACAGCTGCTCGAGCCGCTCACCCGGCGTCCACCGGATGTCGGGGTCGCGTGCGCTGCTGAGCACGGTGCCGGCGTGGGTGATCCGTGATCGCGGACGCGAGTGAGGTTCGACGCGAGCCGGCGCGACCGGCGCCACCAACTCGAGCGTCACGGTCTGAGATCCCGGCGTCGGCCATGGGTGAAGACGCTGGAGTTCCCTGTCCACGGCAGCGAGTGTGCGTACTGGAGCCGGGCGCCAGCAATCGGCCGATCCGCCTGCGCGCGGTCGTGTTCGCAGTCATCCGATCGGCCGATGTTCCCGGCTCGATCGGCCGATCGGGTCCGTCCCGCGGGGCCGACGATCGCCCGCTCCCGGCGACGTCTGGCGCGATCCGCGGGGACTCGTGGGCCGCGCTGATCAGCCGATCGACGACGACCGGCTCAGCCGATCGGCCGACGGCGAACACCCCGTGGTCTCCTCGGATTGGCAGATAGGCACGGCCGACCGCCGGCGGAAGACTCACGCTCATGGTTGGATCGACGTTGCTGGCCGGAACCGCGGAACGTCGGCAACCACTCGCCGCCGACCTCACGTCCTCGGAGGTCGGCGAGCTCGCGCGAGCCCGCGCGATCGTGGCCGCGTACGGCGAGGACTCGCTGTCACCGTTCCTGTTGCGACCCGACAAGCACTTCGAGTTCGCGGCCGGCGGCGTGCTCGCCTACCGGATGTTCGGACCCACCGCGGTCGTGTCCAGCGATCCGGTCGGGCCGGCTGAGGCAGTGACGGCCACGCTCGCCCGGCTGCAGAAGAAGGTTCACCGCGACGGTGGGAGGGTGGCGCTCTACGGCTGCTCGGCGCGCTACCTCGCCGCCTACCGGGAGCTCGGGCTGCGGGCGATCTGCGCCGGCGAAGAAGCGGTCGTCGATCCCGCCGCGTTCGGGCTGGAGGGACGCGCGGTCCGCAAGCTGCGCCAGTCGGTCAACCGGATGCAGCGTCGCGGCTGGCAGGTGCAAGCCCGCGACGGCCGTCAGGTCGGGACGGGACTGGAGACCGAGATCGACGCGCTTGAGCGGCGCTGGCGCGCCGGGCGCGGCCGGATGCTCGGGTTCGCGATGGCGATGGGCGAGTTCGACCCTGGGATCGGCCCCGCGGACCTGTACATGTTGGCGAGGTCGCCGTCGGGGGAGCTGGCCGGCGTGATGCGGTTCATCTCGCATCGCGGCAAGCTCTCGCTGGACACGATGCGCAGGGTGGGCGAGACGCCGAACGGCCTCAACGAGGCGCTCGTCTGCCTGGCCCTGACGGTCGCGCGCGAGCGCGAGGTTGCCGAGGTGAGCCTCAACTACGCCGGACTTGCGCATCTGATCCGTCATCGGGCCGACAGCAGGTTGGGCGAGGCGGTCAGGCGGCCGGCGTTGCGCCTGCTCGGTCGCCGCTTTCAGATGCAGCGGTTGGTGGACTTCAACGAGAAGTTCTCGCCGGAGTGGCGGCCGCGATACCTTGTGTACGAATCACGGACGGCGCTTCCGGGCTCGATCGTCGGTGTCCTGCAGGCCGAGGGCTATCTGCGATGAGCGGTCGTCGGCTGCGCGCGGCGGTCGTGGCGGTCGCGATCGGGGTGATCGCGCTCGGGGCGATGGGGGCGGTCGGCTACGGCCGCGACTACGACATTCATCGGGGCTTTGGACGGCTTGTCAACCTGCCTCGCGCCGGTACCGGTCGGCTGCTCGAGGTGCACTTCGTGAGCCGCGCGCTGCATCGCCGGGCCGACTACCTCGTCTACCTGCCGCCGGGGTACAGCAGCGCGCAGCGCTACCCCGTCTACTACCTGCTGCACGGGAGCCCCGGCCAGCCGCGCGTGTTCGTCGACATCGCGAACATGGACGTCCGGCTCGACAACCAGCTCAGCCTCGGACGCACCAGGCCGATGATCCTCGTATATCCCGACGGCCGGATCGACGGCAACACCTACTCGGACTCCGAGTGGGCCAACACGCCGTCAGGCAACTACGAGAGCTACGTGGTCGACGTCGTGCGCAACGTCGACCGCCGGTTCTCGACGTTGGCTGACCGCCGCGACCGCGTGATCGGCGGCTTCTCGGCGGGTGGCTTCGGCGCGATCAACATCGCTCTGCACCACCTGTCGCTGTTCGCCAACGTCCAGGTCTGGTCCGGCTACTTCACCGAAACCAGAACCGGCGTATTCGCCCACGCCAGTCCGGCGACGTTGGCCGCCAACAGCCCGATCGACGAGGTCACCCGTCTCGACCGCCAGCTGCTCACCAATCCGCTACGGGTTTCGATGTTTGCCGGGCGCGACGACCGGCTCGCCGCGCACATGCCCGCGATGGCCCGAGCGCTTGCGGCTGCCCGCGTTCGGGTCAGCTGGCGGTTCTACGCCGGAGGCCACGACTGGTCGGTCTGGTATCCGCGGCTGGACCAGATGCTCGACCTGGCGTCGTGGGACGTGGCGCATCCGCCGACACCGGCGAACCCGTCCCTTGCCGAGCTGTCACCCTCGACCGCGTTCGCGTCGGCAGGCTCCGCCGCGCTGCACGGGCGTCTGCTCGGCGCCTGGCGCCCCCATCGGCTCGCGCTGGTGGCGGCACTGGCGCTGGTGCTGATCGCGGCGACCCTGATCAACCTGGGGTTCGTGCTCCAACACCGAGGACGGGCCGCCGCCGGCGGCGGCTCGCTGCTCGACGGTCTGCGCAACCGCACCTGGCTGGCCGGTCAGGCGATCGGGTGGGCCGGCTTCGCGCTGCAGATCGTGGCGCTGACGGCCGCACCGCTGACGCTGGTACAGGCATTCGCCGCCGGCAGCCTGGCGGTCTCGATCCCGCTGATGGCGCGCCGGTTCGGTTGGCGCCTGGAGCGTCGGCAGCTGCTGGCGGTCGGGATCGTCGCCGTCAGCCTCGCTTCGCTGCCGGTCGGTTTCTCGGCTCGCCACGCTCACCTTGACCCCGGGCTGCTGCTGCTGGGAGCGCTGATCGGCTGCGCGGTCGCCTTCCTGCTGACGCTGCGGGGTCGCGTGCCCGCGGAGGCGATCGCTGCCGGCGTCGCCTACGGCGTCGCCGACGCCGCGATCAAGGCCGATGCGATCGGCCTGCACCGCCACGGCGCCGGCGCGTTGCTGTCGGGCTGGACGGCGCTGGCGGCGCTCGCCACGCTCGCCGGGTTCCTCGCCTTCCAGGCGGCGCTGGGCAGCGAGGATCCGGTCAACCCAATCGCCTTGATGAACGCCTTCGCCGCGGTCGCATCGGTCGTGCTCGGGCTGGTCGGCTTCCGCGAGATGCTCGGGACCACGCCGCTCGCGGTCGCCGTTCACATCACCGCGATCCTGCTGGTGCTCGCCTGCGTTCGCCCGTTGACGCGCGCCCAGGAGCGCCTGATCCACGGTCAGGCGCCGGCGGCGGTCGCCGTCCCCAGCGCGCTTCGGAGCTGGCGACCGGCGAATCCGTTCGCCGCCGCCGGACGGGCGGTCGCCCGCGCGCCCGCCGCCGGACCGGCAGCCGCCCGCACGCTGCGCAGCGCCGGCGCCGGTCTGATCGTCGTGATCGTCGTGATCGTCGCGGCGACCGCCAACGTCGGCCTGCTGTACCAGCTGCGCCAGCTGCGCTGGCTGGCGCTCGGACCGCGGGTCCCGGACTCACTGCCGCTGCTGCAGCTGGCCGGCTTCGCCGGTCAGCCGCTCGTGCGGGTACTGGTCGCGTCGCTGATCTCGGGACTCGTGCTCGCCGCCGTGTTGGTCCGGGTTCCGATCGCCCGGCGCACACCCGCGATCGCTCTGATCGCCGCGGCGCTGCTGCTGATCGCCTCTGATGCGTGTTACGCGTTGGCGCAGGACCTGCGGTTCTCGCACGTGCTCGTGACCCGCGCTCCCGGCCTCGGACCGTGGGTCCAGTTCATCGCGCTGGCGGTCGGATCCGCGCTGCCGGCGGCGGTGGGCCGGGCCGTCCTCAGTCGCTCGCGCTTCCGCGCGGTGCCGCGCAGCCTGCGACGACGCGCGGGGGCGGGCGCCGGAACCACCGAGGTCTACACGTGACCGAGGGCCGGTGGCCGCCGCGGCCCCGCTGGTGGTTGGCCGCGGGCGGTGTGATCGTGATCGCCGCGGCCTATGTGGTGTATGCCGACGGCGGTCGCTCGAGCGCCGGCGCCGGTTATGACTCGGTACCGGCCGGCGTGACGGTGCCGGCGATCGAGCGCCGGCCGTCGGTGTCGGCGATCCGCGCGCTTCCGGGGCGCCTGCAGCGCGTCTACTTCTACTCGAAGGCGCTCCACCGGATCGCCGACTACCTCGTCTACCTACCGCCCGACTACACACCGGCCCACCGGCTGCCGGTGTTCTACGGCCTGCACGGGATGCCTGGCCGGCCGCTGGCGTTCACGGTCAACGCGCACATCGAGCCGCGGCTGGTCGCGCTGATCGACGAGCACCGGGTGCCGCCGATGATCCTCGTCTTCCCGGACGGGCGGATCGGCGGCCAGACCAGCACCGACTCGGAGTGGGCCAACACTCCCGCAGGCGAATTCCTGAGCTACGTCGGCAACGTCGTGCACGATGTCGACCACCGGTTCGCCACGCTTGCGTACCGCGAGGATCGCGCGATCGCCGGACTGTCGGCCGGCGCCTATGGGGCCGCCAACGTCGGACTGCACGACCTGTCCCTGTTCGGCCTGATCCAAGTGTGGTCGGGGTACTTCATCGAGACCCACAACGGCGTGTTCGCGCACGCATCACCCGCGACGATGACCGCCAACTCCCCGCTCGACTACATCGGTGGGATGCGCGCGCAATTGCGCCGGTATCCGCTGCGGGCGCTCCTGTATGTCGGCCGTGACGACTCGTTTGCCTCCCAGCTTCAGCCGATGGTGCGCGCGATGAAGGCGGTCGGCGTCCATGTCGGCTGGGCGATCTACCCCGGCGGACACAGCTGGAGCCTGTGGTCAGGACATCTCGATCAGATGCTGATCATGGCCGGGCACAGCTTCGAGCATCCACTCGTGGGGTCCGGATAACCCGCAGCGTCACGAGCCGCCAAGTGCGTTCTCGTCGTGGCGCACCGGAGTCGGCGCGTCGGTGGGTCAGGAGGGTTTTTGGGTGATCGCGTAGATGCCGATCGCGATCACGCCGAGGACCACGAGCCCGCAGATCACGGCGAGCGCGTAGCCGGTCATCTTTGAGCCTTCGCTGTGGGTTTCTCCGGTGGTGTCGCCGACGCCGGCGAACTTCAGGCCGAGCAGCAGGAATCCGTAGATGACGACGATCCCGGCGCCGCCGATCAGGGCCGCGATCACGATCTTGAGGATGTCTGACCAGTCGATGATTGGATCGCCGAACAGCAGCATGTCTGTCCTTTAGGCGACCGCGGGCGTCGCCGTGTCGCTCCCGGCGGCCCGTTCGGCCTCTTGCTCGGGCGTCACGTTGGTCCGGTCAAGATCCTTGGCGCCGATCGCGGTGCGCTGCGCGATCGTCCACAGCGCAGCGGCGATCACGATCGTGATCGCGACGATCACGAGGCAGCCGACTTTGCTGTTCTTGCCGAAGATGTCGGCGATCTCCCAGGCCCCCGCGGCGACGATCCCGGCTGACGGGATGGTGAGGATCCAGGCGGACACCATCTGCCCGAACACGGCCCAGTGCACGGGCTGCTTCTTGCCGATCCCCGCGCCGGTGACGCCGCCGGAGACCACCTGGGTCGTCGATAGCGGGTAGCCGTAGTAGGAGGACGCGAGGATCACCGAGCCGCTGGCCGCCTCGGCGGCGAAGCCCTGGGGCGACTCGATCGAGGTGATCCGGTTGCCCATCGTGTTGATGATCCGCCAGCCGCCGGTGACGGTCCCCAGCGAGATCGCGCCGGCGCACACGAACTTGACCCACAGCGGCACATAGAAGTGCGCGGCGCTGATATGCCCGGTGGAGATCAGCGCCAGCGCGATGATGCCCATCGTCTTCTGGGCGTCGTTGGTCCCGTGGGCCAGCGACACCAGGGCGGCGGACCCGATCTGCCCGTACCGGTAGCCGGTTCGGGCCTGACGATCGCCCAGGCGGCGGACCATCACGTAGGCCGCGAACGTGCCCAGCGCGGCGACCGCACCGCAGATAAAGACGGCCAGGACGGCCGGCGCGACGACCTTCTCCAGGATCCCGTGGAAGCTGACCGCGTGCGACCCGACGGCCGCGACCGCGGCGCCGACCAGCCCGCCGATGATCGCGTGACTGGAGCTTGAGGGAATCGACAGACACCAGGTCGTGAGATTCCAGATGATCGCTCCGATCAGCGCCGCCAACACGATCTCCAACCCACCGGAGCTGCTGGCCACCGACGGATCAACGACCCCCTTCGCGATCGTCGCCGCGACGCTGATCGAGATAAACGCGCCCAGGAAGTTCAAACACCCCGACATGATCACCGCGACGATCGGCTTCAGCGCCCCGGTCGCGATCGACGTCGCCACCGCATTCGCCGTGTCATGAAACCCGTTGGTGAAATCAAACGCGACCGCGGTCACGACCACGACCACCAAAATGAATGTGTCTCCCATGCGAGCGCAGACTCCCAGTTGCCCGCGGCCCTGGTGTGACGTAGTTGTGACTTTGCCGGCCGCGTTCGTCCCCTTTGGCGGTCGGGTTTGCGAGGCTGTGCGGCACAACCCCCAACCAACGGAGCGCCATCGTGATTTTGATTGCCTACGACGGTTCAGACGACGCCAAGGCCGCGATCCAGCATGCCGGCAAGCTGATGCCGGGTTCCCCGGCAACGGTGCTCACGATCTGGGAGCCGTTTGACACGATGCTGGCCAGAACGCCGGAAGTGCTCCGGCCGCTGGCACGGGTGCGCGACGCCAAGGACATCGACCGCGAAGAGGCCGCCGCGGCCGAGGAGTCGATGCACGAGGGGGTGGAGCTCGCAGACGCCGCCGGACTTGACGCCACGCCACTCGCCGCACGGCTCAACGGCAGCACCGCCGACACGATCATCGAGCAGGCCGATCAGCTCGATGTCGATGCGATCGTGGTCGGCTCACGCGGACTGACCGGGATGGCGCTGCTGCTGGGCAGCGTTTCGCTTGCCGTTGTTCAGCGCGCGAACCGAACCGTGGTCGTCGTCCCCTCGGCCGATGTCGCGACACAACGTGAACGCCAGCTCGATCACTAGCACGACGACCGCAACCACGATTCGGCGTGCGTCTCAGCCGGTCGCCGTTGCCCGCCCCGTGACAGGCTCAGCGCCACGGTCGATGGCTGCTGCTCGAGCGGGTTGAGTCCGCAGGGTGGTCGCTGGCCGCGGCCGGCGGCGGCCAGCCCACCGCGCCGCTGGGTGGGTCAGGAGGGTTTTTGGGTGATCGCGTAGATGCCGATCGCGATCACGCCGAGGACCACGAGCCCGCAGATCACGGCGAGCGCGTAGCCGGTCATCTTTGAGCCTTCGCTGTGGGTTTCTCCG
>Ga0302324_100007000_pt1 | contig 24111 bp, 26 predicted proteins | sample Palsa_T0_1_FD_201949 | JGI IMG/M metagenome (GOLD analysis project Ga0302324, IMG submission 201949) | Peat permafrost microbial communities from Stordalen Mire near Abisko, Sweden - Palsa_T0_1 | ecosystem: Environmental > Terrestrial > Soil > Palsa > Peat permafrost | place: Sweden: Abisko... | reverse complement strand
GCCAGCCAGCCGATCAGCCGGCCTGTCGTCTCGTTACCCGCACCCGCGACCACCTGGGTGTAGTGCAGCACTTCTTTGCGGGTCAGCTTGCGGTGCACGCCCTGCTCGTCGTCGAATTCGACATTGAGCAGTGTCGTCATCAGGTCGTCGGACGGGTTCTTGGACCGCCATTCGACGTAGTCGGCGTAGATCCGTCCGTCGGCGATGGAATCGGCGTTGGCGACCTTCAGCGGAGTACCCGGCTTGGTGCGCAGGTTGGCGTCGTTCGCGTCGCGAACCGAGATCTGTTCGGACTCCGGGATTCCCAGGAGCATGCCGATCACCCGCATGGGCATCATCGACGCGAGCTCGGAGATGATGTCGAATCCGTCCGAGCCGACCAACGGATCCAGGCATTTCACGCAGTATTGCCGAATCTGGTCCTCGATCGCGGCCATCCGGCGCGGTGTGAACACCCGCGACATCAGCCCGCGCAGTATCGAATGTTCGGGCGGATCCTGGAACATCATCACACCGCGGGGCATGTCGAAGTCAGACTTCACCAACTCGAGGATGTCGCTGCGCCGGCTCGAGAAGGTCTGCCAGTCGGCCAGCGCCTGCTCGACGTCGGAATGCCGTGAGATCGCCCAGAAGTCGTATTTCTCGTTGTAGTAGACCGGCGATTCCTCGCGCAGCCGCGCGAAGGTCGGATACGGGTCGGTGTTGATCCCGGTGTCGTAGGGGTCGTAATAGACGTCGGTTTCGTGCGCGACGGTCATCGATGCGTCCTCAATTCAGGCAGACCTTGCCGTCCATCCGACCCTCTGCATACAGACATTGGGCGATCGCCCAACATTGGGCGCACGCCATGTCTAGCAGCCTCGTACTGGGCACGTCAAGACCTCGGGACGCGTGCCGAGCGTGCCTCGAACAGCAACGAATAGAAGCCTGATAAGCGGGTACACGTTGCCAATACGCGACAAATTGGCTGGCCACCGGAGTGACCGAACTAACCTGTAGGTTGGCCTTCGTCTGACGGAAGCGGGATCACATCATGAACATCGTCCGGAAAGCTTCGGCGATCGGCGCGACGGCGCTGGCACTCACAGTTTTTGCGGCCGCCGGGAGCGCGCAGGCCATTGACCCGACGTATTTCTACAACAGCGACAACAGCATGCAGGTCAGCTATGGCGGCGGCGGCGGCGGCGCCATATTCGCGACCATCGTCGATCTCCGAAACCCCGAAGGCGCAACGGAACTCTGCCAATACCACGCATTGGGGGTTCAGGGCACGCCGGCGCTTCCCTTCAATCGCCAGACGGCGGTCACCGGGCCGAATCCGTCGGCGCCGATAACGATCATCTTCCATCAGATCGGCGGACACTATGCCGTCGACGTGAGTTGCCAAGGCACCGGCAATTCGGCCGCCTTCTCGCCGGTGATCTACTGATCTGGCAGACCGCTAAGACCTGGAGAAAGTTGCCACGCAGCGCCTGATCCGGCATTAAGGTGCTGGTCGTGAGCAAAGACCGGTTGGCCAACGGCCGGGGTCGCTGGTTGGCATTCGGTGGCGCGCTGGCCGTGTCTGCTGCGATGTTGTACGCGCAGGGCTCCGAGCCGCCGTGCTGCGTGAGGAAGGTAGCCGCAACCGCACCGATCGCGCAGCCCGCACCAAGCCCGCCACCCGCCCCCGCTCCCGTAGCCGGCCCGCCGCGCCTCGCCAGTCCCGCCGAAGTCCACGCGTTGGCCGCCGATGCGCCCGCCGCTGCGCAGAGCTTCCAATTCGCGTTGCCCGCCGGCGTCGCACCGGAAAACGGGCTGCAGGTCAAGACCATCTGGGCGGCCCGCGCCATCAGCCTGCTGTTCCCGCAGATCACCACCATCGGCGGTTTCCGCCAGGACGCGCTGCGGTGGCATCCCAGCGGGCTCGCGATCGACGTGATGATCCCGAACCACGCCAGTCCCGACGGCATCGAGCTCGGCGACCAGATCGCCGGATACGCCTTGGCGAACGCCAAACGGTGGGGCATCGACCACATCATCTGGCGACAGAAGATCTACCCCGGCATCGGCAAGCCGAGCTGGACGGCCAACATGGGCAACGAAACCGCCAACCACTACGACCACGTGCACATCGCCACCGACGGAGGCGGTTACCCGACCGGCCACGAGGTCTACTCCATCGGATCGATGACCCCGGCGCCGCCCAACTGACCGACCCGCGACGACGGCACAATCGAAGGATGACCGGCGAGCGCACGATTCTGCACGACACCACCGTGGTCGACGTCCGTGACGGCAGCGCCCGACGCGGCGTGGACATCACCATCGACGGCGGCAGGATCTCCTCGATCACACCGACCTCCGCCGACCATCCCGACCGGGTCACCGTCGTCGACGCGCGCGGGACCTATGCGGTGCCCGGGTTTTGCGACATGCACGCCCACCCGCTGTCGGCCCGCAGCGACGCCGCGCCGGCGCTGCGATTGATGCTCGCCTGCGGGGTGACGGGATTTCGGCAGATGGGCGGTTCACCGGCGCTGCTCGACGACCGCAGCAACGGCAGGCTGCGGCTGCCGGTCGACGGCCCGGCATTGTTGGCGACGCCGGGCGATGTGCTGCTGCCCTTCAATGCCGGCAGCGAAGAGGTTGCGCTGCAATCCGTTCGACAGCAGGCAGAAGGCGGCGCCGATTTCATCAAGGTCGCGATGGTGACGCCCCAGGTGTTCTATCCGCTGCAAGCCGAGGCCGCCCGACTGGGATTGACCACGGTCGGGCACCTGCCGGTCGGGATCGACGTCAAGGCCGCCTCGGACGGCAGGATGGGATCGATCGAGCACCTCGGCCCCGGGGTGGGCATCGTCGCGGCGTGCTGTGACCACCAGGACGCCATCGAGCACGCCGTCGCCGGCCGCCCGGCACCGAAATTTCCCACCGTGCCACGGCTGCCGTTCGCCGATCGGCTGATGGGGATGCTGATGGCCCGGGTGATGGCCAAGATCGTGATCAATCCGGTGCTGATGGCCAAACCCGCCGACGCCGAGCTGATCGCGGACGCCGGGAATTCGTTCAACGATGGCAAAGCCCGAGAGCTGGCAAGGGTTTTCGCCGCAGACCGAACGTGGCAGTGCCCGACGCTGATTCGGCTTCGCACTCAGCAGTTCTGCGATGACCCGACCTATCGCCACGATCCCAACAACCGCTTCGCGTCCAAGCGGACGCTCAAGGGATGGCGCAAGGCCGCCGACAAATACGCCTCGCGTCCGGAGTCGATGCGCGCCGCCTACCGCAACATCTACACCCGGCAGCTGCACATGGTGCGGATCTTCGACGAAGAGGGCGTCAAGATGCTGGCCGGCAGCGACGTCGGCGGATCCGGTTGGGAGATACCCGGATTCGCGCTGCACCAAGAGTTCGACCAGTTGGCCGCGGCCGGGTTGACACCGCTGCGGATCCTGCAGATGACCACCATCAACGGCGCAGAATTCCTCGGCAGAACCGATACCATGGGGACGGTGGACGCCGGTAAAGACGCCGACATCGTCTTGCTCGGGTCCGACCCCACCGAGGATGTAGCGCATCTGCACGACATCGCCGGGGTGGTGCGGGCCGGTCGGTATTACTCGCCGCAGACTCTCGCGTCGACGATCGAGACCATCGCCGCGACGCACTCCGCGGTCTGCTGACGCGGGTCAGTCTCAGCGGCTACCGGGCTGATGCCACGACGGGGCTGACAAGTGTTCCGCTGGTGAGATATTGATCGAGGTTCTGCATCGCCAGCGCGGCCATCGCCGCCCGCGTCGGCGCCGTGGCGCTGCCCACATGCGGCAGCACGACGACGTTGTCCAGGTCGCGAAGTTGCTGCGGCACAACCGGTTCGTTGGCTACGACGTCGAGGCCGGCACCCGCCAATCTGTTGTCAACCAGCAACTCGATGAGAGCTTCCTCGTCGACGAGGCTGCCGCGGGCGATGTTGATCAGATAACCTTCTGCGCCAAGTGCTTCCAGCACGTCACGGTTCACCAGCGGTGGGGCGTCTTTCTCGCCGCTGGTCGCCACGACCAGCACATCGACGGATGCCGCCAACTCCACCGGGGTCGGCGCGTACCGATAGCTCACTTCCGCTCGTTCTCGACGGTTGTGATACGCGATGGCGCAGTCGAATCCGCTGAGCCGGTGCGCGATCGCGGAACCGATGCGGCCCAGACCCAGGATCCCTACCCGAGACCCGGTTACGTCGCGCGCCAACGGATACGGACCGTCGACGGCCCACCGGCCGGCACGCACATAGCGTTCTGCAGCACCCAGGCGGCGCATCGTCACCAACATCAACGCGACCGCGGTGTCGGCCACGGTGTCGGTCAACACGTCGGGGGTGTTGCTGACACCGATTCCCCGCCGCGACGCGGCCTGGGTGTCGATCGTCTCGTGGCCGTCGCCGTAATGGACGATCGCGCCGAGGTGAGGCAATGCACCCATCAAGTCGTCGTCGACGGGTAACCGGCCGGCATCGACAATCACCCTGATCGAACCGGCGTGCGCCGCCAGGAAATCCGCACGTCCAGCGTCGGTTGGTAGCACAACCACGTCGTATTTCCCGGCCACCGCTTCAGCGAGCGCATGCGGAAGTCCACCGACCTGTAGGACGGTTGCCGCCATCGAGGATCCTTTCAACCGCGTGTCTGGACTCTAAACGGCGACATCGGGCTCGAATGGCATGCCGGTAAACTTGCGCGACACCCAGAGCTACGGAGAATCATGAAACGCCCGGTTTTCACCGCCATTCCTCTCGCCGCTTTTGCAGTCCCGGCTGCGGCGGTGATCCTGGCCGCACCTTTCGCTCACGCGCAGACCGACGTCGAAGATTCGTGTAAGAACGCCGGCGGTCAATACACCAAGAGCGAGGTAAGCGCGCATTTCGGGCAAGACGCCAGCCTGTTCGAGGAGTGCTGCACCGGCACCGGACCGTCGAGGAAATGCGTGGATTACAAAGACGGGGTGCAAGGCCCCACCTACGGTGGTTAGCCCGCCTCGCGATAGGTACGGCGGTCAGCCCGCCTCGCGGTAGGCCGCTCGCCTAGCGGGCGGTCAGCCCGCCTCGCGCTAGGCCGCTCGCCTAGCGTCTCCCATCATGGCCGTCACAGACCGGTCAGCTCGAAGTAGAGGGAGATTTTCGGTGGGACGAGTCGATACAAAAGTCGCGCTGATCACGGGCGGCGCCCGCGGCATGGGCGCCGAGCACGCGCGCCTGTTGGTCAGCGAAGGAGCCAAGGTCGTCATCGGCGACATACTCGACGATGAAGGCCATTCTGTCGCAAGAGAACTCGGCAACGACGCACACTATCTGCGCCTCGACGTTACCCAGCCCGAACAGTGGGCATCAGCCGTCACCGAAACGGTGCGGCGGTTCGGTCGACTCAACGTCCTGGTGAACAACGCCGGCGTTGCGGGCCGGAAAACGATCCGCAAGTTCGAACTCGAACGCTGGCGCCACACCCTCGACGTCAACTTGACCGGCACCTTCCTGGGCACCCAAGCCGTCGTGGACGAGATGATCCGGTCCGGCGGCGGATCGATCATCAACATCTCGTCGATCGAGGGGCTGCGGGGCGCCCCGTTCGCGCACGCCTACGTCGCCTCCAAATGGGCAGTGCGCGGACTGACCAAATCCACCGCCATCGAACTCGGCCGCTACAACATTCGCGTCAACTCGGTCCATCCCGGATTGGTACGGACACCCATGACGGCACACTTCCCCGACGACATCGTCGCCGCGCCCCTGGGCCGTCCCGCGGAGCCGATCGAGGTGTCCAATCTCGTCCTCTATTTGGCCAGCGACGAATCCTCCTACTCGACGGGATCGGAGTTCGTCGTCGACGGCGGCGTCACCGCCGACACCCCCAGGAAAGATCTGACTTCCTAGCAACCGTCGGTGAGATCGTCGCCCCGGATGCGGAAACCCCCGCGGCATGCGTGAATGATTGCACGCCGCGACGGCGCGGTTTAGCCAAGCAAAGGGGTGATCCGTGTCCGACACGACGGCCGACGATATTTTCAAACTCGCCAAAGACGAGCACATCGAGTACGTCGACGTCCGCTTCTGCGACCTGCCAGGCACCATGCAGCACTTCACTATTCCGATTTACGTGTTCGACGAGACGGTGTTCGAAGAAGGGTTGGCCTTCGACGGCTCATCGATTCGGGGCTTTCAATCGATTCACGAGTCCGACATGCTGCTGCTTCCCGACCCCGAAACGGCGACCATCGACCCGTTCCGTACCGCCAAAACGCTGATCGTGAACTTCTCCGTGCACGACCCGTTCACCCTCGAGTTGTACTCGCGCGACCCGCGCAACGTCGCCCGCAAGGCGGAGAACTACCTGATCAGCACCGGCATCGCCGACAGCGCCTACTTCGGCCCGGAAGCCGAGTTCTACATGTTCGACTCGGTGAGCTTCGACTCGCGCACCAATGAATCGTTCTACAAGGTGGACGCGACATCTGGCTGGTGGAACACCGGAGCAGAGACCGAGTCGGACGGCAGCCCCAACCTGGGCCACAAGGTCCGCCCCAAGGGCGGGTACTTCCCGGTAGCCCCGGCCGACCACTACGTCGACCTGCGCGACGTCATGCTCACCCACCTGACGAATGCCGGCTTCAGCCTGGAGAAGGGCCACAGCGAGGTGGGCAGTGGCGGCCAGGCCGAGATCAACTACAAGTTCAACACGTTGCTGCACGCGGCTGACGACCACCAGATGTACAAGTACATCGTCAAGCAAACCGCCTGGCAGGCCGGCAAGAGCGTGACGTTCATGCCCAAGCCGCTGTTCGGCGACAACGGGTCCGGTATGCACTGCCATCAGTCGCTGTGGAAGGACGGTGTCCCGCTGTTCTATGACAAGGGGGGATACGCCGATCTATCGGACATGGCGCGGCACTATATCGGCGGGCTGCTGTATCACGCCCCATCGCTGCTGGCCTTCACCAATCCCACGGTGAACTCTTACAAGCGTCTGGTGCCCGGGTATGAGGCGCCGATCAACCTGGTCTACAGCCAGCGCAACCGCTCGGCCTGCGTCCGTATCCCGATCACCGGTAGCAATCCGAAGGCCAAGCGACTGGAATTCCGATGTCCCGACTCCTCAGGCAACCCGTACCTCTCGTTTTCGGCCATGTTGATGGCCGGCCTGGACGGCATCCAGAACAAGATCGAGCCGCCTCCCCCAGTCGACAAGGATCTCTACGAATTGCCGCCGGAAGAGGCCGCGGACATCCCGCAAGCTCCCACCCAGTTGTCCACGGTGATCGACCGGTTGGAGGACGACCACGAATACCTCCTTCAGGGAGGCGTTTTCACGCCCGACCTGATCGAGACGTGGATCAACTACAAGCGCAATTACGAGCTTGCGCCGTACAACCTCCACCCGACCCCGTATGAGTTCTCGCTGTACTACGACGTCTAGGCCAGCTAACGCGCTGACCAGCGGCTACCCCTTCGTCCGGCTCTCGCCGACGCTGGCGACACCCGACTCCAACGCCCGCTGACGCTCCCGGAACGCTCGCACCTTGGCCTTGTTGCCGCAGGTGCCCATCCCACACCAATGCCGATTTTGTGCGCGCGACGAATCCACGTACAAGCGGCTGCACCCCGCATGGGCACAACCCTTGACCTTATCGATGTCGGGTCCGGCGAGCAGGTCGAGTAGATCCGCCGCAAGGCGCGCGAGCAACTGCGATGGGGTTCCCTCGCGGCGGATAGCGCCGGTCCGGTCCAACCGAGGCGTGAGTTGGACGTGGGATCCGTGCCCGTTGATCAGCTCAACGTCAGCGGGCTTGGGTCGACGGCCTTCAAGCCGGGCGGTAACGGTCCGATAGATGGCCTCCCGCAACGCGATTGCCGCATCGAGGTCGTCTTCCGCGACCTCGATGCCGCGGTCCAGCAGGCCCGCCTGAACAGCCCAGTCCGACAGCAGCTTCGGCTGCGTCAACAGCTCCTCGGGCGCTGGAGTCCGTCGCCGTTTTCGAGTGCCCGCGAAGCTGAGGCACTCGCGGCCGCCCACATAGACGAAAGTCATAGTAACCACCTTGACAGGTTTCATCGCCAGGTGCAAGATGTAACCATATGAAGTGGTTACACAGAATTGCTAGACCAGGACTTACGAACAGAGAACGAATCGGACGTCCTGGTGAACAACGAAGTTGAAGGGAAGTAGCGAAAATGGAGTTCGACCGGATCACCCATCCGCTCAGGTCAGCCAGATCTCACGTGATCGGAAAAGTTCTCGTCGGTGTCGCTGGAGCCGCCATTTCCGTAGGCCTGGCCGCGCCGGCCGGCGCCAGCCCGGTAGCCCAACAACCGACCGTCCCGGGCTTCTTGGCCGACGTACGGGCGGCGGGCATCACCGGAACGGATCCGGCGATTTTGGAAGACGGCTACAGCGTGTGCAGGAGACTGTGGGTTCGGCTGATGCCGGGTACTCAGGTAGCCGCAAGCGTGGTGCAAGACCATCCACAACTGACCAGCGACCAAGCGGGACAGTTCGTCCTGGCCGCCTACCACGACCTGTGTCCGTCGCCCCGCGGCTCGTACGACTATTGGGCTTACAGCACCAGCTGAATCAGGGGCGACGTGTCAGGCGTCGTCCAGGCCCGACGCCCACCTCGGTGCGCGCACATCGGGCTTCAACGAACGCGCGGCCGCCAGCGTCAATGCGCGTTCGCCGTTGATTGTGGTCATCGGTGGAGGTTGACCCTTGCGGAGCGTCGCGATCAGCTCGCGATACGGGCCGATCAGGTAGACCGTGTCGCCAGCTTCGAGTCGAGCATCGCGGCGCGGGCGTAACCGCACCGGCCCTTCGGGTCGGATGATCGCGATGACACGCGTTTGGGTCGACATTTCCATCATCTGAAGCCCGTCGAGCTCGCTGCCCTCCGCCACCAGCATTGCGCCGACCATGAAGGAGCGCTGACCCACCCAGAATGTTCCCAGCACCTGCAGGCCCATGGCCGCGCCGATGAACCACGGGGCTGCCAGATCCACGACCGAGCGCACGTTTTCAAAACCGAACTGCTGGCTCACCGCGGCGCTCAGCGCGCGTCCTTGTACGCGCATCACAATCGGCACCGTGGTATCGGATCCCAAGATTTTGAGCAGGACGATGCCGGTCCGGATGTTCTCCATGTCGGACTGCGTCATCACCGCCACGCCACGGGCGCGACCGACTTGCGCCGATTCCAGCGTCTGGCGCATCGTCGAGTCGCCGAAAATCACCGGCACGTCGAGTTTGCCGACCGTCGACAGGAGGCGGTTGTCCTCGTTCTGCTCGATCACGACCACGTCATATCCGGCGGCGACAAGATCACTGACGACGCGGACGCCCGTTGAACCCAAGCCGACGACGACGATGTGATCGCGCATATGGCGTGCCCGTCGGGCTCCGGCCAGGTGGACGAAGCGGCGGGACAGCAGGATGTCCGAGAAGAGCGCGATGAGGATCGAGGTAATGGTCACACCGCCGAACATCAACGCGATAGCAAATACCCGCAGCCACGGGGATTGTGTCGCGAAACCGAAATCGCCGAAGCCGACGGTGGTGATTATCTCGGACATGAAGTACAAGGAATCGAGCCACGACATCTGCGGGTTCGAGAAGGTGAAATGCAACACGGCTGCCGCACCAACCGTAAAAACCAGCGTGAATATCAACGACGGAAAAAATATCGGGTTCACATCGTCGCGCATGGCGCGCGCGGCATCGATGACGCGTCGCACCCTGGAGTTGCCGGAGCGCGTCGCCGTCGAGGGCGGCACCGAGATTCCGCGGGCCTCCATCTCGTCCTTCGGGCCGATCATCGAGGTCCAGTCACCCTTGAAGACCTGTAGGTCTCGCCCCGGACACGGCACCACCTCGCCGGGGGTGGGCGAATTCTTGCCATGGACGACCGCCACCGGCGCCAGATCTTTATAGAGTTCGCGCAGCGTCCCATCCTTCTGGGCTTCGGAGCCCCAGATAACGAAGTCGACACCGGCGGTGGCGAACTGGTGCGCGTTACGCGACAGCACCGCCTCAACGACGGACGGCGCAGCAAGATCGGCGACGTTCAAGATCGCGCCGGGACCGCTGACCGCCTCGACGGCGTCGCGCAGCACACTGTCCGCCAGACGCGCTACCACACGCACATTCGGGCTGAATCGCCGTGCCAAAAGCGCGATTTCAAGATTCACGGCGTCATTGGGCCCGGCGCAGACCACAGCCCGCGCGCGATGTACGCCGGCGCCCAGCAGATCGGCGGCGTTGGCGATCCGGATGATCCGGGCACCAGCGCCTCGCAATTCATCGATGATGGTGTTCGCCAGCGGGTCATCGCCACAGACGATGATTTCGCGATGGAACTGAAAGCTCTCGCCATCTGGCTTAGCTGCCGATTTGATTGTCGGCTGTTCAGCGGCGCCGACCACGACAGACATAACCTCTCCCATCTGCGCTGACACCCAAAAGTTCACACCTCATATGACTATCGGCCACAATGCCGGAAAGCGCCACCGGAGCAACCAGGATAAGGTCAGCCAACGGCGCTGCGCCGCAAGCGGAGTCGCTTCGCAACACGTTCGACTCAGGCCCGTCACGCAGGAGAAATAGTCGAGGTGTAACGCCTTTGGTTCAGTGAGCCACCGGGCCGGTGCCCGAGTAATCCACCTGCCAGTGCTTGATGCCGTTCAACCAGCCCGACCGCAACCGCTCCGGAGCGGCCACCGCGGCGAGGTCGGGCATGATGTCGGCGATCGCGTCGAACATCACCCCGACCGTCATTCTGGCAAGGTTGGCCCCCAGGCAGTAGTGGGCGCCGGTGCCGCCGAAACTCAAGTGCGGATTAGGATCTCGCAGCACATTGAACGAGAAGGGCTTATCGAACACGTCCTCGTCGAAATTGGCCGACCGGTAAAACAGAGCAAGTCGTTCGCCCTTCTTGATCGCGACGTCACCGAGCTCGATATCGCGCAACGCGGTCCGCTGAAATGCCGTGATCGGCGTTGCCCACCGGATGATCTCGTCGGCGGCAGCCATTGGACGTTGCGCCTTGAATGCCTCCCACTGTTCGGGGTTGTCGAGGAAAGCCATCATCCCCTGAGTGATCGAGTTGCGGGTCGTCTCATTGCCGGCGACCGTCAAAGTCACCATGAACAACCCAAATTCCTCATCGGAGAGTTTGTGGCCGTCGATGTCGGCCGTGATGAGTTGCGTGACGATGTCATCGCCTGGGCGCTCGGCTTTGTGTGCGGCGAGTTGCATGCCGTAGAACATCAATTCGCCGGCCGACGCCAGCGCCTCGGACCCGGCGAACTCGGGGTCCTCGTCTCCCACCATCTGGTTGGTCCAGTGGAAGAGCTTCGATCGATCCTCAAAGGGAACGCCGAGCAACCCGGCGATCAGTTGCAGCGGCAACTCGCTGGCCACCTGCGCTACGAAGTCTCCAGTTCCCGCGGTGACTGCATCCGCAACGATGCGCCGAGCCCGCTGGGCCAGGTCCTCCCGGAGGCGATCCACCGCGCGAGGCGTGAAGCCCCGCGACACGATCTTGCGCATCCGAGTGTGCTGCGGGGCATCCATGTTGATCATCGAGAATCGGCCGGCCTCGATCTGCCCGCGTGCCGCCTCTTCGTTGACATACCGCGGGACGATGCAGTTCTGGGCGCTGGAGAACACATCGCTACGCCGCGACACCTCCCGCACGTCGCGGTGCCTGCTCACCACCCAGTACCCGCCGTCGGTGAACCCTCCGACGCCGGTTGGCTGCTCGTTCCACCACACGGGCGCCGCGTGCCGTAGCAGGCGCAATTCCTCGGTGGGCAGACGTTCGGCATACACGTCGGGGTTGGTGAAGTCGAACCCCTGCAGTTGCGGTTTCGTCATGGTGCCTTCCTTAAGTCAGCCATTGATCGACAAGGTCGGCCCAGCGCTGCGAGATGGCCGTCTGCATCTCATCACGTTGTCTACGGTTGCTTTCGTCGTCGGTCACGACGACGCCGATGGTCAGCCGCGCCACCTCGGCGATCTGATCTCTGTCCAGTCCGAACGCCACGAGCGCGCCCGACTCACTGTGCAGGTCGATCTCGTCTGGCAGGTCGGAGCGCGCCAGCAGAACTGCCGCGTTCTCCTCGCCCACCTCCAGCAGCATGGCAACCAGGTTCGACTTGCCGACCTTCACAAGACGGTCACACCGGCCGACGGATCGACAATCGAAGCCCGTTGTCTCGCATGACAGTTCGACATTGTTCGGGGGTGTAATCGAAGTTCTCCAGGTCCTTGATGTAGGACGCGGGCTCGGCGAGGCCTTCGACGTGGGGAAAGTCCGAACCCATGATGATCTGCGAGTCACCCAGCAGTTTCAACAGGCTGGCAAGTTCGTCCTCGTAGAACGGCGACACCCATACGTGGCGTTTGAAGGTTTCCCGCGGGTCTTCCTTATAGATCTGTGGGATCTGCCCGAAGGACCTGGTCAGCTTCTCAAACAAGTGAAACACCCAGGTCGAGCCGCTCTCGATGCACGCCATCCGCAGGTTCGGGAACCTCAGAAAAAGACCTTTATGCAAGTGGTTGGCGAAGGTGTCCTGTATGGCGTCCCCAGAAAACAAACTGCGGAACCCGAGTAGCGCCTGGAACGACATCATGTAGTCCGACTCGCCCCAGGCCGGCATGAACTTCGAGTAGTACGTCTCGCCCGAGTGGTAGCACACGGTGACACCTGAATCGTTTGCCAGCTGCCAAAAAGCGTCGAACATGGGATCGCCAGGCGCACGCATGCCGACCTCGGTCGTGATCGGACCGGGAATCATCACGACGAAACGTGCGTCGCGCTCGAGCGCCCATTCGAGCTCGCGGACGGCATCATCCGGTTTGCACAAGGTGATGTAGGGGGCGCCGAATATCCTTCCCTGGTAGGCGAATCCCCAGTCCTCGTCCATCCAGCGATTGAACGCACGGAATGTCGTGACCGTGGCATCCAGGTCCGGCAACAGGGCCTGTTCCATCCCGACTCCGAGTGTGGGCAACAAGACGCAGCCCGCCATGCCCTGTTCGTCCATCAAAGCCAGCCGCGCACCGCGGTCCCGGTAGGCCGGCGGAATCGGCTCCAAGTCGCCGAAAAGTGCATTCAAATCGGCACCTCTGGGGTTACGGCCACGGAAGTACTCGTCGAGCGCGCCGGGCTTGCCCACCGGGTCGAACGTCGGATTCGGAATGAACCTGTTGACTCTGCCACCGACGAGGAGACGTTGCCTGCCGTCCAGTTGCGCCCACTGAATCGCACGCTTCTTGTATTGCGGTTCGATGTGGCGGGTGAACGCGTCGAGGGCTTCGTAATAGTGGTTGTCGCAATCGAAGAACGTGAACGGAAGCTGTGTTGTCATCGCGGCGACTGTCCTTTCTGTGACGACGTGCGGATCAATTGCGTGGCAAGCCGAGGACCATCGACGCGATGACCGTCAGCTGGATCTCGGGGGTTCCGCCGCCGATGAGTTCGGCAGGCGCGTCGAAATACCGTTGAACGACCGCTGGTTCGGTCTTCTCCAACATCGCAGTGCGCCCGGTCGCGCCGAGGGTGGCGCTCCATGCGCGACGCAACAGCGTGACCATCGCGTACTTGGCGATGCTCGACGTCGGGCCAGGCCCCTGGCCTTCCACCAGCCGCAGGGTTTCGCGCAGGACCAGGGATTTGATCGCTGTGCCGTAGGCCTCGACATCGCCGAGCGCCCGTAACGCCGCATCCTGCTCCGGGCCGGGTATCTCGGCCATTCCCCGAAGTGCCTCGGCTCGGTCGATGCTGACGTAATTTCCGATGGCCGTTCGTTCGACCGCCATGGTGGATACCGCCAGGCTCCACCCTTCGTCGGGCTTACCGACGAGCATGTCGTCAGGCACGAACACGTCGGTCAGGAAGACTTCGTTGAACTCGAAACGCCCGCTGGCCTGCTTGATCGGCGAGACCTCGATACCGGGCGTTGTCATGTCGACGAGGAAGTAGCCGATGCCGCGATGCTTTTTCGCCTCGGGATCGGTGCGGGCCAACAACGCTCCGAAGTCGGCCTTGTCTGCCAACGACGTCCAGATCTTGTGCCCGTTGACCAGCCACCCGCCGTCGACCCTGGTGGCCCGGGTGGACAGCGACGCCAGATCCGAACCGGCACCGGGTTCGCTGAACAGTTGGCACCATGGCTGTACGCCACGAAGAATCGGCTGGGCGAAGCGTTCGCGTTGCAGATCTGATCCGCTGTTGAGGATCGTGGGCAGAATCCATTCCGCGATGCCGAGTGAGGGTCTGATCAATTCGGGGCGTCGGCCGAACTCGTCGGCGATGATCACCTGCTGCACCGCCGAGGCGCCAACACCCCAGGGCGCCGGTAAATTCGGCGCGACCAGCCCTTCCTGCGCGAGCAGGTCCCGTTGCGGCCCGGTAGCCAAGCCGGGGGTCCTGATGTCGCCGGAATAGTGATCGTTGGACAGCTGCATCGCCTCATCCAGCGTGGCCGCCACCCGCGCCCTGAATTCGGACTCGACGTCGCCCAGGTCGATTGTGGTGGAACGCTTTAGCGTGCGCGCCAACTCCCCTACTTCCCGACTCCAGTGCGTCATCGGCCCCATCGACGCGGCCAAGCTGGTGGCGCGTCGCCAGTACAAGTGGCTGTCGTGCTCCCACGTGTAGCCGATCGCGCCGAACATGAGCAGCGCGTCGAGCACCAGGTCGGGAGCCGTGGCCACCGCCATCACTGCAGCCGAGGCCGCCGCGAGCCGATGCTGCTCGATGGACTCGCTTTCGGCGCGGACCGCATCCCAGGCCGACGACGCGGCCAGTTCGGAGTTCACCAGCAGCATCGCCGCCTTATGTTGCAGCGCCTGGAAGGAGCCGACCGGCCTGCCGAATTGCTCACGGGTGCGGATGTATTCGATGGCGGCATCCGCACATCGCCGCACCGCCCCGGCAGCCGCGCACGCCGCCAACGCCACCACGATGCACCGCGCCCGTTCAGTTGAGATGCCGGATATCGCCGCACTGTCCGGCACGATGTGCTCGGCGAGGTGCAGCACACCCACATCGGTGCACAGGTCGGTTCCTTGTTGCGGTTCGATCGTCACGCCCGCACTCGGTGTGATCACGAACCATTGCTCCCCGCCGTCGGTACGGGCGGGCAGCAGAATATGTTGCGCCGCGCAGACTCCCAGCACCGAGCCAGACGAGCCATTGAGTCGCCAGGAGTTGCCTTCGGCGGTCGCTTGCACGTCGCAGTGCTCGGGCAGCACGATGACCGCTGTCGCGCCTGAGGCCAGATCGGTCAGCAGCGGCTTAACCGACGAGTCGGCGAGACTTGCCACCGCGCTGGCAGTCACCGTGCTCAACAGCGGACCGGGCAATAAGGCCGCAGCGGCCGCTTCCACCACGCACGCCGTGTCGGCCAGACTGCCGTCTTGCCCACCGACATGACCCGGTAGGTGGACGGCGTGAAAACCATTGCTGACGAATTCGCGCCACCAGGAGGGCAATTCGCCGGCCGCGATCGAGCCGAACGCAGCACGGGTTCTGTCGATCGGAGCATGCCGGGCAGCGAAGCTGCTGACCGCGTCGACCAATTGCTCCTGTTCGACAGTGATCGCCAGTGTCACAGCACCGTCACCCTTCCAGCCCGAGAATACGGGCGGCGTTGCCGTACAGGAACTTCGGCCAGACCTCATCCTTCAGCGGAACCTTCGGCAGCTCGCTGAAGATCCGTTCCAACGACAGGCCCATCGGAAAGTAGCCGGCGTACAGGACCTTGTCGGCGCCGCGCGAATTCGCGTAGTCGATGATGGCCTTCGGGTAATACTTGGGCGCGAACGCCGACGTCGAGTAATACAGGTTCGGCCACTTCAGCATGAGCTTGACGGCGAGATCCTCCCACGGTTCGCAGCCGTGGCGGGTAACGAACACCAGGTCCGGAAAGTCGAACATCACGATGTCGATCCGCGAGACCTCCTGTGGCGCAAAGGGAATCCGCGGTCCAGGAATGCCGGCGCAGACGAAGATCGGGATGCCGAGTTCGACGCAGGTGGCGTAGATGGGATACATCTTTGGGTCGTCGATAGGGACTTGCGGGAAGGTGCCTGACGGGAAGACCGAGGTCGCGCGGATACCGAATTGCTCGTGCTCACGACGGATCGCGTTGACCGAACCCATCACGTCGTTGGGGTCCGCGAGTGCGCCGGAGGGCACGAAGCGGTCCGGGAACATCTTGAGCGCCAGCTGTGCGGAATCCTCACCCACCCCGATCATCGCCTTCTCGATGCCGAAGCGGTCCATCTGCTGCAGCACCAACGAGACTGGGTCGTCGGTCGACAATCCCTGCGGGACATCCTTGAACATGTATTCGACGGGGAACTCGAAAGCCTCTTTGGATTCACGGTCTTTGGTCTGCTTGCGGATGAAGTCGTACTGAGCAGAACCCTCGTGGGGAAATCCGACCATCGTGTCGATCACCGGCAGACCTACCGGTCCAGCCATGGATTCCTCCGATCGCGTTACTTGCGCTACGTTTGTCGCGGTTCATAATGAAACAGTGTTCTACTTCTGTCAAGGTTGTAGAGTGGTTCTAGCTGCGATAACATCGCGACCACGCTCGATACTCGATCGATAGATGAGAAGCTTGTTCTGTTCTGCACAGGACCCGAGTCGGAGGTCGCACCGTCAACATCCCAGCCCAGCGGGCCGAATCCGCGGTCGTTCCGCTGACGGACATGACCAGCCGCCAGCTGATACGGCGCGCGAAGATCATCGAAGCCGTCATCGAGCTGATCGCCGACGTGGGCGCTGAGGCACTGCAGATGCGTGACGTCGCCAAGCGTTCAGGAGTGGCGTTGGCGACCGTCTATCGGTACTTCAATTCAAAGGACTATTTGCTCGCGGCGGCACTCGAGGAATGGCAAAAACGACTCACCCGCCGCATCCTCGCGTCACGCGGAGGCCAGCGCGATCACGACCCGTTGCCGAGCATCCTGGACTACCTGAGACGGGCGCAGCGCGCCTTCCACCGCAACCCGCACATGACCGCGTTGATGTTTCAAACCACGACATCTACTGATCCCGAAGCCAGGGTGGCGATCGACCAGATGAATCGCACAAACACCGAGATGTTCAACCGCCTCCTCGAAGGCGTTGCACCAGAAGCCATTCCCAATGTCACGTTCGGACTGAACGCCGCGTTGAGCAGTTCGCTGGCCGGTGTGCTCACCGGCATGATGACGCTGGACGAATCTCTGAGTCGCGTCGAGTGGGTTGCCCGCGTCCTGCTGACCGACAGCTAGCGCTCTTCCTGCGCGCCGCTGAGCCCACACCAAACTGGCTCACAGGCTCATGAGCGAAGGTCTGTTCGTGGCCTGAGGGACGTAGAGACGTGAGCGTGGTGATGGTGATGAAGTGGCCGACGGATTGGACGCGGGCGATCGGCATGGTCGCGAACGCCGCCTCGATGGGCGCCGTGGTGGCTTGATTCGCCATCAGCGGCGGCATTCTGCACGACGCGGGGCCGAGTTTGGCCGCGGTCTCGATCAACCACGACGGATTCGCCACGGATCGGTGTACGGACAACCAGCCGATCCGACGTGCCCGCCTGCAGGTCCGGGTGACGTGAAATGCGCGTCAGCGGCCTGGAACCGCGTGGTGCGTCGGGGGTCGAGGACTGTGACGAGATACGCCCCCGCCGCCAGGACGTCGAACGCCGCGTAGGTATGCCACGATTCGTGACCTTCGGTACTCGCCGACGCGTGCGTATTCAGGCTCAGAGCCAGTGGCAGTCCACCGCTCACAGGTTGCACGCTGACTGCGATACCACTTGGGATCCGCGCACTTCGACCCTTACCGAAATACCCATGCTCTTGCACGTAGAGCCGGGCCGGTCCCGCCGGCAACGTCACCGTGGCCTGACCAGGAATCGAAACCTTGCCGTAGGCATCATGGCCTGGCGCGACGAACCGACCCGAAAAACACCCATGCCAGCGCCAAGCATGAACCCACCAACAGCGGGATACCCCAACGCAGCAAGCGACCGAGTCGAATCATCGCGACAAAGATACGCGCTACACGATGGCCCGGTCGTCGACGATTTACGTGGAAGGCCGCGACAGGCCGAGGTGGTCGCGCAATGTCGGACCGGTGTACTCGGTGCGGAACCGGCCGCGACGCTGCAGGATTGGCACGACATGATCAACGAATGCCGTAAGTTCATGTGGCAGAGTTGATCCCATGAAGGTGAATCCGTCGACCGCACCTGCATCCTGCCACGCGATGATATGAGCGGCGAGTTGCTCGGGTGTGCCGATGAAATGCGTTCCCCCGGCACCTCCGCTCGCCGGCCGGGTGATCTCGCGTAGCGACGCGTTCGGTCGGGCTTGCGCGGCGGCATACAGTTGCTCGGCGCGACTCGACGGCACCGACTGGTCAGCCCACAGCGTGGCCGGTAGCGGATCGTCCGGATCGAAGCCATCAGGATCGAGTCCGGCTGTGTACAAAGCGTTTTGCCAACGGAACTCCGGGTTCTCCAGCTCCTCGAGACGCCGCGCGCGCGCCTGGGCTTCGGCTTCCGTACCGCCCAATGTGACCATCAACGCCGGCAACACCAAGACCTGATCGGGCTTGCGGCCTGCGGCAGCAGCCTGCGTGTGCAGATCAGCCCGGAAGGCGACCGCAGCCTCCAGCGATGGCGGCCCGGAGAACACCACCTCGGCGTACCGCGCGGCCAGCGCGACGCCGGCGCTCGACTGTCCCGCCTGGACGAGCACCGGGTGCCCTTGCGGCGAGCGTGGAAACGGCAAGACCCCCTCGACGTCGTAGTACTGACCATGAAAGCGCGGGGCGTGCAGCTTGGCACGGTCTGCCCACACGCCATGGACGCGGTCACCGATGACCGCGTCGTCCTCCCAGCTGTCCCACGAACGCGTGACGGCTTCGACGAATTCGTTGGCGCGCGTGTACCTGTCGGCGCGCTCGGGATGAAACCGTTCACCGAAATTCGCCGCGGCCAATGGCGTGACGGTGGTGACGATGTTCCAGCCCGCGCGACCGGCGCTGAGGTGGTCCAGTGTCGCAAATCGGCGGGCGAGTTCCCAAGGTTTGTTGTAGGTCGTCGAGCCCGTCCCGATCAGACCAATTCGGCTGGTGACCGCGGCCAGCGCTGAGAGCACCGAAATCGGATCGAATTGCGTCTGAGGAAGATACGTAGCCCGGTATTCCGCGATGGCGATGTTGTCGGCCAGGAAAATCGAGTCCATCAAGCCGCGTTCGGCGATCCGCGCGATATCTGTGTAGTACGACAGGCCGAGGACGTTGCGAACGTCGTCGTCGTCGACGACCCGCCAGGCGGCCTCGTGATATCCGTTGGGCCAGATGAACGCGTTGAAGTGCAGCTGCGGCGCGTTCATCGGTTCGACTTCCTACCCATGCCGACCACCAACACTGAGTCGGATCGAAATAGTCCCCTCGACCCCGCTTATGGGCCGCCGCGCCAGTGTTCGATGCGGTGGTGGTCAGGAGTGAAACCATGGTCGACGCCCCACAAGACAGCTTGAGTTCGACTGCCGACCTCTATCTTTCGATAGATCGTGCGGATGTAGGATTTGACGGTGTTGGGGCTGAGGTACGTCAGCCTGGCGACGTCGGCATTGCTCATGCCCTGCGTGATGAGGGCCAGGATCTCCGACTCGCGGTCGCTGAGCCCTTCGCCGCGGCCGGGCCAGTCGAGCCCGGGGGCGCTGCGTGCCCGCGGCGGAGCATCGCTGACGACCCTCTCTCCGGCGTGCACCGCTTCCAACGCAGCGACCAACTCTCGCGCCGGCAACGTCTTGGATATGTAGCCGTGCGCTCCCTGCTGTTGCGCGCTGGCGACCAGATCCGGGTGAAAGTTCCACGTGTAGACCACAACTCGGTGCGCACAGGGATTAGCGATGAGGGTGGCGATCTCTTCGTGGTCGGATTCGGGTTGGGCGAACGAGTCGTACAGGACGATGTCGACCGTGTCGGAGACGGGCATGGTCGAGTCGAGTTCGGCGATGACGACCCGGTCGCGGTACCGCTCGAGCATGTTGGCCACACCGATCACGACGACGTCGTAATCGTCGACGAGCGCCACGGTGATCGGACGCTTCGTGGACGGTGGCATGCCCCGGACACTACCCCCCTTGGGGTGTAGTGCCACCCCCCTTGGGGGTGGTCAACTCAACACACGTCGAGCACCTGCCCGACCGATCCGACCTTCAAGCGCCGCCGGCGCCAGATCAGAAAGGCTCAATCATGATCGTTCTCGGCATCGTCCTGATCGTCCTCGGACTTCTACTGCCCACCCTCATCCCGACCTTCGCCTTCGCCCATGTTCTGCTTGTGATCGGCGTTCTGCTGCTGGTTGTGGGCGCGGTTCTGGCGATCGCGGGATCCACTGGACGCGCTGTCGGCGGACGGCGCCATTACTACTGAGCGCGCTTGACTTTGTGGAAGCCCTTCCGAGAGTGCCGATCCGCTCAGGATCTGCGCCCTCGAAGGGCCGCCCACGCCCCGGTGCACCACAACGCCCATATCACTAGTAGCGGCTGGAACAGCAGTCTCATACCTCGGGTGAAGTCAGAGTCAAGCCCGAAAGCATGTGCATGCGTGACGAATTGGGAAATGTTGCCCGGGAATACCAAAACGAAGAAGAGCGCAACGCACCAACCGACCGGCACCTGCCACCGGGTCAGCAGCATCAGGCTCGCACCGAGTGCAATTTCGACTACGCCTGAGGCGATGATGACGACGTCAGCGCTCACCGGCAACCAGGGCGGAACCTGGGCAAGGAAGGCGTTGCGGCCGAAGCTCACATGACTGACACCGGTGAATATCAGCAAGGCACCCAGAAGCACACGCGCGATACGGCGCGGCCACGAGACTCCGACTGGATGCCTCATCAGCTCATCCTGCGGTGACGTCGGGCCCGGAATCTGGCAACGCCTCCGAGCCAGACGAGAAAAGCCGCACCCGCTCAATGCAGAGCGGGTGCGGCTTCCGAGGTGCGTGGGTGGTTAGAGTGCCCGGACCTTGCTGGCCTGGGGACCCTTGGCGCCCTGAGTGACCTCGAACTCCACCTTCTGGTTCTCCTCGAGGCTGCGGAAGCCGCCGCCATCGATCTCGGAGTAGTGCACGAAGACGTCCGGACCTTCTTCGCGCGCGATGAAGCCGAAGCCCTTTTCGGCGTTGAACCACTTCACAGTTCCCTGTGTCATTACTTTTCTCCTATGTCAGAGATCCGGTCCGCGCCATGCGAACCGGCGGCCGAATTGTCAGACGCTGCTTCTGGCTTGCCCTGCAAGGAGAAAGAGACGCCCGCACCAAGTTTCTGCGCGAGCGTGTGTGAACACGAACACTTAGAATTTCGACTTCCTAGATAGTACGCGATCTGGTGGGGATTTTGTTAACGGCTTTTCGGGGTGCGCGCCCTGGCGGGCAACTGAGCGCGGCTCGAACCCGCGACTCGGGGTTTTGCCCTCCATATTTGACAGCGCCTTGTCAGGTGTCATGGCACCGCTTCTATGGTTTCGCTGTCACACTGACCACCATGCGGATGGCCGATGCCGACGATCTGATCGCCGTTGATGTGTTCAACGCCGCTGAGTCGACGGGCGAGCCGGTGACCATGGTGCTGGTCAGGCGCGTGGTCGACGGCCTACTCGCGCACCCGGCCGAATGCGGCTGCGGACGCTGTGAGGCTGCCGCCATCGCGCGTGTCGCAGATGTCTGGAACATCGCCTCAGGTTGGCAACGGGCGATAGCTGCCACCAAGTCCACCCGCATCTCTCCGCACCACCAACGTGCCGGCTGAGTGCGCCTTTCGTAAATCCGCACATCCCTCACGGCGCAGGTTCCTTGCACCCAGGACGCGGCTAGCTTGCGGCTGTCGCTTCGACTTCGACGACACGGCTGCTTTCGGCTACACCTTCGTTCACAAGCCCATGCATTCAAACTGCATACCTGAGGATCACGCGAGCAGACGGGCCGAGATCGCTGGCAGCTCAGCGTAAGTCGCGATCCCGGGCGCTGCCGCGCACACCGCGGGTATCGCGTTGACGAGCGGAGCGGCGGTGATGCGCAGCCCGATGCCGCGCATCCGGTCCGGAGTCAGGTCGGCGAGGTCGTCGGCGGTCGGCATCAAGTCGACCTTCACATACACGTTCGGGTCACCAATGATTTCCACGCGATAACCGTGCTCGATTTTCCAGACCGGCTCCAACGACCGGCTGGCGACCCATCGCTGGTTCACGGCGAGAACTTCGCGGCCGTCGACAGTGCCGTACCACTTGACGTCCATGCCACCGACGTGACCGGCCGGTATCGATACTCCAGAAATTCGCGTCCCCGATGAACTGCGACACGTCAACGGATTCGGTCATCGACGCACGCCTGACGTTGGTGGATACCCCACTCGATATCGCCGCCACCATCTGGGCGAAACCCGGGTTCATGCCGCTGCCGAAGATCGTCGCACCGCCCTGTTTCGCCGCGGCCTCGACAGCGGTCCGCGCGCGCTCAGTTAGGTTCCGGCCGGTCAGGAACTCCGCGCTGGTGACGATGTTCACCCCGGCCCGCAAGATTCGTTGCACCTCCCCCGTGTCGAAATGCAGTGGCGTGTAGACCACGCAGTCCGGCTCGAGCGCTAAGAGCGCCTCAACGTCGTCGGTGGCACACACACCGAGGTCACTGCCCGTATCACACAGCCCACCAACGTCTTTGCCTACCCTGTCGGGCGAATACGCATACGCGCCAACAAGTTCGACGTCGGGTCGCTGTATCAACGCCTTCACCGCCTCGACGGCGACGTTGCCGGTGGTCCACTGAACGACGCGCAGCGCGCCGCCCGAGCCTTCAGACATCGCGCGATGCTTCGAGGTAAGCCACGATCGCGTTGGTCAGCCCGCGCCGTGCCAGGTCGAGGTCGAAGTTGTTGCCAAGCTGACGCTCCGAGGTGATTCCGCGCATGGCGCCCGGAATGAACGTCGCGACTTCGCGCACCCGTTCGGGGTCGACGACGAGGCCGGCGAACGCGTTCTGACAGGTTTCCAGCCAACCCCGTCCCCAAGACTGGAGCTCGGCGGCAGTACGCGGGTAGAGACGTTCGAGCTCGGCGGGGTCACGCGGCAGCGCAGCCCGTAGGTTCTCGATCGCCCGCGAGTCGGTGGCCGTCAAACCGTCGTACAGCGTGTCGATGATCGCCGCGACGCGTTCTCGCAGCGGCGTCGAAGCGCTGGTCGGCTGGAAAACGTCGGCCCGGTGCTCGGCAGTGCGCTGCAGTACCGCGGCCCACAGCCCGTCGGCGTCGCCGAACTGGTACTGCACGACACCCCAGGTGGCCCCGATCTCCTTCGCGATCCGATTCGCCGACACCGCGCCGGGATCACCGGTCGCCAGTGCCTTGAGCGCGGCCTCGAGCATGTTCGCGCGGGTGGCATCACCGCGCCGGTTGGTGCGCTGCGGCTGGACACCCGCGTCGGTCATCTGGCAGATGGTACGGCCCGACCACGCGATTCGGCGAGATACACAGAAGGTTCTATGGTTTTTTCATTGACACCACTATGCTCGTGATTCGACGCCCTTTCGGCGCAGCCCGACACGCCACTCGAAGGAGTTCAGATGGCGAAGCCGCCGCTGTCGATGAAACCGACCGGTTGGTTCCAGGTCGCATGGTCAGACGAGATCGCGATCGGCGACGTGCACAAGATGCACTACTTCAGCCGCGAGATGGTGGCCTGGCGGGCACAGTCCGGACGGCTGACCGTGATGGACGCCTACTGCGAACATCTCGGCGCCCACCTGGGTTTCGGCGGCCACGTCGAGGGCGAGGCCATCGAGTGCGCGTTCCACGGTTGGCAGTGGGATCACGAAGGCCGCAACGTCTGCATCCCCTACGAGAAACGGCCCAACCGCGGGCGCAGAATGCAGACCTACCCGGTGGTGGAACGCAACGAGTCCGTCTACATCTGGCATGACGTCGAGGGTCGTGAGCCGTACTTCGATGTGCCCGACATCTTCGCAAGTTTCCAGGACGGCAGCAGCCTCGCCGACTATTACCCCCGGCAGAGCCTGTACGAG
>Ga0302324_100006999_pt1 | contig 24113 bp, 25 predicted proteins | sample Palsa_T0_1_FD_201949 | JGI IMG/M metagenome (GOLD analysis project Ga0302324, IMG submission 201949) | Peat permafrost microbial communities from Stordalen Mire near Abisko, Sweden - Palsa_T0_1 | ecosystem: Environmental > Terrestrial > Soil > Palsa > Peat permafrost | place: Sweden: Abisko... | reverse complement strand
CGCCGACGATAGTCAGGGAATGAAGATGTGCTCCCCCGGCACGACCAGGTTGGTCCCGGTCTCACGGGCGAGTTGCCCGGTCAGCGAGGCTGCATGCGCGGGGTCGGCCCGGGTCGCGATGGATGCCAGCGTGTCGCCTGCCTTGACGATGTACTCCTGACCCTGTGCCGGGCCCGCTTGGGCCAGGGTGCTTCCGCCGAGGGCTCGGATCGGCAGGGCGAGGAGCACCAGCAGGGCGACGACGACTGCGGCGAGGATGATCCGGCGCCGGAGCACCCGAGGAGAAGCTCCCATCTGCCGCGGCTGATCTGGGACGACATACAGCCGCGGGCGGTACGTCTGGAAGTCGAGCTCATATGCGACCGTCATGGCGTCTCCCTCTTTCGAACACCTGTTCGCCTCTCGCAGATTGGATCACGAACACCTGTTCGCTGTCAACCCTCTGCCCGAACGGCTGTTCGTACTCGGCGACACCCTACGGAGGCGGTGTGACAGACGCTCCCGGGGAACTTGACAATCCCGATGGAGTTAGTCAGGATTAGCTACCGCACGCCTTCAGCCCCGAACCACAAGAGGAACGCCATGACTTCCGCCACCACCGTCCAGCTCGACATCGCCCCCCTGTCGGGCACGATCGGAGCCGAGATCCGCCACATCGACCTGCACCAGCCCCTGGACGCAGAGACCTTGGGCGCCGTCCGCCAGGCCCTGCTCGATTTCAAGGTGATCTTCTTCCCGGGCCAGCACCTCTCGCCCGCCGAGCACAAGGACTTCGCCGCCGCCTTCGGCCCCGTGACAGTGGCGCACCCCGTCATCCCGGGCATCGACGAGCACAAAGAGGTCTTCGAGATCGACTACACGAAAGCTCGGCAGTTCTCCTACGGCGTCGGACGCCGGGAGCGGGACCGGGAGCGCGACCGGGAGCGCTGGCACACCGACGTCACCTTCGTCGAGACACCTCCATTGGGCTCGGTCCTCAACGCCATCGTGATCCCAGCGGCGGGGGGAGACACCCTGTGGGCCGACACCCAAGCCGCCTATGAAGGACTCTCCGCACCCATTCGCAACCTCGTCGACGGCCTCACCGCCGTCCACGACGGCACCCGCGCCTTCGGCTCGCTCCTCGAAGCGGTCGGCCAGGGCGAGTGGGACGGTGTCACCTTCACCGAATTGACTCCCGTGGAGCACCCCGTCGTACGGACGCACCCGGAGACGGGGCGCCGGAACCTGTTCGTCAATCCCGGCTTCACGCAGCGGATCAAGGGGCTGACCACGAAAGAGAGTGAGACCCTTCTCCACTTCCTCTACGACCACATGGCCACGCCCGAATACGTCGTCCGCTACCGCTGGGAGGAGGGCGACCTCGGGTTCTGGGACAACCGGACGACGATGCACTACGCCATCAGCGACTACGGCGACGCTCACCGTGTGATTCAGCGCGTGACCATCCAAGGCGACAAGCCCTTTTAGCCCCGCCGGCAATCCACCACCGGGCCAGCCTCTCCCCCCTGCCGGCCCGGTGGTGGCCCGGCCCTCGACCACAGAAGGAAGTGCAGCGCATCTCATGACGTCCCCCTCCCGACGGCCCGTCGCCGTGCTCCGGCGCGTCGCGGCCCTCGTGCTCCCGGCTGGACTGGCGGCCGGCCTCGTGCTCGGCACCGGTGTGACCGGCGCCGCCGCCGCGACCAAGACCGTCTCGCTGAGCGGGGTGACCCTGAACTTCGGCGATCAGCTCAAGGAGTACCAGACGATCTTCGCCGCCACCAACGCGCTGCAGGGAGCGCCGTACAAGGTCAACTGGAGCAACTTCATCGGCGGGCCGCCGGTGATCGCGGCGGAGACCGGCGGTTCGGTCGACCTCGGTGACATGGCCGAAACGCCGACGATCTTCGCCCAATCGGCCGGCGACCCGGTGAAGGTCGTGGCGGTGACGCAAGGGGCGAATCCCAAGATCTCGCCCTATGACATCGTCGTGCCCGCCAACTCACCGATCAAGACGGCCGCACAATTGCGGGGCCAGACGGTTGCTGTCCAGGAGGGTACGGTCGAGCAGTACTTCTTGGTGCAGTACCTCGCCAAGAACCACATTCCCTACAGCGCGGTGCAGCTGAGCAACCTGCCCGTCACCAGTGCCTCCACTGCGGTGACGAACGGTCAGGTGGCGGCGGCCGTCATCTCCCAGCCGCTCACGGCGCTCGACCAGGCCACGGGCAAGGTCAGGGTGCTGGCCACCGGCGCGGGTTATCTCCAGGTGCTCGGCTACCTCACGGCGAGCAACGATGCCCTGGCCAACCCCCAGAAGGCGGCGGCGCTCCAGGACTTCATCAAGCGCTTCTACAAGGCTTCGGCCATTCTGCGCAAAGATCCGCTGCTCGCCGCCGAGACCTATGTGAAGACGTACGGCGTCACCCTGGCGGTCGCCAAGGCGGCCGTGGCGTCCGTGCAGGCCGTCGGCACCCCGATCACGCCGTCCATCATCAGCTATCAGCAGACGGAGGCCGACACCTTCCAGAAACTGGGATTGGTGCCGAGCACGCTCGACGTCAAGAGCATTTTCGATCTGCCGTTCAACAAAATCGTGGCCCAGAACTCCAACCTGACCTCGTGACGGTTCAGCTGACGGGCACCAGCAGCAGCGGACGCGCCGAGAGCTCGGAGCCGACCGGTCCGTCCCCGCTGTCAGCGACCGCGCCGGCAGAAGCCTCGCATGCGTCCGTTCGGCTGGTCAGCCTCCGCGTCGGTGACGGCCGTCGCCGATCACGCCGGCGCGCCGTCGCGCTCCGGTTGGCCGTACCGATCGGGATCTTCGTGGCCTGGTGGATCCTCACCGTCACGAATGCGATTCCGCCGACGACGCTGTCGACGCCCAGCGCCACCTGGGATGCCTTCGTGGAATTGCTCCGTCATCAGGACCTGGTGGGCGACGTCGGCATCTCCATCCGCCGTGCCGTCCTCGGCCTCGCCCTCGGCGCCGGCGTGGGCCTGATTCTTGGCATCGTGGTGGGTCTGACGCGTCTCGGCGAGGAGCTGCTGGACGCGCCGATGCAGATGCTCCGGACGGTGCCCTACCCGGCGCTGATCTTCCTGTTCATCGTCTGGTTCGGCGTGGGCGAGGCGTCCCACGTCCTCCTCATCGCGCTGGCCACGCTCTTCCCGATGTACCTGAACACGTCCAACGGCGTGCGGAACGTGGACCGACGCGTGGTCGAGGCCGCCCGCAGCTTCGGCCTGCAGGGTCGGCAGCTGGTCCGCCGCGTCGTCGTGCCCCTCGCCATGCCGTCGATCATGACGGGACTGCGCTTCTCTGCCGGCATTTCGGTCATCGCGCTCGTCTTCACCGAGAGCATCGGTGCGAGCCAGGGCATCGGGTATCTGGTGTCGCAAGCGAACAGCCTGCAGCAGATCCCCATCCTGATGGTGTGCATCATCATTTACGCGTTGATCGGGATCGCGGCGGACATCTCGGTCCGCATCCTCGAACGCTGCACCATGCCTTGGCGACGTCACCAGGCGGTCCGATGAACCTGCCCACGACCCAGCCCGCGGCCATGGTGGTCGAGGTCTCGAAGTCCTTCGGCGATCGCGAGGTCCTGGCCGATCTGGACCTGACCGTTTCCCAGGGCGAGTTCGTCGCCCTGCTCGGCGCCTCGGGCAGCGGCAAGACCACCCTGCTCCGCATTCTGGCCGGGCTCGAAATGGCGAGCAGCGGGGAGGTCCTCGTCCCCGAGGTGCGCACCGTCGTCTACCAAGAGCCGCGGTTGGTGGCCTCCATGCGAGTCTGGCGCAACGTCGTCATCGGCCTCCCCCGCGGCGAGGCGACGCGCCAGCGCGCGGTGGCTGCGCTGCGCGAGGTGGGACTGGAGGCCCAGGCCGACTCGTGGCCCGGCACGCTGTCGGGCGGTGAGGCCCAGCGGGTCGCGCTGGCCCGCGCGCTCGTCCGGGAGCCCCAACTGCTCTTGTTGGACGAGCCGTTCGCCGCCCTCGACGCCCTGACCCGCCTCAAGATGCAGGGCCTGGTGGCCGAGCTGTGCGGCCGCCACCATCCCGGCGTGCTCCTGGTCACCCACGACGTCGAAGAGGCCATCTTGCTGGCCGACCGCGTCCTGGTGCTGACCGATTCGAAGATCTCCCTCGACCGCACGGTGGAGCTGGCGCGGCCCCGCCGGATCGGCGGGGAGGCCTTCGACGAGCTGCGGGACCAGCTCCTCGCCGAGCTGGGCGTCCTCGCCGGCCAGCGCTGACGACCGCCAGCGGCCTCGAAATCGAACAGATGTTTGCTTTGAGGTCGCCGCTTCGGTATGTTGGTCGTTCACGAACGGATGTTCGCCCCCGGGAGGGGCCCGGCGGCAGGCCGGGGTGGGCACCAAAGGAGACGCCGATGGCGGAGGTCCTGAGCGGGAAGCGGCTGCAGATCCTCAATTTCATCGCCGACTGCCAGCGCGACCGGGGGTACCCCCCCTCGGTGCGCGAGATCGGTGAGGCCGTGGGCCTGGCGTCCTCGGCCACCGTGCACACCCACCTGGCCGTGCTGCAACGGGAGGGCTACCTGTCCAAGGACCCCAGCAAGCCCCGAGCGATCCAGGTCCATTTCGACCCCGACACGTCGTCCCGGCTGCCGGCCTCGGCGGTCCACAACGTGCCCCTGGTTGGCGAGGTGGCGGCGGGAACCGGGGTGTTGGCGGAGGAGAACATCGAGGAGCTGCTGCCCATGCCCGAGCAGTTCACGGGCAGCGGGCCCTCGTTCATGCTGCGTGTGCGCGGCGACTCCATGACGGATGCGGGGATCTTCGACGGCGACTACGTCGTCGTGCGCCAGCAGCCCGAGGCGGACAACGGCGATGTCGTCGTGGCCGGCATCAACGACGGTGAGGCCACGGTCAAGACCTTCAGCCGCAAGAACGGCCGGGTCGTGCTGACGCCGGCCAACACGGCCTACGAGCCGATGGTCTTCGACGGGCCGGACGAGGTGACGATCTTCGGCAAGGTCGTCACCGTGGTGCGGCAGTTGAACTAGACGGCGGGCTACTTGAGCAGGCGCGACAGGCGACGGTCGGCCAGCACCTTGCCGCCCGTCTGGCACGTCGGGCAGTACGCCATCTCGTAGGACTCGAACGAGACGCGCTCCAGCGTGTCGCCGCACGGTGTCGGGCAAGGCTCGCCGAATCGATTGTGGACCTTGAAGCGACCTCCCAGCTTGGACTCTGAGAGACCGCCCTGGCGCGTGCGTTCGAGCTCGAGCGCCTCGGCCAGAACGTCGTTCGCGGCGGTCAGCAGCGCCTCGCGTTGGTCCGGGGTCAAGGAACGGAGGGAGGCGAAGGGCGACAACCTCGCCCGGTGCAGAATGTCGTCGCCCCACCCGCGGCCGATGCCCGCCACCACGTGCTGGTCGCGCAGGTCCGTGGTGAGGTGCCGCCGGGAGTCGCTGGTGCGGATGAACTCGGCGAAGGCCTCGCTCCCCGGCTCGGGCCCGAGCCCGGCCAGGGGCCCGTCGTCGCCCCGTGCCAGCACCCACCACGAGGCCTTGCGCTGCGTGCCGTACTCACGCACCAGGATGCCGACGCCCTCCCCGTCGAGCCCGGCGTCACCGTCGCCGAAGACGAAGCGCGCCACTGAGCCACGGGGCTTCGTCTTCTTGGGTGGCTGCTCGATGTCGAGGCGGCCCGCCTGTGACAGATGCAGCACCATGCGGGTCCCACCCTCGAACTCCCAGACCAGGTACTTGGCCCGCCGCCCGACCGAGAGGAGCCGCCGGCCCTTCAAGGAATCAGGCGACGGATCGTAGGTCTTGAGCGACGAGAAGCCGAGCAGGTCCGCCCGGCGCAACGTCGCGCCCGCCAGGAGCGCGTCGAGGCGCTCGGAGAGCGCCTGCATCTCGGGTAATTCGGGCACGCCACAATGTACGCATGACCTACACGCATGGGCACCATGAATCGGTGCTGCGCAGCCATACTTGGCGCACCGCCGAGAATTCCAGCGCGTTCCTCTTGCCCCACCTGCGCCCTGATCAGCGCATGCTCGACGTCGGCTGCGGCCCGGGGACCATCACCGCCGACCTCGCCCTGCTGGTGGCGCCGGGCGAGGTGGTCGGGATCGACGCCTCCCCCGAGGTGGTGGCCCAGGCCGAGGAGCACGCCCGCAGCCTGGGCGTGGAGAACCTGCGCTTCGAGGTGGCCGACCTCTTCGCCCTGGGTTTCCCCGACGCGGCGTTCGACGTGATCCACGTGCACCAGGTCCTGCAGCATGTCGAGGACCCCGTGGCCGCCCTGGTGGAGCTCCGCCGTGTGCTGGACCCCGAAGGGGTGCTGGCGGTCCGCGACTCGGACTACGGAGCGTTCACCTGGGCCCCGTCGGATCCGGTCCTCGACCGCTGGCTCGAGCTCTACTTCACCGTGACGGAGCGCAACGGGCACGATGCCCGTATCGGCCCTCGCCTGCTCGGCCACGCGCACGCGGCGGGCTTCTCCGACGTGACCGTCTCGAGCTCGACGTGGACCTACGCGGATCCCGAGTCCCGGGCCTGGTGGGGCGGCCTGTGGGCCGACCGGGTGCGCTACTCGCGCTTCGCCGAGCAGTCGGTGGAGTACGGCCTGAGCGACGCCGCGGAGCTCGAGCGCATCGCCGAGGCCTGGCTGCGTTGGGCCGACTCAGACGACGCCGTCTTCGTCATCACCCACGTGGAGATCCTGGCCCGGGGCTGATCCGCCCCGGGCGCTGATCGGTCGGCCCGACTAGTCGGACCAGAGCTTGTCGGTGTAGGTGTCGGTGCCCGGGATGGTCGGGATGAAGGGCAGCGCGGCGATCACCGTGCCCTTGCCCGCCGCTTCCAGCCGGCGCCGGTGCTCCGCGATGACGGGCTCCCAGGCCACCTCGGGCGGCGTGTTGAGGAACCACAGCAGCACGGTGCGGTTGTCCCGGGCCTTCTCGCGCGGCACGTCACCGGGCGCGTCCACCTCGAGCGCGATCGGCGTGAACGCGGCCACCAGGTCGGCATCGCTCCCGGGCATCAGCGCCGGCAGGTGCTCGGTGCGCAGCCACGACCACAGCTCTTCGTTGGAGATGGAATCGTCGCGGTCGATGAAGACGGTGACGAAGCCGCGGTAGGGGTGATCGAGCGCGAGCTCGACGGGGACGCCATCGGGGTCGCGCCGGTGCTCCCAGGCGAAGTTGTAGAGGAGCGTGTGCACGTGATCGCGCTCCTGGAACATGCGACCGGCGGCGTGCAACGCCTTGACCTGGCGCAGGGCCCACTTGTTCCATGCGTCGAAATAGCCGTCGAGCACCCAGTAGGCCGAGATGTACGAACCTCGGGCCGGCTCGCCGGTGATGGTCGAGGGATCCGGGTCCCGCAACGCCTTGAGGTCCGCCGTGGCGACGAAGCGGCGCCCGGCGAAGTTGTAGGGGCCGACCATGCAGCCCGAGTAGAAGTGGTCCCGCTCGTACCAGCGGTTGTAGGCCACCTCGTGCCCGCGGTGGGGCTCCACCAGGGTCAGGAGCATCGACCCCAGCTTGATCGGCTCCGCCTCCGCGAAGATCTCGATGGGCCGCCGCTTCTTGGGTGCGTCGTCGTCGGACATGGGCAGCGAACCTAACAGCTGCGCCCAGGCGTCAGACAGTCCCGGTGGCGATGATCGGGCCGGTGGGAAAGACGGACCCGCCCGCGGGCTCGGCCGTGATGCTCAAATGCGAAGGGCGCGTGGAGCCGGCCATGGTGAAAGCGGCCTGGCCCGGCGCAGCGCCCAACAAGCCGAGCGAGATCGGCTGGTTCCCTTCGATCGCCCACAGCTGGTACGTGCGGCCCTCGTCCAGGGCCGGGAGCGTCGACGAGACCAGGTAGCCCTGCCCCGAGGGCAGGACCACGACCTTGGCCTGCTCGGACTTCGTCGTGCTCGAGTCCAGCACGACGACATGGTGCCCGGGAGCCCGCAATGCGGCCGTCACCGCGGGTGACGCGTCCTGCAGATTCGAGACCTTGTTGTCGGCCTGCACCAGACCGATGCCGAGCACGGCCGCCACGGCGGCGGCGGCCACGGCAATGGCGCCGACGGTGCCGACCAAGGTGCGGCGGCGGCGCATCGTGGACTCGGTGGGGGGCGCCCGGAACGGCGTGCGGACGTCCCGCGTCAGCTCCGGCATCGGCGGCGCTTCCCCGTCCTCGCGGCGGTCAGGCAAGCGGAGGGCGATCTGGGACCACAGCCCTTCGGGCGTGGGCTCCACCGAGTTGCCCATGGCCGCCGCCACCTCGCGCAGGCTGTCGAGCTCGGCCCGGCAGCGCGGGCACGTCGCGAGATGTTCCTCGAGCTCGACGAACTCGTCGCCGTCGACGGCGTCGAGCGCGTAGGCGCCCAGGAGGTCGCTGGCCTCGTCGTGGGACATCACGCGTCGATCCCCCGAACGCCGGCGTCGGCGAGCACCGCCCGCATGCGGCGCATGCCGTTGCGGATGCGGCTCTTGACCGTGCCCTCGGGCTGCTGCAGCATCTGCGCCACCTCTCGATAGGTACGGCCGTCGAAATAGGCCAGCTCGATGGCCCGGCGTTCCTCCTCGGGCAGCCCGCCCATGGCCTGCGCGACCTGGTCGGCCACGGCCAGGTCCCAGACTTCGCGTTGGAGGTCGTAGGAGGCCTCTGCCGTCCGCAGGGCGTCGCGGCTCTCCCGCTGGCGCCGGGAGCTCGACGAGCGCACGGCATCGACGGCCCGCCCGTGGGCCTGGGCTAACAGGAACGAGCGCAGGGAGCCCCGGGCCGAGTCGAATCGGTCGGGCTGGTTCCACAACCGGAGGAAGATCTCCTGGGTGACGTCCTCGGCGTCGGTGGGGTTGCGCAGGACCCGCTTGGCCAGGCCGAAGACCGCACCCCCGTGGCGGCGGTAGCACTCAGCCAGAGCCACCTCGCTGTAGCGGGCGATGGACGTCACCAGCTGGGCATCGCTCACTTCGTCCATTTGCCCCATGTCGGACCTGTTCGGAGCCGCCTTCCGATCTGGATGTCCTGAATTTCGCCCATCCGGGCGTAGCCTGAGCCCCGAATAGTAGGCCGTATGCGTACCACCATCGACTCCTACAAGACCCGGGCGGGCCGCCTGGACCTGGACGGCATCGACTTCGATGACTTCAGGGACCAGCCCCTGGCACCCGACGCGTTGCGCTCGTTGCGGTACATGCACGACGTCGAGCACCACACCGTCTGCTACCTGCGCGACCTGCTGCTGACGCCGGCCCACCAGGATCCGGCCATCACCTCCTTCCTCTCCTGTTGGGTGTTCGAAGAGATGTGGCACGGCGAGGCCATCGGCCAGGTGCTCGAGGCCCACGGCGAAGAGGCGGGGGCACCGCGCATTGCCGCGCTGCGCCACGGCCACCGCCGTCGTCAAGCGGCCACGACGTTCAGCACCATCGCTTCCGCCGCCTTTGCCGGCCGGGCCTTCATCGCGCTGCACATGACGTGGGGTGCCATCAACGAATGGACGACCCAGGCCGGGTACTCCCGGCTGGCCGAGACAGCCTCGCATCCGACCCTGCGCGAGCTCCTGCGCCGCATCATGAAGCAGGAGGGCGGACACATCGACTTCTACGCGTCGGAGGCGACGCGCCGGCTCGGCGACAACGTCAAGGCACAGAAGATGACGCGCTTCGCGTTGTCGCACTGGTGGCGCCCCGTCGGCTCGGGTGTCATGCCCGAGCGCGAAGTCGGGTTCCTCGTCAACTATCTGTTCCAGGGGAACAAGGGTGCCGACGCCGCGGCGCGCATCGATCGTCGCGTCGACCGGCTGCCCGGACAGGGCGACCTGCGACTGTTGACGCGCGCCGTGGCGCGCCTCTCTCCCTCCTAGCGGCCGGTTCATTTTCTTCGGCCGTACGTCATCCGCGACGCGGCTGACTCCGAACAGTGGTCAATCCACTTTGCGAGGAGTCCACATGACGGCAGATCCCCGAGCGCTCGCCGAGCTGCTCGAAGAATCTCAAGACCTACAGGCGGACGCGTTGCGTCCGACGCACGAGGCGCTCGACGAGCTCGTCGAGACAGCGCACGCGGAGCGAGAGGACGACGCGGCAGGCAACCAGGCGTTCCACGAGACCCACACCCGCGCGCTGAGCTCGAGTCTCTCCGGCGCCGCCCTTCTGGGCGCGGCCGGTGGTGCCGTGCTCGTGGGAGCCCTGGCCTCGGCCGCAGCGGCGAGCAGCTCCAGCGACGTCCAGATCCTGCAGACCGCCGCCTCCATCGAGAACCTGGCCGTCTCCACTTACAAGACAGCGCTCACGCTGCCCTACATCGGCGGTTCGTCGGCCAACCCCGTGGTGACCAAGTTCGCCCAGGTGACGATGGGCCAGCACCTGCAGCACGCCGACGCCTTCAACGCCGCCGTCAGGAGTCTCGGCGGCAAATCCCAGACCAAGCCCGATCCGGCCTTCGTCCCCGTCGTCAAGAAGGCGGTGGCGGGACTGGGTTCGGCCACGCCGGCCCAGGGGGCACTCGGCGTGGTGGCGTTGGCGCTCGAACTCGAGAACATCGCGGCCGAGACCTACGTGAAGGACACGGCACTGGCCACACGCCAGACCAATAAGGAGTTGCTGGCCAGCATCATGGGCATCGAGGCGCAGCACGTCGCGACCCTCCTGGCCGTGCAGGCCCTTCTGATGGCCGGCGCACCGCAGCTGATCTCGCTGGCGCCCGGCACCGCCGCCATGCTGCCGGCAGCCGCCGGGAGCGTCGGCTTCCCCAACGCGTTCTACAAGACCAACAGCGCCGCCCCGGCGGGACAAGGAGCCGTCAAGTGAGCAGGAACAAGAAGAAGACGTACGAGGGCAGCGAGCACGAATTGCGGGCGCAGACCCTCGAGCTCGACGAGCTTCATCACGACGTCGGCATGCCGGCCATGGCAGAGGCGCTGGCGCAGATGCGGGGCACCAGTCGCCGCACGTTCCTACTCGGCGCCGGAGCCGCGGTGGCCGGTGGAGCGGCGCTGGCCGTCGGCAGCGGCGCGGTGCCGACCTTGGCGGCCGCCTCGACCCGGCGGCTCTCGGCCGTTGATGCCGCTGCCTTCCCGCCGGCGGGACTGAAGGGCGACCTTGCCGTCGCCGCGGTGGCCGCCAGCCTGGAGAACCTCGCCGTCTTCGCCTACACCGCAGGCCTGTCGGCCGCGACGGCGGGGAAGCTCGGCACGGTGCCGCCAGCCGTGGCCACGTTCGCCACCACGGTGAAGGGACAGCACCAGCAGCACGCGGCGGCGTGGAACGCTGTCTTGAAGTCCCACGGCAAAGCCCCGGTCACGGTGACGAACCCGATGCTCACGCCGACGGTCGAGTCGGACTTCGCCAAGGTGACCGATATCGCCGGGCTGGCCCAGCTGGCCGTGACGCTGGAGACCATTGCGGCGCAGACCTATCAGGTGGAGACGTCGAAGCTGAAGAGCAGCGCGGCTATCGAGCTGTCGTCATCGATCCAACCGGTGGAGATGCAGCACATCGCCATCCTCTACTACGTGCTCGGGATGTACCCGGGCGCCCAGACCTCCTCGGGCACGCCGCTGGCGTTCAACCCGACGTCGCAGGCGGTCTGAGTGCTGCGGGAACGGGCACGGCGGTGCAGGGGTGGTGCGTTCGTCCTGGTCCTGGCGGGCGCACTACTCCTGGCTGCCTGCAGCAGCAGCAGCGGCGGCGGGTCGGGGTCGTCGGGGTCGAGCGCCAGCGCGGCCACGGCGACCAAGTCCGTCACCATCTCGAACTTCATGTTCTCCCCCATGAGCGCATCGGTCGCACCCGGTTCGACGGTCAGCGTCACCAACAAGGACTCCGTCACGCACACGTTGACCGCCACCGGCGGACAGTTCAACACGGGCGACATCGGGCCCGGCCAGACGAAGACGTTCACCGCGCCTTCGAAGGCGGGCACCTACAGCTACATCTGCAACATCCACCAGTACATGAAAGGCACGATCGTCGTCCGTTGAACGGGCTACGCCACAGTGAGGAGCGCGAGGAGCACCTCGTGGGCGCGCTCCAGCTGCGCCACTGACACACGCTCGTCGGGGTGGTGGGCCAGGAGCGGGTCGCCGGGGCCGAAGTTGGCGGCCGGTACTCCGTGCTCCCAGAACGAGGCGACGTCGGTCCATCCCACCTTGGCCTTGGGCGCGGCACCGCTCTTCTCCACCAGGGAGTGCAGCAACGGGTGGCCCAGCGACGGCGGCGCGCCGTCGCCGGCGTCGAGGACGTCCCAGGTGTCGCCGGCTTCGGGGTCCCACGTCCCCTGCAGGAGCTCGAGCAAGAAAGCCTCGGCCTCGGCTGCGTTTCGATCCGGCGCGTAGCGGTGATTCAGGGTGATGCGGGCCTCGTCGGGCACCACGTTGGCCGCCACTCCCCCTTCGACCGCCACCGCCTGGAGTTGCTCGGCGTAGGTACAGCAGTCCAGCACGACCTCGCGCCCGGGCCACGCGGCCACGCGTTCGAGCAACGGGGTCAGGCGGTGGATGGCGTTGCGCCCGGCGAAAGGACGGGCCGTGTGGGCCCGCACGCCGCGCAGCGTGACGCGCAGACGCAGCGTGCCCTGGCAGCCCGCCTCCACGACCGCGCTGGTCGGCTCCCCGAGGATGGCGGCATCCCCCGCCAAGAGATCCGGGCGCTTCTCCCACAGCTCGAGCAGTCCGCTGTCGGCGCGGCCGATCTCCTCGCGGGCGTAGAAGCACCACGTCACGTCCACCACAGGCCGGCGCACCGTCGTGGCGAGCTCGAGCATGACCGCCAGGCCGCCCTTCATGTCCGACGCGCCCAGCCCCCAGAGGGTGTCTCCCTCGATTCGGGGCTCCTGATTGCCGTTCGCCGGAACGGTGTCGAGGTGGCCCGCCAGAACGAGGCGCTGGCCGTGGCCGAGGGTGGTGCGACCGATGACGTTGTCCCCGGTCCGTTCGAGCTCGAGCCAGGGGCAGGCGCCCAGCGCCTCCTCGACGAGGCCGGCGAGGGCAGCCTCGCCCCGGCTCGGCGAAGGGACGGCCATCAGATCCCGGGTGGCCGCCAGGAGATCGCCCACCGGATCAGGTGCTGGCACCGTGGTCCCGCAGGACCTGGTTCAGCTGGGCCTTGTCGTGGCGTTCCCCTTCGCTGAGGCGCTTGATGACCAGCACGCAAGGGATGAAGAACTCGCCACCGGGATACTCGCGCCGGCGGCTGGCCCGGATGGCGACGCACCACGCCGGGACCACGCCGCGGGAGATCTCCTCCCCCGTCTCGGCGTCGATCACCGGGATGGAGGGGTCGAGGAAGCTACCGGCGCCCAGCACCGACCCCTTGCCGATGCGCGCGCCGCCGGTCACCATGCAGCGGCTGCCCACGAAGGCGTCGTCCTCGACGACCACCGGCACTGCGTTCGGGGGCTCGAGCACGCCCCCGATGCCCACACCGCCCGCCAGATGTACCCGCTCGCCGATCTGGGCGCACGAAGCGACGGTGGCCCAGGTGTCGACCATGGACCCGGCCCCCACCCAGGCACCGATGTTCACGTACGAAGGCATGAGCACGACGCCGCGGCCGAGGAAGGACCCCCAGCGGGCGGACGCCCCCGGCAGGGCGCGCACCCCGGCCTCGGCGAAGCCGTGCTTGAGCGGCAGCTTGTCGGCGTACTCGAACGGGCCGGTCTCGATCGTCTCCATGCCGCGCAATGAGAACAGGAGAAGGATCGACTTCTTGAGCCATTCGTGGACGACCACCTCGTCGGTCACGGCATCCACTTCGGCCACCCGAGCCTGCCCCGTATCGAGGAGATCGATGGCCTCCTCGACCACCTTCGCCGCGTCGGTGTCCGCCGGTGACAGCTCGGCACGGCGCTCCCACAACTCCTCGATGCTCGCCTGCAGATCAGCCATGCCGCACCATAGCGAGGCGCTCCCCCACCAACGCCAACCGTTCCATCGGCTGGACCACGGCCACGCGGACATGCCCGGCCCCGGCGTCGCCATAGAGGTCCCCGGGGCTGACCAGGATCCCGCCGTCGGTGGCCAGGGCCTCCGCCATGACCCAGGCGTCGCTCCAGCGGCCGGCGGGGACGGGCACCCAGAGGTAGAAGCCGCCCTCGGGCAGGGCTACCGGGCAGCCGTAGCTGCCCAGGATCTCTGACAGGAAGACCAGGCGCTCCCGGTACCGGGCCCGCTGGGCCTCGACGTGCGCGTCGTCGGCCAGGGCGGCCACGCCGGCGGCCTGCGCCGGCCCGGGAACCATGAGGCCCGCATGCTGGCGTACGGCGCGGAGGAACTCGACCAACTCGGGATCCCCGGCGTAGAAGCCGACGCGGACGCCGGCCAGGTTCGAACGCTTGGAGAGGGAATGCACAGCAACCACGCCGTCCGCGCCGTACTGCAGCACCGAGCGCGGCGGGCCCGACCAGGTGAACTCGGTGTAGCACTCGTCGGAGAAAACGGGGACGCCCCGGGCTCGTCCCCAGGCCGCTTCCGCCCCGAGGTCTCCGAGACCACCGGTCGGGTTCGAAGGCGAGTTGGACCAGAGCATGAGGGCACGCGCAGCGTCGTCAGGGTCGATGGCATGGAGATCGAGTCCGCCGAGATGCCCCGGTGCGGCCGGAACGGGCACGGCGCGGCACCCGGCCAGTTCCGCCCCCATGGCGTAGGTCGGATAAGACACCGCGGGATAGAGCACGGTGTCGCGGCCGGGCTGGCGCAGACGGAGCAGATGTGGCGCCGTGGCCACGAATTCCTTGGTCCCGACGCAGGCGGCGATGGCCGAAGCGGCGACGTCGTCGAGGGCGAAGCGACGCGTCAGCCACGCCGCCGCGGCAGCACGCAGCGGGGCGGAGCCGGCGGAAGCGGGATAGCCCCGCTCCGCTCCCGACGTCGCCAGCGCTTCGATCACCGCGGGCAGGGGCGGGTCGTAAGGCGTCCCGATGGAGCAGTCGACCATGCCGCCCTCGTGCGCGTCCGCCACCTTGGCCAGACCGGCCAGCCGGTCGTAGGGGTAGGGCGGCAGCCGGAACGTCACGGTGCCGCCACGAATTCGGCGAAGCGGGCGCGGCCGACATCGTCCAGCACCACCTGCAGCGTGGCCGACTCCTCGCCGTCGCTCTGGCCCACCACTTCTCCCTCGCGGTGGATGGCCGCGAGCACGTCACCACGCGCCCAGGGCACGACCAGCTGCACCACCCGGTCCGATCCGCGCAGGCGATCACCCAGGACACGCAGAAGCTCGTCGATCCCCTCGCCGGTACGGGCCGAAATGACAACGGCACCGTCGTTCGCATGGGCCAGCAGCTTGGCCTCCTCGGGCGCGGCATCGGCCTTGTTCACGACGATGAGGTCGGGCACGCCGGACGCGCCGATCTCGTTGAGCACCTCGCGCACAGCCGCCATCTGTCCCTCGGCATCGGCCGCCGTGGCGTCGACCACGTGCACGATCAGATCCGCCAGGCGTACGGAGTCCAGGGTAGAGCGGAAGGCCTCGACCAGCTCGTGCGGCAGCTTGCGGACGAATCCGACCGTGTCGGTGACGAGCACCGTTTCCCCGCCGGGGAGCGAGAGCTGCCGGGTGCGGGGGTCGAGTGTGACGAACAGACGGTTCTCCGCCGGGACGCCGGCGTCGGTCAGCCGGTTGAGCAACGTCGACTTCCCGGCGTTGGTGTAGCCGACGAGTGCCAGCTCGCGATGGCGGCCACGGGCCCGGCTGCGGCGCTGCAGGGTCCGTGTGCGCTCCACCTCGCGCAGCTCGGCCTCGAGCTTGTGCATGCGCCGGACGAGGCGGCGGCGGTCGACTTCCAGCTGCGTCTCCCCCGGCCCTCTGGTTCCGATGCCACCCGCCTGCTGGCTCAGCGCGGACCCGCGTCCACGCAGGCGCGGCAGCCGGTAGCGCAGAAGGGCCAGCTCCACCTGGGCCTTGCCCTCGGGGCTGCGGGCGTTCTGGGCGAAGATGTCGAGGATCACCGCGGTCCGATCGATGGCGGTGCGACCGAACAGCTTCTCGAGGTTCCGGTGTTGCGCCGGCGTCAGGTCGTCGTCGAACACGACCGTGTCCGCATCGAGACTCTGGCTCAAGGCCGCGATCTCCTCGGCCTTGCCGCGACCGACGAAGGTGGCGGCATCGGGCGCGTTGCGCCGTTGCATCACGCGGCCGACCACGTCGGCACCGGCGCTGTCCACCAGGCGGGCCAGCTCGTCGAGCTCCTCGCCCACCATCTCCTCGGTCCGCCCGGGGAAGATCACGCCCACCAGAATGATGCGCTCCCGGAAGGTGCGCTCAATGAGCGTCCCCGGCAACACAGTGCTCAAGAGAGCATTCCCGGGTGGATGACGATGTCGGCCACCTTGCGCACGGGCCCGGCGAGGTAGGCGGTGGCGCCCTCGTCCGACCCGAGCGTCACCTCGAGGACGCCGCCGGGGTTGCGGACGCGGACCGTGCCGCTGTCGGGCGCGGCGCCCCAACTGCGGGCCGCCGCCGCCGCCGCCACGCTGCCCGTCCCGCACGCCAGCGTCTCGCCCGCGCCCCGTTCCCACACCCGGAACTCGAGGACCGCGCCACCCTCGTCCCGCCCGGGCGTGATCCATTCGACGTTGATGCCACCGTCGAAGGCCGCCTGGAGCTTGGGCCCGAGCTCGGCGATGTCGACGGCAGCCGTGTCGGGGCCCAGCAGCACCAGGTGCGGGTTCCCCACATCGACGGTGCGGGCCCGGCGGTCGTCGAACTCCTGGGGCTGGTCCGGGCCGAGGCGCGCCGGGCCCATGTCGACGCGGGCGCTGGCCCAACCGGGCTTCTCGCCCGGCGTGTACTCGACGGTGCGCGTGCCGCCGGCCGTCGCTACCGTGAAACGGGCCGAGGACGCGAGCCCGCCGTCGACGGCCGCCTGGGCCAGGCAACGGATGCCGTTGCCGCTCATCTCGGCCTCGCCCCCGTCGGCGTTGTACAGCTGCATGGACAGGTCGGCGCCGTCACGACCGGGACCGACCCGGATGATGCCGTCGGCCCCGATGCCACGGCGTCGATCGGCCAGGAGACGCACCTGGGCCACCGAGAACCGGATGGCGTCGTCGGGGTCCAACACGACCAGGAAGTCGTTTCCCGCCCCCTCGTGCTTGGTCGCCTGCATCCGACCATTCTCGCAGCTGACGTGCTTCAGCCGTGCACGGCCAGGGCCTCCTGCAGCAGGGCCTGGGCTTCCGCGCTGCTCCCGGCCCAGCGCACCCGCGGGTCGCGGCGGAACCACGAGGCCTGGCGGCGGGCGAACTGACGGGTGTGCCGCTTCGCCTCCTCCACGCAGTCGGACAGCGCCGCGTCCCGTTCCACGTGGGCCAGGAGTTCGCGGTAGCCGAGCGCCTGACGCGCCGTACGGGACATGCCTGCGGGGCGAGCGGCGAGCGCCCGCACCTCCTCGACCAGGCCGTCGCCGACCATGCGGTCGAAGCGCGCGTCGATCCGGCTATCGATCTCCTCGGGCGGGACGGTCAGACCGACCTGCGCCATGCCACCGACGGGGTACGTCTCGAGCCCGGGACCGAACGCCGAGAAGGGCCGGCCCGATCCGAGGGTCACCTCGAGGGCCCGGACGACCCGCCGGCGGTTGGTCGGCTCCATCCGCGACGCTCCCACCGGATCGAGTGCGGCCAGCCGTGCGTGGAGGTCAGCCGGTTCGGCGCGGCCGTCGTCCAGTTGCGCCTCGAGGGCGGCAGCCACGTCGGGGTAGCGACCCGGGATGACGAAGTCGTCGACCACGGCGCGCAGGTAGAGCCCCGTCCCGCCGACGAGGAGCGCGTGATGGCCGCGTCGGGCGATGCCCTCGAGCGCCTCCCGGGCGGCCCGCTGGAACTGCGTGACGGTGAAGTCCTCGGCCGGGTCGACCAGGTCGAGAAGGTGGTGCGGCACCGCGGCTTGCGCCTCGGGGCCGGGCTTCGACGTCCCGATGTCCATGCCGCGGTAGACGCACATGGAATCGACGGAGACGATCTCGCAGTCCCCCCGTTCCAGCGCCACCCGCAGCGCGGTCTCCGATTTCCCCGAGGCGGTGACGCCGACGAGCGCGACCGCCGTCAAGCGCTCGCCACCGGGATCAGCACGCGATGCCGGGGCCGCGCCACCACCTCCTCCAAGCGGCCGGACAGGTGATGCGGGTGCCCGTCGGTCACCTTCACCAAGGCCAGGGCGCCTGCGGCGGGCGTCCCGGCCGTCGTCCCACGCGGGAAGTGGATCAGCTTCCCCTGCCGGGTGCGGCCGGTCAGCATTGCGTCGTCGCGCCGGCTAACGCCTTGGACCAGCACCTCCTCGCTGCGGCCGACCCTCGCCTGGTGGCGGGCCAGGGCCGAGCGGTCCACCACTGTCTTCAAGCGCTCGAAGCGCTCGGCGATGACGTCCGGCGGGACGAAGCTGGACTCCATGGCGGCGGCTCTCGTGCCGGGACGGGGCGAGAAGATGAAGGTGTAGGCGCCGTCGTAGCCTGCCTCGGCGCACACGCCGAGCGTGGCCTCGAAGTCTTCTTCCGTCTCGCCGGGGAATCCCACGATGATGTCCGTCGTCACGGCCAGGTCGGCGATGGCCGCACGCGCCGCAGTCAGCCGCTCCAGATAACGCGAGGCGGTGTACCCCCGCCGCATGGCGCGCAGCACCCGATCGCTCCCCGACTGCAGGGGCAGATGCAGCTGCTCGCACACCTCGGGCGTCTCCGCCATGGCCTCGATCGTCTCGGGGCGCAGATCCTTGGGATGCGGGCTGGTGAAGCGGACGCGCCCGATGCCCTCCACCGCGCCGACGAGGCGGAGCAGCTCGGCGAAGAGGGGCCGTCGCTTGGTGATGTCGCGCCCATAGGAGTTCACGTTCTGCCCGAGCAACGTCACCTCCGTCACCCCGCGGTGGGCGAGGAGCTCGACCTCCGCCACGATGTCGTCGAGCGCGCGGCTCGCCTCCGGGCCTCGCACCGAGGGGACGATGCAGAAAGCGCAGGAGTTGTCGCAGCCGGTCTGGATGTTGACCCACGCCACATAGGGCAGTTCACGGACTGCGGCTGGACCGAGCAGCGGATTGGTCCCCGCTTCGGGCGCCGGTGCGTCCAGGATCTCCATGACGGGACCCTCGGTCTCCGCCCGGCGCAGGAGCCCGGGCGCGCTCGTCAGGTTGTGGGTGCCGAAGACGACGTCGACCCAGCCCACCTTCTCCTGAATGCGCTCCCGGTCCTTCTGGGCCAGGCAGCCACCCACGGCGATCTGCAACCCGGGCTTGGCGTCCACCAGCTCCTTGAGGCGACCCAGTGTCCCGTAGAGGCGCTGGTCAGCGTTCTCCCGGATGCAGCACGTGTTGAGGACGACCACGTCCGCCTCCTCCATGGTGGGCGCGGCCGACAGGCCGTCGGCCACCAGCAACCCGGCGAGCCGCTCGGAGTCGTGCTCGTTCATTTGGCACCCGAAGGTGCGTATGAAGTAGGTCCGGGCCATCCGCCGAAGTCTAGGGAAGCGGGGCGGTTAGTTTTCCGGCGGTGGATCGACAGGTGCCACAGGTACGCCGACGGGCGCGGTGGGTGCTGGCCCTGGCGCCGCTGGTGGTGGTGCTGGCGGGCTGCAGCTCGGGGGGAGGCGGCTCGGGGGCCAACGCGACCCAGTCTGCTGACGCCTCGCTCGAGAGCGGCGGCGCGAGCGTCCAGTCCGCCATGAATGGCTACCTGACGGACGTGGCCGGGTGCGCCAAACAGTCGAGCCCTGTCGTGTGCCTGGAAGCCGCCGATCGCAAGCTCGGAGACAACATTCACGACTACGCCAACGTGCTCGCCACCCGCCACGGGTTCACGGCGCCGCGCCCGGACCTGACGGCGGCCCTCAACGAGGCGCAGACGCTGGCCAACAGCCTGGAGATCCTCGGGGACGCGCAGCCGACCCAGGCCAACTACAACCAGGTCCTCAACACGTTCAATGTCAATTCGGCCATCACCCAGCTGCAGGGCGACGTGAGCAAGTTGGGCACGTCGCTCGGCAAGTGACTCGTCAGAGCTCCACCTCGGCCTCGTCCCCGTAGACGAGGCCGCGCCGGTCGGCCTGGAGCACCAGGACGCGGCCAGCGAGGCGCGCCGCCGCCAGGGCGTCCTCTGCGCCAGCGCGCACGGCGGCGGCGGTTCCCGCTCGCACCACGCCGATGAGCGTCGGTCCCGCCCCGGACCAACTGGCCGCGAGCGCGCCGGCATCCACCAGGGCGCGCAGCAGCTCCGGGGCCTCGGGAAACAGCGTCGTCCGGGCCGGCTGGTGGATGCGGTCCTCCATCGCCTCGGGCACCAGCACATCAGGATCGGCGAGTCCGGCCACCAGCAGGCCCATGTGGCCGAGGTTGAACACCACGTCCGTCATCGGCACCTTCTCGGGGAGCACGCCGCGCGCCGCGGGCGTGGCCAGGTCGCGCTCGGGGATCACCACGACGAAGGCCAGTACGTCGCTGAGTGCCAGCGGCGCGTGCACGGGCAGAGCGCCCACCGTGCTGGCGGCCACCAGTCCCCCGAAGACGCTGGCCGCCGCGTTCTCGGGATGGCCGTCGTAGGAGGCCGCCACCGCGAACGGGTCCTCGGCACCGGCGGCTGCCGCCGCGGCCGCGGCGAGGGCGGCCGAGGAACCCAGCCCCCGGGCGACCGGGATCTGCGAGCGCACCGTCACCGCAAAGTGGTCGTGTCCAAGCACGCCTGCCGCGACGCGGGCCGCCAGGTGCGATGCATCGTCGAAGAGGCCCGCACCCTCACCTTCGGTGCGCACGAGCAGGGCGGGCGCTTCCTCGATCTCCACGCTCACGTAACAGTCGAGGGCCACGGCCAAGGCATCGAAGCCGGGCCCCAGGTTGGCCGACGAGGCAGGGGCCCGGGCGCGCACGGCGTGAGGTTAGGCGGTCAGAAGATGCGCCGGAGAAGGGTCTGGGCCGGTACGTCCTTTTCGAGCAGCACCGGTACCGCCATCCTCTGGGAGCCGAGGGAGACGACAACCGTCCCGACCGGGGTGCCACGACGAGCCTGATCCGCGACGTGGCGGGCCGGCACGAAGACCCGCGTGGCGCTGACCCCGGGCCACGTCAGCATGGAGACCGAGGAGGCCGTCGTGGCCGCGAGGCGATGGCCGGCCTCGCTGACGTGCGCCGCCACCTGGTGGCCCGCGAGCACCTGGGTGGTGCCGATGAGCGGCGCCACCGCGTCGACGAGGGCCAGCGCGTGCAGTCCCGCCTGCGCCAGCACGATGGGGCCGGTCTGCCCGGTCACCGCCGCCAACAAGAGCACGGACTTGCCGTGCACGGTGCGGTCCACGGCGAGCACGTCACCGCCACCCGCCTGGGACGTGTATCCGGACTTCACGCCGATGACCCCCTGCAGGCCGAGCATCGGCGTGTACGTGGAGATCGTCCCGGCGACGGGCAACGTGATGGACGACATGCTCACCATGGAGGCGAAGGTCGGATCCGCCATGTCGAGCGCGGCCACCCTGAGCAGATCCGAGGCCGTCGACTCCGAGCCCGGATTGACGCCGCTCGGGTCGACGAAGTGCGAGTGGTGCATGCCGAGGCGCACCGCGTCGGCGTTCATCTTCGCCACGAAGAGCGGGATGCTCCCGGCGTCCCAGGTCGCCAGGAGGTCGGCATAGTTGTCGGCCGAGTGCACCAGCATGCCGCCGAGCACGTCTTCCTCGCTGATCTGCTCGTTCAACGTCACCTGGGCGTTGGAATCGTCGTTGACGGTGTCGCTCTCGTAATCGTTCAGCTCGGCCTGATTGACCGTGATGGTCGGGCCCGATTGCCGGAGGGCGAGCGGGTGGTCGTGCAGCACCACGTAGGCGGTCATCAATTTGGTCAAGCTGGCGACCGGCGCCGCCTTCTCGGGCCCCGACGCCGCAGTCATACCGATGGACGGGACAGCGACGGCCCCCTGCCCGGTCGTCGGCCACGGCAGCGTGACCGCCTTGGCCGGGACGCGCACCGTCCTGGTCAAGGCAGACGTGACCGCGGGTGCCGGTTCGGGCGTGTGCAGCCGCACGCCGACGAACGCGCCGACGCCGGCCACGAGGAGGAGGAGCGCCAACAGGAAAGGCCAACGACGCCGGCTGCGGTGGCGCCGGTGCGAGCGGGGAGCATGCCGCCCGTGCTCGGGAGCGGGCGGCGGGACCGACGGCGCCGGCTCGTGCAACGAGTCGAGCCTGAACGGCGCCACCATGAAGGGTGGCGCCGGAGCTTCCGGGCTCACCTCCCGTTCAGCCCGTCGAGTTCATCCGGGGTCATGAGGACGGCCCGCGCCTTCGAGCCCTCGCTCGGCCCGACCACACCGGCCTGCTCGAGCAGGTCCATGAGGCGCCCGGCCCGGGCGAAGCCGACGCGCAGCTTGCGCTGCAACATGGAGGTGGACCCGAGCTGGGAGCGCACCACCAGATCGCGGGCCTGTACCAACAAGTCGTCCTCGTCATCGCCGAAGCCGTCACCACCCGAAGGACCCTCGTCGAGCCCCTCGATCGCCACGACCTGCTCGGTCTGCCCGCCCTGGGCGTGCCAGTGCCGGACGACGTCGCGCACCTCTTCCTCCGAGACCCAGGGGGCCTGCAGGCGGCGCGGGATGTTCGAGGAAGCGGTCAGCAGCAGCATGTCGCCCTTGCCGATCAGGCGTTCGGCACCGGGCTGGTCCAAAATGACGCGGCTGTCCGCCAGTGACGAGACCGAGAAGGCCATGCGGCTGGGGATGTTCGCCTTGATCACCCCGGTGATCACGTCCACCGACGGGCGCTGGGTGGCGATGACCAGATGGATGCCGACGGCACGAGCCATCTGGGCGATGCGCACGATGGAGTCCTCGACGTCGCGCGCCGCCACCATCATCAGGTCGTTCAGCTCGTCCACGATCACGAGGATGAACGGGAGCGGTTGCGGCGGCTCGGGCTCGGGCTCCAGTTCGTCCTCGTTGTCGACCGCGGCGTGCTCCTCGCCGAGGGCCCGGGCCGCCACCTCGCGCATGCGACGACGGTCGGACTTCGGTGGCGGTGCAATGAGGCCCTGCTCGACGAGCTGGTTGTAGCCGGTGATGTCACGCACGCCGTTCTCGGCCAGCATGTCGTAGCGGCGCTCCATCTCCTTGACCGCCCAGGCGAGCGCGTTGGCCGCCTTCTTGGGGTCGACGACCACCGGATTGAGCAGGTGCGGGAGACCGTCGTACTGACCCAGCTCGACTCGCTTGGGGTCGACCAGAATCATCTTGACCTTGTCCGGCGTGTCCCGCATGAGGATCGACGTGATGATGGAGTTCATGCAGGACGACTTCCCCGACCCCGTCGAGCCCGAGATGAGGATGTGCGGCATTTCGGCCAGGTTCGCCATCACGGCGCGCCCCGCGATGTCGCGGCCCATGGCGACCTCGAGTGGGTGGGTGGTCGCCGTCGGCTTGGCCTCGTTCGACTCGAGGATGTCCCGCAGCGACACCAGCTGGCGCGTCCGGTTCGGCACCTCGACGCCGATGGCCGACTTGCCCGGGATGGGCGCGAGGATGCGGACGTCGGGCGACGCCATCGCATAGGCGATGTCCTTGGACAGGCTGGTGACCCGGGCCACCTTCACCCCGGGGCCGAGCTCGAGCTCGTAGCGGGTCACCGTGGGCCCGACCCGGCAACCGACCAGCCGCGTCTCGACCCCGTGCGCAGCGAGCGCCCGCACCAGGTCCTCACCCAGGGCGTCGATCTGGCGCTGGTCCTGACGCATCTTCTTGGAGGCCTGCAGCAGGGACATGCTCGGGAGCGCCCACTCGCCCGGAGCGCGCGCCGGCGCCGGCGCGAGGGGCAGCGGGACCGACGCCACCGGGGCGGGCATGGAGTCGGGCTCGACCGGCTCGTCGATCTCGTCCGCCACGCCCGGGTCCTCGTCGTCCGGCGGAAGGTCGTCGGCCTCCGCGTCGAAGGGAGCGCCCACGGGCGGGGTGGCCACCGGAGCATCCACGCCGAGATCCGAGGTGATCACGAAGGGCTTGCCCTGCCACAGCGCGGAGAAGGTGCGCCCGATGTTCATGGCGGCCGCGGCGAGGGCCCGCCCCGCCGTGGCCAGAGAGACGCCCGTCGACACCAGGATGGCCACGAGGACCACGGCCACGAGCAGGACGGAGGCGCCGGCCGGACCGAGGCCGCTGTGCAACGGGCGCCCGATCGCCGCACCGA
>Ga0302324_100006996_pt1 | contig 24117 bp, 23 predicted proteins | sample Palsa_T0_1_FD_201949 | JGI IMG/M metagenome (GOLD analysis project Ga0302324, IMG submission 201949) | Peat permafrost microbial communities from Stordalen Mire near Abisko, Sweden - Palsa_T0_1 | ecosystem: Environmental > Terrestrial > Soil > Palsa > Peat permafrost | place: Sweden: Abisko... | reverse complement strand
CGCTCGCTGCCGAACAGCGCCGCGGCGGGGTCTTGCCCGAGACTGGCCGCGACAACCGTGAAAAAAGGCTTAGGGGAGCGCGCGCTCAAGGAGTGCAGATACCGGGCATACGCTTCCCGGCCCGATCCGAGCTCGCCGACGAACAACACCGGAGATGAACTGGAAGCCGCCTGTTGCACCTGCTCCCGCAGCATCTGAGTGATTTTGGACTTGCCGATCGGCACAGCCAGGGCTGAACCCTGCGTGCGCGCGGACAGGCGTTTGCGCCGTCCCGCATCGAGCGCCCGTTCGACGGTACGCAGCAGCTTGGTCAGCGACAGCGGCTTTTCGACGAAGTCGAATGCACCGAGGCGCGTCGCCTCGACCGCTGTTTCCACGGTTCCATGTCCCGACATCATCACGACCGGACAATCGTAGCCGTCGGTCATGGACCATTCGCGCAGCAACGTGATGCCATCCGTGTCGGGCATCCAAATGTCCAACAGCACCAAATCCGGAACCTGCGCCGCGCGCGAGGAGCGCGCTTGGCTTGCATCCGCGGCAATCTCTACGTCGTAGCCTTCCTCGGAGAGAATCTCTTTCAGCAGCCCGCGGATATCCGCCTCATCGTCCACCACCAGAATTCTTGAAGCGGTCATACGCGTTCTCTCCTGTGTTCACCTGTGCGCGGCTTGACGGAGCCCGCGGAGCGCGCGCCGTCAGCGAGCGGCAATACAATCCGCACGCGGGCGCCGCCAGAGCGCAGATTATCCGCCTCAATGCGCCCGCCGTGCTCTTCCACAATTTTCTTAACAATTGCCAGCCCCAGCCCCGTGCCCTTCGGCTTGCTGGTGACATAAGGGTCGAAGACGGTCCCGATCAAATCCCGCTGAAAGCCTGGACCATTGTCGGTCACCACGATCGCGACGGACGCCCCATGCTTTTGACCCTCGTCGACGAGCTGCGTTTCAATTTCAATCCAGGCGCCCACCTTGCCCTCGAGCGCCTCCAACGAATTCGTGACCAGGTTGTTCAGGATCTGCCGGATGCGCATCCGATCCGCGGAAATCGCCGGCAGTAGCGGGCTTAAGAGCAATTTCATTTCGGCGCTGCTGTCCTGCACGCGGTACAGGTCCACGACTTCGGTGATCAATTGGTTGAGATCAAAGCGCGAGAAATGCATGTCGGGTGCGCGCGCATACTCGCTGAACGCGTTGACCATCTGCTTCATCGCATCGACTTGCGCCACGATGGTATTGGTCGCGCGCTCGAGGATCTGGGCATCCTGCTCGTTCATACTTCCCAGGAACTTGCGCCGCATCCGCTCCGCGGACAGCTGGATGGGCGTTAGCGGGTTCTTGATCTCGTGCGCCAGGCGCCGCGCCACCTCGCCCCACGCCGCATCGCGCTGCGCCTGCAGCAGCGTGGTGATGTCATCGAACACCAGCACCACGCCCGCCGCGCCGCCGGCCTCGTTGGGCAGCGCCGTGCAAGCGCACATCAGAACATGTTTGCCGGACTCCGACAGCAACTCGATTTGTTCGCGCCAGTCGAGCTCCTCAGGCTGCAGCCGCTGCTTGATGGCGCTTAAGAATTGCGTGAACAAGGCGCTGTCGCTGATCGACTCATCGAAAGGCTTGCCGATGGCGGCCTCCAAGTCGACGCCCAGAATGGCGCTCGCCGCCTGATTGGCGGTGCGCACCTTCAGGTCCGGTTCGAGCGACACCACGCCGGTGGATAGGCGCGCGAGGATCACGGCCAATCCCGCCCGCTCCGCTTCGACTGCTTGCTGGCTGCGGCGCGTTTCCTCGCGTGCGCGGCCTAGCCGCTTGGTCATGTCGTTGAAGGAGGTCACGAGAAATCCCAACTCATCGCGGCCAGGCAACGGCAGGCGCGTGTCGTAGTTGCCCTTCGCCACGGCGCGGGTGCCCGCGATCAGATCCTGCACCGGCTGCACCAGTCGCTGTGCGGCAAAGAACGCGCCATAGACGGCGGCGATCAGCGACATCAAAACGACAAAACTTAAAATCAGCACGAAGACGAATTTAAGCGGCTGCCGCTTTTGCACCAGGGAGGCGTAGGAGGTGTAAGAGCGCTGCACGGTGTCCGCCAATTGGCTGAGCTGCAGCGGTACGGGATAAAGCGCGATCAGTACACGCGGTCCCTGGCTGCTGTCTTCGATCGGTGCCGCGGCGCGAATCAGGTAGCCGCCGATCGAGTCCGTGTCCAAGCTCACGTACGGCCGGCCGCGGCGCAACTGCAGCATCATCTCGTCCGTGGCGGGAACCGGCAACGCATCCATTGGACGATCGGAACTCGTGGCGATGATTCGCGCCTGCGCCCCGACAACCGTGAATTCGATGGCCGTGCTGTCTTGCCGCTGGCGATCGAGCGATCCAGCCAGTTGAAAATTGGAAAGGCCAATCAAAGAGTGCGCGACCACCTGCGTGTGCTGCAAGAATTCGCGCACGCGCACGTCGAGCGCCGCATGCGACAACTCGCGCGTATCGATCAAGCCCTGGCTGACTTCGCTCTCGAACCAGCTGTCGATGCCGCGATTCAGGAACTGCAGCGCGAAATAATAGACCACCAGAATCGGCGCCACCGCCAGCGCGCTGAAAATCGCCACCGTCCGGCCCTTCAAGCGGGATCCGGGCACATGCCTGCGGTAGTCGCGCACCAGTTGGGCAAGCTTGCCCGCCAGCAGAGCGAGCAATGTGAGCAAGCCGGAGATGTTGACCAGCAGGATCCAGGGCAGCCACTTGGCGAACTTTTCCGAGTTCTGCATGGCGGAAGCCAGCATGAACAGCGCCGCCAGCCATAAGGCGACGCCGACGCAACCTAAGACTGTGGAGCCGTATTTGCGGATCATGGCTGGAAGGTCCAGGCGTACCAGTCGGACTCTCGATGCCAATCGCTGACCCAAAACATCAGCAGGCGCAGCGTAAATGGCACCGTGCCGAAGTCGATTCTAGCCTTCACGCGTCCTTCGTAGCGCCGGTCCGCAGCGATGAGCGCCTTGTCGAGCGCCGGCAGGCTGTGGACCTCCGACAGATGCGCGATCGCTTCGTCCACGGTGCCCAGCGATTCCTGCTGACCGCTGTTCTCGTTGCGCAGAATGTAGCGCGCGCTCACCGCGTTGTACTGCAGACGGTATCGCTGCGTCAGTTCGGCGACGCGCGAATTCGGCAGCAATTGCCGCACGCGTTCGATGTCCAAATCGACTTCGAGCGTCAGCGGCAGGCCTTCCACCAAGCCGTGCCTCACCGCTTCGGTGATCGGCAGGTCGATGCGCGCATTCAAATGATAGACCCCGTCTTTCAATTCTAGATCCGCGGAGCGCACCTCGAAGCGGCCCGCCAATCCTTCCGCGCGCAGCGGCTGCGCGAGAATCAACGTCGATAATGCCGCGGCCGCCAGGCACAGGAGTCGAGGTAGATACCGGGAGTTTATGTGCGCGGCGTTCATGCTTTGGTCAAAGCAGCATAATAGAAGCCGTCCGCACCCGCCTCACCGGGAAGAATTTGCCGCCCGAACTCGTCGGCCTCGCCCAAGCCGGGCCAGCCTTGCCAGCCTTCCACCGGAAGGATTGCAGCACCCGGCGTACTCGCTAAGAACGCCGCAATGACATCGTGGTTTTCGCTGCGCGTCAGCGTACAGGTGACGTAAACCAAACGCCCGCCCGGCGCCAGAAGATCCCATGCGGACTTCAGCAATTTGCCCTGCAAAGCCGGCAATTTGTCGATATCGGACGGGGACTTACGCAATCGGATATCGGGATGCCGTCGAATCACGCCGAGCCCTGAGCAGGGCGCATCGAGCAGAATTCGATCGAAGGGCACTCCATCCCACCAATTCTTGGGGTTGGCCGAATCCGCGGCTACGATCTCGGCGTGCAAGCTGCCACGGCTTAAGTTTTCGCGCACTCTGGCCAGGCGATGCGGATCGATGTCGACCGCGACCAGCTTCGCAAGGTTGGGCTCCCGTTCCGCGATCAGCGCGGTTTTGCCTCCCGGTGCGGCGCAGGCATCCAATACCCGCAGATCCTTGGCGAGGGCCAATGGAAACGCAACGCATTGCGCGCCCAAGTCCTGCACCGAGACTCTACCTTCAGCGAAGCCAGGCAGTTCGTGTACCTCGCAAGGCGACTCCAAGACGATGGCGTAAGGCACGCGCTCCTCGGCGTGCGCAGAAAGCCCTGCGCTGCGCAGCTCTTCTAAATATCCGGCGGCGGTTGTCAGCCGGCTATTGACCCGCAGCCACATCGGCGCTTGGGTGTCGCTTGCCGCCAGCAACTGGGTCCAGCGCACCGGCCAATCGGCGCGAAATCGATCCGCCAACCAGATCGGCGCCGCGTGGCGGGTGTCGGGTCTGCGCCCGATTTCCAAGTCCAGCGCTTTGCGCTCCCGCAGGTAGCGCCGCAATACTGCGTTGATCAACCCCGAGGCGCGATGCGCATCGGTCGCCTTCGCCGTCATCACCGCCGCATCGACGATGGCATATTCCGGCGTGCGTTCATCCTCGAGCTCGTAAAGCGCCACGGACAGAAGCGCGCGCACCAAAAAATCCAAGGACCTCACCGGCGTCGATAACAACTTCGCCAGAATTGCCTCATGACGATAGAACCCGCGCACGGCGCCATAGCTCAAGGATCGCACCGCCGAAAAAAGTTTTGGGTCCGCCGCGACCAGGGCAGCTTTTAAAGCCGCATCCAGCGTCACACCCTCGCGCAGCACGCGTGCCACCGCATGGGCGGCCACGGAGCGCGCGCTGGCCGCCGCGCCTCTCATGGATGTCCGAAGCGCGTGCCGTCGAGGCGCTGTCCCTGCAAGAATTCGCCGGCCGGCAAGGGTTTGCGGCCGGCCAGTTGCAGCTTGAGAATCCGCAACACTCCCGTGCCGCAGACCACGTCGATGCCTTCGCGCGTGGCCGTGAGCACCGATCCTGGCGGCGGTGCCGCACCGCTCCGCCTAAGTGACTCAATGGGCTCCGCTTCCCAAATCCGCAGTTGTTTGCCCTCGAAGAGCGTCTCGGCCACGGGTGCGGGATTAAACGCGCGCACCTGGCGCGAGATCTCCTCGGCGTGCCGTCCCCACTGGATCGGCGCTTCAGCCTTGTCGATTTTGGCAGCGTACGTAACGCCCTCGACGGGCTGCGCGACCTCGGGCAGCCCGCCGGCGCGCCACGTCTGCAGCGCTTCCTCAATGAGCAGCGCACCCAGGGCGGCGAGCTTGTCGTGCAGCGACTTGGCGTTGTCGCGCGCTTCGATCCTTATAGAGCGCGCGAGCAGCATCGGACCCGTATCCAACCCCGCCTCCATACGCATGATGGTCACGCCGGTAACCGCATCTCCGGCCAGCAGGGCGCGTTGTATGGGCGCCGCTCCGCGCCAGCGCGGCAGCAGCGAGGCGTGAATGTTGAGGCAGCCTCGCGCCGGCACTTCAAGTGCGGCGGCGGGAAGTATCAGTCCGTAGGCGACCACGATCAGCAGGTCAACTTGCGCGGCGCGCAGCAGTTCGAGCGCTTCGGGTGTTTTGAAACTCGCAGGTTGGTGCACGGTCAAGCCGAGTTCGAGTGCGCGCCGCTTGACCGGACTCAAATGCAGGGCCTGTCCGCGGCCGGCAGGCCGATCCGGTTGCGTAAAAACCGCGGCGATTCGATGTCGCTCGGCCAGCCTTTCCAGCGCCGGAACCGCGAAGTCAGGCGTGCCGGCGAAGCCCAGCTTCAAAGAAAGAGCGGAGCTCAAGGCTCAAAGAGCCGGCGCGTGCGCGCGTGAATCGCTGCCTGTGGATCTTTGCTTACGCTCTTTTTCCAAGCGGCGCCGAATCAGCGTGCGCTTCAGCTCGGAGAGGTAGTCGACAAATAACTTGCCTTCCAGGTGGTCTATTTCGTGTTGAATGCAGACGCCCAGCAATCCTTCCGCGTCCATCTCTAAAGGCTGGCCGTCGCGGCCGAGAGCGCGCACACGAATATGCGTTGCACGGGTCAGCTTGTCGTAAATGCCGGGCAGGGACAGGCATCCCTCCTCGCCCGGGCCTTCGCCCTCCTTACTGAGGATTTCCGGATTGACGAGCACCAGTGGTTGATCCCGCGTTTCGCTGACGTCGAGCACGATCACGCGCTTATGCACGTCGACTTGGGTGGCGGCCAATCCCACGCCATTGGCCGAATACATGGTTTCGAGCAGGTTGTCGATGAATTGACGCAATGCATCATCAATCTTGTCAACCGGGGCAGCCCTCTTTCGCAGCCGCGGATCGGGATACTCCAGAATTACGAGCTTTGTCATGGGAGTTATGAGAGCAATATCGTGTTTTTGGCTGAAGAATGTTGCTAAAGTTCCGCCGCTGCTTAACTTAATGCCTTGGCGCCACGCACTGCTGGCGCTTGAGCAAATGGCAAAAACGGGCGATGCGTCCCAGTCTTGAGCGGCCGGGCAGAAGTATACCAGTCAGTCTGCAACCATCAGCTGACTCATGGGAGCGAAACGAATGCAAGGTCATCAAATATTAGGCCTCTTTCTAGGGGTTGCAGTGCTCACGGGCTGCCATTCAGCGGCCCCAAGGCCCGAGGCGCCAACGCCTGCGGTCACGGCCAATGAGCCGGCCGTGGAAGGCACGGCGGTGGGCGATGATAAGACTGCGATGGAAGCCGCGATCGACGCTGGCCCCTCTAGCACCGAAACCGCAGAGGTCCCGCGCAGAGGCATCCCGCTCGCCGACAATGCCCCTGACAGCTACGTTGTTAAGCGTGGCGATACGCTCTGGGGCATTGCCAAGGTCTTCCTGCGCGATCCTTGGTATTGGCCCGAGATCTGGCAGGTCAATCCCCAGGTCCACAACCCGCATTTGATCTATCCGGGCGACACCTTGCGCCTGGTTTATATCGACGGCCAGCCGCAAATCGTGTTGCAGCGCGGCGACGGCGTCCGCGTCGAACCGCGGGTTCGCAGTGAACCCATCGACTCGGCCATCACCACCATCCCGTACGCAACGGTGGCCGCGTTCATGTCGAAGCCCACCGTGCTCGACCGCGACCAAATCAAAGCCGCGCCGTACGTCCTCGCGACTCGCGACTTGCATGTCGTGATGTCCGAAGGAGATACCGTTTACGCCCGTGGATTTACCAGCCCGGCGGAACTCGGCGCTCATTACAACGTGATTCGCGTCGGCGATCCGTTGATCGATCCAGACGACAAGCGTGTCTTGGGTTATGACGGCATCTTCACAGGTTCGGGCCATGTCACCCGCCAAGGCGACCCCACCACACTGATCATGACTGAATCCGCGCGCGAGTCCCGTGCCGGCGACAAGCTCATTCCCGGCGGCGTCGATGTGCCGCTCGACTTCATCCCGAGCGCACCGCGCGCCAAAACCAACGGCCGCATCATTGCCGTCGCCAATGGCGTCACCATCATCGGCCAGTACGAAGTGGTCGTAGTCAATCGCGGTGCACGCGATGGCCTTGCGCCGGGCAATGTGCTCGGTGTATTCGATACGGGCCCCCTGGTCGCCGACACCGACAAGAAGGGCTTCTTCAATCTCGATTCCTTGGGTGCCAAGAAGGTGCAGCTGCCGTCCGAACGCACCGGCACGTTCATGGTGTTCAAGACCTTCGACAACATCAGTTATGGCCTCATCATGGAAGCCACGAACCTGATTCGCGTCGGGGATAAAATACAGAATCCGTAAGATTCGGCGTGAGAATCTGATCGGCCTGAGAATCTCGATGTTCTCAGCGCGATGATGCGCTGAGACTCTTTCCTCCCTGCGCGATAATCGGTCCAATGCAACGGGCCGACGAGGTATTTGCGTGGATGGCGCTGTCGCGCGCGCCTGCTCTCAATGTTCCCATCCTGTCGGCCGCCTTTGAACGCTTGGGCGGCATCGCCGGCTTCATCGAATCCTCCGACGAGGCACTCCAAAGCGCCGGCGTTCCGGCCGCTGCGCGCGAGTATTTGAAGAGTGCTGCCGCCTCGCCCAGCGGCGTGGAAAGGGCCTGGATAAAAAGTCCGCATCACCATCTCGTGGCGTTCACCGACCCGCGCTATCCCGGATCGCTGCACGCACTCGAGCGCCGGCCAATCGTCCTCTATGTCGTCGGCGATGCCGAAGTCTTGAACGACCCGCAGCTCTCCATCGTGGGCAGCCGCAATCCTACGCCGGCAGGCCGCGACACCGCGTTCGATTTCGCTGAGTCGCTGGCCGAGCGCGGGCTTGCCATCACCAGCGGGCTCGCTGAGGGCATTGACAGCGCCGCGCACCGCGGCGCGCTGGCGGCGCAAGGGATCACTCTCGCGGTGCTCGGCAACGGCATCGACAGCATCTATCCACGGAGCAACCAAGGCTTGAGCGAGCAGATCCGTTTTCGAGGCGCCTTGATCAGCGAATTCCCGCTGGGCACACCGCCGCGGCGCGAGAACTTTCCGCAACGGAATCGCATCATCGCTGCGTTGAGTCTCGGTACGCTGGTGGTCGAGGCGGCGCCCCGCTCAGGATCGTTGATCACCGCGCGGCTCGCGGGCGACCAGAATCGAGAATTGTTCGCCGTCCCGGGCTCAATCCACAACCCGTTGAGCCGCGGTTGCCACGAACTGATTCGCCAGGGCGCAAAACTCACCGAAACCGTAGGTGACATATTGAGTGAGTTGAACTTTTCAGCGTTCTTCGAGCGCGGTCGCAGCGCCTTAGGCGGCCCAGATTCGGCCGGAGAGTTCGCGGCGGGCATGGACAAGGAACACAAAATCTTGTTAGATGCGCTCGGCTTTGATCCAGCGGACCTCGATATGCTCGTCGTTCGTACCGGATTCAAAGCTGAAGCCGTGTCCTCGATGATGCTGATCCTCGAGCTAGAAGGCCACGTTCAGGCCGCCCCCGGGGGCCGTTACTCCCGAGTCGTTAGGAGCCGGAGGTGAAAGATAACGTTCTCGATCTACTCATCTATCTCTTCGAGAATTACATGAGTGCCGACGATGAGCCGCGGCCCGATCGAAATACATTGAAGGTCGAGTTGGACAAAGCAGGATTCGCGGAACCCGACATCGAACGGGCTCTGGAATGGCTCGATGGGCTATCGGGCGAACAACTCGGCAAAGTCGCCGAGGCCACAGCGCGGGCCGTGCGGGTTTTCAGCAGCCAGGAGCTGGTGCGGCTGGACACGGATGTGCGAGGTTATTTGATGTACTTGGAAAATGTTCGAATTCTCTCGGGCACGGAGCGCGAGCTGGTGATCGACCGCCTTATGGCGCTCGAAGCCGACGAAATCGATATTGAGCAGGTGAAATGGGTCGTGCTGATGGTGCTGTTCAGCCAGCCCGGCCAGGAATCCGCTTACGCTCAAATGGAAGACCTGGTCTTCGAAGAGCGCACCGACGCTTTGCATTAGAAGACTTTGAGCAGCAATCTCGTTATCGTGGAATCGCCTGCCAAGGCGAAGACCATTAAGAAGTACCTCGGCAAGGACTTCGAGGTGCTGGCCTCCTATGGGCACGTGCGCGATCTCGTGCCGAAAGAAGGCGCCGTCGACCCCAAACACCACTTCGCCATGAAGTATCAGGTGGTCGAACGCAATCAGAAGCACGTCGATGCCATCTCCCGCGCGCTCAAGAAGGCCAAGTCGCTGTTTCTGGCGACCGACCCCGACCGTGAGGGCGAAGCGATCTCCTGGCATTTGTACGAGCTCTTGAAGTCCCAGGGCGAGCTCAAAGGCAAGCAAGTCAGCCGCGTGGTTTTCTACGAGATCACGAAGAACTCGGTGCGTGAGGCCATGGCGGCGCCGCGCGAACTGTCGGTCGACTTGGTGAACGCGCAGCAGGCGCGCCGCGCACTGGATTTTCTGGTCGGCTTCAATCTCTCGCCGCTGTTATGGAAGAAAGTGCGCCCGGGACTGTCGGCAGGTCGGGTGCAGAGCCCCGCCCTGCGCATGATCTGCGAGCGCGAGGATGAGATCGCGGCCTTCGTGGCGCGCGAGTACTGGACTATCGATGCCGAGCTGTCGCATTCGGAGCAAAAGTTTCCCGGCAAATTGGTCGAGTTCCAGGGCGAGAAGGTGGAGCAATTCAGCTTCACGAACGAAGCCAGGGCCCGGGAAGTCGAACACACTCTCGAGACGGAAGCCAAGGGCGAGCTCACGGTCCTGTCCGTGGACCGCAAGCAGCGCAAGCGCAATCCGGCGCCGCCGTTCACGACATCCACCCTGCAGCAAGAAGCGGCGCGCAAGCTGGGCTTTAGCGCGCAAAAAACCATGCGCGTGGCGCAGCAACTTTACGAAGGTGTCGACATCGGCGAAGGACAGGTGGGCCTGATCACCTACATGCGCACCGACTCGCTCAACCTGGCGCAAGAAGCCATCGGTCAGATCCGCGACGTCATTGTGCAGCTCTACGGCCAGGCCGGACTTGCCGACGAGCCGCGAATCTTCAAGACCAAGTCGAAGAACGCTCAAGAGGCGCACGAGGCGATTCGGCCCACTGCCGTCAGCGTGTTGCCGGGGGACATCGAGAACAAACTCGAGTCCGATCAGTTTCGGCTGTATTCATTGATCTGGAAACGCACCGTCGCATGCCAAATGGCGCCGGCGATCTTCGACACCGTGACGGTCGAAATGCGCGCGGGTGCCGAGGGCTCCAAGCGCACCGTGCTGCGGGCCAACGGCTCAACCTTGGTCAAACCCGGCTATATCTCGGTCTACCAGGAAGGCTTGGACGACGCCGTACAAGATGATTCGGATCACGTGCTGCCGCCGATGAAAGAAGGCGACCGGGTCAAGCTGGTCGGCATCGTGCCGACGCAGCATTTCACCGAGCCGCCGCCGCGCTTCTCCGAAGCCTCGCTGGTCAAGGCGCTGGAAGAGTACGGCATCGGCCGTCCCTCGACCTACGCGTCGATTATTTCCACGCTGCGCGACCGTCAGTACGTGGACATCGAAAGCCGGCGCTTTACCGCGACGGACATCGGCAAGATCGTCAGCCGTTTCTTGACCCAGTACTTCACGACCTACGTGGACTACGACTTCACGGCAAAAATGGAAGACTCGCTGGACTCCGTCGCCAGCGGCGAGCAGGAATGGGTGCCGCTCCTGGAGAGGTTTTGGAAACCCTTCATCGATCTGGTGAAGCACACCGAAAAATCCGTCAGCCGCGAAGAAGTGGCGCAGGCGAGAGATTTAGGCCCGGATCCGGCGAGCGGCAAGCCCATGAGTGTGCGCATGGGGCGTTTCGGACCCTTCGTTCAGATCGGTACCAAGGACGATGAAGACAAGCCTCGATTCGCGGGCCTGCGTCCCGGTCAAAAAATGGACCAGATCACCCACGAGCAGGCCCTCGAGCTGTTCAAGCTGCCGCGCAAGCTGGGGACGACCGCGGCGGGCGACGAAATCACGACCAATGTCGGACGCTTCGGCCCCTACGTGAAATACGGCGCCAAGTACGTTTCGCTGAAGACCGACGATCCGTACGAGATCACTCCGGAGCGCGCGCTCGAGGTGATTCGCGAGAAGGAAATTGCGGATGCCAATCGGCTGATTCTGGATTTTCCGGATGCCGGCATCCAAGTTCTGAACGGGCGTTATGGACCCTATATCACCGACAAGGCGCGCAACGCGAAGATTCCGAAGGATAAGGATCCGAAAGGCCTGACATTGGTGGAGTGCCAGACTCTGCTGGCGGCAGCGCCTGAACGCGGCAAGTGGGGCCGCAAGGGCGCAAAAGGTTCGAAGTTTGCCCCGAAGAAGGCTGCACCCGCGGCAGCTGCCGTCCCTTCAGGCGCGGCTCCGATAAAGCTTGCCGCCAAGGGCAAGAAGGCGGCTGTCAACAAACAGGCGCCGGTGAAACCGGCTGCAGCGCCCAAGGCCAAGGCGAAGCTTGCCGCCAAGCCCGCGGCCAAAAAGAGGCCCGCAAAAAAGAAGGCTTAGGAGCCTGGAGCCTGAATGCCAAAACTCGACTCGGCAGACGCGTCCGCGGTTTTAAGCTACCTGAATGAGCTGCAGGACCGCATTACGGCGGCGGTCGAGAAACTCGATTCGGTGAAATTTCGGCGCGACGCCTGGGTTAGGCCGGAGGGCGGCGGCGGCGAGAGCCGCGTCTTGAGCGAGGGCGCAGTGTTCGAGCGTGCCGGGGTATCCGTCTCGCATGTGTTCGGCGAGAAAATGCCGCCGTCGGCGTCGAATCAGCGTCCTGAAATTGCCGGCGCGCCCTTCGAGGCGATGGGATTGTCGCTGGTGTTCCATCCGCGAAATCCTTACGCACCCACTACGCATTGCAATGTGCGCTTCCTCGTCGCGCGCCCTGCAACCGGCGAGGCCGTCTGGTGGTTCGGCGGAGGCTTCGACCTGACGCCCTACTATCCATACGATGAGGACGTGCTTCACTGGCATCGAAGCGCGCGCGACGCGTGTGAACCGTTCGGGACGGACGTTTATGAGAAATATAAGGCTTGGTGCGACCGCTACTTCTTTCTGCCGCATCGAAATGAAACCCGCGGCGTCGGCGGACTGTTCTTCGACGATCTGAACGACGGCGGCTTTAGCCGGTGCTTTGCATTCCAGCGCAGCGTCGGCGATCACTTTCTGCCCGCATTCCTGCCCATTTTGCAGCGGCGCAAAGACCAGCCGTACGGAGATCGCGAACGCCAATTCCAGTTGTACCGCCGCGGCCGATACGTGGAATTTAATTTGGTGCTCGACCGCGGCACGCTGTTCGGACTGCAGTCGCGCGGCCGCACCGAATCCATCCTGATGTCTCTGCCGCCGATCGTTCGCTGGGAATACGACTGGCAGCCGGCGCCGGGTTCGCCTGAAGCAAGACTGTATGAGAATTTTCTACGTCCGCGGAATTATCTGACTGAGCTCGGGGCACCTAGTACTCGGGCAGGGTCCTAGCGCTCGGCGAGTCCCACCCGGCGGATGGCGCAGGTGAGCGTTTCCGCGCCATGGGACAAATAAAGGTCGCGGTCGGCCACGGTGAGAGCGAACTCCATGCGCCGCGCGAGGCGCGAGGCCAACGCGGCCAGCCAATCCCGATCCACGGCATACAATTCCAACGCTTCGGCTCGGTGGATCTTCTCCGAAGCGAGGCGGGCGGCGAGCTGTTCGGCATCCTTATGCGTGTATACCGCGACACGCGGCGCCAACTTCGCGGCGCGATGCAGGCGGGCAGCCTCGGGCGCGCCGATATCGATCCAAACGCGCAGTGCGCCGGTGAGGTCGCGCACGGAAATTGCCGGCTGATCAGGATCGGCCAGCCCGTTGGAGAGACTGATCCCTTCGGTGTACTCCAGGCAGTACGCCAGAACGCGCGTCAGCAAGTGTTCTTCCGTCTCCGACGGATGACGCGCCACACGCAAATCCAAGGGCACATAGACGCCGCGGTCCGAATCGGCGAGTTCGATCTTGAAGTTATAAACAGTCGCGCCGAGCGCCATGATCCATCTTAGCCAAATAGGGCGCGCGTCAACGCCGCGGCGGAAATTTCTTTGCAGCCGCTTGTGTTCTGCCCGGCCCACAGGGGCGAAAAATCCCCGGATCCCAGGCTTTCAGCCTTTTTCCGCAGCGGCGCCAAAGCGTCGGCGGCGAGTGGAAATGCCGGTGCCGCCTCGTTGATGGGTCCCAATTCCGCCATGAGGCGATTCATGATTCCTCGTGCCGGGCGGCCGGTAAACACATTGGTCACTGCGGTGTGCGAGGCGTGATTGCTCTTGAGCGCCGCGCGATGCACGGCGCTGGTTTTGGCCTCCGGACAAAGCAAGTAAGCGGTTCCGAGTTGCACGCCCGCGGCGCCCAGCGACATCGCTGCGGCCACGCCGGCCGCATCGGCAATTCCACCGGCGGCGATCACGGGCACGCGAACCGCCTTGGCGACCTGCGGCAGCAGCGCAAAAGTCCCGACTTGAGTATCAAGATCCTTGGACAAAAAAATCCCCCGGTGTCCGCCGGCTTCCGCGCCCTGCGCGATGACGGCATCCACTCCTCGCTGCTCCAGCCACACCGCCTCCTCAAGGGTCGTCGCTGACGAGAGCACTTTCGAGCCCCAGGATTTCACGCGCGCCAGGAGATCGGCGGACGGCAGCCCGAAATGAAAACTGACAACCGCTGGCTTGAACGGCTCCAACACATCCGCCGCCGCGGCGCTGAACGGGGTGCGCGCACCTGCGCTAGAGCCCGCGCCCGAATCCATTCCGTATTCCCGAAAGTACGGCGCCAACAGCTCGCGCCACGCCGCTTCACGCTTCGCATCGGCAATGGGCGGGGCATGGCAAAAGTAATTGACGTTGTAAGGCTGATCCGTCGCGGCGCGTATGGCCGTCAATTCCGCGCGCAGGCCATCCGGGGAGAGCATCGTACAGGGCAGTGAGCCCAAGCCGCCGGCTTTGGATACCGCGATGGCCAGATCGCTTCCTTGCGAGCCCGCCATGGGCGCCTGAATGACCGGCAGCCGAATTGCGAAGAGTTCCTGCAATGTCATGCTCACCCCCGAAGCCCATTCTAAGCGCGATTGTCACCGGCGGGCGAGGGCCTCGAATTGACAAAAGCTATCCGGTATTTTGTGATGTGGCGCGAGCCTTCGCGCAGCCTAAGGAACTTCAGTGTCAGACGCCATTCAGGTCCGCGCCCTGCCTACGATGAGCGAGCGCGAGATTCAGGAATTGAGCGACGTGCTCATCGACTGCGTTGAAGGCGGCGCCTCGGTGAGCTTCATGTTGCCCATCGCGCGCGCCACGGCGCTGGCGTTCTGGCGCGGCGTCGCGACCGGCGTCGAACAACGCGAGCGAATTCTATTCGTCGCACAGAATGCGCTGGGGCAGATCATCGGCACCGTGCAGCTGGTCTTCGCACAAGTCGAGAATCAGCCGCACCGCGCCGATATCGCGAAGATGCTGGTGCATCGGCGAGCGCGGCGGCACGGCGTCGGCGCGGCATTGCTCGCGGCCGCCGAGAGCGCGGCGCTGAGCGCGGGCAAAACGCTGCTGGTGCTCGACACCGCAAGCGGCGATGCCGAAAGGCTGTATGCAAAGCTCGGCTGGCAGCGCTGCGGCGTCATCCCGGGCTACGCGCTGCTGCCGGGCGGCGGCCTTTGCGATACGACGATCTTCTACCGCACGCTGTGACGCTGGAAACTTCCGGGAATTCACCGCGCCATCGTTCGGTCGACGAAGGGCAGCCACCAGGGCATTTGCACCGCGCCGAAGATCAAGCAAAACAATACGATACTAAATGCGGCTCCCCAACCCATGGCCGGGTGAAGCCGGCGATGCCGCAACGTGTCGATAGCCACGCAAAGCAGGATACACAGAAAGAAAGCCGCCAATTGAGCGTACTGGTTGTGGGTAAAAATAAGGCAGATTCGCGCCACCGCGGGTGCCAGCAGATTCACCGTGGCGAGCAGCATCAGGCGCTTGTGATAATCGGAGCGCTTGCGCCAGACAATCGCTGCGACGAATAAAGCGAAAAATGCAAAAAGATTTACGAAGTTGATGCCGAGTAAAAAGTGAAAAGGACCAACGCTGTGGCTCGCGACTTCCCGGTCTGCCGCTTGCAGAGTCGCGTCGGCGGCGACAACGACGACGAGCGCGGCGAGACCGCACCCCAGAACGCCGAGCGTGCGGTGTAGAACGACGCGGTGCGCGGCAATGAGGCGTGTCTGCACGATAAACAGCACTACCCAAGCCGACATCACCAGCCCGTGGAAATGCACGAACGGTGTGAGCGTGCGCGTTCCAAAAAAGGCTTTAAGATAATATGTGCGCGCAAACCCGACCATAACAATCAATGCAACCGTGGCGGCAGCCCAACCGTAGAAGCGGCGGTCAGACGCGGGAAGCACTGATTTTTGGATGATGCTATGCATCGGTGGCGCCTTTCCGCACAGGTTGTACGTGAGCGAGCGATGTATCGTCAAATTTCGAGCACAGACTAGGGCCATGAACGCACCGACAACCATTGCCGGACACGCCGTCAGCTTGGATGCATCGGGGCTATTGCTGCCCTGGACTTCTTGGAGCGCGGCGCTGGACCGCGAGATGAATTTCTACCAGCAATGCCCGTTCGATCACGGCTATCCGCGCTTCGCCTGCGAAACTTTCCTGGATGCTGGTTGGACTCCGAACACGGAGCGCACCGATATTATTCCCGCGACGCAAAATGGCATGGGAATCATTTCCTATCTTAAATTTCACGGCATGCGTGTACAACAGCAGCCGGCCTGGCTGACCACCGCACGCTTGCTGGGCGATTATCTGGTGAAGGAAGTGCTGACACCGGACACAGGCAAGTATCCTTCGTTCACCCGCTCCACCGGCAGGCGGGCGCAATTCCCGCAGCCGGCTGATTGCGGCTCGCAATCAGATCGACCGTATGAGATTCAACCGGACAAGGGTGGAATCGCCGGCTTCGCGCTGCTGCTGCTCTTCGAAGCGACCGGCGAGGCGAGGTATCTTGCGCAAGCGCTGCAAAACGCGCGCGTGCTGGCGGCGAATCAGCAAGACGGCGACCGCGGTCATTCGCCCTGGCCGTTTCGCGCCGACTATCGCAGCGGCGAGGGCCGCGGACCCGTATCGGGAAATATGACGTACATATTGCGCCTCTACGATCTGCTCGCGGCGCATGGCTATGCGGAATTCTCCGCGTCGCGGCAGGCGCTATGGCGTTGGATCAAGAGCCACCAACTTCCCAGCGCCGCCGCGGACGGGGCGCTGTTCGCGCAGTTCTTCGAAGATCACGACACACCCACCAATCGCAGCGCTTGGGCGCCCTTGAATCTTGCGCGCTACCTGCTCGAGAGAAAGGATTGGCTGGATCAGGACTGGCAGAGCGACTGCCGCCTGTTGATCGAATTCGTGCGCGGAAATTTCACGCACTGCGAATCCGACGTGATCGTTTGCCACGAGCAGGATGAAGACAAGCAGGCTTGGGGAGGCGTGAATTCAACCTACGGCGCCGTTCTCGCCATGTACGCAAAGGCAGTCGAGTCCCCGGCCTTGGCGAGCGAGGCGCGTCAGGCGCTGAATTTCACGCTCTACTGCATCGACGAGCAGGGTAGGCCGCGCGATTTGCCGCAAAGCCGGCAGCCGGGAGGTTGGCAGGAGGATGCGCACACCGATGTCATCCACAACTACGTGGACGCCCTGCAGGCATTTCCGGATTGGGATTGAGCGACGCCGCGCCGCGCGAACTATGAATTCAGACCGGAGTTTTTAGGATGGCCGCGATGAGCGAGGAGGTCGGGGCATCGGTCTCGCCAAAACGCAAGCCAACCCGGAACTGGCCGTCGCTCATCGGCACGCAGTAGCGCACCTCGGCCTGAATGTGGAAGTCGCTGATGTCGCCGCAGGCTTCCAATTCCAAATCGATGAGGCATTGTTGCCCGTGCGCGAGATCGAAGGGTACGGTGATGCTGGCGCCGACGCGCGACATATCGACGATGTGCCCCGGAAGGACGGACATTCCCGGCACTGTGACATTGGCACGGATCGCAACCGACTTGCGCTCATAGTTGCGGCGCTCCAGAGTCGCGCGCCGGACCAGCTCCTCGCAGTCGTATTCATGCGATTCGATCAAGCTGTCGGCCGCAGTCGTGCTCATACGCTCTCTCCTTGCCGGGCAGTATCCATATAATCGGGTAGCTAAGCCCCGCGCGCACGAAGCAACTGTGAACTGCGGCGCGATTTCAAGCGCCGCCGCTGGAAGATGTTAAATCCCCAAGGCAAAAGTCCGCTCGGGCGCGATTAGCCCGCCATCAGCAGCTGACTCATGGCCGCAAATGCCGGCAGCGTAATGGGATCATTGGCGGCGCTCGAGGCGACGGGATGAGAACAGAAGCGCGCGATCACCAATTCGGATTTCGGCGCAATGTACAGACGCTGACCGTGGATGCCGCGTCCCTCGAAGACGCCGAGCGAGTTTTGGGACACCCACCACATGTTGCGATAGGAGTAGCCGGGGAGCAGCGTGTATCCGGCCATGGCAAATTTGGCCGGATCCGAGCCGCGCCGAATGTCCGCAACGACTTCAGCGGGAATGACCTGCTTGCCGTGCCAGGCGCCGTCACATCGCAGAAGTTCGCCGAAGCGGCACAGGTCGCGCAAGGTTGCGCTCATTCCGCCGCCGCCCATGGCCACGCCGATGGTGTCGACCGTCAGGTAGCCGTCTTCTTCACAGCCGATTTTCGACCAAATCCGCTGGCTGAGCATTGCCTCGAGCGCGAGACCGGTAACCCGTTTCATGATCCAGCACAGTACTTCCGTGTTCACGGTTTTGTAGGCAAACGCTGCGCCGTGCGCGCCCTCCTTGCGCAGGGTGCGCAGGTAATCGTAGAAATTCCCGGGTCCTTGATACTCGGGCGGGCGCGGGCGTAAGCCGCCTGCGCGTGCGTAGTCCCAGATGTGTGCCGCGGGATCCGCATACAATTCGGAATACGCCACGCCGATTTGCATATCGAGCACTTGGCGTAAGGTCGCATCCTCATAAGCGGTGCCGATCATTTCCGGCAAGTAATGCGATACGGTCTTGGTCTCATCCAGCGCCCGCTCGTGGATCAGCGTTGCGGCAAGTGTGGCCGCGTAGGACTTGGTAATGGAAAAACACGCATGCGGCCGATGGGCCTGCAATGCGCCGAAGTAGCGTTCGTAGATGCGGCGGCCGCGATGCAAGACCACGACCCCATCCGTATAAGTTTCCTTCAGCGATTGCGCCCAGGTGAGCTGGCGGCCGTGCAGATCCGCGAATGCGAGCGCATCGATCGACGGCGCAAGATCCAGCGGCACAACACCGAGATCGCTAGGGGCGGCGTTGCCGCGCCAAATGGCCGCGGTCGGCGCCAGCTCGCGCATGTGCGATAACGACCATCGGATCTGCGGAAACTCGAGGAAGCGGTCATCCTGGAAGCGGATCCGTTTTGCCGTCGAGGGCGGCGAGCCCTGCATCCAGCCCAATGCAACCGGATCCGAAGCATCGGCATCGGGATATTCGACGCCGTCAATCTCGAATATTCCGCTCTTCATGACTCGCCCTTAGGAGATCTAGGTGGCCTTAAGACTGCCCATTTGAAGGGTACCGCGCAAGGAGGTTTTGGCGCGCACTCGCTTAAGGCGGCACAATGCGGCATGAACTACCGACACATCTATCATGCGGGCAATTTTGCCGACGTTGCGAAGCACGTTGGATTGCTGTACTGCCTGAACGCACTGAAGCGCAAAGATGCCGGATTTTTCGCGCTGGACAGCCATGCCGGTCGCGGCTTCTATGACTTGCAGGCGCCGGAGGCGCAGAAGTCCGGCGAGGCGGAACGCGGCGTGCAACGCTTGATCGTCAATGCCCTGGGCGACCAATTTCTGGCCGATTACTTCAAGGCAATACACGCGCGGCGCGGCAAGCGGCTGCCGCGCTATCCCGGCTCGCCTGCGCTGATCGGGCATGCGCTGCGTCCGCAGGACCGCGCCCTGTTCGTGGAGCTGATGCCCGCGGAGGCGCGCGCGGCGGAACGCGAGGTCGAATCGCAGGGACGGGTCAGGACCGAAATCCAGGATGGCTATGCGGCGCTGAAGGCGTTCCTGCCGCCCGACGAACGGCGCGGGCTGGTGCTGATCGATCCACCCTACGAAAGCCTCGATGAACTCAAAATGATGCTGCAGGCATTTACGGAGGCTTATAGGCGTTGGCCGAGCGGAGTTTATTTGATGTGGTATCCCATTCGCAGCGCCACACAGCGCAATATGGTGCACGCGCGTTTTGAGGCGCTGCAAATTCCCAAAATGCTGTTGGCGGATATCGCGATTCATCCGGATGATGCAGGATTGGGGCTGGCGGGAAGCGGGCTCATGATCGTCAATCCGCCCTACGGCGCGGATCAGTATCTTCGCGATGCCTACGGTGCGATTCACCACGCGATTGCCGTTCCCGGCGCGGGTTACGTCGAAGTAGCCCGCCTCACGCCAGAACGAATGGCACAATAGGGCAGGCTTTTCAAAGGATGAGTTTATGGATCAAAAATCATTGCGCGAGCGGCTCGCCAAGCTGCACGCCGAGCTGGCCAACGCACATCAACAAAATCCCGCTTCGCGACAATCGCTCGGCGAGCTACTTCCGGACGTCAAACGCATGCTCGATCAGCCTGCGGCCGCGGCTGTCCCATCCGTCGATAAATCGCTGCCAGAGCGGCTGGAGAAAGTGGCCGTGCAGTTCGAAGCCGAACATCCGACGCTGGCGGCGAGCGCCCGGCGGCTCATCGAACTACTGAACGAGGCGGGTATTTAAGGAGCCTGCTCCTAGCCTGTCCAGACAATCGAATCGTCTACTCGCGCGGCGATGCGCTCTATTTCGCCCGCGTCGATCCCGGAATCGCGCATCAGCACAGCGATGCTGCCATGGCCCGGCACCGGTACGATCGTACCGCGATAGCCCTGGTCCTCGAATTGCGTGGGTTGGCGCACTGATTCATGCACCAACACCATGACGGTCACCGGCCCTGACGACGTTTGCACCACCAGATGCGGCACCTTATGTCCGCGGAACGTGCAGCTGCTGGCGTAGCTGACGATGCCTGCATCGGGCTTCAGGCGAAGCTTCGAGTCCTTCAACACGTCCGCCAATTCAGGCTGCGGAACCGCAATATCGGTGCGCCGCCACGCCTCAGGCTCTCCGGCCATGTGCGCAACCACGGCCGCGGCCAAACCGGGTTGCGGCAAGCTAAGCCAAACGCCTCCAACAATCGCCGCGCCGATTAGAACGCTGGCCGCAAGCGCCATCCAGCGTCGCGCGGCGAGCGGCGCTTTGCCTTGCTTGCGCGCAAATGGCAGCACATCAGCCTTGGGCGGAAAATCCACGCGCATCGCCCGTTCAAGCCGCGACTCAAATTTCAAAAGCCGTTCGGTAAATGCGCGACACTCGGCGCAAGCCTCGCGATGCGCGCGCAACTCCGCATCGTCGTCATGCGGATCGGCCATCATCGCGGCTCGATATTGCGCGTGTTCCGTCATTCTTGCGGATCCTGACTGGTATCCTCACCGCAAGCCGCACGCAGCTGCCGGCGCGCGCGGCACAGACGCGTCAGCACTGCCGGACCCGAGAGATTGAGTTCGCGCGCGATCTCGGCGGTCGAATATCCCATCAACACCTGCAGCGCGAGCGGCTCGCGATACTCATCCGGCAATTTCATCATGGCGACACGCACGTCGTTAATGTCTTGTTCCTCGGCGGCAGCCAGTAGCGGCTCCTCTTTGGCGATCAGTTCGTCCACATCCACGGTCGGGAACCGCTTGCGCTCAAAAGTACGCGCATATTCGCGGCGAATGATGGTCAGCAGCCAGGGTTTGGCGGCGTCCTCATCCAATAGCGAATCCCGAGCCTTCCAGGCCCGCAACATGCTTTCTTGGACGACGTCCTCGGCCAAAGCCCGATCGCGTGATAACCAAAATGCGAAGCGCAAGAGGTCCGGACGCAGCGACTGGCACAGCGCCTGGAACCGGGCGCGCCTCTGCATTCCGCCAGCCTCATCGTTCATGTATAAATCAAAACCCGGCTTGAGGTATCGTTGCTGCGATATTACCGCGTTCAACGGGCGGCGCCGACGCTCAAATGTGCCGACTGGGCACGGACTTAGGCTTTTTGCGGCGGCAAACTGGATGCTAGGAGTCACATTCAAGATGACCGGAATGGGCGGCAATTCATTTCCAAAAACCCGCATGCGGCGCATGCGGCGCGATGAGTTTTCGCGGCGTTTGATGCGTGAAACGCACTTGAGCGTGGACTCGCTGATTTACCCGATTTTTGTGGTCGAGGGTCGCGGCGAGCGTCAGCCCGTGGCCTCGATGCCCGGCGTCGAACGATTGCCGGTCGATCACTTGCTGCGCGAATGCGAGGCCCTGGTACGGCTTAAAATCCCGGCAATCGCCTTGTTTCCGCTCACACCGGAGGCGAAGAAAACTCTGGACGCGCGCGAATCCTGGAATCCTGACGGCATCGCGCAAGTGGCGGTCAGAGCCGTCAAGAAAGAATTCCCTGAACTGGGCGTGATCACCGATGTGGCTCTCGATCCTTTCACCACGCATGGGCAGGACGGTCTGATCGATGACAAAGGTTACGTGCAGAACGATGTGACGGTCGAAACGCTGGTGCGCCAGGCTCGCTCGCACGCCGATGCCGGCGCCGATATCGTCGCGCCGTCGGACATGATGGACGGACGCATCGGCGCGATCCGCACCGCCTTTGAAACAGCCGGTTTGGTGCACACGCGCATTCTTGCCTACGCGTCCAAGTATGCGTCGAGTTTCTACGGCCCGTTTCGCGACGCCGTGGGGTCGGCCGCGCAGCTGGGAAGCGGCAACAAGCATACCTATCAAATGGACATTGGAAATTCGGACGAAGCGCTGCGCGAAGTGGCGCTCGATATCAGCGAAGGCGCCGACATGATCATGGTCAAGCCTGGGTTGCCGTATCTGGACATCGTGCGGCGGGTGAAGGACGAATTCGGCATGCCCACTCTGGTCTACCAGGTCAGCGGCGAGTACTCGATGATCATGGCCGCCGCCGGCAATGGTTGGCTGAATGAACGCGCCGCGGCATTGGAAGCGCTGATGTGCATCAAGCGCGCCGGAGCGGATGCCATTCTGACCTATTTTGCGAAACGTGCCGCGGAGTGGCTTGCTTAAGTGAACTCGAGTATGGGATCAGAGGCGCCTGATCAGTACGGAGTTGCGGGTCACCCCATCTCGCACAGCTGGTCGCCATTCATACACGGAATGTTTGCCAAGGCCACCGCGCAAAATTTGGTGTATCGATTGTTCGATATTCCGCCGGAGAACTTCCGCCGCGAGGCGCTGCGGCTGTTCGCCGGAGGCCTCAAGGGTCTTAATGTCACGTTGCCGCACAAGCAGGCGGCTGCCGAACTGGTGAACGAGCTCACGCCGCGCGCGGAGCGCGCCAAAGCGGTCAACACCATCGCATTCTTCGAACAGACTTCACTGTTGGGCGACAATACCGACGGACTGGGACTGATGGCCGATCTAGAGAACAACCTAGGATTGACCCTCACGGGTAAGCGCGTGCTCATTCTCGGCGCCGGCGGCGCGGTGCGCGGCGTGCTCGGCTCGTTGATGGACCGCGAGTTGCATGAGGTGGTCATTGCCAATCGCACGCCGGAGCGCGCTCGCAAGCTGGCCGCGGAATTCACCGACCTGGGGGAAATTTCGGGTTGCGGGTTCGGCGACGTGGAAGGCCCGCCTTACGATCTCATCATCAACGCCACGTCGGCGAGCCTCCAAGGCGAGATGCCGGACATGCCCGTCGGGCTGGTGGGCGAAGAAAGCGTTTGTTACGACATGGCCTATGGCCGCGGGCATACCCCGTTTACCTTGTGGGCGAAATCCTTACATGCGGCGCGCACCACCAAGGGCTGGGGCATGCTGGTCGAACAAGCTGCGGAGTCTTTTTTACTTTGGCGCGGAATACGCCCCGACACCGGACCTGCGCTCGAGGCATTGGCGCAGCACGCTTGACTCACGCTTCACGCGCCGCCGGTTAGCGCATCGTGACCAATTCTTCGGCGCTGGTCGGGTGGATGGCCACCGTATCGTCGAAATCCGCCTTGGTGGCGCCCATGCGAACCGCCACGGCAAATCCCTGCAGCATTTCGTCGGCCCCTAGCCCTAGGATGTGGCAGCCGACGATTCGCTGCTCGGGCCCGACACACACCAGCTTCATGTCGGTGTGAGTTTTTCGCGTCGTAAGCGCGTGATACATCGGCGTGAAGTCCGCAACATAGACCTTCACCGCATCGCCGTACTGCGCGCGAGCTTCCGCTTCGGTGGCTCCGACGGTGCCGATCGGCGGATGAGTGAAGATCACGGTCGGAATCAAGTTGTAATCCAGATGCCGCTGCGGCCGCCCCCCGAATAACCGATCGCTCAGGCGCCTGCCCGCGGCGATGGCCACGGGCGTCAGGGCCGCGCGGCCGGTGACGTCGCCGATCGCATAGACTCCGGCCGCATTGGTGTTCTGAAATTCGTCAGTGCTGATGAAGCCGGCGCTGTCGGTCGCGACGCCGGCCGCTGCCAACTCGAGCCCGGCAAGATTTGCATCCCGGCCGATCGCCCACAGCACGCAGTCGAAGCCGGCAAACTCGCGCCCATCCTCCGTGACCAGGGTCTTCTT
>Ga0302324_100006995_pt1 | contig 24120 bp, 18 predicted proteins | sample Palsa_T0_1_FD_201949 | JGI IMG/M metagenome (GOLD analysis project Ga0302324, IMG submission 201949) | Peat permafrost microbial communities from Stordalen Mire near Abisko, Sweden - Palsa_T0_1 | ecosystem: Environmental > Terrestrial > Soil > Palsa > Peat permafrost | place: Sweden: Abisko... | reverse complement strand
CTTTCCGTCCAATTCTCGAGCGTGTGTTTCACCTTGCCCATGAACTGGTGGGCCACGGCGCCGTCCACCACGCGATGGTCGTACGACAGCGTGAGGTAAACCATGGAGCGAATCGCGATGGCGTCGTCCACCACCACCGGGCGCTTTTCGATGGTCCCCAATCCCAGTATGGCGACGTTGGGTTGGTTGATTACCGGTAAACCAAACAATCCGCCGAAAACGCCGGGATTGGTGATGGAGAAGGTGCTCTCGGCCACTTCCTCGGGCTTGAGCTTTTTCGCCCGCGCGCGCTCCGCCAGATCATTCATGGCCCGCGCAATTCCGAGAAAATTCTTTTCCTCGGCGTTCTTGATCACCGGAACGATCAGGCCCCAATCGAGCGCCACGGCAATCCCGATATTGCATTCCTGGTGCAACACGATGTTCGTGCCGTCCACCGAAGCATTCACCGTGGGGAACGCGCGCAGCCCTTCCACCGCGGCGCGCACGAAAAAGGGCATGAAGGTTAGCTTGGTACCGGAAGCTTCCTCGAACTTCGCTTTCATTTTCGCCCGCACGGCGGCGATGCCCGAAACGTTTACCTCGTCCACCGAATACACGTGCGGCGAAACGTGCTTCGAAAGCACCATGTGCTCGGCGATCCGCTGGCGCATCACGGACATGGGCTGAACCTGATAATGCCCGAAGTACATCTTTTCGCGCGGCACGGCGTTTTCGAGCACAGCGGAGGCCGAAGCTCCTCCACTTGCTGGAGGAGGGGCTGACGCTGCTCGCGCAGGAGCGGCCGCAACGGCGCTACCTGAGGACGTGCCGCCTTCCACGGCGGCCAAAATATCGCGTTTGCTCACGCGTCCACCGGCGCCTGTGCCGGGGACTTGCGTTAGATCCACGTCATTCTCCCGCGCGATGCGACGGACGAGCGGCGAGCTGCGTACCTTTTCGCCGTTGCCGCCTGCGGGCCTCTGCGAGGTCAACGGCGCACCCGCAGCGGGAGCCGCAGCGGAAACGGATTTTTGCGGTTCGGCCTTCGGGACGGGCGGAGCAGACGTCGTTGCTGCAGCTTGAGCGGGCGCTTGGGCCGCCGTTGCGGCGCCCGCGCCGTCGGCATCAATCACAGCCACTACGGTTTGTATCGGCACGGTCTGGCCTTCATTGACCTTGATTTCTTTCAGCACGCCGGCGGACGGCGACGGAATCTCCGCATCCACTTTATCGGTGGAGATCTCGAAGAGCGGCTCGTCGCGCTCGATTTTGTCGCCTGGCTTCTTCAGCCACTTGGTAATGGTGCCTTCAAAAATGCTTTCGCCCATCTGCGGCATGATGACGTCAACAGCCATGGTCTTCTCCTCAGGATTCCAAACTCAGACGGCGCTAAGACATTCCTCGTGCCACACGCCCGGCACGCCCGCGAGCGTATAAATCTCGTCGCCGCCGTGAAAGAACGAAACTTCCTTTACCTTGGCGACCTGGCCTGCGTGCTCGAGTTGCTCGGGTTCAAGCTCGTTGTGGTACTGGCCCGCCTCCATGAAGTTCTCCAGGAACTCGCGGTCCGCAATGCGCACTTCCGTGCCAACGTCAAACTCTGCCTTGTTAACGCCCTTGGTTTTTCCCATGTCGGACCTTGTCCCGCCTCCCTCAGTATTTTGCCAATTCGCGCGCCGCCGCGACAACCTTTTCCGTATTCGGCAGAAACCTTTCTTCCAGCGTCGGGGCGTAAGGCACCGGCGTGTCGAGGGCCGTGACCCGCGCGATGGGCCCGTCGAGATCTTCAAACGCGCCTTCACAGACAAGCGCGGCAATTTCTCCGGCGATCCCGCCGGTGCGCGTGTCCTCGTGCACTACGAGCAGTTTGTTGGTCTTTTTCACTGAAGCCAGAATGGTCTCACGATCGAGCGGAAGCAGCGTGCGCAAATCGATTACTTCCGCGTTGATACCCTCTTTCGCCAGTTGCTCGGCGGCTTCCATGGCCGTGTGGGCCATGGCTGCGTAGCTGATGATGGTCAGGTCGCCGCCCTCACGCCGGACAATGGCCTTGCCGATTGGCACGAGGTGGTCTCCGGCGGGAACTTCTTCCTTGATACGCCGGTACAAAAATTTGTGCTCGAAGAAGAGCACCGGATTATTGTCGCGGATGGCGGACTTCAGCAATCCTTTGGCGTCGGATGGCGTCGACGGATAAATGATCTTCAGCCCCGGCGTATGCATGAAATACATTTCCGGATTGGCGGAATGAAACGGCCCGCCGTGCACGCCGCCGCCCGAAGGTCCGCGGATGACCATGGGCACCGGCGCACCCCACAGGTAGTGCGACTTGGCGACGAAATTGGTCACCTGGTTGAAACAGCAGGCGATGAAATCGATGAATTGCATTTCCGCCACCGGACGCAGGCCCAGAAAACTCATGCCGCACGCGGCCCCCACGATGGCCGTCTCGCTGATAGGCGTTTCGATCACGCGCTCGCGGCCAAATCTTGCAATCAAACCTTCCGTGGCTTTGAACGCGCCGCCGTACACGCCAATGTCTTCTCCGATGGCCACCACGGCAGGGTCGCGGTCCATCTCCTCAAACATGGCCTGGCGAATTCCCTCGATCATCGTTATGGGAGCCATGGTCAGCGTCGGCCTTGCTTGTCGCGGGAATTTTGGTGCCGGTCGCGGGGATTCTGCGCCTGACGGACGGACTTGTCCTTGGGTCCGCGGCCGAACGGAACTCGCGGCACGCTCGGTTCTTCCGGCTCCTGCGCTGGCAAGGGCTGTTTGGCTGCGAGCTTGGCCGGCGCGGCCAGCACTCGCTTAGGCGTCTTCGCGCCGTTGCCACCGCCGGGAGCGGCCGGTTGTTTTGCAAGCGTCGCCACTTCAGCGAAGGCACCAAAGTCCTTCAGGCTCCAGGCGGGATCGATACTGCAACCGGGCGGCGTGACCTCTGCCTTAGAACGCTTCCAGTCCGCTTCGATCGTATGGCAACCCTCGCAGTAAACGCCTTCTTCGGCAAGCTCAGGCGGCGGCATCGGAGATTCTTCGGCGAATTTCTGCTCCACGTCGAGCTCGCGCTCGATGCGAGCATCGATTTCGGATTTGGTCTTCGCGTCCCATATTTTATTTTCGGTAAGATATTTCTCGAACTGCGCAATGGGGTCGCGCGCCTTCCAATACTCGAACATTTCCTTGGGAACGTACTCGGCCGGGTCGTGCTGCGCATGGCCTCGCATGCGCATCGTTTTCACTTCGATCAGCGCAGGGCCGCGTCCGGCGCGGCATTCGTCCACAGCTTCCTTCGTGGCGTTATATACGGCAGTGACGTCATTACCGTCCACGATCCAGCTGCGAATGCCATACGCGACCGCGCGGTCGGCCAGATTTTTCACCGGGACTTGCCGGGAAACCGGCGTGGAATAGGCCCACTGGTTATTTTCGACAATCAGCACAAACGCGGCGCGCTGCGAGGCCGCGAGTCCCAGCCCCTCGTGGAACGCGCCGGTGGAGCTTCCGCCGTCGCCGATCCAGGTGAGCGCCACGATTTTCTGGCCAAGATAACGACCGGCCATGGCCACTCCGGTCATCACCGGGATCAAATCGCCGAGCATGGAGATGGGGGAAACGATGTGGCGCACTTTCAGGTCGCCGAAGTGGCTGGTGCCGTCTTTACCCTGCGTGGGCGAAGTGTATTTGGCCATGTGCTGGGTGAAAATATCGCGCGGCGGAACTCCCTTCACGAGCAATGCGCCGATATTGCGGATCATGGGCGCAATCCAGTCGCGCTTTTCGAGGGCGTAGCAGGTGCCGACTGAAACCGCTTCCTGGCCGAGACTGGAGTAGAGACCGCCTACAATCTTATTCTGCCGGAATAGGCGCACCATGCGCTCTTCGAGCTGGCGGTTGAGTTGCATGAAATAATACAGCTCGAGGTTTTGTTCCCGCGTGAGCGGATGGCTCATGCCTGGCTCCCTTTTGCAGCTGTGACTTCGAGCCGCGCGCATTCGTACGCGGCAGCAGATACCTCGTAGTTGGCCAACGCCTCTTCGAGCTCGGGCCGCGATACGGGAATCATCGTGCGCTCAAAAACTTCTCCGAAATGCCGCGCGAGGCTCCCGCGGACTTCTTCGCCGCTCACCGCCCGGCCGAGTATGCGTTCGAGCGACGTGACGCCCTTTCCCACCAGCCCGCACGGCACGATCAAGTCAAAGTAACGCAGGTCGGCGGATACATTGTACGCGAAGCCATGCGAGGTGACCCAGCGGCTCAAATGAATTCCGAGCGCTGCCAGTTTCTCTTCGCCGACCGGTGTGCCAACCCAGATGCCGTGCTTGTCTTCCAATCGTTTGGCGGCCACGCCATAGCCGGCCGTGGCGCGAATCATGATTTCTTCGAGCCGTTCAACATACCAGCGCACGTCGCGCCGGTGCTGGGCCAAATCCAGAATCGGATAGCCGACAACCTGCCCCGGACCATGATACGTGATATCGCCGCCGCGGTCGGTAGGATGAAATTCAACATTCATCTGCTCCAGCAAGCTGCGGGAAACTCGCAGATGTTCGCGCTGTCCGTTGCGACCCAAGGTAACAACGTGCGGATGCTCGCAAAAGAGCAGCACGTCAGGGACCGCATGGGCCTTTCGCGCCTGCACCAACCGCCGCTGCAAATCACACGCGGGCGCGTAGGGCACTCGCCCTAGGTCTACAACCCAGCAGGTTTTGTCAAATCGACTCACAGGTCTCTTGGAATAGGCTTTTTAGCGTACCAGCTTAGATGTTTATTGATAGCCCGCGGACGGCATTGAATGCGTCGCCCATGGCTTCCCAAACGGTCGGGTGGGCGTGGATTGTCGCCGCCATATCATCGAGCGTGGCCTCGAGTCCCAGCGCGGCCACCGGCTCCGCGATGATCTCCGTTGCCAGCGGCCCTATCGCGTGCACGCCCAGGATTTCGCCGTATTTTTCTTCGGCCACGACTTTGATGAATCCTTCATGCTGACCCAGAATGGTCGCCTTGCTGTTGCCGATAAATGGGAATTTTCCCGTCTTCACCTGGAAGCCGGCTTCGCGCGCTTGACGCTCGGTAAGCCCGATGGAGCCGATCTGCGGCTCGCAGTAAGTCGCGTTCGGGCAGCGCTTGCGATCGAAGGGCTGCACTTCTTTCCCGGCCATGCGGCCGACCGCGATGATGCCCTCCATCGACGCGGCGTGGGCCAGCTGCGGCAGGCCGGCGACGATGTCTCCGATGGCGTAAAGGTGCGGCTCGTCCGTCTCCATAAACGCATTGGTGTGGATAAACCCGCGCTCGAGCTTCGCTTTGGTCTTCTCCAGGCCGATGTTTTCGGTCAGTGGGCGCCGCCCCACCGCGATCAGAACTTTTTCCGCGCTAAGCGTTTGCGATTTGCCGGTCTTGTCCTTGTAGGTGACCGTGGCGCCGTTGGAATCCTTGGTCACCGATTCGACCTTCGCTTCGAGCTCGATGCGCATGCCCTTTTTCCTCAGAGCCTTCTCGAGCTCGGCGGAAATATCTTCGTCCTCCAGCGGCACCACACGCGGAAGAACTTCGAGGAGCGTTACTTCGGAGCCGAACGTGCGAAAAATCGAGGCAAACTCGACTCCCACCGCGCCGCAGCCCACGACCACGATGGACTTGGGTATCTCCTGAAGGTTTAGGATTTCGCGATTCGTCAGGACCGTCTTGCCGTCGATTTCAACACCGGGCAGCGAGCGCGCTTCTGAGCCTGTGGCGAGCAGAATATTCGCGGTCTCGAGCTCGGTCGTCTTGCCGTCCTTTTCCACTGAAACGCGGCCGGGGCCGGCAATTTTTCCCCAGCCCGTGATGGATTCGATTTTGTGTTTCTTGAACAGCGAGGCGATGCCCAGCGCATGCTTCTTTACGATCTTGTCCTTGCGGGCGAGGATGCTCGGCCACTTCACTTTGACGTCTTTTACCTCAAACCCAAATTCCTCGGCGCGCTTGAAATGGTCGTAGATGTCCGCATGGTGCAGGAAGACCTTGGTGGGAATACAACCGACGTGCAGGCAGGTGCCGCCGAGAAATGAATCTTTCTCGACCACGGCCACTTTCAAGCCCCACTGCGCGGCGCGAATTGCGGCGACATAGCCGCCCGGGCCACTCCCGACAATTACGACGTCATATTTAGCCAAACGAATCCTCCCTGCGTTTCTAAGTCCCGCCGAGTTAATGGATGCGTGGAAGGGTGTCTCGGATTGCGGCTCTTCCAGGCGCGCAGACTAGTGATTTTATCAGCCGCTCTCTCGCGGAACAAGGTGTTCGCTCACGCCCATCTGAATTCATGAATCAATGCGAGGTCTCAATTTCCGACCCTGACTCGCGTAGGAAACACCTACACGGGTGGGATTTGCGAGACGTTCCAGCCGCCGCCAATCGCCTTGATGAGGAGCACGCTCGCGGTCATGCGGCGGGTCAGGATGGTTACCGCGGTAACTTCGTCGGTGAGCGCGGCGCTTTGCGCGGTGGTTACCTCCAGATAGTTCGTGACTCCGCCCTTATAGCGCGTGAGAGAGAGATCGACGGAATGTTGTGCCGCAGCCACCGCGACTTGTTCCGTCTGGGCTTCGCTCTGCAAAATGCGCAGCGCCGCAAGGTTGTCTTCGACTTCCTGAAACGCCGTCAGCACCGTCTGGCGATAATTATCCACGGACTGATCGTACGCGGCCCAGGCTTGTTCGGAGACGCCCCGCCGCTTTCCGGCATCGAACAAGGTTTCCGCGGCTGCTCCGCCTACCGCCCACAGGCCGCTCGGCCCTTGGAATAGCGTTCCCAAGGCGATGCTCTCAAACCCTCCTCCGCCGCTGAGAGTGATGGTCGGAAAGTAGGCGGCTTTCGCTACGCCAATCTGCGCATTGGCTTCCTGCATTCGCCTTTCTGCCGCGGAAATATCCGGACGCCGCTCGAGCAAATCCGAGGGCAAGCCCGGAGGAATCGCAGGCGGCGGAGTGGTAAGCGGCAATGCGGACAAACTGAACTTGGAAGCAGGTTGCCCGATGAGTACGGCGATGGCGTGTTCGAAAGCTGCGCGCTGCACCTCGACATCAATGGACTGCGCGCGGGCGGTCTCGAGTTGGGTTTGCGCCTGGGCCACGTCCACCGCGGAAGCGAGCCCGCCGTTGTAGCGTGTCTGCGTGAGATCGAGCGCCTTCTGATAGGACGCTACGGTGGAGTCCAAAAGCTGTTTCTGCGCATCGAGGCCGCGGAGCTGAAAATAATCCATGGCCAGTTCGGCGTGCAGGCTTAACCCTACGCTGGCAAGGTCGGCGGCGCTGGCCTGGGCTTCCGAGCGGCTGGCCTCCACCGTGCGGCGCACGCGGCCCCAAACGTCCGCCTCATAGGAAGCGTCCACCGCCGGAAATTGGTAATCGGCGTAATTCGTCGTCCCGCCAGCAACGGCCAGCGGCCGATTCGCAGATACGCGGTCGCGGCTGATCAAGGGATTGGCAGTGACCGTCGGAAACAGGCCTGATCGGGAGACGCGCAACGCGGCGCGCGCTTCCAGGAACTGGGCCTGCGCGGCCTTCAGGCTCTGGTTCGAGACGTCGACCTTTTCCTCCAGAGCATTCAACTGGGAGTCCTGATAAACCTCCCACCATTTGCCTTTTACGCGTTCGTCGGCCGGCTGCGCAGGTTTCCAGTCCGCGTTTTCTTTGTAATCCGCCGGGACCTCCGCCGTAGGCCGGACATACTTCGGGCCCACGGTGCAGCCGCCGAGCAGGAGCACGCAGAGACAAAATCCAAGCGCTCGCCGTTGCGCCGGCAGTTGAATGGAAAGGCGAATCGCGCCAAGCCCCGCTTTGTTATTTACTCGCATAACTGATGCGCCAAATTGAATTCGATCCATCATCGCTTACCATAAGCGAGCCGTCCTTTGCCACCGCGACGCCTACCGGCCGGCCCCAGGCGTTTCCTTCGGGGGTCACAAAGCCGGTGAGGAAATCTTCGTACTCGCCGCTTGCATGTCCGTCTTTCAGCGGGACAAAAATTACTTCGTAGCCAGTTCGCACGGATCGATTCCAGGACCCGTGTTCCGATGCAAAAATACTTTCGCGGTACTCTTGCGGAAATTGTTGTCCTCCATAAAACGTCAGCTCGAGCGAAGCATTGTGCGGCTCGAGCAGCACGTCCGGAATGATGGTTTTATCTTTCAATTCCGGATGCTTGCCTTTGAGCCTCGGATCTTCGTTACCCCCGATGTAATACCAGGGCCAGCCATAGAAGCCGCCTTCTTGGACATGCGTGATGTAATCGGGCGGAAGATTGTCGCCCAGATCATCTCGCTCGTTGACCGATGTCCAGAGCACCCCGGTTTGTGGATCAACAGCGATCCCTACCGGATTGCGGATCCCCGACGCGTACACGCGCAGGTCCGAGCCGTCCGGATTGGCCACGAGAACGTTGGCTCTGTGATACTCGCTGGAATCCGTGTCGGTGTCCGCGATGTTACCGTGCGAGCCCACTGCCACAAACAACTTCTTCCCGTCGAGCGAAAACGCCAAATCGCGGGTCCAATGTCCCCCGCCGCCCAGGTGCCCGGCGCCGCTGGGAATTTTTGCGATTACGGTTTCTTGCGAACCCCGGGCTTTCAAATCTCCGTTTTCATAGGGGAAGCGCACGACGGAGTCCGTATCGCCGATGTAAAGAAACTTGGGATTCGGCCCCGGAGGATAAAAAGCAATGCCGAACGGACGGTTCAGCCTGGTCGCGAAGGTCTCCGTTGTCTCGGGCTTCCCGTCCTTGGTAATTCCGCGGAAAACGAGCACACGGCCGGCAGCGCTTTCCGCCACAAAAAGATCGCCGTTGGGCGCAGCGCGGATCAATCGAGGGTTAACGAGCTTCTCAGCATAAAGTTCTACTTTGAAACCCGATGGGGCCTGCGGCCATGCGCCCGACGGCCGGGATACAACTCGCGGCCCGTTATCGGCGGATTCGGTTGCGTAGGGCTTAGGCAAATCCGAGGGAGTGATGTGGTGAATTTTTCCGGGACTTTCCCCGCGAAAATCCGTAAACGGACTTTTGTCATCAATCGGAGCTGCCAGGAAGTGCGCTTCGCGTGCGGAGGTTGCCGCACGATGCATGACAACCAAAATGATCGCCGCGAACAAAAGTACTAGAAAACCTCGATAGAAAAGTCTCATCGATGATTCCTTCGGGCTAGCTGCTCCCTTTCGATGCTGGTGCGGCCGGAGGTTGTTGAGCCGGAGGCGGCTGAGCGACCTGGACTTCTTCGCCGGCCACCAATGAATCGGGTGGATCTACAATCACATATTCCTGGCCCGTCAGCCCAGAAACTACCTCAACCTCACCGCCGAAATCGCGTCCGAGAGTGATCGGTATCAAAGTGGCGCGCTTGCCGTCCTGCACCGTCGCAATCTGCAAGCCAGCGGAGCGAAAGATAAGCACATTTACCGGCAGAATATATGCGGGCGTGGACTCCGGAAGCTTCAGGTGAACTTCGGCAAAAGCTCCGGGAAGAAGTTCACCCGTCGGATTCTTGACGTCCACTTCCACGCGAAGAGTGCGCGAGGACAGGTCAATCGCATTTGCGGTGCGCACAAGTTCGCCTTTAAAACTCCTTCCGGGAAATTGCGCGAGCGTGAGATCAGCCGTTAGTCCGGGTTTGGCCGCGGGCGAATACTGCTGCGGAACGTCGATATAAACACGCAGCGTCGACGTCGCGGCCATATGAAAGAGTTCTTTTGCGGGCCCTCCGGATCCGGAATCGATGAGTTGCCCCACATCGGTCTGGCGCGCCGTAATCACACCATCAAAAGGCGCGTATATTTTATTGAATGCGAGCGTGTCCGCGAGCCGCTGGACGTTGGACTGCGCGGAAGCGACCATCGCTTGCTTCGCTTCGAAATCTCCGTGCGCGTTATCGACGTCCTGCTTCGAGACTGCATCAGTATTCTTGAGGCCCTCGTATCGCTGCTCGGTGAGCTTGGAGAGATTCAGGTTCGCCTGCGCTGTGTTCAGGTCCGCGCGCGCCTGCTGCAGCTGCTTGTCTATCTCGGGCGTGTCTATCTCGGCCAACAACTGGCCCGATTTCACGTGTGCCCCCATATCGAAGTTCCACTTCCTCAAATAGCCGGTCGTGCGCGCGTATATCGGCGCATCCGTGAAGGGCTGCATGTCGCCTGGAAGTACGATCTCCTGCTGGGGCGCTCCGCGCTTCGGATGTATCACCACGACGGTCGGGACCGCTTGCTCGTGAGTCTCCGTGCGCAGAGCCGCGCGAGCCTTCAGGCGCGGCACCACACCCGCAATCACGATGCCCGCTACGATGATCACGGCCAGAATCGCGATCACCACACCATGCCCCGAACCCGGCGGCGGTGTAGCAACCGCAGCGCGTTCTCCGGCCTGCGGGGCTTGCTTCTCTGAGCTGTCAGTCATTGCACCTTCTTCCCGTAACCATTAGACGAAAGTGGACGCTCGCACGACTCATCCAGCCTGTGCCGCCTTTCTCTGCGCGCGCATTCCGTGCACGATGCTGAAAAACACGGGCACGAAGAAAAGCGTCGCCACGGTGGCGAATAGCAGGCCCCCGATCACGGCCCGTCCCAACGGCGCGTTCTGCTCCCCGCCCTCTCCCAGCCCCAGCGACATGGGCAGCATTCCGATGATCATAGCCAAGGCCGTCATGATAACCGGCCGGAACCTCGTGAAGCCTGCCTCCAACGCTGCCTCCGCAGCCGTCCTGCCTTCATCGAGCCGTTCTCTCGAAAAGCTCACTACAAGAATGCTGTTCGCGGTGGCCACGCCCATACACATGATGGCGCCGGTCAAGGCCGGCACGCTAACAGTCGTTCTGGTAATGAAGAGAAACCATACGATTCCCGCCAGCGCTGCAGGTAGCGCGGTGAGAATGATAAAGGGATCGAGCCAGGACTGAAAGTTAACAACGATGAGTAAATAAACGAGGACGATCGAAAACGCAAGCCCCCACAGCAAGCCGGAAAACGATGCTTGCATCGTCGCGATCTGCCCCCGCACGATAATCTGTGAACCGCGCGGCAAATCCTTCTTGCTGCGATCGATGATCGGAGCAATTTCCCGCGCGACCGCGCCGAGGTCGCGCCCCTGCACCGCGCCAAAGATATCTATAACCGGCAACACGTTGTAGTGCGAGACCACGCCCATCTCCGCGCCCCGGCTGAAGGAAGCCAGACTCGCCATAATCTCGGGCGGGGCTTTTGGATTCGGGCCGGTTACCGGAATATTTTCGAGATCCTGCAGCGTGTCCACGCGGTACTGCGGGGTTTGCGTGGCAATGTTATAGCTCACTCCTGTTTTCGGATCGAGCCAGAAGGTAGGTGCAGTTTGAAAACTGCCGCTGAGCGAAATCAGAAGGTTATTCGCGACGTCGCGTTGTGTGTACCCGATTTGCTGCGCCTTGGTGCGATCCACATCGATATGCAGCTTAGGCTGGTCAAACGCCTGCTGGATTCGCAGGTCCGTCGTTCCGGAAACGAACTTCAGTTGGTTCATCAGGTTGTCCGCGAACTCGCGGTCACCAGTCAAATTTCTTCCAACGATCTGAATATCGATCGGAGCGGGAAGTCCGAAGTTCAATATCTGGCTGACCATGTCCGCGGGCAGGAAATAAAAAGTGACGCCGGGAAAATCATGCCCTAGTTTCGCGCGAAGTTCATGGACGTATTTTTCCGTGGGGCTGTGATCTTTCGACAGTTCCACCAGGATATCCGCGTCACCCGACCCGATAGGCGCGGAGTTGCTGTAAGAGAGATTAAATCCGCTGTAAGGCAACCCGATGTTGTCGATGATGGTGGCCAATTGCTTTTCGGGAATCAGCCGGCGCATTTCGTCGTCGACACGCTGGCAGAGCGCGGCCGTTTCCTCGATGCGGGTGCCCGTCGGAGCTCGCAAGTGCAGCTTGAATTCGCCGCTATCCACCGCCGGGAAGAAATCCTGGCCAACCATGGGCAGCAGGGCAAAAGACAACACGCAGGCCGAGAAAAAACAGATCACAAACACTTTACTGTGACGGACGCAGGCGTCCAGCAGTCGATGGTAACGCTCTCGTAGGGCCTCGAACGCGACTTCGAATCGCTGCTGAATCCGCACGAAAGGATTGCCTGATTTCGGGGTTTCCTCGCGGCTCTCTACGATCTGTGCGACGAGCAGGTATTTGGCCATGGTAGGCACAAGCGTGCGCGAGAGCAGATACGACGCGAGCATCGCAAATGAAACCGCTTCGGCCAGAGGCACGAAAAGATAGCGCGCGACACCCGATAGGAAAAACATCGGCACGAACACGATGCAGATGGAAAGCGTGGACACCAGCGCGGGCACCGCGATCTGCTGGGCGCCATCCAGAATGGCCTGGACGATTTCCTTGCCCTGATCGATGTTGCGGTTGATGTTCTCGATCTCGACCGTCGCGTCGTCCACCAAAATTCCGACGGCAAGGGCCAGGCCGCCGAGCGTCATGATGTTAATAGTCTGGCCGATTGCGCTCAATACGATGATCGAGGTAAGGATCGAAAGGGGAATCGACACGGCAATGATCAGCGTGCTGCGCCAGCTCCCCAGGAAAACCAGGATCATGAAGCCGGTAAGACACGCGGCTATGATGGCTTCGCGAACCACTCCCTGAATCGATGCGAGAACGAAAATGGACTGGTCCGAAAGTGGTTTGATTTCGAGTTGCGGAGGAAGGCCGGCCTCTATCTGCGGCAGCAATGCCTTAATACCGGAAATAATGTCAAGCGTCGAGGCGTCTCCATTCTTTTGAATGGACATCAGAGACGCACGTTTCCCATCGACGTTGACAATATTCGTCTGCGGCGGAAAACCATCTCGGACATGAGCGACGTCTCGGACATAAATCGTGCTGGTTCCCACCGTCTTTATCGGCAGATTATTGATTTCGTCCACCGTGGTGGGCGCACCATTCATGTCCACTTGGTACTCGAAGGTACCGATCTTGGCCGTGCCCGCCGGAAGAATCAGGTTCTGCACGCTGATGGCATTCACCACGTCGAGCGGCGAGAGCCCCTTGGACTGCAGGGCGCTCGTGTCCAGATCCACTTGAACCTGCCGCTGCTTGCCGCCGTAGGGGTACGGAATCGCCACTCCGGAAATGGTCACCAGCCCCGTGCGCAGAAAATTCAAGCCGATGTCGCCTAATTGCTGCTCGGATAATCCCTTGCCGGAGAGAGCCAGTTGGAGAATGGGCACCGTGGATGCATTGTAGGTGATGATGAAAGGCGGCGTGGTTCCCGGAGGCAAGGTCCGCACGATGGGCTGCGAGATTGCCGTGACTTGCGCTATGGCGTTCGCGACTTGTACGCCTTGATGGAAAAAGATTTTCACCACCGCGATGCCGGCTAGCGATTGCGATTCAACGTGCTCGATGTCGTTGACCGTGGTGGTAAGCGATCTCTCATAGTTAAAAATAATCCGGTTGGACATCTCCTCCGGCGATAGTCCCGTGTAGTTCCAGATCACGCTGACTACCGGAATATCAATATTCGGAAAGATGTCCGTGGGCGTCCGCAGGATGGCGACCGGCCCCAGGATCAGCAGCAAAATCGACGTGACCACGAACGTATAAGGCCGGCGTAAGGCTAATCGAACTATCCACATTCAGCGTTCCCCAAAATCCCCGGAAAGATTACGTTTCTCCTGCGCGTGCCACAGCATACCGCGGCAGCATTCTTGATTGCACGCCAGACTTCAAATCCGTTGTTGCACGGCGAAGCTCCGCCGCGCGCTTGTGAATGGTTCATGCTCACTTGCAATTTAGACGGTCTCGATACTTTTCAGGTTACTCACAAAGTCGAAACCAGATCCGCGCTTCGCACATCTCATAAGTTGTTAGTAAACGGCCCCAACGCTTCGGCGTTCTCGATTTTTGGCCGCAACTTTTGGGCCCGAAATGGGTTTAATTAGGCCACTGACGGAAGATGCCCGGCCCCGCAATCAGGATGCAGAAATCGTGTTGCGGCCAGCCCCGGACAAATAGGAGTTCCGATGCCGGCTATAGTGATAGTGCTTCTGTTTCAAGTTGTTTTCCTGCTCGCAATTATCGGGACAATTCTGGTTCCCATTTTGAGCCTGGGTCGCGCGTTTTGGAAAGGCAATCGCGGCCAATCTGAGGTTTGGGATTCGGCGAGCCATCATTCACATCTGCGCGGGCGCATTGCGGACATCTCGTCCCAAGAGTAATCGGCGCGGAATCGGACCGCCGTTCTCTAGGCACGCAGTTTGAGCCGTAGTACGAAAGTACTCTTTTGAGGAAAATAGGTTCCTCGCTCTTCGAAATGGTCCGCTTGCTCTGAAAACCGCTCGCGGACAGTCCCCGTTCATTAAACCGCGCCCCCGCAGAGACTTCCATCCCCCAAAGCGCTCTAGAATCGGGCCAAATTCAGGTTGGCAGGAATGGCGAAATGATTGCATAATCATCAACGACGCAGGTGCCCAGCAATTTCACTCTGCCGTCAAACCAGGGGAGATGGAGAAGGACCAGAAAAAAGGGGTAAGTGCGACCTACAAAACTGACTTCCGCCGCGCAGCCGCGCTAGCAGTTTTGCTCCTGGAGAGCCTTCTAGTTTCGTTCGCCTTCACCCCAGGCCCGCGCAACCCACTCGAATCCACCCGTGCATCGCTGCACCCATCATCTTTCCTGACCTCTGAACTCTCGAGCCCGGAACTTTCCGACAGGTCGGACCTATCGCGTCCCATGTACCCCTACTCCGTGATTCCCGGCGGCATCGAAAGTTCCGCCGAATTGCGCAATGCGATGGCCCACGATCCCGTTGTCGCCGACCACTACGCGAAATTTAATTTGGCCGCAGCGCAGCTCGTGCGCTTGAACGAAAATCACGCCGTCTACGTTTCCTACCGCGTGGGCAATCGCGTTTTTTGGACCAGGAAGCCATTGAATCTCTTGAAGGGCGAAACTCTTATCACCGACGGTGAGCATATGGCCAGAACTCGCTGCGGCAATCAGATTTCAGAGGTGCCTGTTGCTCCCGCAGGCGCTCTCCCAGAAGAAGCTGAGGTGCTCGCGGGCCCTCCGGTTTTGGTCGCTGAGAACAGCCCGCCCCCGGAATTGCCTTTGACCGTTCCGCCGGCGTCTGAGATTCCCCCCGTCGCGCCCACACCGCCCGGACCCGGTGGCGGAATCTTCATCCCGCCAAGTCCCCCAATCCTGGGTGGCGGAGTCTCCCCCACAACTCCGATCACACCGCCGGTGCCGGAGCCGAACATGATGCTGATGCTGGCAGTCGGCCTAGCCGGAATCTGGGTCTTAGCGCGACGCTGAAGGCTCGCGAATCTCCTGGCACGCTCGATGCGGAGATGATTCCTCTTTGCTATGCAATCTGTCTTGGCTTTATGGGTGGGCCACGAGCGCGGCAATCACCACATTGGCCCGAGGTGTACCCAAGCCCGTGACATAATCGTACCCCGTAGATGCATCGCAAACGAGCCCGCAGGATCCGTTGTCACCTTGGGTGACCGGAAAAAAATACTCGCCCAGATTTGACTTCCCGGAAGCGTAAAGCGCCGCATCTGTGCCGGTCAGATTCGCTTTGCGTGATGCGGCGCGCATGGAATTCGCGATCGCCACTAAAGCGGCCCATTGAGGCGCCGTAGCACTGGTCCCGCCTACCTGGAACCATCCGCCGGCTCCGTTGATCCCCACCGAGTCATACACCGCATAGCCCGTGCCGGGATTCGCGTTGTAAGCGACATCCGGAACTCCACGAACGCCGCGTCCATCGTCGGGAATTACGAACTGGGCCTGAAAAAGCGGCTCGTGTTCGACGGTGCTCAAGCCGCCGCCGCTTCCGCTCCAGGCAGTTTCGCTCAGGTAGTTTCCGTTCGCATCCAGCGTGAGCGATGTGCCGCCCACTCCAATCACATCCGGCGAAGCTGCCGGGTAGCCGACTCCCGTGCCGCTGTCGCCCGAGGCCGCAAGAAAAGTCACTCCGTTTGTAACGAAATGGTTGTCGAGACTCCGTTCGCCTGAAGACTCTCCCGCGGACCAACTCATGGAAACCACCGAGGCTCCATTGCGAACGGCTACATCCACGCCCTTGACCAGATCGCTCAGACTGTTGCTGGCGGCTTCCACCAGAACGATTCTGGCTTTCGGCGCGATGGCGTGCGCCCACTCGATATCCAGCGATATTTCCACCGACCAGTTTGCATTCGCCGCCGGACGGTGCCCGGTTGCATATACCTTGCTGAAGAGTCCGTTCGCAGTGGTGGCCGCAGGCAACGAGTACTCGCTGCTGAATACGCCTAAATCGGATTCGGCATTGGCGTCGTCGTAGGCATCCACGATCGCGATGGTTTGTCCTGTGCCTTGGTTCGCCACTTGATCGAAGCCATAGGCGTGGCGGATCTGCGCAGGCGCAAACGCGTAATAAGGCGGGCTGGCGAGGTTGTCACTCGTGATTTGATGAATTACATAGGGCGCACGCATGAAGCTGATCGGTTGCTGCCCGCCGTCGCTCACCGGCAGCGGCAAGTACATCCCCTCCTGCGCCCTAACTGGCCCGCAGAAGATGGAAGCCATCGCTAGAATCATCAAGCTGCGTGCGGAATTTCGAAGCCCCTGATTTAACATTTTGAATCCCCCGTTCGGTGGTCCCTTATTGGTTTGGGACGCCCATGCCAACTTCCCTGACTTGCAAGGCGAGATTACCGTCGGGGACGTAGTACTGCCTATGGCCCGGAGGTTTCAAACATCTGGTACGAAAGTCTAGAGTTTTTATTGTTCCACAGCGGAACAGTTGAGGAAGGCGAAACAAAAGCAAACTCAATCCAGGGGGAGGCCGACGTAGTTTTCAGCCAGGGTCTGCGACGCAGCCCGCGAGCCGGTGACGTAATCGAGCTCGGCCAGCTGCCTTCGCTGATCGAACTCGTTTTCATCGGGGAAGCGGTGGAGCATCGAAGTCATCCACCAGGAAAAGCGTTGCACCTTCCATACGCGCCGCAAGCAGGTTGCGGAGTAGGCCTCGAGCAGGTCGCGGCGCCCGGACGCATAGAACTCCGCGATTGCCCGGGCCAGGACCCGAACGTCCGCAACCGCCAGGTTGAGCCCTTTGGCCCCGGTCGGCGGCACGATGTGCGCGGCGTCGCCGGCGAGGAAGAGATTACCGGCTTGCATCGGCTCGACCACAAAACTCCGCATCCCTGTGACGCCTTTCTGAAGAACGCGCCCTTCCGTGAGCGTCCAGCCTTCGCTGGATGCGAGCCTAATCTGAAGCTCCCTCCATATCCTCTCGTCCGGCCATCCGTCTATATCCTCATCTGGCGCGCACTGGAGGTAAAGACGGCTAATCTGCGGCGAACGCATGCTGAGCAGCCCAAATCCGCGTTCGTGATAGGCGTAGATGAGTTCTTCGGACGAAGGAGGCGCCTGCGCCAAAATGCCCAGCCACGCAAAAGGATAAACTCGATCGTAAAATGTCAGCACGCCCGGCGGCACGGACGACCGGCACACTCCGTGGAAGCCGTCGCATCCCGCGATGAAATCACAGACGAGTTCCTGCGGCTGGCCGTCCTTGCGAAATCGGATTGTGGGCTTGGCGGACGCCTTCGCGGCATCGAAATCGTGGATGCTCGTTTCATCCGTCTCGAACCACACCTGCCCGCCGGCCGCAAGCCGCGCGTTCACCAGATCCTTAATCACCTCAGACTGCGCGTAAATCGTGATTGCTTTCCCTCCGGTGAGTTCCTTGAAGTCGATGTGATGCGTGCGGCCAGAAAAGCGTAGGTTCACGCCATAGTGAACTAGGCCTTCCTTGCGCATTCGCTCGCCAACGCCCAGTTCATTCAGCAGATCCACGGTCCCCTGTTCCAGCACTCCGGCACGCACGCGCTCTTGGCAGTATTCCCGGCTGCGGGATTCAACTACCACAGACTCAATGCCCTGAAGGTGCAGAAGCTGCGAGAGGACTAGGCCTGCGGGTCCCGCTCCGACGATCCCAACTTGCGTGCGCATTTGTTTCCCGTGGAACATCCCTGAAAGCTTGGACGGCCAAGCTGCGAATGTTACCATGCGCCCTTGCCTTTGCGATTTGCAGGCGTAACGGGACGTGCAAGATGTTTGTGAGTCAGAAAAATTTAGTCGTCGAGTGGGGGCACTGCGATCCCGCGGGCATCGTATTCTTTCCGCAATATCTAGTCTGGTTCGACGACTGCATGACGGCGTTATTCGCCGACGCTGGAATGCCCCTGGGAGAGCTCTTCAAAAAACACAGAGTAATCGGAGCTCCCATCGTGGACCTGCGCGCTCGTTTTCTTGTTCCCTCGACGTTCGGCGACAATTTACTCGCCGAGTCTCAGGTCACTGAGTTCGGGAAAAGTAGTTTCGTCATCCAGCACCAAATCTTTAAGGCCGGCGCGCTTGCGGTCGAGGGGTTCGCCACCCGGGTGTGGACCGGCGCCGATCCTCATGATCCAGGCAAAATGAAATCCCGCCCGTTGCCTGCCGAGGTCATCGAGCGTCTTTCCGCCGCGAACGCCGTGGGAATCAAACGCAAGAGCTGACCGGCATGCTACAACAGGCGTTAGGTCAATTGCATTGGTTTCGGCTTTGCCGGATCGCTGTAATCGTAAAATCCGCGTCCCGCCTTTCGCCCGTTCCATCCCGACAGGACCATGCGCTTCAGCAGCGGTGGCGCCGCGAAGCGCTTCTCCTTGAATTCGTCGAACATGATGTTGGCGATGTAAAACGTGGTGTCGTTGCCCACGAAATCGAGCAGCGCGAGCGGCCCCATGGGGTGCCCGCAGCCTAGCTTCATGGAATTGTCGATATCTTCGACCGACCCCACCCCTTCTTCCAGCGCCCTCACCGCATCGAGCAAGTAAGGCACCAGCAGCCGGTTCACGATGAAGCCTGTGCGATCCGTCGTTTGCACCGGCGTCTTCCCCAGGCGCACCCCGAACGCCACCGCTTCTTCATTCACCTTGGGGTCGGTCGCAATGGTGCGGATTACTTCCACGAGTTTCATCACCGGCACCGGATTAAAAAAGTGCAGCCCTAGAAACCGATCCGGGCGTTGGGTGAATGTAGCCATTTCCGTGATGGAGAGCGACGAAGTATTACTTGCGAATATCGCGTCCTTCGTGCAGCTCTTGTCGAGAGCGGTCCACAATTCTCGTTTCGCCGGCAATTGTTCGATGATCGCTTCGATCACCAGGTCACTGTCCTTCAAGTCTTCCAGGTTTGTTGTCCCGCTCAGGCGTCCGCGGGCCTGGTCGCGGTCCCCGGCTGTCAGCGTACCTTTATCGACCAGCCGCTGAAGATTCTTCTCGATCGATTGCAGTCCCTTGTCCACCAATTGCGGTGAAACCTCGCGCACGGTGACCTGGCATCCGGCCTGCGCCGCTACTTGCGCGATCCCCGAACCCATCAGGCCGCATCCCACCACTCCCACTTTTTCAATCGGCATGCTCATTCCTCCGGGAAAATTACTTCGTCAATGAATGGTAAAGCTGATCGCTGCTGCATCTCGGTTTCGACAAGGACTGCATGCGGACACGCCCAGCCCTGCAACGCACCCTGTCCTACGATCAATCGCGCATCAGCGGCCCGCGTCCATCTCCGCGAACACTTCCTGGGCAATGTGGAACGCGCTATTCGCAGCCGGTACACCGCAATAAATCGCGCTCTGCAGCAGGACTTCCTGTATCTCTTCGCGCGTCACATTATTATTGGCCGCCGCGCGCAGGTGCATCCGAAACTCGTCGTTGCGATTCAGCGCCACCATCATCGCCAGAGTCAAAAGACTCCGCGTGTGTCGCGTCAGCCCCGGACGCGCCCAGATTTCACCCCAGGCATAGCGCGTGATCAAATCCTGGAACGGCTCGCTGAACGAATTCTTATCCGCCTCAGCCTTGTTCACGTGCGCGTCGCCAAGCACGGCGCGACGCACTTTCATGCCCGCAGAATGCCGCTCGCGCTCATCCATCACTTTCCCTCCGGTTCGGATAGGAATTTCAGCAACGCTTCCGTGAATTGTGGCGCCGCTTCGACGTTGGAAAGGTGCGCGGAGTCGAGTTCCACATAGGCCGCGCCCGGAATCCGCTGCGCAACAAAATGCGCTTCCGCGAGAGGAATCACCGGATCAAGTGCCCCCGCGATCACGAGCGTGCGCACCTTTACACCTGCGATCGCTTGGCGCAGGTCCGCGTCTCGCAGCGCCGCGCAGCACGCGGCATAGCCTTCCGGCGGCACCTGCAGCAGCATCTGGCGCATGGATTCCACAACCTCCGGCGATTTCTTCACAAAATTATCGCTGAACCATCGCAGCACGACGGTGGTGGCAATCGCGGCCATGCCGCGTTCCTGCACATCCTTAATGCGAGCGTCCCAGATTTCCGCCGAGCCAATCCGCGCAGCCGTGTTGCAAAGCACCAGCCCTCTCATCCGATTTGTCGCGTTCACGCCGAGCCACTGCCCGATCATCCCGCCCATCGATAGCCCGCAAAAATATGCGTTTTCAATTTTGAGCGAATCGAGAAGGCCGATGACGTCCCGCCCCAGGCCTTCGATGGTGTAGGGTCCCGGCGTCATTGTCGATTGGCCGTGCCCGCGCGTATCGTAGCGAAGCACGCGGAATTTTTCGGCCAGCGCCGGCACCTGCGGGTCCCACATGGACAAATTCGTGCCCAAAGAATTCGAGAGCACCACGACCGGCGCGTTGTCCTCGCCATCGAATCGATAGGCTAAGCGCGCACCGCTAATTTCGAGAAAAGGCATGGAAAGTCACTCTCGGTGCGAAAGACTCATTTCCGATTCTTCTTACCGGACAGAACCTGCCCAATCATCTTTTCCGCCGAGCCAATGTAATTGGAAGGATCGAGCAACCGCGTGAGATCCGCCGCGGAAAGCTGCTTGCGGACCTCAGCATCTTCCATTAAAACATCCTTCAACGGCCGGCCGCTCTCGGCCGCGCGCCGACTCGCCCGCTCCATCGTCTTGTGCGCCGGCAAGCGCCCGGTTTTTTCCGCCAAAGCCACGGCCACCGCCTCGCTAAGATTTTGACCTTTGGTGATTCCAAGATTCGCCGCCATTTTATCTTCGTGAATCACGAGGCCATCCAAAATATATGTCAAGTGCGCTAGGGCACCCGCCGTTAGTGTGCAAATGTCAGGCAGCGTCTCCCATTCGGCGTGCCAGCCGCCCAATCCGCGCTCGTGTTCCTGCACCATCGAACTAAGCATCACGGAAACGAGGGCCGGCACTCGAATCGCCGCCGCCAGCACCACGGCGGAGCCCACCGGATTTCGCTTGTGCGGCATGGTGGAAGACCCACCCCGGCCCGGCGCATCGGGCTCAGCCACCTCGCCAACCTCGGTCTGTGCCATCAGAGAAATATCTCGCGCAACCTTGCCCATCGTGCCGGTGAGCAACCCGAGAATTGTCGCTGCCTCCGTGAAACGATCGCGATGCGCGTGCCAAGGCGTACTCGGAAGGCCGAGTTTCAATTCATCCGCCAACGCGGCAGCCACGTCCAGACCGCGATCTCCGAGCGCAGCCAGCGTGCCCACCGCGCCCCCGAACTGCAATACCAACACTCGCTTCCGCGCCTCCGCGATTCGCTCGCGATAGCGCTCGATTGCATCAAGCCATCCCGCCGCCTTCAGTCCAAATGTTACGGGAGGCCCTTGCTGCAGCCATGTCCGTCCCGCAACCAGCGTAGAACGGTGCTCTTTCGCGAGTCGTGTGAGTACCTCCGCTAGTTTGCCTAGATCGCGATCCAGCAAATCCATCGCGTCGCGAAGCTGCAGAACCGTCCCAGTGTCAATGGCGTCCTGGCTGGTCGCGCCCCAGTGAACGAATCCCGCCGCCTTCTCGTCCTTCCTCGCAACGAGCGCGGTCAGCGCTTTCACCATGGGGATTGCCAGGTTACCTGCGAGCGCGGCTTCCCGGGCCAGCGATTCCATATCGAACAGTTTCGCGTCACATTGGGATCGAACGGCGGGCAGAATTTTCTTGGGAGCGATTCCTGCACGCACGAGGGCGCGAGCGAGCGCAGCTTCAAAATCGAGCATCCCTTGCAGCCGGCGCTGGTCCGAAAAAATCTCTCGCATCGCCTCGCTTCTAAACAAGGGATCGAGCAATTGCGTTGGCTGCTCCGGCACTCTGATGGCTCCCTCTATTGAAATCTCTTTGCCAAGCTCGCTTGGCGAACGGCCTAAGTGTTTCGGTTACCGCCGAATCGCGCAACCTCATTCACCGCTCGAAAGGCCTGGTCGATGGCGGCATTCGTATAGGCAAAGGCCTCCGCATCCGAATTCGCTATTGAAATTCGTCCAAAGGCTTGCCGGCCGATGACGCAAGGCTGTTGGTCTTCGGGCCAATCCGGATCGTACAGCGAATTGTATTCATAAGCGTAGCCATGCGGCCAGCGGTTGACGGTGATGGCCTGTATATCGTTCGCCGGATCGAATCCGCCGGGCGAAAGAATTCGTCCGAGCTGATCCCGAATCTTCCGCTCGAAAGTCTCAAAGCGAGTCCGGTAAAGTTCCTCGCGTCCCGCTCGCTGCTGGTCGCGCACCGGGAGTCCCGGCTTGCACGGTACCGTATCCATATGGAGCAAGCAGGGCTCCGCCGGATTGCTCGGGTATTTGTAATCTCCCATGCTGACGGGGAAATCCAGGGACACCGATTCAAAGTAGCTTCCCGGGCATCGCGCCGCGCTGATGCCCAGTTTCCTGAACGGCTCCCAATTTCGCACCAGCACGTTGGTGTAAACCAGAGGTATCTTCACTCCGTATGCCAGCGCGTCCTTTTGCTTTTGCGACATCTCCGGGCACATGTAAGGAATAACCGTATTCCAGCAGGCCAGCACGCAAGCCGCGCCCCGAACCGAATGCGCCTCTCCGCCACGGATGTAAGCAATCTCAACTTCTTCTGCCGTCGCTGGGTCGCCCACGTTACGCGCCCGCACCGCCGTGCTGTTCAGCCGAATCCGAACCGGAGACGCCGGATCATCGAGCAGCGCGTAATTCATCCGCGCTGTCACGATGTCTTCCATCGTGTGGCCCGGAGCAGCGCCTGGCACGAGCGAGCGAACCAAAAGTCTCGCGATGGATGCGTTGCCGTCCGGAAAATGAAAGATGTACGGCTCGTCTTGCGTTTGCTTGGTGATCTCGAGTCCCAGTCCCGGTCCCGGTGGCCCCGATAAATCCATGCCTTGAAATCCGGGGTAGCCCAGTCCGGCCAGGTCGCCTGCCGGAACCGCATCGATGCCGACCCCGTACAGCCCGAAGGTTTCCGTTTGCCAGAACGCAATCACCGCAGGATGAACTTTCACATATTTCAGCAGATAATCTTTATAGCTCGTCCGCGCTAGTAGAACTTTTTTGTCCCGCGGCGAAACTCCCGGCAAATAATCAACTTTCTCGGTGAAGAGCCGTGCAAGGTCCTTCTGCGCTTCGGGCGGAAGCGGAGTCCTGGCTGCGAAATCCGGCCAGGAGGGCTTGCCCACATCCGGCACGAGCTTGTCCGTACCGAATGTTTCCTTATCGAAGAAAACCCCACGGGACAGCCCCACGGACTTCTCGAAGTTCCGGTCGTAATACTTGTAGAATCGCTGGACCTCTACACCCAGTTCGCGCAATAGGCCCATGGCCTCTTTGCTGTAGAGCTTCGGCCCGGCAATCGACTGCGTTCCGCCGTAACCCAGAATCATGCGCTTGCCGGCCTGAAATTCGTTTCGCCGGGCATGTCCCCCAAAATCGTCATGGTTCTCCAGCACCAGCACCCGAGCTTTGGGCCCCGCCATCTTGCGGAAAAAGTACGCAGCCGCGAGCCCGCTGATTCCTCCGCCCACCACGATCAGATCGTAGGACTCGGAGTCGGGTGTCGCCTTCCCCCACTCCCCTCCATCGCGGAGCGCGTGTCCCGCTTCCATGGCGGCGTTCGTGCTGCCGCGCATTCCGGCAAGCGCCGGTGGATAATAATCGGGACTTTTTTCCGGCGCCAAAGGCGACTGCGGTAAGCCGAAGGAATCGAGCCATTCATGATTCGAAAGAAGAAAAGATCCGCCAACTGCGATTCCAAATCCATTCAAGAAGTCGCGCCGCGTGATGTCACGCTTCATCCCGAGTTCGCGATCC
>Ga0302324_100006992_pt1 | contig 24122 bp, 21 predicted proteins | sample Palsa_T0_1_FD_201949 | JGI IMG/M metagenome (GOLD analysis project Ga0302324, IMG submission 201949) | Peat permafrost microbial communities from Stordalen Mire near Abisko, Sweden - Palsa_T0_1 | ecosystem: Environmental > Terrestrial > Soil > Palsa > Peat permafrost | place: Sweden: Abisko... | reverse complement strand
AGAATTGACCAGGTTGACATGCCGCGAAACCAGCGTGGCGAACGCCTGCTCGGACCCACTCCGCGCATATTCCTGCACCAAGTCCATGTCGTCGGTCATCATCTCACCAATATATGGACACCGATGCGAAAAAGGTACAAACAATATTCGGCCGCTGATGAATCGATGAATCGAAAGCGTTGCCGACAAAGCCACCCAAATTGATCCGGTTGCGAAAACAATGTGTCAAAGGGTTTAGGTTAGTTGTGCATGCCGGAATTCGACTTTTAAGAGAGATTTTGCCACCGCCGTTTCATAAACCCCCGGCGGAAACCATGCGTGGCCCGCCAGACGGATACGTGGAATGATGGGTGTGACCTGGGGTAGTTCCTCTTGGAATCAGGCTCGCCCCAGGCTGAATGATTTTCTCCCACTGCAGGAACGATTCATTTGATATTGGGACCGCGACCGTCTCCGTCGCTTTGGCCGAGGTCCCGCTGGCCAGGATCGTAGAAGGTCAGGGTCTGTAGGCAAGCAGAACATGGCTTCTATCCAAGCGATTATGATTACGAGCAGGATTAGGAGCGGAACTGTTAAGCCAAAATATCAGTCACCACTTTGGAGGGTTCCACGCCGGTCAGACGCTGGTCGAGGCCCTGGTACTTGAAGGCCAGTTTCTCGTGGTCCATCCCAAGCTGATGCAGGATGGTGGCGTGCAGGTCGTGGATGTGGACGGGGTTCTTGACGATGTTGTAGGACATTTCGTCGGTCTCGCCATAGACCAAGCCCGGTTTGACGCCGCCGCCGGCCATCCAAATGGTGAAGCAGCGGGGGTGATGGTCGCGTCCGTAATCCTTTTCTTCCAGCTTGCCCTGGCAATAAATGGTGCGGCCGAATTCGCCGCCCCAGATGACCAGGGTGTCTTCCAGCAGCCCGCGTTGTTTGAGGTCCTGGATGAGGCCGTAGCATCCCTGGTCCACGTCTTTGCATTGCGAGGCCAGATCGCGCGGGAGAGCGCCGTGCTGGTCCCAGCCGCGATGAAAAATTTGCACGAAGCGCACGCCGCGCTCGGCCAGACGCCGGGCCATCAGGGCCGAGTTGGCAAAGGTGCCGCGCACCTTGGAATCCGCGCCGTAAAGTTCGTAAGTCTTCTCCGATTCGCCGGAGAAATCGGCCAATTCCGGGATGCTGGCCTGCATGCGGAAAGCCATCTCGAATTGTTGCGTGCGCGTCTGAATTTCCGGATCGCCGATGGCCGCGTAGGAACGCTCATTGAGCGCGCTCAGGCCGTCCATCATTTCATGGCGCATTTCGCGCGAGATGCCGGGCGCGTCCTTCAGATACAGGACCGCGTCGCCCTTGGCGCGCAACGCGACGCCGGCATATTTGCCCGGCAAATACCCCGCGCCCCAGAGCCGCGCGGTAATGGCTTGCACATTCGAGAACGGGCTGGAGTGCGTGGCATGCAGGACGACAAAGGTCGGCAATTCCTGATTGAGCGAGCCGAGGCCGTAGGCGATCCACGAGCCGATGGAGGCTTTGCCCGTGATCATCGAGCCGGTATAGACCAATTGATTGGCCGGCTCGTGGTTGATGGCGTCGGTGTGCATCGAGCGGATGAAGCAGAGGTCGTCCGCCATTTTGGCGTGGTAGGGCAGAAGCTCGCTGATCCAGGCGCCGCCCTGGCCGTACTGGGCGAACTTGAACATGGAGGGTGCGAGCGGAAATGATTGCTGCCCGGAAGTCATGCCCGTGAGCCGTTCGCCCTGCTGTTTGAGCCAGTCCTTGAGGTCTTCCTTGAAGCGGGCGGTCAGGCCGGGTTTGTAATCGAAGAGGTCCAATTGCGAGGGCGCGCCGATGAGCGAGATGTAAATGGCGCGTTTGGCTTTGGGGGCGATGCGCCAGAGATTCTCCTGCAAGGCCGCGCCGCCATCCGAAGCGCCAAAGGCGCTGGGGCCGAGCAGCGAGGAAAGGGCGGCCACGCCCAGGCCGGTGGCGCCCTTGCGGAAAAACTGCCGGCGCGTCAGCGAGGCGTTGAATTGGTGCAGGGCGGGCGTCCATTGGGGGTCAATATTCATGGCATGACATCATTTGGTGAGGGATTCGTCCAGATTGAGAATTTCGCTGGCGACGAGGGTCCAGGCCGCCAATTCGGCGGGCGGAATTTTCGAGCGCGCTTTGGATTCTCCGACCGCGAGCAGCGCCCGGGCGTCCGTCGAATCGGCCTGGTAGTGTTTCAGGAAATCCTGTTCCATTTTATGCACGACAGTCCGTTCCTCAGGCGCCAAGGATCGTGCCAGGAGCGATTGAGTGATGCTGTCCAGCCGGGTGTCGAATTTGGAGGAGGAGAGAATCGCGCGCGCGGCCAAATAGCGCGAGGCTTCGACGAATTGCGTGTCGTTGAGCGTGACCAAGGCCTGCAAAGGAGTGTCGGTTCGTTCGCGGCGGGTGCAGAAGGTTTCGCGGCTGGGGGCGTTGAGGATTTCCATGCTGGCCGGTGGCGCCGTCCTCTTCCAATACGTGTAAAGAGAGCGCCGATAGAGCGCCGGGCCGGTGTCCTGCTTGTAATTTTTCGTGTCTGATTCTTTCATCGCCACGGCTTCCCAAACGCCTTCGGGCTGATACGGCTTGACCGGCGGCCCGCCCACCTTTTCCACCAGCAGACCGGAAGCGGCCAGGGCCTGATCGCGGATTTCTTCCGCGTCCAGTCGCAAGTGCGGCCCGCGCGAAAGCCATTTGTTTTGCGGGTCCTTCTCCAGTTTCTCCGGCGAAACCACCTCGGACTGCCGGTAGGTCGCGCTCATGACCATCGTCTTAACAATCTGCCGGAAATTCCAGCCCGAGTCCATGAACTCCACCGCCAGCCAGTCCAACAACTCTTGATTGCTGGGACGCGAGCCCATGACGCCGAAATCCTCAGTCGTTTCGACGATGCCTGTGCCGAACAATTGCGACCACAAACGGTTGACGGTCACGCGCGCGACCAGCGGATTCTGGCGGGACACCATCCAGCGCGCCAAGCCGAGACGGTTGCGGGGCGCATCCTGCGCCATCGGGGGGAGCGCCGCAGGCGTCGCGGCGGAAACCTCGGCGCCTTCGCTCGTATAATTGCCGCGCAACAGAATGTGGGCGCTGGGCTTGGTGTCCGTTTTTTCCTGCATGACGAGGGTCGTGGCGCCACGTTTCCGAAGCGTCTCCTCTTTCGTCCCGAGCTCGGCCAATTCAGCCGTCAATTTCTGGCTCGGACGATCATAACCGGCGAGGTACGCATTCGTAAGCTCCAAGGACTCAGGCTTGGCCGGGCCGCGTGTCAAACCCGTCAGGGCCAATCTGGCGATGTCTGCCGACGTTAAAGTTTTGTTATAAAAGCGGACATCCTGAAGGAAAACACGGCCGCCGGAAAGTACATTGGTGGCGCCGTCTTTGCCGGAGCGGCCACCCAGGCGGAGCGGGACATTGGCTATAATATTGGTATTGGTGCCGAGGCTATTATTGTTGATTTCAACTTCCGTCCTTAGTCCGTCCACATATAAGTTGATGGCTTGCGCGCCAGATTGCTTGCCGTCAAAGACAGCCATCAGATGGTGCCAGCGGCCAGGCTTAAGCTGTTCATTGGCGGTGATTTTCAGGGATTTGTCCGGGTATTGATCGACGATATGCGCCGTGGGACGGCCATCGGTCAGAAACAAATCCCATCCGCGAAAGCCTTCGGCTTCGTTCATGCGCGAGATCACAGCCCCGTTCGGCTGGTCTTCCACATAGATGAATGCACCATAGCTGGCCTGGCCGTGGCGCGCTACGATGGGCGCGGCTTTTTCCACGACGGCTCCCCCGGTCAGCAACGGCGCGGGGCCGAAGGGACCCGCTTTCCTTTCGCCGCCGCCTGCCCACTGAATTCTCTTTCCCTGAGCGTCACCGAAGCACGGCCCGCTGATTTCTGTCAATTGAAGATTCAGCGCGGGTGAAATGCTGATGGGCTGGGGGACGAGGTTTGCCTTCGTCCGGGCCAGCCATTGCTTGAAGGCGGGTTCGGCCTCGCGTTCGCGGGCGACGACGGACTGCTTTGTCCTGGCGATGGCTTGCTCCGTTTTGTTCCATTTTGCATCGTCTCCGTGAGCGGGAACAAAGAGCAAAGGAGCGTTGTTGCCGTTAGGCCCATCCAAAATGGAACTGGTGTTGTTGCGGAAGAACGCAGTCAACGAGTAGTAATCCTTCATTGTGATCGGATCGAACTTGTGATCGTGGCAAGTGGCGCAGCCGGCGGTTAAGCCCAGCCAGACCGCCGTCGTGGTGTCAACGCGGTCTTTGGCGTAAATGGCGGCGTATTCCTCCGGGATAGCTCCGCCCTCGCTGGTCGTCTCCAACATGCGACCATAGCCGGAGGCGAATTTCTGCTGCCTCGTCGCGCCGGGCAGCATATCGCCGGCAATTTGTTCCACGGTGAACTTATCGAATGGCATGTTGGACTTGTAGGCGTTGATCACCCAATCGCGATACAGCCAGACGCTGCGCGCGAAATCCAGATGAATGCCCTGGGTGTCGGCGTAGCGGACCGCGTCCAGCCAAAGTCGGGTGAACTGCTCGGCGCTGGCGTCGCTGGCCAGCATCCGGTCCACCGCTTTTTCGTAGGCTTTGTCCGAGTCGGAGCGGACGAATTCCTCCAACTCGCGCGGGCTGGGCGGCAAACCGGTCAGATCAAAACTAAGCCGGCGGTAAAGGCGAGCGTTTTGTTCCTGAGGATTGGGCGCAAGGCCATTCTGCGCCAGTTTGCGGGCGACAAAGTTGTCCACCGGATTGCGCGCCCAGCCCGCTCCGTCAGCCGGCGTCACGGGTTTGACCGGTGGGATCAGGGACCAATGCTTCTCGTATTTCCCGCCCTGGGAGATCCATTGTTTGAGCAGTGCGATCTCTTCGGGCTTCAACGGCTTTTGCTCCACCGCCGGCGGCATCACGTCATCGTCGGTCGCTGTGATGCGCCGGATCAATTCCGAGGCGGCGGGGTCGCCTTTGATCATGACCGGTTTGCCGTCATCGCGCGGTTCGTAAGCAAACTCTTCGCGATCCAGGCGCAAAGGATGCTTCTTGGGCTTGCGCGCGGCGGAATCCGGCCCGTGACAATGAAAACAGTGTTCGGAGAGAATCGGGCCGATTTGGTTATTGTAGGACACTATTTCACCGTCGGCCGACGTGTCGCGTGGACAGGCCAAAACCGTTGCCAAAAGCACAAGACGCCACGCGCCCTTGGCGACGAAGACAAAAAAGCCGCCTTCGTTCCAGCCTGGTAAACTTCTCGACGAAAACATGACAGCACCTCAAAGGACGTTTGATTGCCCGGCAGTATTCACCCAAAAGCGCCATTTGTCACCTCTTTATTCAATCCGCGGCGCATCGCGATGTTTGGTTAGCCGGGAACCATCCTGTGGTATATGGCTTGTGAATAACTTTTTCCACAAACAGTTTGACTGAATTTCCGTTTGGCGGGAAGGTCGTTGAAATTTCGTTGGAAAACAGAACCTCTGGGGTTTTTGTTCCCATGCGGTATGGCGAAGGCGGCGGGCGATTTTTGTTTTTGGCGGAGGCTATGGCAGTTTCGGATGCAATTCAAAGCGACGTCGGTGTTATCGGCCTGGATGATATTGGCCGGAATGTGGTTCTGCGCCTTGCCGAGCATCAATTCAACGTGACAGCCATGGATTGGCGCCGGCCAATGACACATGCACTGCATGAACAGACAACGGGCATGCGGGTGCGCTTGGCGGGCAATGTCGCCGAATTGATGGCCAGCTTGCGCCAGCCACGGATGATTCTTATTTTTAGCAGCCGCGACGTTCCCATGAATTTCGTCCTGGATCAGTTGCTGCCCGTCTTGGAGCGCGGGGACGTGATGATGGATGCCGGGGATTCTTTTTTTCAGGACACAACCAGGCACGACGGCCAGTTGGCGGAACGGGGCGTTCAATTCTTGGGGATCGGTCTTGCCGGAGGTGAGCAAGGGGCGCGGCAAGGGGCCATCGTCATGGCAGGAGGAGCGCGCGAAGCCCGCCAGCGGGCGCGTCCGCTGCTGGAGGCGCTGGCCGCCACCATGCGCGGCGAGCCGTGCGTGAGCTATTTTGAAACCGCGGCGGCCACCCACTTTGTCAAGATGGTTCACACCGGCGTCGAAAATGCCCTGCTGCAATCGCTCGCCGAAACATTCGACTTGCTGCAGCGCGCCTTGCAGCTGACCGATGAGGAATTGCACGACGCTGTGGGGGCCTGGCACATCGGCTTTCTCAAAGGGTACCTGATGGAGATTTCCGGACGGGCCGTCGAGTCGGCGGACCAACAAACATTGCGGATGTTGTTGGATGAAAAGCTGAAATCCGCCAAAAACGACGCTTTGGGAAGTTGGGCCGCGCAGAGCGCGATGGAATTGGAAGTACACGCGCCTACTCTCGAGGCGGCGGCGAGAACACAACGAGTGATGGCGACCGAACGGCGGCAGACGCTGCTGGCCGCGCCTTTCCGCCAGCCTGTGGGGCGTTTCGGAGATGATCCCGAGAGTGTGCTGGAGGAATTGCGCGGCGCCTTCGAGGCGGCGATGGTGATTACCTACGCGCAAGCCATAGCCTTGCTGGCCGCCGCCTCGGAAAATCTTGGCTTTCAATTCCATCTGCATGAGATTTCGCGCGCGTGGAGAGGTTGCACCCGCCTCCGCACCGCGCTGCTCGATGACATCACAGCCGCCTTGAAAACGACGCCTGGCCTGCCGGGTTTGCTGTCCGACGAGGATTTGTCCGAAAGGGTCATGGCCTGCCAGGAGAACCTGCGCCACGCGATTTGGCGCGCCGACGAGTTTGACACACCGGTCCCCGTTTTGCTGGCTTCGCTGGATTACCTTGATTCCAACAGGGAAGCGTGGCTGCCGGTCAATTTGATTCAAGTTCCGCGCTGGCAACCAGCAAGGGCCGGGGCCCAAGTCCGGTAATTGGCATTCTCCTTTACTCGGCGAATTTCAGCGGACTGGCCGGCTTTGACGTGCTTGGAGCCACCGCTCAAATGATTTCGAGCCTTCGCCCGACACTTTGCCAGCCAGGAGGTTTTCCACACTGACGTCTTCGTCTAAATCAGGCCAGTGAATTCCTTCACCCTCGCCGATAAACCTGTGGTTCGCGCGTTCAGCCGTGGAAGCGTGCAATAATCGGGGATACCAGGCCAGTGGCACTGAAACCGTACGGCCGTCGGCCAAATCAACAACCAAGGTATCCTCAGTCAATCGGACTGCCGTCGCTCTGCTGCCTGCGCAATCAATCACCAAAGTAGTCATGCCAATTTTCCAAAAGTGCCACTTGTTGCTCTGAAATCAATCTGTAAATGTCCATCATCTCACTTCGGCTGAAACCACTGCTGGACTATGGGTTGACCACTGCGAATGTTCACGCATGATTATGAAAATCCTTCTCGCAAAAGCGGGGCGGTTCTGGTATGCTTGATGACATGAACAGTGTTCTGGAAATTGAGATGGCTCTACGGCAATTGCCTCCGCAAGAGCGGTGGGAAATCGCCCGCTGGCTGTTGGAAGACTTGCAGGAAAGCAATCTCAGCCACGCCGAAGGCAAAGGCTCCGGCGACAACGGCGGACGAATTCCGCCGCTGCCTGATTATTCCGCCCGCCGCCGCCGAATTTTTGGGAGCAAGGTTTTGCCGAACATGGTACTGGTCGCTCGCGCGGAAGAACGCTGGTGAAGACCTACGCTGATACCAGCATTCTGTTTTCGCTTTACGCAACTGACTCAAATTCCATCAAAGCCGATGCGTGGCGTCAGGCCAACCCCGCACCGTTGCCCTTCACCGCCTTCCACCGTCTCGAATTGCGCAACGCGTTGAGTCTGGCCTTGTTCCAGCAGCGGCTTGCTCTCCCGGAGGTTCAAGCCGCGTGGCAGGAAGTGGAGAACGATTGTGCCGCCGGATTGCTGGTGGCGCGAGGCGGTCTGTGGCATCGAGTGGTGGTGGAAGCTGAAGCATCCGCCCTCAACGACACCCCGGTTGTCGGTTGCCGCACTCTGGACGTTCTCCACGCCGCCGCCGCCAAGCTGATGGGTTCAGAGGAATTTTGCACCTTTGACACGCGCCAATCCAGTTTGGCCAGCCGAGTCGGACTGATCGCCGTCTCTCCATAGCTCGCGCTTTGCGCCAGATGGAGCGCGCGTCCTAATCTGAAAACCGCCCCATGTCTCGACGCTCCTTTTTCGTGGGGCGGCCCGAACCTTTGGGGCGGAAGAAGAATGGACGGAAGTTCGGCTCGTGCTTTTTCTCAAACTCCGAGGGCGCGGTTTGGTCTTCGGCATAGTCCCTGGCTTTGGGCGCGCCGACGCGATGATCGAGCAACTGCAACACCTTGAATTGGCGCGTGAGGTTGTCTTTGCGCACGACCAGGACGTCGTGGACGCGGACTTCGCGCGACGGTTTGGCGGGCTGGCCGGATATGGTGACATGGCCCTGGCGGCAGGCCTCGCAAGCCAGACCGCGCGTTTTGAAAACGCGCACGGCCCACAGCCATTTGTCCAGGCGCACGGAAAGCGTTTCAGCCATGTCCCGTAGTCTGGCACAGCCGGCGCGCTAAATCTCGAATTTTCGGCGGTGCTTTTCTGATTGCGGCGGGCGCGCTTTTGCATTAGCAAATGGTTCGACATATTTTATGGCATCGGCATTTTCCAATATCTCAAAAATCCAGTACGAAGGTCCCCAATCAAAAAATCCGCTCGCGTTCAAACATTATAACGCGCAGGAACTCATAGCCGGCCGCCCCATGCGCGAGCATTTGCGGTTCTCGGTTGTTTATTGGCACACCTTGCGCGGGCGCGGCGCCGACATGTTCGGCGCGCCCACCATCAACCGCCTCTGGGATGACAACAGCGATTCGCTCGACAATGCCCGCCGCCGGGTGCGCGTGGCCTTCGAGTTCTTTGAAAAACTGGGCGCGCCCTTTTACGCCTTCCATGACCGCGACGTGGCTCCCGAAGGCGCGACCTTGTCGCAAACGAATAAGAACCTCGACGCTGTCGCCAAGGTGCTCCTCGAAGAGCAGCAGCGCACCGGCATCGGGCTGCTTTGGGGAACGGCCTGTTTATTCGCGCATCCGCGCTTCGCCCACGGCGCGGCTACCAGTTGCAACGCCGATGTCTTCGCCTACGCCGCCGCGCAGGTCAAAAAGGCGCTGGAAGTGACGCATGAATTGGGCGGGGCCGGCTATGTTTTTTGGGGCGGACGCGAGGGTTATGCCACGTTGCTGAACACCAACCTCAAGCGCGAATTGGACCATCTGGCGAAATTCCTTCACATGGCCGTCGAGCACAAAAAGAAAATCGGTTTCAAGGGCCAGTTTTACATCGAGCCAAAACCCAAGGAGCCAACCAAACATCAATACGATTACGACGCGGCCGCCTGCCTGAATTTTCTGCGCGAATATGATTTGCTGGGCCATCTCAAGCTGAATCTGGAAACCAATCACGCGACGCTGGCCGGCCACACGATGCAGCATGAATTGGAAGTGGCCACCGCCGCCGGTGCGCTCGGCTCCATTGATGCCAATACCGGCGATTTGCTTTTGGGCTGGGACACGGACCAATTTCCAACCGACATCTACCTGACAACGCAGTGCATGCTTTCCATTTTGAACGCGGGCGGCCTGACCACGGGCGGGGTGAATTTCGACGCCAAAGTGCGGCGCGAGAGTTTCGAACCGGTTGATCTGTTTTACGCGCACATCGGCGGCATGGACGCCTTCGCGCGCGGACTCAAAATCGCGGCCGCCATCCGGCAGGACGGGCGATTGGCGGAATTTGTGCGGGAACGCTACAGTTCCTGGGACAGCGGCATCGGCAAGGAAATCGAATCAGGGCGGAGTAATTTTCAGGCACTGGAAAAATACATGCTCAAGAAAGGCGAACCCGCCGCCAACAGCAGCGGACGCCAGGAATTCCTGGAGAATTTGATCAACGAATTTATTTAATTCTCCGAGCGCGGATCGAACGTTGCCGGACTCTGCTTTGTGAGGTAATTTTGCGGTGTTATGGCGACTAAAACGCTGAATGTTTCTCTGACTCGTCATCTGAAAGGATCCATCGAGCGCCGGGTCCGATCTGATCTTTACGGGGATGCGAGCGATGTCGTGCGCGCGGGGCTGCGGGCGTTGGCGCGTGAGGAGATGGCGACCGCCTATTACGAGTGGCGCGAGATCGCGGCCAAGCTGCCCCAAGAATCGATAACACGAAAAATCGAACAACGCGTGGAACGCGCGATCCGGGTGGAGCGCCAAGCCGAACGCAAATCGTCCGCCCGTAAATGATCCGTGTCGTTCTCGATTGCGGAGTGCTGATATCCGCCATCGGCTGGGGTGGCAACCCGCGTTCCTGTTTGGATGTTATCGCCGCTGGGCGGGCCATGTTATTCGTGACCGACGAGATTTGGAACGAATACAGCGACCGTATTCCGCGCCGGCTCGCCGAAGAGAACCGCGGCGTTGACTCTCAACCCATCCTCTCATGGCTTCTCACCATGGCCCAATTCGTTGAAGGCGCGCCTCTCGGCAAGCAACGCAGCCGCGATGTAAAAGACGATTGTTATCTGGCCTGCGCATTGCGAATTGGAGCTGATGCCATCGTGAGCAACGACCGCGACCTGCTCGCACTACGAAAGCCTTTTGCATCCCTATTATGACGCCGATCCAATTCCTCAAAACGGCACGCGCAGAGGCCGGTGACTAACCGTCCCCGCGCGGATCGAAGGCGTCGCGCAGGCCGTCGCCGACGAAGCTCAGGGCCAGCAATGTCAGCGCCAGCGCGGCGGCGGGAAAGACGATCAGCCACCAGTAAATCCGAATCGGGTTGATTTGCTCGGCGCCGCTGGCGATGAGCGAACCAAGACTGGCCTGCGGCGGCTGGATGCCCAACCCCAAATAACTCAGAAACGATTCGTAAAGAATGATCGAAGGGATCATTAGTGTCAAATATACAATTATTACTCCATAGATGTTAGGCAGGATGTGCCGCCAGATGATCCGCGCATGGCTCGCGCCCAGCACCAGGCTCGCGTCAATGAACGGACGGCGCCGCAGCGACAAAACCTGGCCGCGCACAATCCGCGCCATGGTCAGCCAGGAGACCGCTCCCAGTCCCACAAACAACCCGGCAAATTGCAGCAGCCGGGCCTTCTCGTCGGAAAGACCATGCGGGCCGGCTTGCCATTTGGCCAGCATGGCGTTGAGCGTGGTGATCAGGACGATGACAAAGACAACCGTTGGCATCGCGTAGAGCACATCCACAAACCGCATCATCACGCTGTCCAGCCGTCCGCCGCCATAACCGGCCACCGCGCCCCACAAAACGCCGATGACCAGACTGACCGCTGCGCCCACCAATCCGACCAGCAGCGAAATCCGCGCGCCGTGGCAGACGCGGCTCAAGAGGTCGCGCCCATGCGCATCGGTGCCGAACCAATGCGCCCAACCGGGCGGCGTGAATTGCGCGTCGGAAATGGCATCCGGCGGATGCGTCATGGCTATGGGCAACACGGCGGCGGCGGGCGCGAGCCTGCATATTGGCCAGAACAAAATCAGCGCGATCAATCCCAGCAGCACGATCAGCGCCGCGGCCGCCCCGCGATTGCGCCGGAATCGCCGCCACGCTCTTTGGTTGGGGCCAAGATGGAGTTTGTCAATCATAACGCACGCGAGGGTCCAACAGGCATTGGGCGAAATCCACCGCCAAATTCAGCGCCAGCAGCAGCGCGGCGTAAAGCAGCACCAGGCCCACGACCATCGTGTAGTCGGCGTTGAGCGCGCTGTTCACCATGAAAACTCCGAGGCCCGGAATCTGAAACAAATTCTCGACGACGAAAGTTCCGGTCAACAAATCGGCCAGCATCGGCCCCGCGTAAGAAAGCACCGGCAGCGCCGCGATGCGAAAGGCATGTTTAAGGAGAATCGCTGTTTCGCTCAACCCCTTGGCGCGCGCGGTGGTGATGAATTCGGAGTGCAGCGTGGCCAGCATGCCCTCGTGCATCAACCGCGCCACGCGGCCGGAAAAATAGAGGCCCAAGGTCAGGACCGGCAAAACAACGTGCCATGGCGAGATCCACAGCGCGACCGGGAACCAGCGCAGCTTGATGGCGAAGAGCATGATGAGGATCGGACCGATGACCAGACTCGGAACGCATATCACCAACGCGGCGGCCAAACTGCCCAGGTAATCCTGCCAATGCGCCTTGTGAACAGCGGTGAAAAATCCCAGCGGCACCCCGATGCCCATCGCGAGGCAAAAAGCCATCGCCCCGAGGCTGACCGAAACGGGCAACCCGGCCTCGATGATGTCGGTGACCGAGTGATTCCGGTATTTCATGGAAGGCCCGAAGTCACCGTGGAGAAGCCCATTGAGATAGCGGAGGTATTGTTGGAGGATCGGCTCGTCCAAATGATACTTGGCCAGCAGACGATGCTCGATTTCGGGCGAGGCGGGCCGGCGCTCACGATCAAAAGGCCCTCCCGGCATCGCATGCACCAGCACAAAAGCCAGGAAGCTGATCAACAACAGCAACGGGGCCAGGAACAGGATGCGTTTGATGAAATACATGGGGTGGCTAGTGAATTGTGTTTGACATACGATAAGAAGGAACCCCTCTCCCTGCCCTCTCCCCGCAAAGCGGGGAGAGGGTGGACGCAGGCAGGGAGAGGGGTTCTTTTAGTGGTTTCATACACTTACATTGCTAGTTTTCTTGCCCCGCTGTTTTCCAGATGGCGTTGAGCGGATGTTCGTCCAGCATATTGGAATAAATGCCCTTGATCCGGGCCGGATTGTAATAGTTGAACCCCACGTAAAAATAAATCGGAATAATCGGCGCTTCATCGCGCACCAGGATTGTTTCCGCCTCCCGCAGCAACGCGGCGCGACGGGACAAATCGACCTGCCTGTTCGCCTCGTCCATCAAGGCGTCATAGCGGGCGTTTTTCCAGCCCGTGCGGTTGTTCCCGTTGTCGCTGCGGAACAAATCCAGGAACGTGTTCGGGTCGTCATAGTCGCCCATCCAGGTGCTGCGGACCAGATCGTAGTCAAGACGATTTTGCGCGGCTTGATAGACTCGCTTCTCCATTTGCTTAAGCTCGACCTGGAGGCCCAATTGCGCACGCCACATCTCCTGCAATTCCACGGCCAATTTTTCGTGAATCTTTCCGCTGCCGCTGGCGGCGTCGAACAAATAGCTGAAATGGGGAAAGCCCCGGCCGCCGGGATAGCCCGCTTCCGCCAACAAGCGCCGCGCTTGCGCGGGGTCGTAGCCCAACCCAGCCGCCGGCTGGTAATTGGCCGTGCCGTCGGGCACAAGATGATCCGCCACCGGCTCGCCCCCGCGCAAGAACTTCTCCACCAACCGTCGCTTGTCGATGGTCAGCGCCAACGCCTTGCGGACGCGGACGTCATTAAAGGGCGGGCGCGTCGTGTTGCAGCGCAGAAAATAAGAGCCGAGAAAGGGGAAGGTGTGGAAATCGGGCCGCCGCGCCAGCACGTCCAACAATTCGTTCGGAATATTTTCACGGTCCCAGATAATGTCGGCCTCGCCAGTCTGGTAAAGATTCAAGGCGGTGCTGGGCGCGCTAATGGGCAGGCAATCCACCACCGCGCAACGCGTGTGGGCGGCGTCCCAATAAAAAGGATTTTTTACCAGCCGGATTTTGTCGTTCAGCCGCCACTCATCCAAGAGGTATGGGCCGCTAGTGGGCAGCGGACGGGCGCGCATCCAATCCTCGCCGTACTTTTCGATGAGCTTGCGCGGCACGACCGCCAGCGTTTGGAAGGCGCAGAGGTCCAGGAAAAAGGCCGTTGGATGATTCAGAGTCACGCGCACCGTGCGGGTGTCCAGGGCCTGCACGCCGACCTGCGACGGGTCTTTGAGCTTTCCACTGTTGTAGGCCTCGCCGTTTTTAACGTAGAAAAGCTGCCCGGCATATTCGGAGGCTGTGCGCGGATCCAGCGCCCGGAGCCACGAATAGACCACGTCCCCGGCTGTGATCGGCTCGTCCGGCGTCCAACGCAGGTTCTCGCGCAAATGAAAGGTATAGACGCAGCCGTCGGGGGACATTTCCCAGCTTTCGGCCAGGCCGGGGATCGGACGCGCGGTGACGGGGTCGTTGCGGGCCAAACCTTCGAAAAGGGCGCCGATGATGCGCAAATCTTCCAGACCGGTCCCCAGGGCCGGGTCGAGCGTTTCCGGGTCAGGGCCGTTGATGATAACCAGGTCCGCTTTGGGTTCGCCCCCGGTGCAACCGGCCAGGGGCAGCAGGAAAGCCAAGAGGAGGGCCAAAAGCAAGTTGAAGGAAGAAGTGATTTGGTTTGACTGGGTTTGACTGGGTTTGACCCCTATCAATCGGGGCCGGGCGGACGGAAATCCATGACACTCCTCTGGATTTGGACCACGGATGGCACGGAATTCACGGATAAGGGCAGCCAACCGGATTGTCCTTGGCGTCCTTTCGCGTCCCATTCCATTTCCAGACTCACATTCCATCATAAAAGCGATATTACCAGAGTGCGCAAGAAACGAAAAACCTACCGTAGGTTTTCAGGCGCGATTTTTTTGGAGGCATTTGATCAACGCTTATTCTTGAACGACAATGGCTTGCGACGCAAAAAATCCCAAAAGCAGAAAAAACGCGAAAAAAAGTGTGAAATATGTTCCTGAAAACTCACGGTTTTCTGCCAAGGCCGACGTTTTTGAACATGTAAAATATGTAAGTTATTCCCGTTGTGCTGGTTATCTAGGACTTCACTCGCTTGGTGAAATAGTCAGGCCGATGAAGTGGTTGGAAATCGCATGTCAACGCGCACAGTCCGCGGATGGGGTGAAGACCCCATTGCGGCTGTGAGGTTTTCCGTCTTATCGTACTCAGTATGCGATGGAGTCCACCTCTCACCCCACAACCAAGCTGCCGCTGGTTGAAGGCGAACCCGCATGAATGAACCATCGCCCAAGCAGGGCTTGATGATGGGCGCCAGCGAGATAAGACCGCAGCCTGCGGCGACCTCAAGCAGACCGAACAAAGAGACGCGCCAGGTCTGGGCCATACTTTGTCTCAGCCTCAAGAATTTCTTCCGGATTGACGGGGTGCATTGGGCGGCGGCGTTCGCCTTTAATGCGTTCTTCTCGTTGTTTCCTTTGCTGCTCCTGCTCGTCACCATAACCTCGTTCTTTGTTGACCGGGACCGGGCCGGGAAAGAGATCATTGCCCATATCGAAAGCTACGTTCCGATCAGTGGCGAGCTACAACATCAAATTTTTGGCGCCATTACCGGTGTGATCAACTCTCGCAGACAGGCGGGAGTGGTCGCGTTTCTCCTCCTGCTCTGGCCCGCCCTCCAATGCTTCACCACCCTGATCTGTGCCACCAATCGCGCCTGGGACACCGAGGTTCACAATTGGTGGCGGCTGCCGCTGAAAAGCCTGGCGTTGCTCGGCATCACGTCGGGCGCGGTCCTCCTGGGCATGTGGGCGCCGGTGCTGCTGAGGATGGCGAAGGGCTGGCTCTTTCCAGTGCATGGTTTCCGTCTTTGGGTGTATGGTCCGGCAACTTTTTTAATTCCGATGTTGGTGGTATTCTTCAGCCTGAGCCTGTTTTACTGGCTCGCGCCGCGCCGAACCACGCGGTTTGCCGAAGTTTGGGCGGCCGCCTTGTGCGCCACGATTCTCTTGCGGGCGGCCCAGAGTCTGTTCGTGATCTATCTGGAACATTTCGCCACATTGAACGCAGTTTACGGGGCATTTGGCGGGATCATGGCTTTGCTCCTGTGGGTTTATCTTTCCGGGTGCGTTTTCATCTTCGGCGCCTGCCTCTGCGCCGGCCACGCCGAAGCGATTGGACAACCGGCGACGCGATGACTTTATGGTTCGGTTTCATGAATTCTCCGGTAGGTGGGGGAGGGAAACACCCTATAGCGCCCGCGCCGTTTTCCGGCGATACTCCCTTGTTATGAAAATCATGCAACGCAGCCTCGAACAAACATTCGCCCTCATTTTGGGCGCGCCACCACAGGCTCTGGATCAATACACCTCATAGCAATGCGAGCTTCGGAATGAAACAGCTCAAGGAACTTTCAACGCAGCCCGTGCTTCTCGACTCTTCAGCCGGGATGCTTGAGGAGCCGCTTAAAGTCGCGCCTGGTGACGAACCGCTGCCCGCTCCGCCGAGCACTCCTGCGGCGGCCAAAGCGACACCGCTTCAACTTACTTTATTGATGCTTGGCGTGGTGGCCTTTCTTTATTTCGCCCGTCCGGTCATCTTGCCGATCTTCCTGGCGTGTGTGGGCGGAATGGCTCTTAAGCCGCTTATTCGGTGGCTGTCGCAATACCATATTCCGCCGGCTTTCTCGGCTGCGGTCGTGCTTTTGCTTTTGGTCGCCGGCCTCACCATTGGCTTCATCCAACTCGGCCACCCAGCGCTGACGTGGCTGGGTGAAGCGCCGAAACACATGACCGAGCTAAAGCAAAAGGGGCAGAAACTATTCCCCCGCCTGACGCGCTTCAGCCGGGCAGCGGCCGCCGTGAACAACCTGGGAGCGACGGAGGACGAACAAAAGAAATTGCCCGCAGTCGAGCTGCAGGCCAGCCGTGTCCCGACCATCGTTAACTGGACGGGAACATTTTTGGCAGGACTGGGCGAGACTTTGGTATTGCTGTACCTGATACTGGCTTCGGGCGATTTATTTCTGCAAAAGTTGGTGCGGGTGATGCCCACGCTATATGACAAGAAGCGGGCGGTGGACATCAGCCACGAGATTCAGCAACAAATTTCCAATTATCTCTTTTCGGTTTCGTTGATTAACCTTGGCGTCGGCCTCATCGTGGGCGGCGGCCTCTACTGGCTGGGGGTGCCCAACGCCGCCATGTGGGGCATGTTGATCGCGCTGTTGAACTTTATCCCCTACTTCGGCCCTTGCGCCGGAATCTGCCTGCTGGCCGTTGTTGGCCTGCTCACATTCGATACGCTGTGGAGAGGACTTCTTCCACCCGCCTGGTATTTACTGCTCCATCTTTTGGAATCCAACTTCATTACGCCGGTCCTGCTGGGGCGCCGCTTCACGCTGAACCCGGTCGTCATCTTCGTCTCGTTGATCTTCTGGACCTGGCTTTGGGGTTTGCCCGGCGCTTTGTTGTCGGTGCCCATCCTGGTATCGATCAAAGTCATTTGCGAGCGCGTTCCGTCCATGTCCTATGTCAGCGAACTTCTCACCAGTGAGTCGAACCGCAATTTTGACAATCTCGAGCTGCTGCAGCTCCAAAAACCGGGAGCATCGGCGGATTGTTCGGCCTCGATCAGTTAAACCAGCATGTCTCCCGGCTTAATCCGGGCGGCGTCGTGCCGATATAACGGGAATGGCCAGATGCTGGATTATCGCCCTGTTTCTCCCGTTGCTCGTCGGATGCGGCGAAAAGACCGCCCGCATGGAACAGCCCGAGGACCCACAGGGCCGCTACCGCGAACAGATTGCGGTTGCGAAGCGGTTGCTGGGGCAGAAGGAGGACTGGGCCGAACGGGCCGAATGGGAGGTTTTGAAATCCCGGGATGGGTGGGAAGTTATCGCCTGGCGGGTCGAGCATCCTGAACGCAAGGGAGCCGCTCGCTACTTGCCTTGGGGCTATTCGGTCATTGAACTGGATGGCTGCATGATGGCAGTTCATTACCACCGGAAGGGATGATTACTTATTCGTACTGACTGGCGGCGCGGAGGCCGCGTTGGAAGGGGCGGCGGGCGCGATGTTCGACAACTGCAATAATCCATCACCCGGCGGCGCGGACGCTGGGGTGGTCCCTGACGGAGTGGACGAGGCCGGCTGAGTGGGCGGGGCCAGGGGCGCGGTGGTTCGTTGGAGCAGTGATTGCGCCAGCGCCGCGGCGGAGCTTTGGGGCTTATGCGACGCGAGCAAGGCCATCAAAATGGCCAGCCCGAAAAATATGCCGGCGACATACTTGGTGATTTTGGTCAGCACGTTGCCCGAGCCGGCCCCGAAAAGAGCGTCGGTGGCCGCGCCGCCAAAAGCCATGCCCGCGCCCGCCTCCTTTTTGGGCAACTGCAACAGCACCAGAAAGACCAGCAGGACGCAGTCCAGAAACATCAAAATTGTCAATAATATGTATAATAGTTGGTTCATATCGCTTCTTTAAATCGTTCAAATCGAATTCTTGATTATATCAGAAAAATTGCGCGCGTCCAGTGATGCTCCGCCCACCAGCGCCCCATCGACATCCCGCTGCTCCATCAATTCGCGGGCGTTGGACGGTTTGACGCTGCCGCCGTACTGAATGCGCGCGCGCCGGGCCGTCGCCTCGCCAAACAGCTCCGCCAGCAAGGTGCGGATGAAGGCGTGCGCTTCCTGCGCCTGGGCGCTGGTTGCGTGGCGGCCCGTGCCGATGGCCCAAATCGGCTCGTAGGCGAGGACGGTTTCATCCATTTGTTGGGGAGTCAACCCGGCCAGGCTGCCGCGAATTTGTGTCGTCAAGACTTTTTGCATCTGTCCGCCTTCCCGTTCCGCCAGCGTTTCGCCGACGCACACAATGGGCCGGAGGGAGGCGGCATGGGCGGCGTGCGCTTTTTTGGAAATCAATTCGTCGCTCTCCTTCTGGTGCTGCCGGCGTTCGGAATGGCCGAGGATGACATAGCGGACGGAGAACTCCTTGAGCATGCCGGCCGCGATCTCCCCCGTGAATGCGCCGTCGTTGTGCTCGCTCATGTTTTGCGCGCCCAGGCGAATGCTGCTTTCGAGCACGGCCTTGGCCACATCGGCCAGGGCGGTGAAGGGCGGGCAAACCACCACGTCCACCTCCTTGATATTGGCCAGTTCAAGTTTGAGGCCCTTGACCAAAGCCAGAGCCTCGGCCGCGGTCTTGTTCATCTTCCAGTTGCCGGCGATAATGAGTTTTCGTTCTTTGTTCATCAGGATTTGTCGGAAAGCGCCGTCACGCCGGGCAGGACGCGGCCCTCTAAAAATTCAAGGCTGGCCCCTCCGCCGGTGCTCATAAAAGTTACTTTGTCGCCCAAGCCGGCCTGATTGAGCGCCTTGACGCTGTCTCCTCCGCCGATGATGCTCTTGGCGCCGTGCTTGGCCGTCGCTTCCGCGACCGCGCGGGCGACGGCGTTGGTGCCCCCGGCAAAGCGGGCGTCCTCGAACATGCCCATCGGGCCGTTCCAAATAATCGTTTTGGCTTGCAGGATGACTTCACAGTACCGGCGGGCCGTCTCCGGTCCTATGTCCAATCCTTCCGCCTCGGCCGGAATATCCGGGTCTTGGTTGGTCCGGGGATTCTGAATGTCAATGACCGGCTTGCCTTTCTTGTTGAGCTTGCCGGTAGGCACCGGCGTGCCGATGATATTGTCCGACGGCAGCAGGAATTGGACATGGCGCGACTTGGCCTTTTCCATCGCGGCGCGGGCGATGTCTTGCTTGTCCGGTTCGGCCAAAGATTTGCCGACCTTGAGACCTTGCGCCAGTTTGAAGGTGTAAGCCATCGCGCCGCCGATTAAAATTGTATCCGCCTTGTCCAACAGCCGGTCAATGACCTTGATTTTATCCGAGACCTTCGCGCCGCCGAGAATGACCACGAATGGCCGCGCCGGTTTCTCCAACTCCCGGCCGAGATATTGCAATTCCCGTTCCATGAGCAGGCCCGCCGCGCACTGGCCCCCGCGCCGGACGATGACGCGCGCCACCCCTTCCGTCGAGGCATGGGCGCGATGGGCGGCGCCAAAGGCGTCATTGACGTAAAGATCGGCCACGCGCGCCAGTTTTTCTGCGAAAGCCGGATCGTTGGTCTCCTCCTCATTGTAAAAACGGACATTTTCCAGCAGCAAAATGTCGCCTGATTTGAGCGCGGTCGCGGCCTTCTCCGCCATTTCGCCCGTGCAATCATCGGCGAAGGCCACCGGACGGCCCATCATTTCCGAAAGTTTTTCAGCCACCGGGCGGAGGGACATGGACGGCTCGCGTTTGCCTTTGGGGCGTCCAAGGTGGGCGGCGAGGATGACTTTGGCCCCTTTTTCAACCAGCAGGCGCAAAGTCGGCAAAGTCTCCTTGATGCGGGTGTCGTCATTGATGATCATTTTCCCGTCTTTTTCCTCCATGGGGACGTTATAATCCACGCGCACCAGCACGCGCTGGTTTTTGACGTTTAGCTCATTGACGCTCAATTTGTCCATACTCGGAGCCAAGGCTAACCGGATTGGGGCATTGAATTCAACTGCGAAACCATTCAGATTGGTTTAGATGCTGCGCACCCCAAGAATGACGCATTAGGAAATTTCAAAATTGATATTTCAAATTTGGAATCTAAACTTTCGCGCATGGCAGAATCACAAACTCAACCGCTGGTCGGCGTCATCATGGGCAGCCAATCCGACTGGGAAACGATGCAGCACGCGGCCCGGCAACTGGCCGAATTGCAAATCCCGCACGAAATCCAGGTCATCTCCGCGCACCGCACGCCGGACCTTTTGTTCGAGTGGGCCTCCTCCGCTGCCGCGCGCGGATTGGAAGTCATCATCGCGGCCGCGGGCGGCGCGGCGCACCTGGCTGGCGTGACCGCCGCCAAGACGTGTCTGCCCGTGCTGGGCGTGCCGATGGAATCCAAGTCATTGCACGGCATGGACTCGTTGTTGTCCATGGTGCAGATGCCGGGGGGCGTGCCGGTCGGAACACTGGCCATCGGCAAACCGGGCGCGATCAACGCCGCCCTGCTGGCCGCGGCCATTCTGGGCAACAAATATCCGCCCATCCGCCGGGCCTACGAGGAATTCCGCCAAAAGCAAACCGAGCGCGGCTTGGCCAATCGCAATGTCACTTAGAATTCCAGAATTCCAGCCATGAAAATCGTAAAGATAGGCGATTGCTACCTTAACCTCGAGAACGTCACTCACGCCGAGTTCGAGACATCGCCGCACGGATTGACATGCACGGTGTTTTTTAATTGTCAGATCACCGACCGCAACGGCAGCAACGGCGTCCAGGCCACCAAAACCTTCACCGCCGCCGCCGCGCGCGACCTCAAAGCGTGGCTGGAATTGAGGCTCAAAACCTTGGAGCAGGCATAGCTGTGATCAATAGGAAGACCGTCACTATTAAGGACCCCTGGCGATTCATTGACCTCCCGGCGATTCCAGGGCCAAGGGTGGAAACTCCGCGCTCAACCCCAGGTCGGCCATCATCTTGTTCCGGCGGCTGATGAGTTTCTGCGCGTAGAGGCGAATAGCCGCGGCGTCATAGCCGGAGGCGGCCAGCGCCTGAGTGATTTGCCCGGCGCGCAATTGCCCGATTAACCGCGCCATCCAACACGCGTCGTCAATCGTCATCGCAGCAAAGGCCGGTGTGCGCACGATCGGCGTGTAACCGACGATGCGCAAGGGACGCGCCAAGCGGCCTTTCCCTTGGTCCAGCGGTGGCGCGGTGAAGCTCCACGGGAAGGCGTTGACGTTCTCGCCATGCCAGGAAATCAAGCCTGTCGTCCGTCCCAATCCGCCGCCCAGGTCGGAAAAATAATGCTCCAGGTGCGGATGTTTTTTCGGCCCGACCAGGCGCAATTTGGTGTTGTCAAAGCGCGTGTCGTAAAAGCCCAGCCAGGCCGCGAGCAACCCTGCTCCGCGCACTTCCCGGCGGTTGGCATGGTCCCATTGCCCGTAATCCCACGGCCCAATGCTCTTGACTTGCGGGTCTTTCACTTGGACGTTCACCGGCGTGGTTATGATGTAATCGATTTGCGCCTCGACCGCCGGCTGGAAATTCGTGCCCGTCATCAACTGCCGCTTCAACTCCGGTCCGCTCCATTGGCGCCCATCGCGCAAGACCGCCGCCGCCACGTAATCGAACGGGTCTTTGGGTCGCTGCAAATTCATGGAATAAACCGGAATAAACCAGAGCACGGTGAAGGTGGTGCGGACGGGCTGGCGCGAATTGAACTCCGTGAAAATCCGGCGGTCGTAAGCCACCTTCACGCCGGCGGCGTAATCCGTGGGGTCGGCATGAAAGCCCAAGGCCCAAAACATCCGCGTGACCAGCGGTTCGGAGGAGACTTCGCCAAATTTCAACTTGACGCGTTCCCCGTCGCAGTCCGCCTCGAAGCCCGGATTCATCCCGGTGGTTTCCTTCGGGGCGGCGTAGCGGCACAGTTTCCTGGGGATGAGCGGCAAACCCGGCCGCCCGAATCCATTGTATAAATCCTCCGACCCAATGTCCGCCGGAAGCGACCAAAAACTCGAAGGCAGCGGATCGCGCCGGCTCAGGTCAGCGGAAGGACCTGGCTGCAGGTTGGCCGCCGGTTTTTCGCCGATGCCAATAGGCCGGAAAAACTGGAGCAGCGCCACGGGAGTTAGAATCGCGTCGAAACGCCGGGGAATCGTCGGGCGTTGGTTATTATTGACTGCGAGAACCGTTTCCACCAGGTCGTTTTCGAGTCGCGCGCGCGCCGGCGGGCTGGGGCGGCCCAAGGCGGCTTCGGTCAGACGCTCAATCTCCTCCAACCCCCTCAATGTGTGTTTGGATTCATCGTCCGGTTTCCGCAGGAATTTCTCTACTTGACTTTCCAACCGGCGCAAATCCCCGTCCTCGACGGGGTTAAACCGCACTGTGCGCGTCCCCACGCGCAGTTCGAAAACTTGATTTACATTCACCGGCCCGGCGACGGCGCCGAATGCAAGCAACGCCGCCGCAAAAGCCAACCATTCCCTCATGGCTCAGTCTTTCTCCTCAACCACGCTTCGCACCTCGCCGGATTTGAGGCGCGTTTTGAGCTTCTGGCCGGGGCGCGTTTCACGGGCGGCGCGGATGATCTTGCCGTTGCGGGCGTCCAGCGTGATGGAGTAGCCCCGCGACAGCACCTGCTCGGGGCCGAGCAAACGCAGGCGCGCGGCCAGTGCCTCGCAGTGCTGGCGCAGGGAGCGCAGCCGGTTCTTCGATTGCTTGCGCAAGAGGTCGCGCTGCTGCGCCAGCCCTTCGCGGCGCTGGGCCAGCAGCCGGCTCGGACGCAACCGGCCCAGGCGCAGACCGAGGTTGCGGGCGGCCAGTTGGCGCTGCCGCAGTCCGCGCCGGATGCAGCGAGTCAACTGGCTTTGCAAATCGTCCAGGCGTTGCAGTTGGCGGTTGAGCTGGCGCCGGGGGTGCGAGGCCCGCAACCGCTGTGCGATCTGCTCCAGATGACGCTGCTCGGAAGCCGCGCGCCGTCGCATGGCGTCTCCGATGCGTCCCAGAGCGTCATCCAGCCAGCGGCCGGCGGCGAAGGCGCCTTCGGTCAGAATCTCCGCCCCGGCCGTGGGTGTGGCGGCGCGCCAGTCGGCGGCGAAGTCGCTGATAGTGAAGTCAATTTCGTGTCCAACGGCGGAAACCACCGGCACGGCGGACTGGACGATGGCGCGGGCGACGGCCTCTTCATTGAAGGCCCACAAATCCTCCAGGCTGCCCCCGCCGCGTGTCAATAGAATTGCATCCAGCTTGCGGCCCGGTTCCTGCGACCATTGATTAAGCAAAGCGATGGCGGCGGCGATCTCCGCGGCCGCGCCGGGGCCTTGCACGGCAGACGGGGCGAAGATGATCCGCAACGCGGGATGGCGGCGTTGCACCGCGTGCAGAACGTCGCGCAACGCGGCGCCGGTGGGAGAAGTGACCAGGCCGATGCGTTGCGGAAAACGGGGCAGAGGGCGCTTGCGTTCAGGAGCAAAGAGGCCTTCGGCGGCGAGCTTCTGCTTGAGCTTTTCAAAAGCGGCCTGGAGCGCGCCCACGCCCTGCGCTTCGATGGCCAGGACGTGCAGTTGATATTGGCCGCGCGGTTCATAGACGGTGAGTTCGCCCTTGAGGATCACCTTTTGGCCGTCTTGCAGCCCTTGCCGGCCGGCGACGGCATCGCCGCGAAAGAGCACGCAACTGACTTGCGCGCCGGCGTCCTTGAGAGTGAAATAGACGTGGCCGGAACTTTGGGCGCGGCAATTGGTGATTTCGCCGGCGACCCACAATTGGCCCAGGCTCCGTTCCAGCGCGCGCCGGATATCGGCGGTCAATTCGCTCACGGAGAAGACGCGGCGGGTGGCTTCCTTGGGAAAGAGTTCGCCGCCGAAATCCCACTGCGATGTGGCTGGCCGTGA
>Ga0302324_100006989_pt1 | contig 24130 bp, 18 predicted proteins | sample Palsa_T0_1_FD_201949 | JGI IMG/M metagenome (GOLD analysis project Ga0302324, IMG submission 201949) | Peat permafrost microbial communities from Stordalen Mire near Abisko, Sweden - Palsa_T0_1 | ecosystem: Environmental > Terrestrial > Soil > Palsa > Peat permafrost | place: Sweden: Abisko... | reverse complement strand
ATCAAACGAAACTCCGCAGGAATGGTTGGGGCAATACCCGCCCGGATTCTTCGCCAAATACTGCTGGTGATAGTCCTCTGCGTAATAGAAGGTCGGTGCATCCAAAATTTGGGTTGTAATCGCACCCTTGCCCGCCGCCTTAAGTCGGATCTGGTATATGCGCTTGGACTCCTCCGCCTCCTCACGCTGCTCATCGTTCATCACGTAAATTGCGGAGCGATACTGCGTACCGGCGTCGTTGCCCTGGCGCATTCCCTGAGTCGGGTCGTGCGCCTCCCAGAACACGCGCAGAAGCTCTTCATAGGAGATGACTTTCGGGTCGTACAGCACGCGCACGACTTCGGCGTGGCCGGTGCGGCCGGAGCACACCTCCTCGTAGGTTGGATTGGGTGTGTAGCCGCCGGCATACCCGACGGCGGTCGAATACACCCCGGGCAACTGCCAAAAGCGCTTCTCCGCACCCCAAAAGCATCCGAGCCCGAACACGGCTTCGGCGATTCCGGCGGGAAACGGCGCGACGATGCGCCGACCGTTCACAAAATGAGTCTGCGGGACAATGAGGGCGGCGCTTCTACCCGGGAGAGCGTCCTTTTCGGACGGCATTTCTGCCTTACTGCGAAACAGAGCCATGTGCTGCACCGTTAAGTAACAACGGAATTCACAGTGTGGGGACCTCGGGCAGGCAACTCAAGTCTCAGTTGCCGGCGATTTTGCAAGTTAGTCTTACCCGAGCTATAACAATGGCGTTCGAGTCGCGGTTTACACTGCGCAGGGGGGCGGCACAGATGGCGCGTCTTCACATCTTAAGTTTCGGTAGCGTTGCTCTCGCCGCGGGTATCGCCTTATGCGGGCCATGCGGCGCAGGGGCCGCGGAGTCGGAAACGGCGAACGGCACGGTCCTGAGCGGCGGCAACGCGCTCCTTGCCGAAGGCTCTGTCGCATTGCAGGAAGGCCGGATCGCGGCCGGCATCCACCTGACGCAGGCCGGCTTGAAAGACGCGACGGACCCGCGCGAAGCGGCGAACGGTCATTTGAATCTGTGCGCCGGTTACGCCCTGTTGCGCGAATGGGAGCTCGCTCTGCAAGAATGCAATACAGCGATATCGCTCGACCACACGAACTGGCAGTCCTTCAATAACCGGGCAGCGGCGCACGCGGGGCTCGGTCAGTATGATCTAGCATTGGCGGATGTGCGTTCGGGCCTTGCACTTGAGCCGCAATCGAGCACGCTGCGTAAAAGTCTCGCGGTAGTCGAGCACAACCAAAGGGTCATCAACAAACGCTCGTCCTCGGTCATCCATTCCTGAGATAAAGTATGCCCTTGGGTATCAGCCAGCCACAGAATTTGCGCGCGCCGCCGACTGAACAGTTGCATCCGTTCGGCGTTCGCGTCAGTTTGCCGGTGGGCGATCCCATGCGAAAGCTTCTGGGACCACAGTGGCATCGACTGCACTGGTACGCAACCCCGGAAGAGCGCGATGCTGCAATCACCGAGATGAGTCGGCGGCACGAGTACTCGCGCGCGACCGATCTACCGTCACTCGTATTCGAGAAGGTCGAGAAACTCTCCGAAAGCCGGGGCCTATAGCAACCTGCTAGAACGTGCGCCCGAGGAACAAATAGAAGTTCCGCGTGCCGCCGTCGCCGACGCCACTGCCGATATAGACCGGCCCGATCAGGGTATCGAGCCCGAGGAACAGGCTTGCATCCTTATGTGCGGATCCCCAACTGGCGTCGCCGCGTTGCTGCCAAATGTTGCCGACCTCGAAGGAAGTTCCAATATAGACCGGGACATCCAGAAATCCCGGTCCGCCGCGCCCGATCTGCCGATAGAAGAGTACGCGTGCGATGCCATAGTTCGGTCCGAGCAACGAGTCCTGCTTCAATCCCGAGAGATTGAGGAAGCCGCCTAGCTGAAAGAGCTTGCGCACATCGGTCGTCGAGCCGTCGAGCGTCGCCCCGGCTGAGGTCCAAAAGACTGCGGTCTGCCGCCCGAAGCTGCGCGCGGCGAGATAGTTGACTGCCAGCCGATCGCCATCCTCTCCCGAACCCAAGGCAGTGCGATCGCCGCGCCATTCAAATGAGGCCTGTTGCCCATCACGCGGGAAATTGACGTTGTCGAGCGTGTCATAGGACAGGCGCACGAAGAATTCCTTCTCATCGAAGGCACCCGTAGTCAAAATCGGATCGCCGATGATGAGGCTCGAATTGCCGGCATCACGCACCAGACCGGCGCGAATTTCACCCCAGTTGCTGAAGTCCCTGCCGAAGTCCAAGCCGTACTCAAACGTGCGGACTCGATACTCGGCGATGCGCCGCTGGTCCTGAAAGAGATACAGATCCTGCGCCTCGATCTGCGCATGTGGCGCAAGGAAGTAGGGCGATGTCTGCGAAAACGGCAGCCACACTTCGCTTGCAACCCTGGATGTCTCTCCGACCTGCAGATCCGATACCCATTCGCCGCCCGCCGCGGTGATTTCCGATTGGATGAAGCGCGCGGCGGCGTTGTAGTAGGAATTTCCCGCGAAATCATCCTGCAGATTGAGCCCGAATCGCACGTACGTAGGGCCCCAGGAGTTCCTGCGCGCAGTCAGCGCAAGACCGTATTGGCCGTCGCCGTCCTGCACGATACGGTAGTCGATCCCTTCGAAATTCTCTCCGCCATAGAATGCTGTCACGCGCTTTTGCAGTTCGGCAGGATCCGCCGCCGCCCCGATCTGATCGTCGAAGAGCTTGTGCAGCGCTGTCGCATAGCGCTCCGAACCGGATTCGATACGCACGAACTCAATGCGCGGCGGGCCCTGCCGCGCATCGCTGCGCCGCTGCACATAACGCTCATAGGAGCCGCTATCGACGGCGAGCGCCAGCAGTTCCCCCTGCGCCGCCAGTGCCGCCTGTTCGCCCGCTGCGACCGCGCGCGCCACGATGCCAAAATCGTACGGCGAGTAATCCCCGAGTATCGGCGCGATGCGCACATCTCTTTTTGACAGACTTTCAAGCTGCCGCTGCTCATTGCGCCTGATGAGAATCGCGAGCATCTGATTCGAAATTGCCGGTGCACTGGTGAGTTTGTCACGCGTCAGAAGCGGCGTGCTCACATCCACGACGATGAGGATGTCGACGCCCATGGCGCGCGCCACGTCGATGGGCAGATTTTCCGCAAGGCCGCCGTCGACCAGCAGGCGTCCGTCGCGCTCCACTGGAGCAAAAACTCCCGGTGCCGAGAGGCTCGCGCGCATCGCACCCGCAAGGTCCCCGGCGTGGATGACGACGGGATCGCCGGTTTCCAAGTCGGTCGCGACAGCGCGAAAACGGGTCGGCAGCGCATCAAAGTCCGTGATTTCTGCGGTCGAGAGCGTCAGGCGCCGCAGAATCTGGCTCAGCTTCTGGCCTTGGATGAGACCCTTGGGTAGCTGGAAGTGGCCGCTGCGCAGGCCGAGTGGAAAATTGACCAGGAAGTTCTCCTCTTCCTCCTTCCTCCTGAAGGTGAGATCGGTACGCGTCGGACGATCGCGAAACGCCTCCTGCCAATTCACCGAGGTCATGATGGACTCGATCTCGCGCGCCGAGTAACCGCTCGCGTACAGACCGCCCACCACTGCACCCATGCTCGTGCCCGCGATCGCATCGATGGGTACGTGCAGATCGTCGAGCATTTTGAGCACACCAATGTGCGCCGCGCCGCGGGCACCGCCGCCGGAGAGCACAAGCCCGATCCGCGGCCGCGCTGCGCCCGCCTGCGGCGGCGGCGCGCCAGCCGAGCTGCCCTGCGCGAGTGCGGGGCTTAAGGCCACAAGAGATGCGAGTGCCAATAAGACCCCGCAGATCCTGAATCGGAGCCTAACCAGCCGTGATGGATTCACGGTGCAAGAATAGCAGTCCCGAGTGTGCGCGGCCTCGTCCATGACCGATAATAGAGACATGCCCGGGGAGCCGTGCGCCACTGCGCATCACAAGCACATTCGGCGGCGCGAAGGAGCCGCTCTATTTAGCGCGCTACTCGGGGTACTGGCCGCTGGCGCCGCAGCAGCGCAAGCGCCCGCCGACAGCGATTGGGGCTACTACGGCGGAGATGCCCTTGGGCAGCATTATTCGAGCTTGGCGCAAATCGATCGCGGCAATGTCTCGCAATTGGAAGTCGCCTGGACGTATCGCACGCGCGAGTTGGGAGCGGGGTTCGCGCGGGCACAACAGCTCGCATTTGAAGCAACGCCGGTGCTGGCATTTGGCCGCCTCTATCTGGCAACGCCCACCAACGTCGTCATCGCGCTCGATCCGCCGACGGGGCGCGAGCTGTGGCGCTATAACCCACACATCGATCGCGGCCAGCTGTACGTACGCGCAACCTCACGCGGCGTCAGCGCCTGGCAGGACCCGGATGCACGGGGCGCGGCCGTGTGTGCGCGACGGATCTTCGCCGGTACGCTCGATGCGCGTCTCATCGCCTTGGACGCGGCAACGGGTGCGCCATGCATTGATTTCGGCGCTTACGGCGCGGTGGATTTGAGCCGCGGACACGACCCCGGAGGGCCGCCGCACGAGCTTGTGACGTCGCCGCCGGCGCTGTTTGGCGCGCTCGTCATTGTTGGCTCCGCCGGCGCCGAGCCGCCGCAGACAGATTCCGGGCGCGGTGTGGTGCGCGCCTTCGATGCGCGTAGCGGTGCGCTGCGCTGGTCCTTCGACACGCTGCCCGTCTCATCGTCCCACCCGGCCGCGAATGAATGGCGTGCCAACCAGGCGGCCGCTGCGACAGGCGCGAATCCCTGGGCAGTCATGTCGGTCGATGAGAGCCGCGGCTTGGTTTTTGTGCCCACCGGTTCCGCGAGTCCGAAGTTCTACGGCGCAGCACCTGCTGGCAGCGATCGTTTTGCGGACTCGCTGCTCGCGCTCGATGCGGCAGGTGGCCGGCTCGTTTGGCAGCAACAACTCATACATCACGATCTGTGGGACTACGATCTTGCGGCGCAGCCTGCCTTGATCGATGTGACGGTGCGTGGCGCCCCGGTTGCGGCAGTCCTGCAGGCGACAAAAACGGGGATGCTGTTTCTCTTCGAGCGCGGCTCGGGCAAGGCTATTGCGACGATCACCGAAACTCCGGTGCCACAGAGCACGCTGCCGTCGGAAGACGCGTCGCCCACACAGCCTTTTCCGGCAACGCCAGCACTCGTCGAACGTCGGGCGCTCAAACCATCTGACGCCTGGGGCATGACGTTTTGGGACCGGGGCCGCTGCCGCGACCTCATCGCAAAATATCGTTCCGAAGGATTGTTCACTCCACCCGATCCGCGCGGCACCATCCTGTGGCCGAGTACTCTCGGCGGCATCAACTGGGGCGGTATTGCATTCGATGCGCATCGGCAACGCGTGTTCGCGGCGGTCAACCAGCTCCCGATGATCCTGACCCTGATGCCGCCGGATGAGCACGCGGAAATTAAGCCCTTGGCGTCTCCCTGGGGTCTGCCGTGCACGGCTCCGCCGTGGGGTACGCTCGTCAGCGTCGACCTGCGCAGAAACCGCATCGCCTGGCAAGTGCCGCTCGGCTCAACCGAAGGCCACCGCCCGTGGTTTGCGCCCGGCCGAAACTTCGGGTTGCCAAACATGGGAGGGCCGATCGCGACCGCCGGGGATCTCATCTTTGTGGCAGCAGCCGCAGACAGCTTTATGCGTGCATTTGACACGGACACCGGGCGCGAGCTGTGGAAATATCGCTTGCCCGCGGGCGGCCAGGCCACACCCATGACGTATAGAGCGGGTCCGGATCAGCGTCAGTATCTCGTCATCGTCGCAGGCGGACATGGAAAATTGGATACGGCTCGCGGTGACTTCGTCATTGCCTTTGCATTGCCGGCTGCAAAGCCCGATAGTTCTGCGCCGGTGGAGATCGTCGGCGCCGCCCAGTAAGCTTGCGGCCTGTCACGCCGTGTGAGACTCGAATGCCCTGGCTCCTGATATTCTCGATCGCGATCCAGGTCCTGCTCATCATCCATTGCATCAAGACTGGGCGAAATCAGATCTGGATCTGGGTGCTCGCACTGCTGTCCTTTCCGGGTGCGATTGCGTACGTGGCGGTAGAAGTCATTCCGGATCTATTTCGCAGCCGAGCGGCGCAGCGCACGGCCCGAGGTGTCAAGAAAGCGCTCGATCCGCATGCGGATCTGCGCCGCTACGAAAGTGAAGCGCGAGTTGCCGGCAATGTCGCGAGCCGGCAGCGCTACGCCGAAGCACTCACCCGCGCGGGACGCTATGACGAAGCGATCAGCGAACATCGGGCCAATCTCAACGGTTTGTACGAGCATGATCCGGATCTCATGCTCGGGCTGGCGCGCGCCCAATTCGGAAAAGGCGATGCGGCCGCCGCGCGTGCAACTCTCGACGACCTCATCCGCTTGAACCCGGATTTCAAGTCCCCGGACGGGCACCTTTTGTACGCGCGCTCCCTGGAAGCCGAAGGGAATAGGACGAAAGCTCTCGAAGAATATCGCGTCGTCGCTCCGAGCTTCCCGGGCGCCGAGGCGACAGCGCGATTCGTACAACTATTGGCGGCCGAAGGTCAGCGCGAAGAAGCACGCAAAGTTGCACGCGAACTACTGGAGCAAGCACGCATTGCGCCGGCGCACTACCGCAGGGCGCAGAAAGAATGGCTCGATGTTGCGCAGCGGGTAGCTCAAGGCTGAGCGCAGCATTTGTCTGCGCCACGCAATGGTTAACAAGGTTGCGAGCAGTGTCAGAACATCGATACCGCCGCCACCGCCGCTGGCCGCCGGCGCCGTAACCACGACCTGTGCCGAGCCGCTTTGCGTCTTCACCGCGAGCGACACCGCCGTCACGGTTACGGTCAGCGTCCCGGACACCGTCGCCGGCGGTGCATAGACACCTGACGGGGAGATCGTGCCTAGCGTCGAGTTTCCGCCGGGCACATGGTTGACCTGCCAGCTCACGGCCGTATTGGTCGTGTCGGTAACGATCGCCGTGAATGCCTGCGGAGCCATTCCGACTTGCAGGCTCGCGCTCGCCGGCGTGATGGAAACCGCAACCGGTGATGCCACCGTCACGGCGTTCAGACAAGCGCTCGACGCTGCGCTCGAGGGTGCGGCAGTCGTCGCGGTCGTCGGCGAGATCGTGACGGTGGCGACGTCTGTGCGCTTCGGCATCGCATCGTCCAGCACTGTCAGGGTCACAGTGAACGAGCCGCTTGTAGGCGCCGTGACCGTGGTGGCCGCTGTGTTGGCGCTCGACACTGGATGGTTCGTGGGATCGCTGCTCGCCCACTGATAGCTTGTGATGGTGTGATTGCAAGCGGCGGCGCTGCCGGCACCCTGCAGCACGATGTTCCCGCCTGCTATAACGGCGGCCGGCACGGCGATTGCCGCGAGCGGCCGCAGCGCCGCCGCGACCGCGCCGGACGCGTTGGCCATGCCGGTGCCGCAGGTCTCGTCATCTAACGTACAGATGCATTCCGTATTCTGCACATCCGTTGAGTCTGCAGGAACGTGACACGTCGGGGGCGGTGTCGGGCTCGTATTGTCGATCGAAGTCTGCGGAAAAGGCTGGCTGCCCTCCTGCAATCGCTTGATGAGCTCGCTCGATCTGAGGTTGCCATTCACTGCCAGCATCAAGGCCGCGATTCCCGACACGATTGGGGCAGAAAAGCTGGTCCCAAGATTGGTGCTCGTCTGGTCGGTGTAGCCATTCGTCGTGGGTGTCGTGGCGCCAAGGTTATAGGTCGTGTCGAGGCTATAGAGGCACGCCGCGCCGGCCACGGCCGTGCCGCAATTTCCCGCTGGTGCAGCGAGCGCAATTTCGCGGCCGAGATTGCTGTACCCCACTTTCGTGCCGGCTTGGCGCAGACCCGCGATGCCTGCTACACCCGCGCAATTTGCCGGAGCAGCTACGGGTCCGCCGTCATTGCCGGCGGATACGACAACAAGGACGCCAAGCCCAGTCACTTGATCAATGACGTCCTGATAGCTCGCCGGACAGCTGCCCGGTGCGCCGATGCTCAGGTTCTCAATCTTCGCCGGGTAAGGATTGTCCGGCACGCCGTCCACGTGGATACCGGCCGCCCACAGCATCGCAGCCTCAATGTCCGAGTCGCTGCCACCGCATTTGCCCAACGCGCGTACCGGTAGGATCCAACTATTCCATGTAAGGCCGGCTACACCAGTCGCGTTATCGGTGATGGCGCCGAGGATGCCGGCGACACGTGTCCCGTGCCAGGAGCTGTCGCCCACCGTGCAACCCTTGAATTCCGAGGTATTCGTGTCCGCCATCGTCACCCAGTCACCCGGGTCTGACGCATCCGGGCTCCTTCCGTGGCCGTTGTTGCCAACGAGCGGGTCCGATATGAAATCGTACCCCGGCAGCAGTCGACCGCCATCGCCCGCGGCGGCGCGCAGCAGATCCGGATGGTCGAAGCGCACTCCGGTGTCGATATCGGCCACGACGACCCCGGTAGTGCCGGTTGTGACCTCCCAAGCCGTTTCTGCATCGATCGCGCTCGGCGTCGTGCTGCCGTTCTGCAGATACCACTGCTCAGGGTAGAGCGGATCGTTCGGCAGGCTGTTGATGTAGCGGCGTTGATCCGGTTCCGCGTAGATGACCTGTGGGTCGGCGCGTAGGCGCGCAAGAGTTGCCGCCACGGACTCTCCGGGTACTAGAGGTAGCACGTGCATGACATGCATGTTTGAGACGATTCGATGCGACTCCTGCAAAGCAACGCCTGCGCGCTTGGCAAGAGCGGTAACGGAATCTGCGGAGGCCGTCTGCTCATTACCGGTGGGCGCGCGCAGTTTGACGATCACGGCCTGGATGACCGGCTCAGCCGGTGCCGCAGGATGAGTTCGCACGGGATTCAGCTCAGCAGATGCACCCGATGCATTCGCAACCAACGCGACACACAGGCACATGAACCAGCGCGATAAATGCATGCGAAGGGGAACCCCAGAATCTTGGGCGGACAGCGCGAGAATACCTGAATCCACCGCCGTGGGCCGTTGTCGGCCGCCACCGACACATCGGTTTAACAGGCGCTATTTAAGTGAAGTGCCTCTTAGGGCGTGCGCGGCGGCGGCGGCGCCGGCACCTGCTGCGTGACGCAATGAATGTTGCCGCCGCCGAGCAGGATCTCTCGCGTTGGCACACCCACGACACGACGCCGCGGAAACAGGCGCTTCAAAAGCGCAGCGGCGGCGCGATCACGGCGCGGATCCAGCAGCGGCATCACAATGCCGCGGTTCGCCACGTAGAAGTTCACATAGCTTCCCGCCAATCTTTGTCCGGCGCGGCGCGGCGCGGTACCCGCATGTGCGGATACGCCGCGCGCCTCGCGCGCAGTCATCGCAAGCGGCCCCGGTATCGGCAGCTTGTGCACTTCGAATCGGCGTCCGCGCGCATCGCGCGCATCCTGCAGGCGCTCCCAGGCATCAACCGAGATTGCGTGCTGCGGGTCGCGTCGATTATCGGTCCATGCAAGACACACGACACCTGGACGAACGAAACAGGCGAGCTCGTCAATGTGCCCGTCGGTCTCATCGTTGAACACGCCTTTGCCAAGCCACACGATCGTGCTCACACCCAGGTAATCACGCAGGTGCTTTTCGATGCGCGCGCGATTCAGCGTCGGGTTGCGGTTGGCGTTGAGGAGGCACTCTTCAGTGACGAGGGCGGTGCCGGCACCGTCGACGTGAATTGCGCCGCCTTCATTGATGAAGGGCGCGCGATAGCGATCACGCCCTTCAATTTCCAGAACTTTCAGGGCGACGAGTTCATCCTGATCCCACGGCGAGTACAGGCCCTCTTCCAGACCGCCCCAGGCATTGAAGCGCCAGTGCACGCCGCGCACTGGGCCGCGCCGATGAACGACGAAGCTTGGACCCACATCGCGCATCCAGGAGTCATCGTGCGACATCTCGACGACCCGCACAGCCTCCGGCAGCGCCAGCCGTGCCGACTCGAAGTGCTTGCCCGAAGCGCCCACGGTGACCGGCTCGAAGCGCGCGATTGCCGCGGCCACCTGCGCAAAGGCACGTTGCGCCGGCACGGCCGCAAGCCGCCAGTTATCGGCCCGCTCTGGCCAGAGCATCCAACAACCTGCATGCGGCTCGTATTCCGCCGGCATCCTGAATCCGTCGGTTGCGGGCGTGGTCGTGAGAGTGTGAGTCATAGGCGGGTATTCTAGCCAACCCCCGGGCGGATACCCCGTGCTAGCATTCGCGCCCTCGGCGATCACTCGCCAGGCACAGATGCTCACGGAGTACGGCATGTCTACGGCTACGGCAGCAAAGATCAGCGCGCCCGCGGATGGCGCCAAGATGTCCATCAGCAAGGGGCGCCTCATCGTACCGGACAATCCGATCGTCCCCTTCATCGAAGGCGACGGCACCGGGCCTGATATCTGGCGGGCGAGCGTACGTGTCATGGACGCGGCGGTGCAGAAAGCCTACGGCGGCCGGCGCAAGATCCACTGGCTCGAGGTTTATGCAGGGGAGAAGGCGAACAAGCTCCTGAACACCTGGCTGCCGGATGAGACGGTCACGGCCTGTCGTGAATATCTGGTGTCGATCAAAGGGCCACTCACGACCCCGGTCGGCGGTGGCATCCGCTCGCTCAACGTGGCGTTACGGCAACTCCTTGATCTGTACGTGTGTCTGCGTCCCGTCCGCTGGTTCAAGGGCGTGCCCTCGCCGGTAAAAAACCCGCAAAAGGTGGACATGGTGATATTCCGCGAGAATACCGAGGACATCTACGTGGGTATTGAATTCGAAGCGGGGACCGACGAGAACAAAAAGTTCCTCGAGCTCTTCAAACAGGCCTTTCCTAAATCCTATGCAAAGATCCGCTTTCCGGACAGTTCCGGCATCGGCATCAAGCCGGTTTCCAAGGAAGGCTCGGAAAGACTGATCCGCTCCGCGATCGATTATGCGATTGCCAACAAGAGAAAGAGCGTAACTCTGGTACATAAGGGAAATATTCAAAAGTTCACCGAGGGTGCGTTTCGCAACTGGGGCTACCAGCTCGCCGAACGCGAGTTCGCATCCCAAACCTACAGCTGGGAGCAATGGGAACGCACCAAGGCGGCAAAGGGTGAAAAGGCTGCCAATACTGAAATGGATGGCGCGAAAAGCGCTGGGCGCGTGCTCATTAAGGACGCCATCGCCGACATCACCCTGCAGCAAGTGCTCACACGCCCGGATGAATTCGATGTCATCGCCACCACCAATCTGAACGGCGACTACATCTCCGATGCCCTGGCAGCGCAGGTGGGCGGCATCGGCATCGCACCTGGCGGCAATATCAACTACATGACCGGACACGCGATATTCGAGGCTACGCACGGCACCGCGCCCAAATACGCGAATCTCGACAAGGTGAATCCTGGGTCGGTGATCCTGTCGGCCGAAATGATGTTTCGTTATATGGGCTGGGTGGAAGCGGCCGATGCCATCATCACCGCGATGGACCGCACGATCGGCGAGAAGATCGTGACCTACGACTTCGCGCGCCTGATGGAAGGCGCGAAAGAGGTATCCACCAGCGCCTTCGGAGATGCTTTGATCCGCAATCTTTGAAGAGACGTTGGCGATGGCAGCCGACAACAAGCCGCCGAGCGATCGTGCCGGGGATTGCGCGCGTTACATCGCGGAGTGCTTCGCCCACTATAACGCCGAATTTCGCTCCATCACGCGGCGCGCTCCCCTGCACTTCGACAGCCGCGACTGGAAGACAAGCCAGCGCGACGCCGTCGAGCGCATCGAGCTGTATGATCGCTTCGTCGATCGCAGCATCGCGGAGCTGCGTGTCAAGCTCGAAGACAGGGCTCTTGATCGCGAGGTGTGGGCCCAGATCCGCCAGCATTTCGAGGCGGAGATCGCAGGTCTACCCGACAGCGAGTTCACCAAGACATTCTTCAGTTCAATCACCCGCCGGCTTTTCGGAACCGTTGGGGTCGACGCCAATATAGAGTTCGTCGCGACCGATCTCGATCCGCTTGCGGGCATTACCGTTACAGGTACGAAAATCTACCCGAATCGGGGCTCGCTCAAGCTGCTTTTCGAGGATCTGCTCGGCGATCTGCCTTTCCGCTCGCCGTGGCGGGATCTGGACAAAAGTGTCGCGCACCTCGCCGCCGACGTCAGTGCACATCTGCACACCCTCGGCGGTCAGCCAACGGTGCAGAAAGTGGAGATCCTCGTGCCGGTGTTCTACCAGTTGACGCGTGCCTACATTGTCGGGCGGATCACGGGCCGCGGGCTCCTTATGCCGCTGGTCATCGCTCTCAAGAACACCGATGGCGGCATGCTGGTCGATGCGGTGATGCTCTCCGAAGATCAGGTCAGCATCGTGTTCAGCTTTACGCGTTCCTACTTTCACGTAGATCTCGACCGCGTCGCAGAAGGCGTCGTGTTCCTGAAATCCGTGCTGCCGCGCAAGCCCGCGGGCGAGCTCTTTACCGTGCTCGGCCGGGCCAAGCAGGGCAAGACCGAGCGCTACCGCGAACTCATGCGGCATCTGGAGCACACAAGTGACCTCTTCGTGCATGCTGCGGGCGAGCGCGGGCTCGTCATGGTGTGTTTTACGCTGCCCTCCTTTGACGTCGTCTTCAAGGTCATCCGCGACCGCTTCGCTTATCCGAAGAACATTCTGCGCGAGGACGTCCTCGCGAAATACCAGCTCGTCTTCAAGCACGATCGCGCCGGGCGGCTGATCGACGCTCAGGAATTCAAGCGTTTGCGCTTCCCGCAGGCGCGCTTCGCGCCGGAACTCCTCGAGGAGCTCGCCGCCGAGACTGCAAATACCGTGCACGTCGAGGGCGACGATCTGATTTTCGATCACCTATACATCGAGCGTCGCATGACGCCGCTAAATCTATTTCTGCGCACAGCCGCCGCGCCTGCAGCCGAACTTGCGGTACTCGACTACGGTCAGTGCATTCGTGACCTCGCCTACACCAATATCTTTGCCGGCGACCTGCTGCTCAAGAATTTCGGCGTGACTCGACACGGCCGTGTGATCTTTTACGACTATGATGAGCTGTGTCAGGTTACCGACTGCCATTTTCGAGACATGCCGCAGGCAATCCATCCGGAAGATGAAATGCGCGACGAAGCCTGGTTCTACGTCGCGGACAACGATGTCTTTCCGGAGACCTTCATGAACTTCCTCGCCTTTGACGATTCCCAGCGTGCCGCTTTCATGCGCGTACACGCCGAGATCCTGAGCGCCGACTTCTGGCGGCACGTGCAACAACGATTGAACGATGGCGAACTGCTCGAGGTGCTTCCCTATCAGCCGCACCGCGTGCGGGCAGTATCGAGCGCCTGAAGTACGTCCGCGACCAGATCCTCTTCATCCTCGAGCCCAATCGACAGACGCACCGTGCCCTCCGTGACCGCCGACGCGCGCAACTGCTCGGCGGTAAGATCCCGGCCGGTCATCATCTGCGGCGCGACGACCAGGGATTCCGTCGACCCCAGGCTTGATGTCAGGGCAAAAAGTTTCAGGCTCTCGGCGAAGCAACCACCAGCGGCGAAGCCGCCCTTTAGGTCGGCACTGACAATCGTACCGAATTCGCGCATCTGCGCGGCCGCAAGCGCGTGCTGCGGATGATCCTGCAGACCCGGATAGTGCACGCGTGCGACCAGCGGATGAGCCGCAAGCAGCTGCGCGATACGCATGGCGCGTGCGCACTGGGCAGAGTAACGCACAAAATACGTCTTGAGGCCGCGCTGAATCAGAAAGGCGGCGTGCGGATCCAAAGCGACACCCATCGCGCGGAAATCGGTGCGCAGTGGCCGAATGAGGTCGGCGCGCGCTATCGCCGCGCCGCCCATCACATCACCAGCGCCAGAAGCATACTTCGTGAGACTGTGCACGAAAACATCGATGTCGTACTCGCCGTGCTGATGAAAGCCGGCGAAGGTATTGTCTAGGATGGTGAGCGCGCCATGCGCCTTGGCGAGCTGCGTAATGGCCGCGATGTCCGCGATCTTCGTGACGGGATTGGTGGGACTTTCGAAGAATACGAGCCGTGTCGGCTTCTGTGCGAGCGTGCGCTCGATACCGGCGAGATCCTCGATCGAGAGCATCGTGTGTGTCACGCCGAAGCGGCTGAGCAGGCGGCGAATGATGTAGCGCGACGGATTGTAGGTCTCGATGAAACACAGCACATGATCGCCCTGCTTGGTGAGCGCGAGCAGAGTATGGGCGACCGCACCGACGCCTGTACCGGTCGTGAGGCAATCGTCGCGCCCTTGTAGCTCGGCGAGCGTCAACTCGAGCTGGCGCGAAGTCGGATTCGAGTTGCGCATGTAGAAAAAGCCCGCGCGCTCCCCACGCAGAAAGCGCGTCGTCTGCTCCAGATCATCAAACTCGAATTTGACGTTCTGATAGATGGGCGCGCCCACCGGATGGTTATCCGGTGGCAGCTCCACTTCAGGAGGGTGATTGACTAGTGTCGGCTTCTTCAAATGAGCCTCTTCGCAAAGGCACGCAGCCGCGCCGCCCCGGCATCGAGCGTTTCATCCCGCTTGGCGATGCACAGACGCACCACGGACAGGTGCGGTGCCACCGCATAAAAAGGCGCCAACGGAATCGTCGCGACACCCGCTTCGGTGAGCAGGCGCTCCGCGAAATTGCGATCGCCACAATCGTCGAGTTCCTTGAAATCAAGCAGCTGGAAATACGTCCCCGCGGCGGCCGGGAGCGTGAATCCACTGCCTGCGAGGGCTTCGCGCAGGCGGTCGCGCTTGGCTTGAAAGAAGCCTGACAGGTTCTGCCATGCTTCGGGTGCCTGCAGCAGATACGCTGCAATTGCCTGTTGCAGGGGATGCGCGATGCTGAAGGTATTGAATTGGTGCACCTTGCGCAATTCAGCGGTGAGTTCCGCGGGTGCAATGCAATACCCCACTCGAATGCCGGTCGCGTGCAGAGTCTTGCCAAAGGAAAATACCGCGAAACTGCTGGCCCGCAGCTCGCTGTGGGCGAGCACCGAGCAGTGCGCGCGGCGGTCGAACACAACGTGCTCATAGACTTCGTCTGACAGAACCAGGATATCCCGGCCGCCGATCACCGCCGCGAGTGCATCAAGATCGGCTGCGGACGTCACCGTGCACGCGGGATTGTGCGGACTGTTTATGATAATGAGCCGCGTGCGCGGTGAAATAGCCGCGCGCACGCGGTCCCAGTCGTAGCTAAAATTGGGCAGCTGTAGCGGCAGCCGTACAGAGCGCGCGCCTGCGAGCCTGACGGCGGGATCGTAGGAATCGTAGGACGGGTCGAACAGGATCACCTCATCTGCCGGTCCAACCACCGCCTGAATTACCGAGTAGAGCGCTTCAGTGGCGCCGAGCGTGATTGTGATTTCTGCTTCCGGGTCCACAGCGACCCCATAACAAATCTCAATCTTGCGCGCAATCTGCCCGCGCAGTTCCATGCTGCCCTCCATGGGCGCGTATTGATTGTACCCAGCCGTCATCGCCGCTGTAACCATCTGCGTAATGCGCGGATCGATATCGTAGTCGGGAAAGCCCTGCCCCAAATTGAGCGCGCCCAGCTCGCGCGCACGCCGCGACATGACGGTGAATATCGTCGTACCGATGTCGGGCAGCTTGCTGGCGATGGGCACGCGCGTCGACTGCGGCTATCGGACAGCGGCCGCGCGCGTCTTGCCGTCCATATCAATCGCCCGACGGAAGGGTTCCATGGCGCTCATTGATTGCCGGCTGCCGCGAGTTGCGCCTCGCGCTCGCGTCGCCTGGTCATGGCATGCATCCATGCGCTGCTGATCACAATGCCGAATGCGACGATCAGCACCATGAGGGTCGCAAGCGCGTTCACATCGGGACTCACTCCCAGACGAACCTTCGAAAAGATCACCATAGGCAAAGTTGTCGAGGCCGGCCCAGCGACAAACTGTGATACCACAACATCATCCCACGATATTGTGAATGCCAGCAGCCATCCCGAGACGATGGCTGGCACTATGAGCGGCAGCGTGATACGGAAAAACACGGTCACGGGGCGCGCCCCCAAATCCATGGCCGCCTCCTCCAACGACTCATCAAAACCCGCAAGCCGCGACTGGACCACGACAGCCACGTACGACATTGTGAAAGTGATGTGCGCCAGTATGATTGTGAGCATGCCCCGGCCTCGTGGCCAGCCAATCAGCTGTTCGAGCGCGACAAACAGCAACAGCAGGGACAAGCCCGTAATCACTTCCGGCATTACGAGGGGTGCGGTCGTCATCGCCGACAAGAGCGTGCGGCCGCGAAACGGCCCGAACCGAGCCAAGACAATACCGACCAGTGTGCCAAGAACAACCGCTCCGCTCGCGGCACACGCGGCGACGCGGATTGACAGCCATGCAGCGCGCAGTATTGGTCCGTTCGACAGCAGCGCTACATACCATTTGAGGGTCGGCGAATTTGCGGCGTCCCAGACTGTAACCAGGCGCGAATTATTGAAGGAAAATATCACCATTGACAGAATCGGCACGTACAAGAACGCAAGCCCGATGACGAGTCCGGTGCGCGAGAAACAGCCACGTCTCACGGATGGCCCTCCAGCTCGCTCTTCTGTACACGCTGAAACAGCATGATCGGAACAACCAGTAGCAAGAGAATTAGGATCGCCACGGCACTTGCAACCGGCCAGTCGCGGTTGGCGAAGAATTCATCAGAAAGCACACGCCCGATCATGAGCTGATCCGTGCGACCGAGGAGCGACGGAATCACGTATTCGCCGACTGCCGGAATGAACACCAAGAGGCAGCCGGCCAGGATTCCGGGTATCGACAGGGGAAGAGTGACGCGCAGAAACGCCCTCCAGGGGCGCGCGCCCAGATCCGCCGCCGCCTCGAGCAGCGTCGCATCGTGCTTCTCAAGATTGGCATAGAGAGGCAGGATCATGAACGGCAAATATGAATAGACGATACCGACGTACACGGCGAAGTCAGTCTGCATGAGAGTTAACGGCTCGTGGATGACACCAAGCCATAGAAGCACATTGTTGATCACGCCATTACTCTTCAGCAGTCCGATCCAGGCATAGACACGCAGCAGAAACGACGTCCAAAAAGGCAGGATGATGAGCATCAACAACAGGTTTTTCCAGGCGGCAGTCGAGCGTGCGATTGCATAAGCCATCGGATAGCCAATCACAAGGCACCAGAGCGTAGAAACCGCCGCTACCTTGATCGAGTACAGATACGCGCTTGCATACAGTCGATCGGTGAACAGAAATCGGTAGTTGGAAAAATATAGCTTGATCCCCACGATCACGCCGTCGCGCCACTCGATGAGCGGCGCGTAGGGCGGCATCGCCATGCGCGACTCCGAAAAGGAAATCTTGAAGACAATAATAAATGGAATGAGAAACAACACGGTCAGCCACAGATACGGAACGGCTATCACCAACCGCCTGCCTGCATGTTTGTCCAGCGCTTGCAACGACGGCTCCTAACGAGTCAGAACCACCGGACTTGAGGCATGCCAGGACAGATACACGCTTTCCTCTGCGACGAAGCGGTCCTCGGCACGGCGCACGACGTTAGGCAGAGTGACGCGCACGAGCTTTTTGGTGTCGAGCTCCACGATATAGATTGACGTATCGCCCATGTACGCGATTTCCTTCACCCTGCCATGCGCGACGTTCTCGCTGCCAGCAGGGCGACTACGCTCGATGCCGATCTTCTCAGGGCGAATGGCGACCGCAACGCTCACGTCCGGGGCCGAACTGATGCCGTGGTCGACGTAAACCACGGCGCCGAGTTCCTCCGAGCGGATGCGCACATGATCCGCCTCGTCCTCTACAAGACGGCCGTCAAAGAGGTTGACGGAACCGACGAAATCGGCGACGAATTTTGTCTGCGGATACTCATAGATGTCGAGTGGCGTGCCGATTTGTACGATCTGGCCGTGATTCATTACGCCGATACGGGAGGCCAGGGTCATCGCTTCTCCCTGATCGTGCGTCACGACGATGAACGTGACTCCCAGTCGCTTCTGAATCGCTAGGAGCTCGAACTGCGTATGTTCGCGCAACTTTCGATCAAGCGCGCCGAGAGGTTCATCCAAAAGCAGCAGCTTGGGGCGCTTTACGAGCGCTCGCGCCAACGCGACTCTCTGCCGCTGCCCTCCGGAGAGCTGATGCGGCTTGCGCCCCAGAAACGCCGTCATCTTCACGATATCGAGAATCTGCGCCACGCGCTCGCCGATTTCGCTGCGCGAAAGCTTCTCCTGCTCCAGCCCGAAAGCCACATTCTTCTCGACGCTCATGTGTGGAAAAAGCGCGTACGATTGGAACATCATGTTGACGGGTCGCTCGCAAGGTGCAATTCCCGTCATGTCCTGCCCATCGATGTACAGGCGACCGCTGGTCGGCGTTTCAAATCCCGCCAGCATTCGCAGCAGCGTGGTCTTCCCCGAGCCAGAGCCTCCCAAGAGACAAAAAATCTCACCGCGTTGAATGTCGAGCGAGACGTTGTCCACGGCGGGTGCACCGCCGAAAGTCTTAGTGACTCCCTCGATCCGCACGTACGCGTCAGACACGGCTACTGGCCTGTCTTGAACCGCGTCCACATGCGCGTAAGCAAGCGCGTGTAGCTCGGCGGCTGAGCAAGATTCGGCACGAGCTTCGCCATGACTTCGGGCGGCGGATAGATGTTGGGATCATTTTTCACGCTGTCGGACAACATTGGCCGCGACGCAGGGACGCTATTCGCGTACCGAACCAGATTCGAGTTCCTTGCGGCAACATCTGGTTGGAGCAAAAAGTTAATGAGTGTCAGGGCGTTTTGCGGATGCGGTGCGTCTGCGGGAATCGCAAGCATGTCGAAAAAGATGATGCCCCCCTCACGCGGCAAACTGTATCTGATATCAATCCCCTTGCCCGCCTCGCGCGCCCGATTTCGGGCCTGCAGCACATCTCCCCCCCAGCCGAGCGCAAGACAGGTTTCACCGTTGGCAAGATCCTCGATATAGCGTTCGGTGTCCACGTAGCGCAAGTACGGTCGGATCGACATCAGCACCTTCTCGGCGGCCGCGAGATCATCGGGCGACAAGCTGTTGGCGTTTTTTCCCAGAAAGATCAGTACCGTGCTTACGACTTCGGAAGACGCATCGAAGACCGACACGCCGCAATCTTTGAACTTTGAGACGACTGCGGGGTCGTAGAGCATCCGCCAGCTGTCGACCGGCGCATCTGGCATGCGCTCACGAATTTTTGCGACATTGTACCCGAGCCCGGACGTGCCCCAAAGATAGTTGACCCCATGCTCATTGCCCGGATCGTGCAACGCGATGCGTCTGAGAATATCCGGGTCCACATTTTTCAGATTTGGCAGTCGTGACTTGTCGAGCTTCTGAAAGACACCGGCCTGTACTTGCCGCTCGAGAAAATTCGCCGTCGGTACTACGAGGTCGTAACCCGTGTTGCCGGCCAACAACTTAGTTTCGAGCACTTCGTTTGAGTCGAATACGTCGTAATTGACCTTGATACCGGTCTGTTTCTCGAAGTCCTTCAACACGCCCGGATCGATGTAATCCGACCAGTTATAGATGTTGACGACCTTCTCGTCTCCACTTGTCGATTTCCCGCCTGCAACGTTGCCGCCTCCCGCTGGCCCAGTACCGCACGCGGCGAGCGCCAACAGCAGCAATGCCCCTAATGAGGCGATGCGCACAGAGCTAATCATACGTTAAGCAGCAAGTGCTCACGTTCCCAGGAACTGATGACCTGCAGGAATACTTCGTATTCAGCTTCTTTGACGATGGAAAACGCCGCGATGAATGCCTCACCCAGCAATCCTACCAGGGCTTCGCTCTCACGCAGACGGCGCAGTGCCTCGTCCAAAGAGCGCGGCAGACCAAAAGGCAGATCATGCGCGCTGCCCGTTATCGGATCGGTGGGCTGCAGTCCTTCGACCATGCCGAGATAGCCGCAGGCGAGCGACGTGGCGATTGCGATGTAGGGATTCGCGTCTGCTCCGCTGACCCTGTTTTCCACGCGACGCGCCTCCGCATTCGACATCGGCACACGCAGACCGGCGGTGCGGTTGTCATAGCCCCAGTGAACATTGATGGGAGCCGACAAGTACGGCGTCAAGCGTCGATAGGAATTGACATTCGCGCACAGCAGCGCCATGGCCGCAGGCAGATACTTTTGCAAGCCCGCAATGTGCGAGAAAAACAGCTGTGACGGCGTGCCGTCGGCATTGCTGAAGACATTTTTGCGCGTCTTCAGATCGACGATGCTCTGGTGAATGTGCATGGCGCTGCCCGGCTCCTTGGCGTGGGGCTTGGCCATGAACGTCGCGTACATTTTGTGTCGCAGCGCCGCCTCGCGCGCCGTGCGCTTGAACAGAAACGCCTGATCAGCGAGATCCAGAGGATGCCCATGGATAAGGTTGATCTCCATTTGCGCCGGACCGTCCTCGTGGATCAAGGTGTCGATTTCGATATCCTGGTCCTCACAGAACTGATAGATGTCGTCAAACAGCGGATCGAACTCGTTGACCGCCGCGATGCTGTACGACTGGCGGCCCGGCTCTGCTCTGCCGGACCTGCCGATGGGTGGTTTCAGCGGATAATCGGCGTCAATATTCGGCTCGATGAGATAGAACTCGAGCTCCGGCGCCACGACGGGTTCCCAGCCGCGCTGCGCGTACAGCTCGAGGACATTGCGCAGGACGTGGCGCGGCGCCATGGTCACGCGTCGCCCGTCGGAATAGAAGCAGTCGTGAATCACCTGCGCGGTGGGCTCGGCCGCCCACGGCACTCGGCGTACGGTCTTCGGATCCGCCTTCAGTACGATGTCGATCTCCGCCGGGCTCATCGCATCCCCGGTATTCGGCGGGTAGTCGCCGGTCACGGTCTGCAGGAAGATGCTCTCCGGCAGGCGCATGCCCTCATCTTCAGCGAATTTCGCGGCGGGCATGATTTTGCCGCGCGCGACCCCCGCCATGTCCGGAATGATCGCCTCGACCTCGGAAATACCGTGGTCGCGAAAGAACTGCTGAATTTCACTCGCCATAAGCCGAACCTTCTATTTAAGCTGCGCACGCTCGCGACTCGCCGCACCGAAGGCGGCGAACATCGCGCGCGAAAATGAATCGCTCATCACCTGCCATTCGGGGTGCCACTGGACTGCCAAGGCAAAACGCGGCGCATCTTTGACGCGGAAGGCCTCGATGACGCCATCCGGCGCGCGCGCCTCGACGACCAAGTCGGGCGCCAGACGCTCCACCCCCTGCGAATGCAGCGAATTGACCCGCACGCGAGTCGCGCCTGCGAGGCGCGACAGCATTCCGTTCGGCTCCAGAGCCACATCGTGCGCGGGTGCGTATTGCACGGCCAGCGGCTGGTCGTCATCATCACGATGATCCAACAGGCCCGGCACTTCGTGCAGTCGCTGCGTGAGTGTACCGCCCATAGCAACATTGACTTCCTGAAAGCCGCGACAGATGCCGAATACCGGAACGCCGGCGCCGATCGCACGCGGGATGAGCGCCAACGTCGTCGCATCGCGCGCGGCATCATGCAAGGTACCGGGAATGCTAGGTGTTCCATTGTACCGATGCGGTTCTACATTTGACGGACTGCCCGTGAACAGGATGCCGTCGAGATGCGCGAGCAGCTCCTCGATCCCCAGATGTTCTCCGAGCGCCGGAATCAACAGCGGAATCGCATCCGCCGCTTCCATCACCGCGCGCACGTACTTATCCCCAACCGCGTGAAACGGATGTGGACCGATCATGCGCTGGTCGGCGGTAATTCCGATGACTGGACGAGTGGATTGCATGATGATGGCGAGCGGGATCTATCTTACCCTAATGCCTTGAACACCCTCCAGCCGAGCGCCGCCGCACCGATCATGAGCCCTGAGCCCGCCGTTAACTCCTATTATGGTGCAACCGCGCATCCGGCCGCGCGTTGGCCGGCGCTCGCCGGATCCGTCGACTGCGATGTGTGTGTCGTCGGCGGCGGTATTGCCGGATGCTCGGTTGCCTTGCATCTGGCAGAACGCGGCTATCGCGTAGCACTCGTGGAGGAACAGCGCATCGGTTGGGGCGCGTCCGGCAGGAACGGCGGACAAGCGCTGTTCGGCGTTGCGGCGGGACAAACTACAGTCGAGGAATTGTTGGGTACGGCTGACGCGCGTGCCGTCTGGGACGTTACGATCGCCGGACTTAATCTCATCAAAGAGCGGATTACCAAATATTCGATCGACTGCGATTGGGCGAGTGGGCACATGCAGGTGGCGTTGAAGGTGCGTCACGAGCGCGAACTGCACGCAGAACTTGCGACGCTACGCGATCACTACGGTTATGAAACCGTACGCTACATGCCGCGCGAGGAGGTGCGTTCACTCCTCGCCACGACCCGCTACACAGGCGCGCTCTACGATTCGGCCAGTGGGCACCTGCACCCGCTCAACTATACACTCGGACTGGCGGCTGCAGCAGCAGAGCGCGGCGTCACCATATTCGAGAGTACGCGCGCACTGAGGTTCGCGTCCGCGCGGCACATCGAAGTGCACACGCCAAACGGCCAAGTGCGCTGCGGGCATCTGGCGCTGTGCGGTAATACTTATCTCGGGGAACTCGCACCCGCGCTCGCAAAGAAAATCATGGCAGTGGCCACCTATATCGTTGCCACCGAGCCGTTGGACCCGGACCGAGCCCGCGGCCTGATCGTCAACAATGCGGCCGTCAGTGACATGAATTGGGTGCTAGACTACTTCCGGCTCTCGGCCGATATGCGCCTGCTATTTGGCGGCCGCGTGAGTTACTCGGCGCGCGCGCCGTCTGCCTTTCCCGCCGCAACACGCACGCGCATGTTGACCGTGTTTCCGCAACTCGCCGATACCCGCATTGACTACAAATGGGGAGGGTCTGTCGACCTCACGATGAACCGGGCTCCGCATTTCGGGCGCTTGGCACCAAACGTGTATTTTCTGCAGGGCTTCTCCGGCCATGGCGTCGCCCTCGCGGGCATTGCCGGGAATCTGCTCGCGGATGCCATCGCTGGATCGGCTGAGCGGTTCGACGTGTTTGCGAAGATTCCGCACCGCAGCTTTCCCGGAGGGTCTACCTTGAGAAGATCTGCACTCGTTTTGGCGATGCTCTATTACCGCCTGCGAGACATGCTCTAGGCGATGGCGGTCAAAATCAACGCCCGGTACAGCGCAGGCTCATAGATCGCTGGAGTCCGGCGATTCCTATAATGATCCTTCTCGCAAGCAAGTGAAGGCTACAGCGGCACCAATCCCATTACGATGGACGCAACTCGAAGCAGCGGTGAATTTTCGCGTTGCGTTCGAAGTCGAGCGGCAATGTCCGCGCCGAGACGTCGTGTACCGAAAAGCGCTCCCGCAGCGCTTCATCGAGCTTGAATCGCTGCGCATTGGTCGAGAAAAACACCAGGCCGCCAGGGGCTAGGAGCAGTGCACAGGCATCGGCGAGAGCCGCATGGTCGCGACGGATATCGAGCACACTTTGCATGCGCTTTGAATTTGAAAACGTAGGCGGGTCAAGAAAAATCAGGTCAAAACGCTCGCGTTTGTAGCGCGCGGCCGCGAGCCACTCGCGGCAGTCCGCTCGTACCAGTGCATGCTGGGAGCCGTCCACCCCGTTCAATGCAAGATTGCGTCTGGCCCAATCGATATAAGTATGTGAAAGATCGACCGAGGTACTCGAGACCGCGAGCGCAGCGGCAGCATAAACCGTCGCAGATCCCGTATAAGCAAACAGATTCAAGAAACGCTTGCCGACGGCCGCTGCACCCAGACGCGCACGCGTCAATCGGTGGTCAAGAAACAGTCCGGTATCAAGATAGTCATCGAAATTGACTCGGAATTTGAGCCCGCCTTCCTCGACCACGTGGAACGTCGATTGTTCATTGAGTTTGCTATATTGCTCGCCGCGCGGCGTCTTGCGGCGTAGCCGCACACGGATGCGCTCCGCAGGTACACCGCACACTTCTGTCAAAACTGATAGAGCTTCGCCTCGCCGGCGGCGCGCCGCCTGCACATCGATCGTTACGGGAGCCGCATACTCTTGCACATAGAGCCAAGTCAATCCGTCGGGCACAGTTTGATACAGATCAATGGCCAGCGAGTATTCCGGCATGTC
>Ga0302324_100006985_pt1 | contig 24137 bp, 16 predicted proteins | sample Palsa_T0_1_FD_201949 | JGI IMG/M metagenome (GOLD analysis project Ga0302324, IMG submission 201949) | Peat permafrost microbial communities from Stordalen Mire near Abisko, Sweden - Palsa_T0_1 | ecosystem: Environmental > Terrestrial > Soil > Palsa > Peat permafrost | place: Sweden: Abisko... | reverse complement strand
AACAACAACGATATCCGCTTCTCGAACCGATTCCTCCACGCTCTGGGCTACGCTGAGACCGAGCCTTGACAAGACCTTCGTTTTCGCGCCAGTCCGGTTCCACAGTCGTGGCAAATCCCTTATGGAACAGCACCGTCGCAAGAGCGGATGCCATGCGTCCGGCGCCGATAACCGTCACGTTGTTGTTCATGCCGCGGTCCGACCTTTCATCCACAATCTATTCCGGCGTTCACGCCCCGCTCCCAGCGACGATTGGAGTTCGTAAGGCCCGAGTTTTGTCGCAGGAGCGGGAGCCATCCGTGCGCCGCAATTATAGACTGTGCAGCGCGTTGCAGCGGATGCAGCGATTCTGGGCGGTTGGTCGGCAAACCCTACCTTACTGATGCCAAGCGCCACGGGTTTCCAACAGGCGTTACTTTTTTCCGGGCTGGTCGGCAGCCGCTCACAATCGGAAAACGAAATCACCCGTTCGCTGGAGCTTATGCCCACACCCATGTTAATTTAGGGCCACACGTGAGGATCCGGGAGACATCGTTCTGAGTCGAGGAGTGAACATTCGACCATCGTCCGCTCCGGGCTCCGTGGATCTCAGCAAGCGCGACTTCCTGATTCGGTGCTCTCGGGGTGCTTCGGCGGCGCTCATTTCTGCCGCGCCGCACGGTCCCGGCTGGCCGTTCCTCCGCATTCTTGACTCCCCTAACCCCTCTTCTTCCGACGCAGAATTCCACTTGCATCCTCACTATCGGATGCCGCTTCCTCTTGATGCCCTGCTGGCGAAGACCCAGGCTGGCTTCGATGATTTTGTCACGGAAAAGTATGCCGACCAGATCGCAGCGATTCTTGCGCAATGGAGTTCGGGACTACTGCAGTCGCCGCCAGACTTTGGAGCAATTGAGAATGTCGTACTGCGGAATTTCTCCGGATCTTCTCCGCGCCCGGTCGATTCTCGAGTCCTGCGTCCGGGCCCGCCGATCGAGGTTCGTCGCCACAGGTTCACAGGCGAGACTGAACTCGGTCGGGACATGTATCTGCAGGAACTAAGGTCCACGCTCAGCAATTTTTCAAGGATTCTTACCGCGGAATTTCAGGTAACGAGCATGGCTGCTCTTTCGATGCCGGCGGATGAGTTGCCTGGGGATGAACTGCGGACTCGTATTCGCTACGAGATTGTTGCCACTGGCCCCGGTTTCTATCGCGAACAACGCGTCGGCTACTGGCAGATTACTTGGCAGGGATCGGCATCGGCGGAATATCGCATACGCCAGTGGAAGACGCTGGAGGAGACGCAGAGCCGTTTCAGCGGTTCGGGCGGTCCCGGCTATGTCGACATCACGGCTACGGCCCTCGGCGGCAACCCATCGTATTCATCACAACTGTTGCACGGCACCGACTACTGGCGAACCGTGCTCGACGGTGCTTGCGGCATCGACGTTTACGGCCACAACGGCGTTTCGGTGGGCGACATCGATGGCGATGGATTTGACGATCTCTATGTGTGCCAGCCGAGCGGACTTCCCAACCGGCTTTATCGCAATCTCGGCGACGGCACTTTTACGGATATCACCGAAGCTGCGGGCGTCGGCGTGCTGGAAAACACGGCGTGCGCACTTTTTGCCGACGTCGATAACGACGGTCGGCAGGATTTGATCGTCGTGCGGGCAACCGGACCGATGTTGTTTCTGAACCAAGGGGGCGGCAAATTTCGGCAGAAAGCGAATGCGTTTCAGTTCGCCACTCCGCCGCAAGGGACTTTCACCGGCGCGGCGGTCGCCGATTACGACCGCGATGGATGGCTCGACATCTACTTCTGTCTCTACATTTATTACCAGGGCACAGACCAGTACAAATATCCCACTCCTTATTACGCAGCCGAGAATGGGCCTCCGAATTTCATGATGCGCAACAACCGGGATGCCACGTTTCGCGATGTAACCGCCGAGACCGGACTGAACCGGAACAATACGCGCTACAGCTTTTGTTGCGCGTGGAACGATTTCAACGGCGACGGCGTGCCCGATCTTTACGTTGTCAACGATTTCGGGCGGAAGAATCTCTACCGCAACAATGGCGATGGAACGTTCACCGATGTTGCCGCACAGGCGGGAGTCGAAGATGTCGGCGCGGGAATGAGCATCTGCTGCTTCGACTACGACAACGATGGCGCGGATGACCTCTATGTGGCGGACATGTGGACGGCTGCCGGCGAGCGGGTTTCGACGCAGGAGTTTTTCCAGAAAAACGCGCCCGAACGAACGCGCGCGCTCTATCACAAACACGCGATCGGCAATTCGCTGTTTAAAAACAGCTCGCGGAAAAAGCTTCGAGAGGGCAGCGATTCTTCAGATTTATCTTTTGAGGATACGACGCATGCTGCCGGAGTCGGGATCGGGCGCTGGGCCTGGTCGAGCGACGCTTGGGATTTCGACCATGACGGATTTCTCGATCTCTACGTCACCAATGGCTTTGTCAGCGGGCCTTCCCGGTCGGATGAAGACCTGAACAGTTTTTTCTGGAGGCAGGTAGTTGCCCGTTCACCCGACGAAGCGAAGCCTTCGCAGGAATACGAACAGGGGTGGAGCGCAATCAATGAGTTGATTCGAGCGGACGGCACATGGAGCGGCTACGAGCGAAATATTGTTTACGCGAACAACGGTGACGGGACATTCACCGATATCTCGGGCGTGATTGGCCTTGACTTTCTGGAAGACGGCCGCGCGTTTGCCCTCGCGGACTTCGATCACGATGGCCGTCTGGAAGTATTTTTGAAGAATCGCAATGCGCCGCAGTTGAGGCTTTTGAAGAACGTCATGGAAAATCTGCCTCCATCCATCGCCTTCAGCTTGCGCGGGACAAAAAGCAATCGCGACGCGATTGGCGCAGTGGTCACGCTCGAAACGGAGGTGGGACGGCAAGTGCGTTCGTTGCAAGCGGGATCGGGATTCCTTTCGCAGCACAGCAAAGACATTTTCTTCGGCCTGGGAACGGCGCAGGGCCCGGTGCGAGCGTCAATTCGCTGGCCAAACGGCTTGGTGCAGGAGCTCGGCAATCTGCCGATCAACCATCGCGTGTCGGTCGAAGAAGGCTCCGAAGCAATTCGCCTGGAGGCCTTCAAAACGCCAGGAGGGCACGGCAGACTTGCAGACGCCAGGTCATCCGAGTCAACCGCACAAGCGATCGAAAAGCTGCCCCCAACCGCCGAGACATGGCTACTGGCGCCAATCGAGGCTGCGGATTTTTCCCTTCCGAATCTCGGCGCGCAGACTACCACTCTATCCTCCCTGCGCGGGAAGCCGGTACTGCTCAACCTTTGGGCATCGAAAGCGGAACGATGCAAGCAAGATTGGCTCACCTTCAATCAGCGTCACGCGAAATGGAGGGCGCAGGGTCTGCAATTGTTATCCGTCAACCTGGATGATCCCGCAAATGCGGAGAACGTTGCGCAAATGGTGCGGGAGCAAGGTCTAACCTTTCCGATTCTGCTCGCTTCTGCCGACCCGGCCGACACCGCTGCCATCTACAACATTCTTTATCGATACCTTTTCGATCGCCATCGCGATCTCTCGCTTCCGACCTCATTTTTGGTCAATGCCAAAGGAGAGATTGTTAAGGTTTATCAAGGACCGGTGGACGCCGACCACGTTGCATACGACTTCCATCACATCCCTGAAACCGGCTCGGAGCGTGTAGCCAGAGCGCTTCCCTTTCCTGGCATTACCGACACCACCGAATTTGGACGCAACTATCTTTCTTACGGCTCCGTGTTTTTTCAGCGCGGCTACCTGGATCAAGCCGCAGCTTCGTTTCAGACTGCCGTGCGCGACGATCCCGCCAGCGCGGAAGCTCTCTATGGCATCGGCAGCGTGTATCTCAATCAGCAGAAGACGGCAGAAGCGCGAGACTGTTTTGAACGCGCGCTCAAACTGCGCGCGAGCTATCCCGATACCATGGCAAATTCATGGAATAACCTGGGCTTGCTCGCCGCGCGCGCAGGGCGCACCGACGAAGCGATCGAACTCTTTCACCAGGCGCTCAAGTTGAGCCCCGACCACCTGATTGCACTCGAGAATCTCGGCAGCGCGTATCGCCAGCAGAAGCGCTGGGATGACGCTCGCAAAACTTACGAGCGAGCGCTCGAAGTCAACGCCAATGACGCTGAAGCAAATTACGGTCTGGGAATGGTCTTTGCTCAAAACGACGATACGGCACGCGCGTTCGCTGCCCTGCAGAAAGCGCTGAGCTTGCGTCCCGTCTATCCCGAGGCACTCAACAACCTTGGAATTCTCTATCTGCGCACGAATCGCCGCGATGAGGCTGTGGCAAGTTTTGAGGAGAGTATCCACGTTGCGCCGGGGTTCGATCAGTCTTACCTGAACCTCGCGCGAGTCTACGCCGTCGAAGACGCGCCGGAGAAAGCTCGAACCGTGCTGCTCGAACTTCTGAAGCAGCATCCCGGACACGAGCAGGCACAGAAGATGATGGAACAATTGGGCCACTAGAATATCCGACGCTGCTAAACTAGGGGTGATGTCTACTCAGACTGCAAATTTTCCCGCGGCCGCAACCACAACCGCTCCCGCCTCCGCCGGAGTGTTGCTGCCCGCTTTCACTCTATGGTGGCGCGAAATTGTACGCTTCTATCGGCAAAAAGCGCGCGTGGCGGGCGTGATCCTTTCTCCGCTTTTGTTCTGGATTGTCCTCGGCTCCGGCTTCGGCACGTCATTCCGCTCCGGACAGGCCGCCGGCCAGCAAAACTATCTGGATTACTTCTATCCCGGAACGCTGGTCATGATCGTCCTCTTCACGGCAATTTTCACCATGATGTCGGTGATCGAAGACCGCAATGAAGGTTTCCTGCTTTCGGTCTTGGTCGCGCCCGTGCCCCGCGCCGCGATCGTTCTCGGGAAAGTTTTAGGCGGCACCACGCTGGCCGCTGCCCAGGGATTGATCTTCCTTGTGTTCTCGCCCTTGGTGGGCATACACATGACGATTGGCTCGTTCGGCCTGATCGCACTCACCGTGTTCCTCGTGTCGTTCGCCCTGACCGCGCTAGGCTTCGCCATCGCCTGGCCCATGGATTCGACTGCCGCCTTTCACGCCATCATCAATTTATTTCTGATTCCGTTGTGGCTGCTTTCGGGAGCTCTGTTTCCGCTTTCCAAGGCCTCAGGATGGATTCGCTGGCTCATGTACGCCAATCCCCTGACCTACGGCGTCGAGGCGTTGCGCACGCTGATGTATCCCGGAGCACCAAGTTCGTTCTCGTTCGACTTCTCGCTGACCGCGTCGATTTTGACGCTCGTGCTGTTTTCGCTCTTCATGTTCGGCCTCGCCTTCGTGTTGGCGAACCGGCGCACGACGAAGCCGGCAGCTTAGAGAATTCGGTTCGTAAATTGTCATCCCGACGGCAGAGGGGCCCTAGTCCCGGGAGACATTTTCGCGCGAAGAGGGGTCCGTCGCTGCCCTCGGGATGACAAGGTCTGCGAATTACAAAATTACCCGATTACCAAATTTCAAAATGCCCTTAGACATTCTTGCCCTGGCCGCGCACCGCGACGACGTAGAGCAAACCTGCGCCGGTACCCTGCTCAAGATGGCCGAACGCGGCTACCGCACCGGCATCCTCGACCTCACCCAAGGCGAAATGGGCACGCGCGGCACCGCCGAAGATCGAGCCAGCGAGGCCGCCGAAGCCGCACGCATTCTGAAAGTTTCCTGGCGCCACGCTCTCGATATTCCCGACGGTTGCGTCGAGAATACCTGGGAGAACCGTCTGAAGATCGCGGCCATCCTTCGCGAACAGCGTCCGCGGGTGCTGATTCTTCCCTATTGGGAAGGCCGACATCCCGACCACTACACGGCTTCGATTCTTGGCTATGAAGCGGCGTTTCTGTCGGGACTTGCCAGGTTGCCGCTCGAGGGTTCCGCTCATCGTCCGTTCAAAATTATTTACGCCAGCCTTTACCGCGACGTGCGGCCAACGTTCGTCGTCGACATCACCGAGCAGTTCGAAACCCGCTTCGCATCGCTGATGGCTTACAAGTCTCAGTTCACCGATCAGGAAGCGGGGAGCGGAATCTTTCCCGCGCAAAAGGAGATTCGGGCGCGGATAGAATCCATGGCCCGTTATTACGGCCTGCTCGGAGGCGTCACCTATGCCGAGCCGTTCGTGCAAAAGGAAGTCGGCCTGGTGGATGACGTGATGGCGCTTCCGGTGAAGTCGATCTGACGCCTGGCAAATGACGGGAAAAAGCGGTGGAAATTGAGTCGCAGCGGACGGCGCGGAAGAGAGAACGGATGGGAGTCGTGCTGGGGATAGGAAGTCCAACCCGTTGCCCCGTCCTTCGTTTTTTGAAGGGGGGGGATTTGTGCGAAAGCCGCACCGTATAATAATCGGTTCCTTGATATCCGTCGACGCGCTTGCAGTTCCCTCTCGAATCCAGCATCGACGCACAGGAGATCATCGTGGCTACCCTCACCGAAGTCCCGTCTCCGATGAAGACCCGCACCGAATCCGACAGCATGGGCAAGATCGAAGTTCCCTCCAATGTTTATTGGGGAGCGCAGACGCAGCGCTCGCTGCTGCATTTCAACATCGGACGCGATACCATGCCTCCCGAACTGATTCACGCTTTCGGCACGCTGAAGAAGGCTTGCGCGCTGGTGAATCAGGATCTCGGCAAACTTCCCTTTGACCTCGCAACGCTCATCGTGCAAGCCGCCGACGAAGTCATCGCCGGCAAGCTCGATGACCAGTTTCCTTTGCGCATCTGGCAGACGGGTTCGGGCACGCAGACCAACATGAACGTGAACGAGGTCATTTCCAATCGCGCAATTGAGATTGCCGGCGGCGAAATGGGATCGAAGAAGCCGGTGCATCCGAACGATCACGTCAACCTGTCGCAGTCCTCGAACGATACGTTTCCGGCGGCGATGCATATTGCGGCGGCGTTGCGGGTTAAGAACGCCTTGATTCCGGCGGTCAGGACGGTGCGCGATGCGATCGCTGCCAAGGCTCGGGAGTTTGACTCCGTGGTAAAGATTGGGCGCACGCATCTGCAGGATGCCGTGCCCTTGACGGTTGGGCAGGAATTCGGCGGCTGGGCAAGTTTGCTGGAGCGCGACATCAAGCGACTGGAGCAGGCGCTCGACGGTCTCTACGATCTGGCGATCGGCGGGACGGCAGTGGGCACGGGACTGAACACGCATCCGGAATTCGCGGAGCGCGCGGCCAAGAAGATCGCTGAGCTGACGGGGCTTTCCTTCCGCTCGCATCCTAATAAATTCGCCGCGCTTTCGGCGCACGATGAGATCGTGTTTGCGCAGGGAGCTATGGAAACTTTGGCTGCTTCGCTGATGAAGATCTCTAACGATATTCGCTGGCTGGCTTCCGGGCCGCGCTGCGGGCTCGGCGAGCTCTCCATTCCTGAAAATGAGCCGGGATCTTCGATCATGCCGGGCAAGGTCAATCCCACGCAATGCGAAGCTATGACCATGGTCTGCGTGCAGGTTCACGGAGCCACGGCCGCGGTTGGCTTCGCCGGCTCGCAGGGCAACTTTGAGCTTAATGTGTACAAGCCGGTGATCATCTATAACTTTCTGCACTCGGTCACTTTGATTACGGACGCCTGTCATGGTTACGTGGAATACATGCTCAAGGGCATTGAGGTCGATCGCGCCAAGGTCGACGGGTATGTGAAGAATTCGCTGATGCTGGTCACGGCGCTGGCTCCGAGGGTGGGATACGACAAGGCGGCGCAGATTGCGCACACCGCGCATGTGGAGAAGTCGAGCCTGCGCGAGGCGGCGGTGAAGCTCGGATATCTTACCGCCGAGGAATTTGATTTGCTGGTTGATCCGGAGAAGATGACGCGGCCGTAACTGCATCGGGTCATCGGGTGATCGATCATCGGCTGATCGGCCATCGGGTGATCGAGAGTCAAGAACAAGAACAAGATCAAAGGCCGGGGGCGAGGGCGCCCGCGCCCCATGGCTTGGCTAGGGCAACTTCAAGCAGCGTGTGCGCGTTCGCCGGCAGCATTCTCGAGCACGGCTATTGCGGCGTTGCCGTGATTGGCGTCGGTGCATTTTTCGGCGTGCTCAGATAGCCGGTGATCTTGTTCTTGTCCACGGTCCAGACGACGAGTTCATAGAGCATGTGATCGCGTCCGGTGTAGAACTGCACGGGCTCACTCAGGTTCTTGTCTTTCTTCTCGACGGTTTTGTCGTCGGCGGTCACGTCCAGCGAATATTTGCCGTGCTTCGGATCGGTCTTTTTGAGTTGCAAGGCCACCGTCGAGAAGGCCTGCGGCTTGGCGCCTTTGTTCAACGTGAATTCGTAATACTGCCGGTCGCCTTTGTGTTTTAGAGCTTCAAGGTCGCCACGCGTATTGGCAATCAGGCCGCTCTGCTGCCCGAGATCGCCGATGGTGGTCTGCAGTTTCGCAATGGTCTGGTCGAGCGAGGCCTTGGTGGCGGCCACGTCCGTTTTCACGCCACCGACGTCGGTCTTCACAGAGCCGACTTCGCCCGAAACCGCGCTTACATCTTTTTTCTCTTCCTCCGCTTCGGCGGCGATGCGGGCGGAGGCGGCTTGGGTCTCGCGCTGTAACTCGCCCGCCCGCGTCGCCAACTCTTTCTTGGTCATGCCCAACTGATGGGCCAGCGTTTCAGAATCGGCTTCGGCGGCCTGCATTCGCTTGGTCAGATCTCCGACCTGCTTCTGGCTGGAGGCTTCATCCTGCGTCAGCTTGTCGAGCTTACCGTGCTGGTCGTAGATAAAGAATGACGATGCGCCGGCGTAGGCGACGAATAACAAAATAAGAACCCATTTAGCGATATTGCTCTGCGGCTCGGGATGGTACACAGCAGGTTGCTCGCCTTCAGACATGAGGTGGGTCTCCGGTTGAATTTGACTGTAGAAGCTATTGTTTGTGAGATGCAGGCCGGTGTCAATTGCGTTGCAGGTTCTTGGGCGATTGCAGCACCCGCCCTCCGACTTGCTCAGGCCCGGTTCTCGAAAAGCGCGAGGCGGGCAGCACCCACTAGAATCATGGCGTGAAGAGTTGGGACGCGATCATCACTGGGGCTGGCATCATAGGGCTATCGCTGGCGCTTGAACTGCGGAAGCGGGGCCTGCGGGTACTCGTCGTCGAAAAAGGTGAACCGGGGCGCGAGGCCTCGTGGGCTGCGGGTGGAATGCTGGTTGACTGTCCGGCTGAGACGCGGCCCGAGATACAGGAACTGGCCACGGCGAGCGCCGGAATGTATCCCGCATTCGTGCATGAGCTTCAGAATGAGTCGGGTCTGGAGATTGACTTGCGGTCGGTCGGAACGATTGTTTTGACTTGTGTGGAGACGGGGGTCCGCCCCGCCACCACCGAAGCTTGTCCTCTGCCGCTTGCGGAATTGGAACCTGGGCTGCGGATTCTTAATTTGACTCCTCTCTTTGTGAAAGAGCGCTGCGTCGATCCCCGTGATCTGACCGCCGCCGCTATTGCCGCCGCTCGGCATCGTGGTATTGATTTTTCATCTGGCGATCGTGTGCTGGCTGTGGAAGTGGCGAATGGCAAGGCGTGCGGCGTCCGCACCAACAAGACGCAATTTGGCGCCGGCTTGGTAGTCAATTGCGCGGGGGCGTGGGCCGGACAGATCGGGCCGCACACGTTCCCCACGCGTCCCGTGAAAGGGCAAATGCTGTGCGTTATCATGCCGGAACGGGAGCTGGTTCGGCATGTAGTGCGAGCTCCTGACGTTTATCTGATCCCGCGCAGCGATGGGCGAATGCTCATCGGTGCAACGGCCGAAGAAGCTGGATTCGACAAGCAGACGGTACCGCAGACCATTCAGAAGTTGCGTTTGGCGGCGCTCGATCTGGTTCCGAAATTGGCTGACGCTCGTATTTTGGAAGCGTGGGCCGGACTGCGTCCAGGTACACCCGACGGGTTGCCGATTTTGGGCGCTACGCCAACGCCGGGATATTTTGTGGCGACCGGGCATTTTCGCGATGGAATTCTCCTGGCGCCGGCGACGGCCAGGGCGATGGGGCGGGTTGTTACGGGGCTTCGGCCGGAGATCGATTTATCAAAATTCTCGGTTGCTCGCTTTTCCAATTGACCCATCCACGGATCTCGCAAGAGATATGCGTGGTTGATGTACATTTTCTCGATCTGCGTATTGCCGAGCCGCGACCCTTCGACCAATGCCGTCTTTCCAAACAGAGAACGCGACGCTTGATACAAGGATTGCTCCGGACCGATCAGGTCAAGCCGCGAGAATTGTCCAGAGGCCAGTCATGCAATACGCGCCGGTCCGCGGTTTGCTTTCTACAAGTACGCGGGATTCTTTAAGCCGGCTTTCCGCCAGATCTCCGAGTGCGTCTCGATTGAGTCGCGCGGTCGGCGCGATTGATTCTGTAACGGCGGCAAAGAAGAGCGAAAACGCAGCCTGGCCTGCTTCGGGTATATACTGAATCTTTTTCGGCGATCCTATTTTTTAAGTACGCGCGCCCGGCGCGCCAGAAAAGGACCAACCATGGCTTCCCCGGCGGTAGATTTTGCTCGCAGTAATCAACCGCGTTTTCTCGACGAGCTGAAGACTCTACTTCGCATCCCCAGCATCAGCACGCTCACGGAACACAAGAGCGATGTGCAGAAAGCGGCGGAATTTGTGGCCGCTGAACTTCGCCGCATTGGAATGGACAATGTCGAGATTATTCCGACGAAAGGACACCCCCTGCTTTATGCCGATTGGTTGCATGCACAGGGTAAACCTACGGTTTTGATGTATGCGCATTATGACGTGCAGCCGCCTGATCCACTCGACGAATGGAAGACGCCGCCGTTTGATCCGACCGAGCGCAATAATAATCTTTATGCGCGCGGCGCGGTCGACGATAAGGGCCAGCTTTGGATGGAAGTCAAGGCGCTCGAATCGCTGATGCAGGCCCACGGCGGTAAGCTGCCCATTAACGTCAAGGTTATTTTTGAAGGCGAAGAAGAAGTGGGTGGTGAATCGATTGCCGAGTACGTTCGCAAGCAGAAGTCGAAGTTGAAGGCGGATTTCGCGCTGGTTTGCGACACGGAACTGTTCGCTCCGGATCTTCCGACTCTGTGCGTCGGGCTGCGCGGCCTGGTCTACACCGAGATTGAAGCGGTGGGAGCAAAGACCGACCTGCACTCCGGCATGTATGGAGGCGCGGCGCCGAATCCGCTGTTTGCGCTGGTCGAGATCATCAGCAAACTCAAAGATGCGAAGGGAAAGGTGCTGATCCCGGGCTTTTACAGCAAGGTGAAGGCTCCGAGCAAGGACGAATTGAAAGCCTGGAAGCGGCTGCCGTTCAACGAAGAACATTATCGCAAAACTGAAGTCGGCTCCAAGGTGCTGACCGGCGAGCCGGGATATTCGGTGCTCTACCGGACTTGGGCGCGTCCAACGCTCGAGGTGCATGGCATGCCGGGAGGGTTTGTCGCTCCTGGGGCAAAGACGGTGATTCCGGCGAAGGCGTCGGCGAAGGTTTCGATGAGGTTGGTCCCGAATCAGGATCCGGAAGACATTCTCAAACGCTATGCGGCGTTCGTCAAAAAGCTCACGCCCAAGGGGATCGAAACCAAAATCAAGGTTTGGAGCAAAGGCCCGGCGTGCGTGGTCGGCACCGACAACCGGTTCATCAAAGCGGCGACGGAATCGCTGCATGACACGTTCAAGAAAGAGACGGTTTTCATTCGCTCCGGCGGTTCGATTCCAATCGTGACCGATTTCCAGGATGTGCTGAAGATTCCGTCGGTGATGATGGGGTTTGGGCTTCCCGACGACAATCTGCATGCTCCTAACGAGAAGTTTCACATTCCGAATTTCCATCGCGGGATTGAGACGATTTGTTTGTTCTTCGAGAAGCTCGGGTGAAAGTGGCTTTCGGACAAGGAACTGTTACGTCTGCTCGAAAAACTTGGCCCTGGTCTTCTGCCCTCTATTCTCCGAGATTTCGAGTTGCCGGCGGACGATCTCCTGGAAGAATCGATACTTTGACCCTTGCCTGATCTTCGGATTCTCACCGGGGCTAAATTCCCGCTTATCAGTTCGGCCGGTCAGGAGGTTGGGAAAACAGATGGTGGTGCAGTTTGCGAAATCGCCAACCACCAAGGCCTCGAAGGTGCACCAAGGAAACACCTTAGACCAAAAGCCTTCGTAATTCTTCATGCCCTCGGTTTAGGGTTTCGTGAGTTGCATCGTGAAACTGCGCCGCTACCGGAAAACAGGAATTGAATCAGCACCACCCGACCGGGAGACTCGGACCAGGCACAGTACTCGCCAATGGCGCGTCTTCAGGTAAAATAAAGGTTTGAGGCTAAAAGACATGCGCACAAGGGTTTTCGCGTCGGTGGTGCTGTTTTTGATGGTGACTATGGTGTCGGCGCCGTGGCTGCAATCGGAAGCCGAGCAGGACACTCCCCATTTCCACGCAGCGCCTCCGGCTGTTCGAGATAAGCTTCCGCCGATCCTCACCCGGGATCAACTCTGGGGACCGAACGCGAATTTTCCGTATCAGACGCATGCCTACGAGTTGGCGGCTAAGATTCCGAAGGTGCTCTACCAGCAGCCCTGTTATTGCTACTGTGACCGCGGCATGGGACACACCAGTCTGCATAGTTGTTTTTCGGGCACGCATGGCGCGGAGTGCGGAACCTGCCTTAAAGAGCTCTATTACACTTATACGATGTACAAGCAGGGCAAGACCGCGAGCCAGATTCGTGCAGGAATCATCAAGGGCGACTGGAAGGCAATTGACCTGTCGACAGCCGCCAGCATCAATTGAGCCAAGTGCAAGAGCATGAACCACGAAGGACACAGAGGTTCATGGGGGGAAAACCGAAGCAGAGGGCCGATGGCTCTTTTCTTAGGGGTTCCTCAAGAATGTTTCCTCGGCGTGCTGTGCGTCCCGGCGCTGAAAATTTTCGATTTTAATTCTGAACCAAATTCTGAACTAGAGGCGATTTGATGGCGCTTAAGCTAACCCCGAAAAAACCGGCAGAAGATCCACGACACACACAGGCGGTGCAGAACTACGAGTCGGGTCTGCGCGCATTGCAGGAACACAAGTTTGAGAAGGCCAAGAACCACTTGCAGAAAGTGCTGACCGGGCCGAACAAGGCATTTGTCGACCGGGCTCAGGTGCACATTCTCACCTGCGACAAACACCTGGAAGAGCTTTCGTTGCACTTCAAGACGCCGGAGGAGCATTACGACTATGCGGTGTCGCTGATCAACATCGGCGACTACGTGACGGCGCGCGAGCAGCTCGATAAGCTCTTGAAGCAGAATCCGAAGGCGGAGTTCGTTCTTTACGGCCTGGCCGCTTTGCATTGCCTTACCGGTCACGTCGAGGAATCGCTCAGAACGCTCGGTGAGGCGATTCAGATCAAGCCGGCGCTGCGCTTCCAGGCGCGGAATGACACCGACTTTCAGAATCTGGCGGAAGATCCTCGGTTTACTGAACTGCTGTATCCCGACCCGGGCGCCGAATCTGAGCCGCAGGAGCAGGAAGCGAGCGCGTACTAGGTGGCGTAACGTCGGGTGCCTCCGGGGATAATGCTGAAAAAATAGGATTGACGCCCAGCCCCTAAAAGGGGCGACTGATTTCCAAGGACTTACGCCATCGCTAAAGCGGTGGCCTGATGCAAACCCGAGTTTTTCGGCACTCTGTAAAGCCCATGTCTTAAAGAACGCGGGGGGCGCGGCTGAAGGCGCCCTTTCAAATCCGTTGATTTTATGTTCCCCCAGTTGCGCACAAATTCATTCGCTCCCGGCAAGGTTGGCCCCGAACTGCGCGTGGTGGCGATCGGCGGCGGCACCGGCCTCTCCACATTGCTGAAGGGGCTTAAGCGTTACGTCATCAGTCCCTCACTCGCTCCCTCGGGTCAACCCACGATTCGCGAATTGTCGGGTGTGGTCACGGTAAGCGACGATGGCGGGTCGAGCGGCCGTCTGCGCAAAGAGTTCAACATGCTTCCGCCGGGCGATGTCCGCAATTGCATTGTTGCGCTATCCGAAGACGAAGCATTGCTCTCCAGACTCTTCCAGCATCGTTTCGAAAAAGGTTCCGGCCTTGAAGGCCACAGCTTCGGAAATCTTTTTCTCGCAGCGCTCACTTCGATCACCGGAGATTTTGTCGAAGCGGTGCGCCTGTCGTCGGAAATTCTGCTCACGCGCGGGCACATCTATCCAGCGACCATGTCGAGCGTCGAACTTGAAGCGTTGCTTGAAGACGGAACGCAGGTGCGCGGTGAGACGGGGATCACGGCGAGCAAGGGCACGATTCGAGAGTTGGCGCTGGTGCCTCCGGACGTTGGGCCGCTTCCGCAGACGCTCGAAGCGATCGCCGGCGCCGACCTGATTACGATTGGACCCGGTTCGCTCTTCACCAGCCTGATTCCGAACCTGCTGGTACGGGGGATACCTGAGGCCATTCTGGAATCTCATGCCATCAAGGTATTTGTTTGCAATCTGATGACACAGGCGAATGAAAGTCTCGGCTTAACTGCCGCCGACCATATTTGCGCGCTCAATCGTCATGCTGGAGTGCAGTTGTTCGACTACGCGCTGCTGAATCGGAAGGCCGCATCGCCAGAGATGAAGGCCAAATACGCGCTCGAGGGAGCCTCGCAGATCGTGGTCGATCTCGAAGCGATCGAGGCTCTCGGCGTTTGTCCGTTGCTCGGAGACTATCTGGAGGAGGGTGCGGTCGCGCGCCATGCTACCGACCGCGTCGCCCACGATCTGATGGCGCTGATGGCGCAAGCTCCGGATCGGCAGACGATTCGAAGTTGATTTGTGTGGTTACGGGGCTCCTCCCCGTTCGCGGGCAAAGCCCCGCCACCACACGAACATCCACCTCACGGCGAGCTCAGTTCTTCTTCAAGAGAAATCTCGGGGTGGGGAGGGATGCCGGGCCGAGCGTTCGCGATATATTGTCTAAACATGGCAAAAGCCCCGAAGACAAAAACAAAAACAAAGACCAGGCTGAAACCCCTTCCCAGAGATTCAGAGCGCCCACGCGTTGCCATCGCCATCATGGCGGCGGGCAAGGGCACTCGGCTTAGATCAAAATATCCCAAGGTTCTGCATGAGGTCGGAGGCAAGCCGATTCTGGCCCACGTGATTGCCAGCGCACAAAAGGTCCTGCCCGCGCAGGACATCTTCGTGATCATCGGCCACGAAGCGGAGCGCGTGCGGGCAGCGGTTGCCGCCACAGGGGTGAATTTCGTGCTGCAAACCGAGCAGCGCGGCACGGGACACGCCATCATGGTGGCGCGCGACGCGCTCTCAGGTTATGACCAAGTCGTTGTGCTCTCCGGCGACGCTCCGCTGATTACCACCGAAACCATTCGCAAGCTTAGCGACTTCCACGCCGGCCAGAAAGCAGCCATGACTCTGCTCAGCGCCGACCTCGACAATCCTTATGGATATGGGCGCGTGATTCGCAAAGGGGCGCGCGGGAGCGCAGAAGTGCAAGCGATTGTGGAAGAAAAGTCCGCGACCCCGCGGCAGAAGGAAATCCGCGAGATCAACTCCGGCTTCTATGCCTTCGACGGGCCCACGTTGTACGAACACATTGACCGTCTGTCCACTGCGAATCCGCATGGCGAGTACTACCTTACCGATATGGCGGCGGTGTTGCGTCGGGCACGCAAGAAAGTGGTCGCGATCAAGACGTCGGACGCCGGCGAGATCCTCGGCAGCAACACGCGCGCCGAGATGATGATGCTGGACGCGCGGCTGCGCCTGGCGAAGTGCCGCGAGCTTCTGGATGCGGGCGTTACGATTTTCTATCCTCATGCCTGCGTGATTGACAGCGACGTCCAAGTGGGCGCCGACACCGTGATTGAGCCCTTTGTGCAGCTGCTCGGCTCTACGAAGATTGGAGAGGATTGCCGCATTCGCTCTTACAGCATGATCGGCAATTCGGTCATCGGCGACCGCGTCACGGTTCGCCCGGGGACAATCATCGAAGATTCGCGAATCGGCGCTGGAGCGGTGCTTGGGCCCTACTCCAACCTGCGCCCGGGCAGCGAGATTGGCGAAGGGGCGCACGTGGGCAATTTCGTTGAGACCAAAAAAATCAAGCTGGGTAAGGGGTCGAAGGCGAATCATCTCTCCTATCTGGGCGACGCCGAGATTGGCGAAGGAGTGAACATAGGCGCCGGCACCATCACCTGCAATTATGACGGCGTCAGCAAGCACACGACGGTGATCGAAGATGGCGTGTTTATCGGAAGCGATTCGACGCTCGTGGCGCCGGTGAAGATTGGCCGGGACGCATACGTCGCCGCCGCGAGTTGCATCACGGAAGATGTTCCGGCGGATGCCCTGGCGCTGGGACGGGCGCGGCAGAGTGTGAAGGAAGGCTGGGCGCGGGCGAAGCGGGAGGCGCAGAAGGCAAAGGGCCGTTAGCGGCAGCGGAGAAAAATCCAGAGAGAGAGAGAGAGAGAGAGAGAGACGGTTGTGGAATCCCACCCTTCGGCAAAGAACGCGCAAGGATGGGGCACCCGCCGCCACACAAGCCCTACACATCGGTCAAATTCGACTACACTAGACACTGGCGCTAGACTTTGGCGAAACGATGACTCCGACTTCTCCGGCTCACGAATTATCCCCTATCCGCTACGACGTTTCTCTGCTCACTCCCGACGACTATTACCTGTTCAACCAGGGCAGCCACTATCGCATTTACGAGAAGATGGGCGCGCACGTCGTGGAGTCGAACGGAATCAGGGGCACCGTCTTCAGCGTCTGGGCTCCGAACGCCCGGCATGTCTCTGTCATCGGAGATTTCAATGGCTGGAACCCGCAATCCCACCGCCTGCAACATCGCGGCTCGTCGGGAATCTGGGAGGGTTTCATCCCCGGCCTCGATAAAGGAGCGTTATACAAGTTCCACATCGCCTCAACGCAGCTCGGATACCAGATTGAAAAGACCGATCCCGTGGGGCTTTTCGCGGAGAAGCCGCCGCGCACGGCTTCGATAGTCTGGGACCTCGACTACGCCTGGAACGACGCGTCTTTTCTCGAAAACCGCTCCGCCCTCAACTCGCTGCACGCGCCCATGTCGATCTATGAGGTTCATCTCGGCTCCTGGATGCGCGTCCCCGAAGAGGACAACCGATCGCTCACTTATCGTGAGATCGCACCCCGCCTGGCCGACTACGTCAGCAAGATGGGATTCACCCACGTCGAACTCCTCCCGATCATGGAGCATCCTTTTTACGGTTCCTGGGGATATCAAACGACCGGCTACTTCTCTCCCACGGCGCGTTATGGCACGCCGCAGGATTTCATGTACTTCGTCGATTACCTGCACCAGCGCGGCATCGTAGTGATTCTCGATTGGGTGCCGTCGCACTTCCCTTCCGACGGACATGGCCTTGCCTTCTTCGATGGTACTCATCTCTTCGAGCATGCTGATCTACGCCAGGGCTTCCATCCCGATTGGAAGACGTTCATCTTCAACTACGGCCGTACCGAGGTCTGCAGCTTTCTGCTGTCGAGCGCCATGTTCTGGCTGGACAAATATCATATCGACGGGCTGCGCGTGGACGCGGTCGCATCCATGCTTTATCTCGACTACTCGCGCAAGCAGGGGGAATGGATCCACAACAAGTTTGGCGGGCGCGAGAACCTCGAAGCCATCGAATTTCTGCGCCGCTTCAACCTCGAGGCTTACAAAGAACATCCCGACATTCAAACCTTTGCCGAAGAATCCACTTCCTACCCCATGGTTTCGAAGCCGACCTATCTTGGAGGCCTCGGCTTCGGCATGAAATGGGACATGGGCTGGATGCACGACACGCTGCAATACTTCAGCCAGGATCCGATTCATCGCCAGTATCATCACAACAAGCTGACCTTTCGGATGCTCTATTCGTGGCACGAAAATTTCGTGCTGCCGCTCAGCCATGACGAAGTCGTGCACGGAAAAGGTTCGCTGATCGGCAAAATGCCCGGCGACGAGTGGCAGAGATTTGCCAACCTGCGGCTGCTTTTTGCTTACATGTTCGCTCAGCCCGGCAAGAAGCTGATCTTTATGGGCTGCGAGTTCGGCCAGGTCGCCGAGTGGTCGCACGATCGCAGCCTGGATTGGGACGTGCTGCAGTACCCGGTGCATCACGGACTGCAGAAATGGGTCGCGCAACTCAATCGCGTGTATGGCAGCGAACCTGCGCTGCACTGGTTTGATAACGATCCCCAAGGGTTCGAGTGGATCGATTGCAACGACGCACCCCGAAGCATCATCTCGGTTCTGCGCAAGGGCAGAAACAAAGAGGGCGACGGTCCGGTGCTCATCGTGTGCAACTTTACTCCCGTACCCAGGTTGGAATATATGGTGGGCGTGCCCGAAGGCGGCTACTGGAAAGAACTTCTCAACAGCGATGCCCGCGAATATTACGGCAGTGGGATGGGTAACGCGGGGGGCGCCGAGGCGCTGCCTGAATCCACTCACGGGCGACCTTATTCGCTGCGGCTCACACTGCCTCCGCTCGGGGCGCTGTTTTTGAAGAAAACTTAAATCCATCGCTCCCTTGTCTTGAACTTGGAATCCAGGTCATGACTGGACGAGGGTCTGCGTTTGATCTGCCCAGCAGGAGCGCAAAACCGGATAGAGATCCTGGACATGACTTGCCAGTTCCGCGACAATTCCCCGCTCTTCGACGGAAGGCGTGTCCATAATTCCCAGGCGCTATCGAACCAATGCATTCCAGTCAGGCATCGCTGACTCCGGCCAGGGAGTCGAGCGCCTGGAAAAAGGAGCGCCATTCCCGCCGCAGCGGCGCCAGTTGGGTCTTGCCCCTGGACGTGAGCGAGTAGTAGCGCCGGTCACGGCCTGTGCTGCTTGGCTGCCAGTGGCCCTTCACTAAACCGCGACCTTCCAGGGTATAAAGCATCGGATACAGGGAAGCCAGTTCAAAGCGAAGTGCCCCCTCGGTCTGTTCCTCGATGCGCCTGGAGATTTCGAAGCCATAGAGCGGCTGCTCCGCCAGCAGGCTGAGGATGACTAGTTCCGTGCTGCCGCGGGCAATCTTGGCGCGAACGCGCTTGACCATTACAGGATTCCTATACTGCAATATAGTCTTCCTATATTGGGTCCCCGATTGTCAACGGTTATTCCTGCTCGACGGTTGCCGGCCGAGCGATTGCGAGCCAAGCAGATCCACGCCGACCGTCCCCTTCTCATGCTAGACTCGAAATTGAGCCACCACCTTTGCGGATGCGCATCCTCACCCGCTACATCCTGGGAGAAGTCGTCTCCCACGCCTTGATCGGCGCGGCGGTTTTCACATTTGTTCTGTTCACTCGCGACCTTGGCCGCATCCTCGAACTGGTGGTCCGCAATAGCGCTCCGTTACCGAGCGTGGCTGAAGTCTTCTTCTTCACCGTACCGGTCGCGCTCACCTACACCATTCCCATGGGCGTGCTGGTCGGCATCCTTATAGGGCTCAGCCGTCTGGCAGCGGACAGCGAAATCACCGCCATGCGCGCCAGTGGCCTGGGCGTTTGGACCTTCCTGCGCGTGATCTCAATTTTCGTGGTGGTGGCGTGGTTGCTCGCGCTTGGTAACAGCGTCTATCTCGCTCCCCGCTCGCTCGCCGCGCTCGGACAACTCGAGGATAATCTCAAGGGCTCGCAAGCCTCTTTCGAGGTCCAGCCGCGCGTGTTTTATGAGGGATTCCCTAAGATCATTCTCTACGTGCAGGACGTCAAGGGTATGTCCGGCGGAGCCTTGTGGAAGGGCGTGTTCCTCGCCGATTTGAGCGACCCATCCGACCCTCGCATCAGCCTGGCTCGCCAGGGCTTGCTGGTCAGCCAGGGCACCGACACCCTGGACTTGCACCTCATCAATGGTTCCACGCACGAAATCCCCGATCCCAAGAATCCGGATCAGTACCAGATCTCGACTTTCCAGACCACCGACATCCCGCTGCAGATCCCGACGACGCAAAACGGCCAGGAACACGAACCCACGTCGCTGAGCGAGGTCAAAGTGGCAGATCTTCTCCGCAGCGCGCGCACCGGCGACCCCACGACGCGCCGATGGAATCTCATCGAATACCATCGCCGCCTGGCGCTGCCGACGGCTTGCCTCGTGCTCGCTCTGGTTGGCATTCCGCTTGGCCTCTCGTCGAAAAAAGGCGGCAAGTCCAGCGGATTTGTGCTGACCATACTGCTGGTCTTTGTCTACTACTCCGTTTCGTTGATCGGAGTGTCCTTCGCACGCCAGGGACACCTCTCTCCTGCCGCAGGCGTCTGGCTTGCCGACCTTGTGTTTCTCGTTGGAGGACTGTTCCTGCTTTGGCAGTCGGAGCGCAGACCGATCGAGTTTGCCGGCTTCCGTTTGTGGTTCAAAGGATTCAAAACGTCGCGCTTGAAGACATCCAAGTTGAGCCAATGGATGGGCCGATCGTCATCCTTATCGCCCGGCCTGCCGGCGTTGCAGAATAACGGCAATGTGCCTCGGCGCGAGCGGCGCGACAGATTAGCGCGTGGAATGTCGCTGCCCAAGCGCTGGTTCAATCTTCGCTTCCCTACCATCCTCGACGATTATGTGCTGCGCGGCTTTGCGCTGTTCTTTTCGATGATCGTCGCGGCTTTCCTGCTGCTGCTGCTTGTGTTCACCCTGTTCGAATTGCTGAGCGACATTCTGCGGAATCAAATCTCGCCGCTCACCGTCGGCGAATACCTGCTCAACGTCGCGCCCTATTTTCTTTACAGCACCACGCCTCTCAGCATGCTGCTGGCGGTGTTAGTCACCTTCGGCCTGCTGCAGCGCTCGAATGAAATCACGGCCATCAAAGCCACCGGCATCAGCCTTTACCGCGTAGTCGTACCGGTCCTGATCGCCTCCATACTGGTCGCAGGTGTGCTCTTTCTGTCCGATCAGCTTTACCTTCCCTACACCAATAAGCGGCAGGACGCGCTCCGCAACCAGATCAAAGGCAAACCCGCGCAAACCTACCTGCGCCCGGATCGCAAGTGGATCTTCGGTCAGCACTCCGACATTTACTACTACCAATTCTTCGATCCCGATCGCGATGTGTTTGGAGGCCTCTCCATATTTCAGTTCGACCCACACACCTTTCAGATCACGCACCGCATCGCCGCCGATCGCGCCCACTGGTCAAGCGCCATGGGCCGCTGGGTGTACGAGCAAGGGTGGGAGCGAACCCTGAACGGCTCCGCCAACGAGAACTACCGCAAGTTCGATGTGGCGACCTTCCCCGAACTGTCGGAAGCGCCTGCCTATTTCAAGAAAGAAATCAAGCAATCATCGGAGATGAGCTACGAGGAACTACGCCGTTACATTCACGACCTGGAGCAGAGCGGCTTTGACGTGGTGCGCCTGCGCGTACAGCTGCAAAAAAAGATCGCCTATCCGCTGATTACGCTGGTCATGGCTGTGCTCGCGATCCCCTTTGCGCTTTCGGCCGGCAAGCGCTCCGCGGTCGCAGGAGTTGCGACCGCAATCGGCATAGGCGTCGTCTATTGGACGATCAACGGCCTGTTCGAAGCGATGGGAAATCTCAGCCAGCTTCCGCCAGCCGTAGCCGCCTGGTCTCCAGACCTGGTCTTTGGCTGCATTGGAGGTTATCTCATCCTGCGAATGCCAACCTGATCTCGGGTGGGAGGCGAAGGATCGGGGTGATTGGCACGGCGTTTTGTTTCCCCTCGTTCGCTGCCATCTGTTTCCAGTACTCTTCTGCGCGCTGATGACATTAGGGGCAATGTGAGGCCCTTTCGGATCGAGTTAGCCTCCATCGTCCAATATCGGCTGCCCTTTTTCTCCCTCTCTAATTCAAACTGACCACTCCCGCTGATCGGTTGACCTGAAGTCAAAGGCCCTTGAGCTTCGATCATCAGATGGCCCGATGGCGCGAGCGCCCGATTGGTTTATTGTTGCGTCGTCATCGCGCTCGGCCCCGGATTGCTGATCACATTGGTCGGACTACTGAGCGCTCCCGTGGTCGTGCTTACGGTGAAGCCGCCAATGTTGCTCGAATTGGTGTTCGACACGTAAAGATACTCACCACCCTCTTTCACGCTCCCTTGCATCGCCAATGATACCGGCTGCGATCCCTGGCTCGGCTGCGACGCGGGAGTTAGAACGGTGAGCGCGCCCGTCGTGATGTTGACGCGATACCCATAAACCTGGTTCGACAGTTCACAGGCCACGAAGAGAAAATTGTCTGTCGGATCGACCACCAGGCCGACCGGTTTCTCCCCCGTCGTTGGTGGCGAAGCTGGCGACGGTACGAGCGTTCCGAGGGCAACGCCGATGGGACAGTTCGCTTGCCCGGTTTGCGCGCACAGCTGGTACACGGTCAGTGCGCCACTTCCGGTCGGATAACTGCCCACATACACAAAGATGCCGCCGGTATTCTCGCCCGCCGGGTTCGTGTTGACGGCGAGCACCGAGATCGGATCGCTGCTCGGAACCGCATAAGGCGAACCGAGGGAGGTCTGCTCAGTGAGAACACCGGACGAGCTGACGCTATAGACGCTCAACGTGTTGTCGTTGTGCGGCGACGGCGAAACGCAGCCGGTCGTACAAATATCTACATTATTGGTTACGAAGAGGAATTCTTGCGCCGTACTGGAGCCGGCTGGCGTAAAGATGAGAGCCGAGAGGGCACTCGGAATCTTGCTTAGGTAGAAGGGACTTCCACTCTCCAATGTCAAAGTGGTTGAGCCTGGCGTCGTGCCGAATACCGAGATCGACGGACACCCCGCACCGCTCGCCGGACAACCCGCCTGCGAAGGAAGCACTCCCTCATTGATCACGAACAGAAACTGCCCTGCGGAGTCTCGCGCCATGGCCGTCGCCGTGTCAGGCACAGTGGTCCAGGTGACCCCGGTACCGGGGCCGGTCAAACTTCCGTCGGAGTTGACTGTGTAGGGGTAGATCGCGGGCAGAACCGGGGGACTGGCCGTAGGCACACCCTGGTCTAGAACGAACGCCGTATCGCCCGTCGGATCGACCGATATGCCAACCGGAATTCCGCACGGTTCGGCATTGGTGCTGGTCGCCGGAGTGGGGCACGTGCTCGGATTGTAATTGATCAGTGTCAGGACACCGGTGTTCAAATCAATAGCATAGGAACTCACGTTGTTCCCCATGCCGGCGGCACCCCCCTCGGCGGTCACTCCTTCGGTCACGACGTACAAGACCCCCGTAGGATGATGGGAGGAACTGCCGCAATTGACCAAGAACACGCTCAGGCCACACAGGGCCATGAGCATAACGACAAAGCCTAATTTCTTCGACATCAGTTCTCCCGCTGGAGTCTCCAACCGGCGCTTTGCGCGCCCATTGGGGGTGTCAACCGCATTCCAGGCTGCGGAAGTCGCTTCCGCACAAAAGGCGCAGCCTCAGCGGCCAAACAGATTGCTGAAAAACTAGGCTTCCGACGCCCAGCCCCTAAAAGGGCCACTGATTTCGGAGGACTTACGGCATCGCTAAAGCGATGCCTGATACAAAACCGAGTTTTTCAGCACTCTGCAAAGCCAAATTCAAAACAGGGTGCTTATCGCAGCGGTCAACCGCTGCGCCACCCAAAATCCCGCAAGATTCTTTCGCAAGCTGTTGAGCCGTGCGCGCAGGCGGTTTCCTGCCAGCCGTCACGGCGACTGAAGCTTGTAGCTGAAACAATTTTTTTATCAGGAATGAGCGGGAAGAGCAAACCCACGAACAGGCGGAATCGCCGGAATCCGGATTTCAATCTCTAACCCACCCTCTCTGCGGTTGGATGCATGAAGCTGTCCGCCATGCAACCTTATCGCCCGGTCTGCGATCGACAGGCCCAAACCCGCTCCCCCGGTTTGTTGGTTGCGGGCGTTATCCAGGCGATAAAAGGGCTCTAATATCTTTTTCAGCGCTTCGTTCGGAACGCCCGGCCCGGAATCGAGCACGCGAACGATAATTTCTTCTTCGCCGCCGGCATGCTGCCGTTCCAGTCGCACCTCCACGGTCGTGCCTTCGACAGTATAACGCGTGGCGTTCCTCACCACGTTCTCGACCGCGCTGCGCAGCAGGTCGGGATCGCCTTCGACCAGGAATTCATCGTAGTCGTCGTCTGAATCTTTATAACTAA
>Ga0302324_100006982_pt1 | contig 24144 bp, 26 predicted proteins | sample Palsa_T0_1_FD_201949 | JGI IMG/M metagenome (GOLD analysis project Ga0302324, IMG submission 201949) | Peat permafrost microbial communities from Stordalen Mire near Abisko, Sweden - Palsa_T0_1 | ecosystem: Environmental > Terrestrial > Soil > Palsa > Peat permafrost | place: Sweden: Abisko... | reverse complement strand
GCGGCGGGCACAGGCTTCGTTCCCGCAGGAGGCGCCGCGCCAATGGCGGGCGTCTGTGCCGCCGTCGACTTCGCGGCATTTGGCGTTGCTGCTGTCGCTGCGGCCTTGGCTGGTGAAGGCGGTGGTATCGGAGCGGGCGAATCCGCGAGCGTCCGCAGATAGGCGAGGAGATTGATGCGGTCCGTCGCGCTGCGCAGGCCTGCAAAGCTCATTTTCGTGCCCGGCACCATGGTGGCTGGAGACTTCAGATAGCGAAACAGAAGTTCATAAGTCCAAGGATCGTGGCTCGCCATCATCGCGCTCGAATAATCGAAGCCGGGATGAGTCGCGCGCGCACGCCCGACGATACCCCACAGATTGGGACCGATCTCGTTCGGGCCGCCTTTTTGGAGATTGTGACATTGCTGGCAGCGCACGGCGACCTGCTGGCCGTCCGAAACGCTCGCTGCGGGAAGAACCGTCCCGAAATCCGGGAGGGCTTCTTCAACCGGCGCAGCCGATGCGCCGGTTGAAGAAGCGGCCTCCTGAACGCCTTCAACCACGTAGCCGGGCTTGGCGGGCGGCGGCACTTCGAAGATCGATTCGGATGCGAGCTTGACGATCAATACGAACAGGCAGGTGCCCAGAATCGCACCGACGATCTTGTTCCACTCCCAGGAATCCATAAGGTCACGCTCCGCATTGCAGGGGGCTTGCGCCGCTCGAGGTTCTCGGAAGGGAATGGCGGCAGTGCGGGCAAAGACCCGGGGTGCCCCCCGTGAGGACCGGCGCGACATTACCCGCCGACATTGGTGCGTCATTGCGGCGAAGCGTCGCATAAGTTGGAAGGCAGATTCGCATGAGCGCAATCGTCGTCATCCCCGCGCGGATGGCATCGACCAGATTGCCCGGCAAACCGCTTGCGGACATCGCTGGCGTTCCCATGATCGTGCGCGTGTGGCGCCAAGCAGTCGCGGCGAATGTCGGTCCCGTTATCGTTGCCGCAGCCGAACGCGAAATCGCGGACGCAATCGCGAATGCAGGCGGATCCGCGTATCTGACCGATCCCGAACTTCCCTCTGGAACCGATCGCGTGTTCGCGGCAGTAGAGAAATTCGATCCCGAACAAAACCACGATGTGGTGGTGAACCTGCAGGGAGACCTGCCTGCGCTCGATACGAAAAGCGTGCACGCGGTCGTGGATGCGCTCGACGCGACAGGAACCGATATCGCAACGCTCGCTGCGGAGATCGACGATCCGGCCGATTTCAACAATCCCAGCGTCGTGAAACCCGTCGTCGTATGGGATGCGACGGGAAAACGCGGTCTCGCGCTCTATTTCTCACGCGCGCGAATCCCGGCGGGCGACGGGCCGCTGTTCCACCATATCGGCATCTATGCCTTCCGGCGCGCGGCGCTTGCACGCTTCGTGAAGCTCGCGCCCTCGTCATTGGAAATGCGCGAGAAGCTCGAACAACTGCGCGCGCTCGAAGCGGGCATGACGATTGCGGTGGCGCGCGTTGACGCCGTACCGCTCAGCGTCGACACTCCGGCCGATCTCGAAAAAGCGCGTGCGTTGCTCGGACGCCCGTCCGGGAGGAAGTACGCATGACGACGTCGACGCTTATTTCCCGCGCAAAACGCGTGGCCTTTCAGGGCGAGCCGGGGGCCTATGCCAACTTGGCCGCCTGCGAAGCGCTGCCGCATGCGACCGCCGTCCCCCGCCCCACATTTGACGATGCGGTGGCAGCCGTGCGCGACGGCGAAACTGAACTCGCGATCATCCCCGTGGAAAATTCTCTCCACGGCCGTATCGCGGATATCCATCACCTCCTGCCGGAAGCAGGCCTTTACATTGTGGGCGAGCATTTCCATCGGGTGCGCCATCAATTGCTCGGAGTGAAGGGCGCTGCGCTCGATGGCTTGAAAACGGTGTTGAGCCAGGGGCCCGCGCTGGGCCAGTGCCGCAAGCTGATCCGCGACATGAAGCTGACGGCCCAAAATTGGCACGACACGGCGGGCGCGGCGCGCCATGTGGCGGAGTTGAACGATCCGACCGTCGCAGCGATCGCCTCCGGGCTCGCCGCGGAAATCTACGGCCTCGATATCCTGAAGCCGGACGTCGAAGACGAGCCGCACAACATGACGCGCTTCCTGATCATGGCCCATGAGCCCGACGACGCACCGCTCGATTCGGGACCGGTCGTGACGACGTTCGTGTTCCGCGTGCGCAACGTGCCCGCAGCGCTATATAAAGCCATGGGCGGCTTCGCCACCAACGGCGTCAACATGACCAAGCTCGAAAGCTATCAGCTCGGCGGCTCCTTCAACGCGACGCAATTTTACGCCGACATCGAAGGCCATCCGCAGGAACACAATGTGCGACTTGCATTGGAAGAACTGCGCTTCTTCACCAGCAAATTGACAATTCTCGGCGTTTATCCCGCGCATCCGTTCCGCGCGCGAATGCCGTTTGCGTAGGAATCGTTCGGACAGCGCGCATCCAGTTCAAAAAGCAATTTTAAAGATCGTGGCCGAAATGTGCGCCCGCGCTTTTGTGCGCCACAATTGTTATGGGAACTTCGCGCGCGGCATTTCCGTTTAACTTTTGAGCGCGACGGAACCCCGGCAAAACAAGCCGGATTTCATCCGTTGATGCGTCCGCATTCGCAGTCACTGCGATGGGCTTGCGGGTGCGAGCAACGCTCTTCCGGGGCAACAAAGTAAGGCGACGGATTCTCGCAGGAGAAGACGAAGCCGAACCTGTGTCTTGGGTTTCTCACGTCGGATTCCGGCGTGAAGGAGCGATTTAGATTGGACCGCAGTTTGCGCGTTATGCGCCTTTCGCGGCCGGACTTGAGGAGATGGTGACGTGGCAACATCGAATATGTTCGAAGCGCTGGTCGCGCGCGGCCCGGCGTTGTCGCTAGGCAAAAAGGCGGCCACGTTTAATCGGCTGGTCGGCAGTTGGAATGTCGAGGTGTTCGACATCGAGAACGACGGAGCCAGGCGCGTGACCGAGGGCGAGTGGCATTTCGGCTGGGTGCTCGAAGGCCGGGCACTGCAGGATGTGCTCATTGTGCCGCACCGCGTGGATCGCCATCTTGAGATGCCGCTAAAGGGCAATCGTTTTGTCACGGCATTGCGGCTGTTCGATCGCGCGTTGGACGCGTGGCGGGTGTTTTTCGTCGATCCGTTAAGTGGCGCCTACATTGCCATGGTTGCGCGCATCGATGGCGAGGAGGTCATCGAGGAGGGCCGCGATCTCAACGGCGATGTGTATCGGAAAATTTTGTCGAATCTTTCGGATGATTCGTTCCGCGCTCGGGAGGAAGTTTCGCGAGACGATGGCGCGACTTGGCAGGAAACGACTCAAATTCTGGCGCGGCGAGCGGTGTGACTCCCGGCCCCGATCTACTCCCTGTTGGCCCACGTCTTGATCAGATGATGGGCGATGGCAATGGATGGCGGCACCCACAACCCGTCGACCCTTTCACCGCCGATAAGAGCGCGCGCTTTGCCGCGTTCGAGCCAGAAAGCCTCTGCCAACTCGTTGCCGTCCACCGCGATTTCCGGACTCGTCGCGTCCGCAAAACATCCGATCATCAACGATGAGGGAAACGGCCAAGGCTGCGTGGCGTAATAGGCCACCGCGCCGGTTCGCACGCCCGCCTCTTCGAACAGCTCACGGCGCACGGCTTCTTCGATCGTTTCGCCCGGCTCGATGAATCCGGCCAGCGCAGAAAACATGCCCGGTGGAAACTGCTTTCCACGGCCGACAAGGCAACTGTCGCCGTGCGTCGCAAGCATAATCACGACGGGATCGGTGCGGGGAAAATGCTCGGCATTGCAACTTCCGCAGACGCGTTTGTATCCCGCATCTGCAAGCGTCGTTCGGTTGCCGCAGCGCGGGCAGAAACCATGGCGCTGATGCCAATCGATCAGCGCTTTTGCCTGACCGAGGATGGCAGTATCTTTATCGGGCAACAGCATCGCGGCCGCGCGCATGTCGCGGAAATGGCCCAGACCGGCGAGCGGACCTTCATTCGCTGGGTCGCGCGCTGCGCTGATGTCGAGCGCGAACAGCACGCGCTCGCCCTCCAGGCCCAGCATGACCCAGGGCGCGTCTTCGGCCGCGAGTTGTTCGGCGAGCCCGGGCATCAGGAAGCCGGCCTCCAGCGGACCGCGCGATTTTTCGGATCCCAGCAGAAAAGGCTGCAGGCGCCACAACGGCAGGACGAGCGAGGACGGATCGCGGCGTTTTTTTGCGACCCAATCGGCGTCAGGCCGTTTCTCACTCGCCCTGTTCAGTGGATTGCCCGAGAAAGGAATCATTAACGTCCTTCGTCTGCCGGAGAGGTCGCAAACCTAGAGACCTCGGGCAATAAGGCAAGTGCCCGTTTCACCGACGGTTTACCATCATATGCGAATAATAGCGGCATGTTCCATGTAATCGGCTGCATTACCCAGCAGCACGACCTCCGGCTTGTCGTGCTTGCCGGCATCCTGTGTGCGCTCGCGTGTTTCACCTCGTTGAGTATGGTGAATCGCGCCCGCGCAGCGGCGGGTCGCCTGCGCGTCTATTGGATCGCAGGTGCGGGAACAGTCGCAGGCGCCGGCATCTGGGGCACGCATTTCGTTGCGATGTTGGCATATCGCGCCGGGCTTCCGGTGGGTTACGCGCCCGGGCTCACACTGCTTTCTGTCGTAATCGCAATTGTCGTCTGCACTGCGGGATTCTCGATCGCGGTGAGCCGTCCGGGCCCGATCGTGGGCGGCGCAATCACCGGCGCCGCGATCAGCGCGATGCACTATGCGGGCATGGCCTCGGTGAGAATTCCGGCGGATGCCGTCTGGAGTTCGAGCTATGTCGTGGCTTCAATCGCCATTGGAATAACGATGAGCGCGTTGACGCTGCGCGTCGCGCTCAGGCGAAACGATTTCCGTTCGCTTGCGTTCGGTGCGGGATTGTTCACGCTCGCCATCGTCGGCATGCATTTCACGGGAATGGCGGCTGTGACGTATTTTCCCGATCCGCGCGTATTGGTGACGGACGCCGTGCTGGCGCCTGGATTCCTTGCCATTGCCGTTGCCGCCGTGGCTTTTCTGATCGTGACGCTCGGCCTCATCGGCGCCATTGTGGACTATCATGCCGCGCGCCGCGCCATGAGCGAAGCCGAACGTTTGCGCACCTATATCGTCGAGCTTGAAAAGACCAAGAAAGCACTTGAAGCGACTTCAGCCGATCTTTCGCGTGCGCTGGGCGCCGCATCGGCCGCCAGCGAGGCAAAATCGCAGTTCCTCGCGGCGATGAGCCATGAATTGAGGACTCCTCTAAATGCGGTCATCGGATTTTGCGAGATTCTGCTCATGCAAGCGTTCGGTCCGCTCGGCAGCGACCGGTATCTGGAATATGTGCGCGACATTCATTCGAGCGGCGGACATTTGTTGGCTCTCATCAACGACATTCTGGATCTGTCACGACTCGATGCGGGACAGAGCGTGCTCGATGAGGAAGATCTCGATCTGTCGGCTGTGATCGGCGAAACGTTGCGCATGATCGCCCGCCAGGCGGAACTCTCCAGTGTCGAACTTGTCGAATCGTTCGATATCGGGCTGCCGCTGCTCCGCGCCGACCGCAGGCGCATTCGGCAGGTGCTGATCAATCTGTTGTCGAACGCGATCAAGTTCACGCCCGCCGGCGGCAGAGTGCGCGTGTCGACAACGGCAACGAACGGCGAGGTCCGCGTCATCGTCGCCGATACCGGCATCGGAATCGACGCCGCCGACATTCCCAGGGCGCTGGAGCGTTTCAGTCAGGTCGATGCCAAGCTTTCGAGGAAATACGAGGGCGCGGGTCTTGGATTGCCTCTGGCGAAGCAGATCGTCGAACTTCATGGCGGCCGGCTGGAACTCGCCAGTGAGGTCAATATCGGCACTCGCGTAACGCTCGTGTTCCCGGCCACGCGAATCGTGGCGCTGGACCGCGTCGCCTGAGAAGTCGCGCGGATTTCGGCGTTATGCTAAGGGACGCCAATGACAGCGCTGCTCATCCTGATATTTGTGGCTTTCGCGGTAGTGGCCATTGGCTTCGTGGGCTGGCCGATCTTGCGGACCCAACCCGGAAGCTTTGCCGGCAACATCGTTCTCGCTTCCGCGGCAGCCGCATTCCTGCTGGGCATCGGTGGCGGCCTCTATCTGTATCTGGGCCGACCCGCGCTTGCGCTGCGTACTCTGACGGGGCCGCGCGCCGACGATCCCAATTCGTGGGTCTCGACTCTTGCCTGGCATGTGCGGTCCCGACCGGACGATTTGCGAGCATGGGCATTATTGTGGCCGCTCTATCTGAGGCTGGGCGATCCCCGCGACGCTGCTGCCGCATTCCAACGTGAGGTAACGGTCGCGCCCGCGGACTTGCGGCCGGGCCTCTATTCGAACTATGGCGAAACACTGAGCGCAGCTGCGGGCGGCATCACGGAGGACTCCGAAGCCGCCTTCAAAGCCGCGCTGGCCCTCGATTCAAAAGACCTCAAGGCGCGGTACTATATGGGCTTCGACTATGCCGCGCGGGGCGACGATGCGCGCGCGATTGCCATATGGCAAAGCCTTCTTGCGGACATACCGCCGAACACACGAATTCACGGCGTGCTGGTCGATCGGATCGCTGCACTGAAAAGCGCTGGCGGCACCGCGCCAAATATTGCTGTGATGGTTGAAAATCTTGCGAGTCGACTGAAGGTCGATCCCGACGATCCGGAAGGGTGGCAGCGCCTCATCCGCGCCTACGCCGTCCTGGGCGATCGAAACAAGGCTCATGCCGCGCTGGTAGACGCCAGAATTGCGCTCCGGGCCGAACCGGCGGCGACGGCCGCATTGGCTGCGGAAGCGGAAGAGCTCAAGCTCGAAAAATGAAAACGGCGGCCGATGGGCCGCCGTCCCGGAAATTCCATGCGCGTTGGATCAGGTGCGCACGCGACCCTGCCATACAGGCCAGCATGTGCTGTGGCCGACAGCCTTGACGGAATTGTAGAGCTTCATTTGAGCGTCTTCGGCATTGGCGCCACTCGCTGTCGCCATATAGTCCGAAGATCCCGCGCACCAGACATAGAACTGATGCTTGCCGGGCGCGAAGAAATCCGTTTGCGCTGAGGATGTGAAGTTGGCCGCGACTGCGACCCCCGCCCCGGCGAAAATCACGCCACCGACAACTGCCCCAAGAATCCGTCTCATCGTCATGCTTTTTACTCCCACAGATCGCCCCTTCGGTCCATTGCTGGATTCTCGAAGGGTGTTCCGAAAATTAACGGGAACGAGACAACCCGAACGGTGCTTTGCTCAGATTAAGCCCCCCCAAACTGCGGCCCGATCTCACACACCCAAGACCCTTTACCAAGTCAACATACACCGTCTCAACCGGCATGTCACCACGTAATTCTACTGATTTGCCAGTACCTTAAGACTCATACGCGCATCCGCGCCGGTTCAATACCTTCGGCCCGGATGGCTGCTTCGATGTCTTGCGCCGCCGCCTCGACGTCCTCGGGAATCCTGCCGCGCGCGACGAGCTGCACGCCGAACCCATCCTCCGCATAGTAGGGGTAGCTGCCGATCGCAACCGTTTTGTGACCCTGCTGGATTCGTGCGAGGTGTGCGGCAATCCTGCCTTCTGCAATTCGGGCGCTGATGGTGGCCGTGGTCACCACCGTCCCCCGCCGCAGTCTCGGCGCGACATCCTCCATCATGGCCCGCATGATCATGGGAACGCCGGCCATCACAAACACATTGCCGATCTGGAACCCGGGGGCGGTGGACACGCTGTTCCGGATCAGGGAAGCCCCGTCGGGAACGCGCGCCATGCGCTTGCGCATCTCGTTGAATTCGCCGGGCTTGTAGCGGGCTCCCAGCATGCTCAAGGCCTCCGGATGATAGTCAATGCCGATGCCAAACGCCTTGGCGATCGAATCGGCCGTGATGTCATCATGGGTCGGCCCGATCCCGCCGGTGGTGAACAGGTAAGTGTAGCGTTCTCGCAGTACGTTCACCGCAGCCACGATTTCACCTTCGACGTCGGGAACCACGCGCGCTTCACGCAGATCGACGCCTATCGCGGCCAGGAATTTGGCGAGATAAGCGAGGTTTGTGTCCTGCGTGCGGCCCGAAAGAATCTCGTCCCCGATCACCAGCACGGCTGCCGAAATTGCCTCGCCGGGTTGTACGTTTTCCATGGTGGCCTTCAGGCTGGCATGTGAACGCATGCCCGTGTAAAGATTGCGCAAGCTTCGCCCGCTAAAAAGCATGCGGCGCGCGGCAACGGCAAGCTCGACCTTGCAGCATACGAGAAAGACACCAGATCAGGCACACGATGTCCGCTTCCGAAATGCCCGACCAGAACGTGTTCGATGCCGCACGCCGCGCCAATGTGGCGGTCTCCCTGCATGACCCAGCCTCTTTCGACGGCATGCGCCGCGCCGGGCGGCTGGCGGCCGAGGTCCTTGATCTACTCGTTCCGGAAGTCAAACCAGGCGTAACGACGGCCGCGCTCGACAAGCTCGCCTATGATTATGTGATCGACCACGGCGCTACACCCGCTTGCCTCGGCTATCGCGGTTATCGCCATACGCTCTGCACTTCGATCAACCATGTCGTTTGCCACGGCATTCCCGGCGACAAGCCGCTGCGCGACGGCGACATCATCAATATTGACGTGACGGTGATCGTCGACGGATGGCACGGCGACACGAGCCGGATGTATCCGGTGGGCGAAGTGAAACGCAAAGCGATGCGTCTCATCGAGATCACATATGAATCGATGATACGTGGCATCGCCGTCGTGAAGCCGGGTGCGACTACCGGCGATATCGGCCACGCCATTCAATCCTACGCCGAAGGCGAGGAACGCTGCGCAGTCGTGCGCGATTTCTGCGGTCACGGCCTCGGGCGCGTGTTCCATGCGCTGCCCAATATCGTGCACTACGGGAAACCCGGTTATGGGCTCGGACTGAAGCCTGGAATGTTTTTCACCGTCGAACCGATGATCAACCTCGGCGGGTACGGCGTGAAAGTGCTGAACGACGGCTGGACGGCGGTGACGCGCGACCGTTCGCTGTCCGCGCAATTCGAGCACAGCGTCGGCGTCACTGCAGATGGGGTCGAAATCTTCACACGCTCGCCCAAAGGCTGGGACAAACCCCCTTACCTCTGACGGCGAGGCGGGAATCCCCCATTATGTTGGGCATCGCGAACGGTTGCGCGCGCGTTTCCTCGCGGCGGGCGCAGACGCCATGCCGGATTATGAAATCCTCGAACTGGTGCTGACGACGATTCTGCCGCGGCGGGACGTGAAACCGCTCGCAAAAGCGCTGATGGCCAAATTTGGTGGCTTCGCCGACGCAATCGGAGCGCCGATCGAGCAATTGATCGCGGTTGACGGCATCAAGGAAGCGACCGCGATCCAGCTTAAGGTAATCGAAGCCACTGCCCTTCGACTGTCAAAAACGCGACTATTGAATCGCCCGGTTCTGAGCTCCTGGAACGCGTTGCTCGACTATTGCGTGGCCGCTATGTCCCGCGCGCCGCAGGAAGAGTTTCGCGTCCTGTTCCTGGATCGCAAGAATGTATTGATCGCCGACGAGGTCCAAAGCCAGGGGACGATCGACCACACCCCCGTCTATCCGCGCGAGATTGTCCGGCGCGCGCTCGAGCACTCGGCCTCGGCGATGATCCTGGTGCACAATCACCCCAGCGGCGACCCGACCCCCAGCCGCGCGGACATCGAAATGACCAACGAAATCGTCCAGGCCGCCAAGGCGCTTCGAATCGCCGTTCACGACCATCTCGTGGTCGGGCGCGGCGGTACCGCCAGTTTCAAGGCGTTGGGGCTGCTCTAGGGATTGCTGCGACAGAATAAGGCAAAACATTGTGGATCGGCGCGTGCAGACTTGACCCCGGACATGGACTATATTTGCGAAGTTGAATAAGGATTGCGGTGGAGTCGCAACTTGCCGTTTCCAGTCTGAGTTCAATTCCGATTGTGCAAGGCAATCGGCCCTCAGTCAGGGGAAGGAACGAATACAGGCCGTTCGATGCTCGAGAGCAAGCTGGAAGAGCGCCGCCCGGCGCGCCGTATCATCGATTTCGATATTGAAATCGGGCGGCGCATTCGTGTTCAGCGAACACTGCGCAGCGCCACCCAGACCGAACTCGCCGGCGCGATCGGGATTACCTTCCAGCAAATCCAAAAATACGAAAACGGCACAAACCGCGTCAGCGCCGGCAAGCTGTTCCAGATCGCGCGTTTTCTGGGCGTTCCTGTGGCGGTATTTTTTGACGGTCTCGAAACAGAAGCTTCCGCCAATTCCGAACCGGCCGCGACTCCGGCCTATCGACAACTCTTGACGTTTGTCACGAGCGCCGAAGGTGAAAGGCTCTATCGCGCCTTCGCGCAAATCCGGAAGAAGGAAACCCAGCGCACTCTTCTTCGCATGGTCGAAAGCCTTTCGGAGAGCGACGCGTCCTAATCCGACATGCGATCGTTGTTCGGTCCGACCATTTCCTTTGCAGAGAAGCCGGCAAACAAATTCATCAGCGGCAGACCATCGACCGAGAGCGGCAGGTCGTTCGGGTGGATGAACTCGTCACTGAACCAGGGATAGAGTTGGGACGAAAACGCCTTTTTCAGCCAGTCGATGAGACGGCGCACGCGTAGAATGCGATCCCCTGCGGGGTGGTATGTGAGCCAGATATCGTAATGCCAGCGCAGCAATCGCGCGGGATCGTCGTCGGCGCGGATATCGATCGGAATGACGGGCGCACCCATACCATTGGCGTATGTTGGCAATATTCCGATCCCTGCGCCTTTAGCAATAGACCAGTAATGAGCGCTGCTCACATTGCTCTGAAACACTACCAACGATTCGATCGCCCGGCCCGGAAACGTCTGGCGAAAACCAACCTCTGAATCGACCTGCGGCGACACCTGAAGCACGATGCGATGTTTCGCAAATTCGCTGATGGTTTTGGGTCGTCCGTAGGTCTTTACATACGAAGCGGTCGCAAAAGGCATCGTGTGCAGACGGCCGATCTTGACGACCTTTAGGTCCTTGTCGCTGGGGCGTGTGAGTTGCACGCCGACATCGGCCTCCAGACGCAAGATGTCGGCGGGTGACATTGCGCAATGCATGTTGACCATGAGTTTTGGGAACGCCCGCTGGAATTCGATCAGCCTCGGCGCCACCCAAAATGTTCCAAGTCCTTCCGTAATTGCAAGTTTCACCCCTCCTTCGGACTCAACTCCAGATTGGTCCCGCGCGCGCACCACATCGAAATATGCGGCTTCCATTTTTTCCGCCGCAGCGAATATCCTCTCACCTTCTGTGGTGAGATGAACTCCATAAGATCCGCGCGACACGAGAGTTACGCCGCAGCTTTCCTCGAATTCGTCGAAACGCCGGCGCAGAGCATTCAGGGACAATTTGAGGGCATCACTCGCGGAACGGAAGCTACCGTGTCTGATCGTCTCCAGAAAAATGCGCGTCCCCTCCCAATCCGGCGCGCCACGCGCCCCGGTTTTCTTGCGTGGTCCATCCAGTGGAACACCCCTAGCGATAATCGTCTGCATGCGAGGCCCCTGCACGGCGTTATACTGAACCCAGAATGTGGCAGTATTGACCAATTCCGCGTCAGAGTCAGGGGTGAAGACGATGACTATTCATCAACCGGAATTAGTATTTCGTACAGACCAGCATTTATCGGTCAAAGCTCCCCCTCGGCACGCCGTGCTGGGACTGGAGGTTCAGGAGCTAGGAAAGAAATTCGTGGTCTTCACCCCGGGCGGAGCCGCGATCAGTGCGATAGTTGGCAGCGGTGCTCGAGCAATCGGGGGCGTTGCAACCTCTGATTGCGTCCGCCAAGTGGTTTCTTACAATCCCGACAGTCTGTGGGCGATCGCCCGCAAGAGCCGGTATGACGCGGCAAATCCGGTCCCCGAGGGTTTCTTCGCATTTTTGATGCTGAACGCGGAGGGCCTTCGCCGCCTGGCAGAAGGAACGCTTGACGGGGCCAATCCCGACCTCTCGCTTCTGGCTGGCCAGAGCGAGCGGCCGGCCGGAATTTATTCCTGGGCGGTATACGCGCCGCGCGGACTGGCTGCTGCACTACCGCTGGTCATGCAGAAGATTTCGTCGCCACTGTATCACGGGGTCGACATTTTCGCACGCCCGACGACCGACGACGGAGCACGCTTTGTAGAATCCGTGGGCTTGCGGCGAGGCGCGGTAATAGGCGGGCGCGTTGCTTCTCATCTGCATTGGCTAAAAAGATCTCCGGTGCAGGATCCCGAGCCCCCGATCTATGACAGCTACCGCGTATCCAACGGACCGTCGCAAATCGGCGTCACGGTCGCGCGCACGATCGATGATGTGTTGCGTGCATTTTCCATTCGAAGTGCGGTCTATTGTGCCGAACAGCACTGCCCACACGAAGAGGAATTCGACGGCAATGATTTCAGCGCCACGCATCTTCTCGGCTATGTCGGCCACGAACCCGCGGGCTGCGTCCGCATTCGCTGTTTTGCGGACTTCGCGAAAGTCGAGCGCGTTGCGATACGGCGCGAATTTCGCAAGAGCCAACTCGCCCACCGCCTGATCCGCGCGGCCATCGAACTGTGCCGGGCAAAGGGGTATCGCCGCATCTACGGCCAATCGCGAGTCGATCTGCTGCGCTTTTACAGTCATTTCGGTTTCCGCCTGCTCGAAGGCGGGAAGACCTTTTGTTTTTCGGATATCGATTATGCGGAGGTCGTTCTCGATCTCGAGAGGAGCTCGAATACACTCAGCATCGGCGCCAATCCCTATTTGCTGATCAGACCCGAAGGTCGCTGGCACACATCCGGGATATTGGAGCGCTCCGCCCAGCGCGGCGCAGCTCCGAAGACATCGCAGGGAGGCCGCCATGAGCTTCCAATTTGACGAGCGAAGTTTTGCCAACGCCCGTGCGCTGCCCGTCATTGCGCTCGTCGACCTTTGCCACCATCGTCTCAGGAATCGTCGCGGGCTCAGCCATGGCGACATCGCAGGCATCCTTGCCCATTGCCGCGCCGCCCTCGTGCATGCGCGTACGATGGGCATGGCCGTCGCCTTCGTTCGCGATGGCGCCAATCCGCGTGCCGGCTCCAACTCCGATTGGATCAAGGGCTTCGAACCCGAGCGCAGCGACATGATTTTTGAGCGTCGTGCCGCGTCCTGCTATGCGAACCCGTATTTTGACGAAGTCGCAAGAGCGTCTGGTGAATTGGTGTTCGCCGGGTTTCCAGGCCCGGGAGGTTGCCTCTCGACCGCGGCTGATGCCGTGCGCGCCGGAACCCGCATCACGTTTCTGGACGATGCAACGGTCGATGGAGAAAGCGCCCGCGCGCTTGATGCATTCTCGCTGGCGCGGATAACTGCATTGACGAAGTTCGAAGTTTATACCATCGGCACCCACAAATGGATCGCTTCCACAAGGATGCCGAATCGCTAACGTGCGAGAACGGGCCGAATTCCTGGCGAACAGGGCGTACAACAATAAGGGGTGTGACATGACTATGGAAACATCTAAAATTCATGCGATCGCGACATCTCACGCCGATGGTGATGAATTCGCGCGCGACGCCGACGAAAGATGCCCAACATTGCGTGCCATCAGCGAGGCGCTTGCCATCTTAGACGCGATCGATCAAGGCGGATTGCTCGAGGCCATGCCGGAAGATCCGACCGATCGCGCACGGTTTCAAACCGCCATTTCGCTGTTAGACATTGCGCAGCAAACGTTGCGCCAGGCTGTCGGCAACCCCGATCACCTCATCTCCGACGAATGCCGCCGTAACGGCAACGGACACTGCGCGCCGGCCTTTTCGTGAAACGATCGCGGGAAGCGAGGAAGCACTTTGCGCGGCACTGCAAGGTCGAGAGAAACTGCCGGCGTTGCGTCGTCCAAATGCGCAACGGCCGACTTGAACTTCGAGCGTCCTAAACAGTGGTCAGCACCCTTTTGGTGCGAGCGTCGAATATCTGCTCCCAGTTTTTTCCTGGGGCTTCAAATGCATCGGAGAACCACGGCATGGTTTTCCGATTGATGACAGTGTCTTTGAGATAGGTCAGTACGGTTCGCACCGGCCATTTCATCGCTGTTCCCCGCTGATAGCTCATGAACACGGGCAACGGGAAGTGTGTGCCGAGATCGATGGGAACAAGGACATCGTCGGTCACCGCAAGGTAAGTAGGTAGTAGGGCAATACCGGCACCTTGTTTCACACACGCCACCAGCGGACCGCTTTGATTCGTCAAGAACGAGGTCATTTGCGCGGGGGCATCGTTTGCCCAGGCTGCCCAGGTCCCTTTGTCGATCAGATAGGCCGTATGACCCAGCAAGCGATGTTTCGTAAGGTCCTGAACCGTGTTCGGCCTGCCATTTTTCTCAAGATAGTCCCGTGACGCGAACGGCATGAAGTGCAAAGAGCCGAGCCGGATACTGATGGGATTGGCCTCAACCGGTTCGAAATAATGCAACTGAATGTCGAAGATTTCGTTCTTGCCCGCACCCGTGTCTAGCGAGACGAACAATTTGAGCTCGATATTCGGGTGCGATTCGAAAAATCGGTCCACGAAATATGGCAGCCAATATGTCGCGAGACCGTCACCCATGACGATCTTGCAGTCTCCCTCGATATTTCTGTTGGGATGCTGTGTGGCGCGGGCGGCGCGCACCATTGCAAAGCGAGCCGAAGATATCTCGTTGTAAACGCGCTTGCCTTCATGAGTCAGACGAGATCCCGCCCGATCTCGGTCGAACAGGCGGACGCCGAGCACCTCCTCGAGACGTTTGAGGCGGCGGCTTGTGGTTGGTTGCGACAGCCCGACCGCCTCGGCGGCTCGATGAATGCTGCCAATTTCGACCACGGCCAAAAATACCCGGAAGTCGTCCCAGTTCAACCCTGGCAGCCGAGAGCCTTCTAAAAGCTCTGCATCAGGCAATGCTTGGTTAGGGATATTCACCGACATCTTCGTGCTGCAACGCTAATGGCCAATTGGGTGCAAACCTACGCCGAAAAGAGGTGGCCCGCGAGCGGGATCACAAGACTCGGCAGACATCGCGGGGCAAATTATGTCTGAAATCTCCGACGAAATCATTGATTCTACTTGGGAATCCGAAGTTGCAACCCCTACAGTTGATCATCCAGACAATGCAACTATAGGTTTCAGATTTGCGCGCGCAAGCGAAATCGCCCGGATTCATGAACTGACCGTCCGCGAGATTGGCCCGGATGTCGCGAGCGCTGGGGTGATGCAAAGAATTCATCAGTACGATCCGGCAAGCCTGTCTGTCGTCCTCCGAGCCGACCCGGGCTCGAAGGGCTTTCGAATAGTCGGTGCCTATGGCTACCTCTTTCTCAACCAGAAAGGGGTGGCATTGCTGGAGGATGGGTTGCTCGACACGCGCAATCCGGACATGTCGGCCCTTGCGCTTCCTGACGAACGCCCGGCCCAACTTTACATTTGGCTGATGGTTGCGCGAAAACTGACCGCGCTGCTCGCGCCCCTGGTTATCAAGACCTATCCCAAAGCGCGTTACGGCGGGGTTCCCCTGGCCGCCAGAGCCGGCACGAACGCCGGGCTGAAAAGCGCGCTGCAAGCTGCAAGTCACGATGGCAATGGAACTGCCGGCCGCATTGGCGACGTCTTCAAAATCGATCTTGCGCGGACGGCAGTTGGCATGCGGCTGCGGGAATTGGAGCAGAGACAATGAACGGACTCGAAGTCCGGGTCGCATCGACACACGACGATATACAGCGGGTGTTTGCGCTACGCGCGGCTGTGTACATGTCGGAACAGTTCTGTCCGTACGATGAAGAATTCGACGGCAACGACTATTGCGCCACTCATATTTTGGGATTGGTAGACGGAGAGCCGGCGGCAATCTTGCGCGTGCGCTATTTTGCCAGCTTCGCGAAATTCGAGCGGCTTGCCGTCCTCCCTCGATTTCGGCGCACGCTCATTGCTAAAGAGGTTGTCGAAGCGGCCATCGAGATTTGTCGTCGCAAAGGATTCACCAGCCTGTACGCTCACGCCCAGAAAAGATTGGTAAAATTCTGGAACCGGTTCGGATTCGAACCACTCTACAAGAACACCAAGCTTGTCTTTTCGGATCACGAATATGTCGAGATAGGCGCGGAACTTGTTGCGCACCACGATCCCATCACGCGCCTTAGCGACCCATACATGATTATTCGCCCGGAAGGATGCTGGGACAAACCCGGCATCCTTGACAAGTCGGCCGTGAGGCCGGCCACCAACCCACACTGAGGATCGATCTGCAAATCCGGTTTCAGTCAAGGAAATGCTTGGGACGTCGAATAACCGTACCTACCGACTGTTGGCTCTATCGAAGGTGCAGTATTGTCATGGAAACGCCTAAAATCCACGTAGTCTCGCCGTCACATGCCGACGGCGATGAATTGGAATGCAGCGGCGAAGGTTGCCCGACACTGAGGGCCATCAGCAACACACTTGCTCTGTTCGACGCCATCGATCAGGGCGGATTGTTGGAAGCCATGCCGGAGTCGCCAGCCGAACGCGCGCGGTTTCAAACTGCGATTTCACTGCTCGATATCATGCAGCGGCGCCTGCGACAGGCTGTCGGCAACCCGGATCATCTGATTTCCGACGAGTGCGACTGCCACGGCAAGGAGCATTGCGCGCCGACGTTTCGCTGAAACAGGTCGCGGAAGTTCAGCATCGAACGATTGTCCCGAGTTTCAATGCTCCCCTACAACCGGCAGCGCATCGCTGAGCGGCGGTACCTTGCAGAAGGGCACGATCGCCAGCGCAATCACGAACATCGTCGCCATCAGGGTGAACACATCGCTGAATGCGAGCGTGAGCGCCTGCTGCGTCACGAGTTGCGTCAGTTCGCCGGAGATTACCTGCCGGGCATGCGCCGCGTCGGAGGTGAACGCTGCGATCCGCGCGGCTGCCTGCGCAAGCGCGCCCGATCCGGTGTGCGGGATAGCCTCGCTCAGCAACTCGCCATGCATGCGGCCATAGTCCTGGAGCCAGGTCGTCACGGTCGCGATGCCGATCGCGCCGCCGAGATTGCGTGTCAGGTTGAACAGACCCGATGCATAGCGCAACTCGTCCGGCGTTCGCCCGTTCAGCGCCATGCCGACGGACGGCACGATACAGAGCAGGATCGCGAACCCGCGGATGGCCTGCGCCGGAAACAATTCCCAAAAGCCCCAATTTGAAGTGACTCCGGAAAAGAGCCAGCACGAGAAGGCGAACAGCAGAAAGCCCACGGTGATCACGACTCGCTGGTCAACCAGGGTTGTCAGCCTGGCGGCCAGCGGCGCGCCGAAGACCATGAAGACGCCGGCGACGAACACCGTCGTGCCGATGTCGAAACTCGAATAACCCCGCACCCGCCCGAGGAAAATCGGCGTCAGATAGGTCGCCGCATAAAGCCCGAAGCCGATCACAAGGTTGAGGATGCAGGCGAGCGTGAAAGTGCGATGTCGGAACGGACTTAGCTTAAGGACGGGCATCGGCGAGAAAAACGAGCGCTCGAAGAATACCAGCGCGCCGACAAACGACATCCACGCTGCGAACTGGATCGTCGAATCTTCGAACCACTGATTGCGCGGACCTTCCTCCAGCACATATTGCAACGCACCGAGAAATAATGCGAGCGAAGCGACATGCAGCCAGTCGATTCGCTTGAGCATCTTCAGGTTCGGCTCGTCCACCTTGCCCAGAACCGAAAGCGAAATGGCGATCGCCGTGCCGGGAATGATATTGACGAAGAAAAGCCAATGCCAGCTCGACACATCGGTGATCCAGCCGCCCACCGTGGGCCCCAATGTCGGTGCCAAGGTCGACACCATGCCGAGAATGGCTGGGATCATCGCGCGACTCTTGCCGGAAAACATTGAAAAGCCGGTTGCAAACACTGTCGGCACCATCGCGCCGCCAACGAAACCCTGAATGGCGCGAAAGACCGTCATCGACTGGATGCTCCAGGCCATGCCGCACATCAGACTCGAAAGCGTGAACAGCACCGCCGAACCCACGAACAGCCATCGCGTCGAAAGCGCCTGGCTCAAATAAGCCGCGAGCGGAATCATTACGATCTCGGCCATCAGATAGGCCGTCTGCACCCAGGCAATTTCGTCGGGACCGGCCGATAATCCGGCCTGGATCGAATTCAGTGACGCGGCCACGATCTGCACATCGAGCAGGGCCATAAACTGGCCGAAAGCCATGATCCCGAAAATGAGGAGTTTGCGGCTGTGCGACAGGTCCTGCTCGCGGACTGGCACTTCCCCCGCACCAGCACCCATCTCAGCCATTGCAATCGATCCTTGCCAGATTATATGATGACCACCATATAACTTCTCGGGAGGGGAGAACAAGGATGCGCTACGGCGAAAATCACAAGGAAGAGACCCACAAAAAGCTCGTGCGGGCGGCCTGCGTCGTTTTGCGGGAAAAGGGTCCCGACCGGCTTTCGGTTGCCGAAGTGATGGAGGCGGCAGGCCTCACCCATGGCGGCTTCTATGCGCATTTCAAATCGAAGGACGCGCTGCTGGTTGAGGCGCTGAATTCCGCCTTTGCGCATGCCGGGACAAGATTCCGCCGTGTGGTCGAAGGCATGCCTGCGAGACATGCGCTCGCGACCTATATCGACATGTATGTGTCACCGGTTCATCGCGACAATGTGTCGGGTGGCTGTCCGATCGTGGCGCTCAACTCCGATGCCCCGCGGCAATCCAAGAAATTTCAGGCGGCATTCCAGGCGGGCATCGACCACATCGTCGACGCGCTGGCGGGCTGGATCGCAGAAACAGGCCGCGATGAGGCACAGACGCTTGCGCGCGCAGCATTCTCCGCGATGGCGGGCGCCGTCGCACTTTCCCGCGCTGTTTCCGACAAAGCGCTCTCGGACGAACTTCTCGCCTCGGCACGGGCCGGCATCCGGGCACGTCTGGGCGTGTCCGATCCGGAACTCTCAAAGGCCGTGAACTGACATGAACGCGACAGTCGAATTTGCAACCTTGTCCGGCCTCGACCAGCTTCGTGCGGCGTTCGACGGCAAGTTCAAGGGAATCGGCAAGACGCTTAACTTCCGCCCCATAACACTGGAAGAGGGCCGCGTCGTGTTCGAGGGGCATCCGGCTCAATCTGTCTACAATCCCATCGGCACGGTGCATGGCGGTTACGCCGCCACGCTCCTCGACAGCGCGATGGCTTGTGCCGTGCATTCGACGCTGAAGCCGGGTCAGTCCTACACCACGCTCGAACTCAAGATCGCCTATCACCGCCCCATGACCGAAGAATCGGGGCCTGTGCGCGCGGAAGGAAAAATCGTTTCCGTCGGCCGACGCGCCGCGTTTGCGGAAGGCCGGCTCGTCGATGCGCAGGGACGGCTCTGCGCGAGCGGAACGACAACTTGTCTGGTGGTCACGCCATGAGCACGACATTCGACATCGGAATCGAAACGGTGCAGCGTCCTAAATCGCGGTTCGCCGCGATTCCGCGACGCGCAATTCTGATCGCCGGCGCGGCCGTCGCGCTGATCGCATTGGGCGGATGGTGGATTGCGTTGCCGCCGTCGTCCGTTTCGACCGACGACGCCTATGTGAAAGCGGATTCCACCATCGTCGCGCCGAAAATCCAGGGTCTCGTCTCACAGATTCTGGTGCGCGACAATCAGCATGTGGCAGCGGGACAACCACTCATCTGCATCGATCCCGAAGACTATCAGCAGGCGGTCATGGCGGCCCAGGCCGATCTCGATTCGGCGGAAGCCACGCTGTCGCAACAGGATGCGCAGCAAAATCTCGCGGCAGCCAATGTCCGCGCTGCGGAAGCAACGATCCGTTCGTCGGATGCGGAAAATGCCCGCGCCGCGGCTGACAACCGCCGCTACGCCCAGCTCGTTGCCGATGGCTATGTGTCACGCAGTCAGGCCGAGCAGATTCGCGCGACCGCCGTCGAGGACAATGCGAATGCGGACAAGTCCCGTGCGTCGCTGGCGGCAAGCCGGCAGCAGGAAACCGTTGTCCTGCGCACGCGCGCGCAGCTGGAGGCTGCCGTCTCGAAAGCGAAGGCCGCGCTGATGCAGGCGCAGCTCAATCTTGCCCACACGATCATTCGCGCACCGGTGGCCGGCGTGGTGGGGGATCGTCAGGCGCAGACCGGCGAATATGTGCAGCCCGGCACGCAATTGATGACCGTGGTGCCGATGGACACGGTCTACGTGGCGGCCAATTTCAAGGAAACACAGACGGCGCGCATGCTGGTGGGACAGAAAGCGCGCCTCAAGTTCGACGCGTTGCCCGGCCGCGATTTCACGGGCGAAGTCGAAAGCTTCGCCCCCGGTTCCGGCTCGGAGTTCTCGCTTCTCCCCTTCGAACCGGCCACCGGAAATTTCACCCGCATCGTGCAACGCTTGCCGGTACGCATCCGTCTCGACCGCAACCAGCCCGGCCTCGAACGCCTGCGGCCGGGTCTGTCCGCAGATGTCATGGTGAAATTCGAGTGATTAGACTCCGCTGGATCGCCGCCGGCCGTTCGCAAGTGCAATTGCCTCGAAACCGGTCTTGACTATGGTAGGTTGCGGGAAGAGCGGATTCCGGGGACCTTATGTGGAATTTTGGGCTAAGGCGAGCCGGGCGCCTCGCGCTGGGCCTTCTCGGCGCGATTCTGATGGCGGCTGTGGTCGCGGCGCAGGCCGCACCTGCCGCGAAGGGTGGCTTGCTGCATTTTATCGGGACGGTTTTGTCGCGTCTCGCCCAGTTCGCACGCCTTGATTTCGGATCCAGCGCGATCAGCGCCGCGCCTGCAGCGCAGGAACTCGCGCAAAGACTACCGGCGACTTTGGAACTGGTGGCGGCAGGCAGCTTGGTCGCCGCCCTGATCGGAATCCCTCTCGGAGTCATTCTGAGTATCGGTCGCGTTTCGCGCGCCGCGGCGCCTCTGATTCAGATCGTCGCTGCAGCACCGGTGTTTTGCGCTGCGTTGGCTCTCCTGTGGCTTTCTGTTCAGGTGCTGCATTGGGATGCGCAATTGCAAGGTGCGCCCGATCTTTGGTCCGCACTCGCGAGCGGAAACGGCGGCTCGATCCGCGAAGCATTTCGCATGTTGGCATTGCCCGCCCTTACGGTTGGCGCGGCCGGCGCAGCCGGCGTGCAGCTTGCGCTTCGCCGCGCCGTCAACGAGGCGAGAGATGCGCCCTACCGGCGCGGGCTCAAGATGATGGGCCTCAGCCAATTTGAAGTGGACCGCCTTTATCTCGTGCCACAGGTTTTTGCGGGCGTGCTTGCGAATTTGGGCGAAATCGCCTTGTCGCTCTTCTCCGCCGCCGCGGTAGCCGAATGGGTGTTCGGCTGGCCGGGGGCCGCCGTGCTGTTCCTCAAATCCGTCGCGTTGCACGATTGGAGCGTAGTGGCGCTCGTCCTGTTGTCCTTCGCCGCGATCACGTTGATTGCCGAATTTCTAGGCTCGCTCGGTGCACGTGCGCTGGCCGGAATCGAGGCCAACCCATGAGCGTGGTTTCCGCCAACGAAATCCCACGCCCCGCAATAACGATTGGCGGCGTGATTCGCGCCGTTGGCTTCATCGGATTGGGCGCTATCGGCGTGACGGTGGGCCTCAGCGATGTGCTCGCGCGCGCGCCCGCGGATGTCGTCGATTTCGGCTCTCCCCTGATCACACCGTCCCCGCATTTTCCGTTGGGCACCGATATTCTCGGCCGCGACATGCTCAGCGAAACGCTGCATGCACTTGCGGTGACCGTCACCAATGCAGGTCTTGCCGCGATCGTCGTCGTCGTGGCGGGAGGGCTCGCGGGTTTCATTGCGGCGCGGCTGCCATATCGTATCGGCTTTCTGCTGCGCGGGATCGCCGGAATCCTGTGCGCGATTCCGGCGCTTCTGCTTGCCATTCTGTTAATCGGACTTGTGAATCGCGGGCTTGCGCCTCTTGCGGCCGGACTCGCCGCGGCCCCCCTCGGCTTTGCGCGCGCCTTCGATAGGGCGCGCGGGCTGGGACAGTCGCGGCATGCGGAATTCGCGCGGGCCACGGGCATCTCGCCGGGCGCGCTGCTGCGCCGCGATCTGACCTATGAATTCCGAGATTCGTTCCTGTCCATCGCGGCTCGCGCGCTCGCGGCCGTGACGATCGTTCTGTCGACCGTGAGCTTTCTCGGCTACGGCGCAACGCCGCCTCATCGCGATCTCGGATTGATGATCGCGGCAGCCCGCGATGTTTATTTCGATGCGTGGTGGACGGCCGCCGTCCCGGCCGCAGCGCTTGCTCTATTCATTTTGTGCGCCCGCCTTGCGGCAGGACTCGAGGAAGGCGAGCGCGCATGAGCGGACACCTCCTGACCGTCACCGAGCTGACCGTCAAGCGTTCCGGTGCAAAACGCCCCGAGATCGACAGGCTTTCGCTCGCGGTCGATGCGGGCGAGACACTTGTTATCCTCGGCGAAGCCGGTTGCGGCAAGGAAGCACTCATGCGTGTGCTGGCGGGCGCGCCGGACCGTGACGAGATCGTGGACGGCACCGTGCAGTTCGGCGACGCATCGCCCGAACGCGCCGTGAAATTCCCCAGGCCCCTGATCCGCATGTCTTATCTGCCGGGGCCTTTCGAGCAGCCATTGAGTCGGCACGTGTCTGTCCTGTCGCAGCTGACCCGCATCGTGGCCCGCAAACTCGATGCGCCGCGCGCGAGCGCACAGGAAGAACTCGGTCTCGCATTGGGACGGCTCACCGGCGCACCGAAGCTTGCCGATCTCGACAGGCCGCCCGCAGCATTGTCGCCCGAACTACAGGCGTGGGGATTGTTTGCAGCCGCCTACGCCCAGAACCCGGAATTGCTGCTGGCCGACCATGCGCTGGCGGGTCTCGCGCCCGGACATGCACGTGCACTGACGCGCGCGTTGCTGGCCGAGCAGGCGCGTCTGGGTTTCGCGATTCTGTATGCCGCAATGAATGCGGAAACGCCGGTCTGGCTCAAAGGCCGGTTGATCGTGATGCGCCACGGCAAAATCGTGGAAGAAGGACCAGCCGAGCGGCTCGCGACCTCGCAGGCACACAGCTACACCCAGACATTGTTCAAGGCCCGACCGCCTGCCGTGAGCGACAAGCCGCAGCCCCGCGCCAGCACGCGCGGACAACCCGTGATCCAGGCTTATCGCATCGAAATGGCGAAACCTTCGCCCAAGCGTGCGCGCGACGATCTGACGTTCGAGCTGCGTCGCGGCGCATCGCTCGCCCTCATCGGCGATGAAGGATCCGGACGTCATGCGCTTGCGCGTATCCTGCTTGGCCTCGATCACGCGCCGGCGGGCCGCGTCGTGTTCGATGCCGTCGATATCGGCGTGCTGGCGCGTAATATGATGGCGCGGCTCAGGCGGCGTGTGGCGTTCGTGGTCGGCGCGGACGATATGCTCGATCCGCGCATGACCATCTGGGACACTGTCGCCGAACCGCTGCGAACCCATCTCGATCTGCCGCGACATGTTATTGCCAATTATCGCGATGTGGCGCTCAAGCGTGTGGGACTTGCGTCCCTGCCCGGCAACCGCGTGGTCGCGAACCTTTCCGCCTTCGACAAGCGCAGGCTGCAGGTTGCGCGCGCGATCGTCAGTGCTCCGGTGCTGGCCGTGATCGATGAGCCGTTGCGCGGGCTCGATGCGTTCGCACAGGCCGTGATGCGCGACCTGCTCAAGAACTTCCGCACGCAGGAAGGGCCAGCCTTCCTCGTGATCACCTCGGACATCATGGTCGCGCAGTCGTTCGCCGAGGATGCGATGATCATGAAAGACGGCCGCGTGATCGAGCGGGGCCCGCTTGCCGATATCCTGCGCGCCCCCAAAGCCGCCTATACGCTCTCCCTGATCGAAGCCTCCGCGCCGGTCAAAAACAGCGCACTTCCGCCCGCCGCCTCGCAGGGCTAGAAGATGTCCAAGGGGCACTGATGCCCGAGGACAACCATGCTAACGCTCAAAGACCCTTCGCTTCTCAAATCCGACGCCTATGTGGACGGCGCGTGGCTCGCAGCGGACAAAGGCGCTCGCTTTGCTGTGACAAACCCGGCCACCGGCCAGACCATCGCCGAAGTCGCCGAC
>Ga0302324_100006981_pt1 | contig 24146 bp, 22 predicted proteins | sample Palsa_T0_1_FD_201949 | JGI IMG/M metagenome (GOLD analysis project Ga0302324, IMG submission 201949) | Peat permafrost microbial communities from Stordalen Mire near Abisko, Sweden - Palsa_T0_1 | ecosystem: Environmental > Terrestrial > Soil > Palsa > Peat permafrost | place: Sweden: Abisko... | reverse complement strand
CGGTGTGGATGTCGGGCGTGGTCACCTGGCAGATACCCAGCAGCTCGCCCCAGTAAGTGCGTAGCTTCTGGAATGCAGCGTCCGCGTTGGCCTGATTGAGATAGCGGGCGACGATAGGTTTGACGGTCTTCTTATTGACGGTCTGGGAATCGGGCGGATCGAATTTTTCGTCCTTGGGATTCTCGTGATAGCCCAAAACAAAAAGGATCTGCCGCGTTTCGGCTGGCTGCAGGATGATGCGGACATGGTGCGAGCCGATGGGCGCCCATCCATGCGCCACCGAGTTCGAGGATTCGCCGCGCTCGACGGCCGACGGCCGGTCCCACCCGCGCGTGGGGCCGAGGAATGCTTCGCGTTGCGTGTCGAATCCCGCTGTTTCCGCCGAGCAGGCGAACCAGGCGAAATGATCGCGGCGCTCACGGTATTCGGTCTTGTGATAGATGACGCCGTCTGCGATCTCCACTTCGCCGATGCTGAAGTTGCGCTGGAAATTGGTGGAGTCGTCCTGCGCGTCCCATAGGCAGAATTCGATGGCCGAGAAGACGGATAGGGTGGCCGGTGTCTGGCGTTCGTTTGTTATTGTGAATTGCCAGATTTCCAGGTTCTCGTCCAGCGGGACGAAATAGCGCGTGCTGGCTACGATGCCACGGCGCTTGGAACCGATGGTGGTGTAACCCATGCCGTGGCGGCAGGTGTATTGTTCGATGTCGCTGTGGGTAGGCTGCCAGGAGGGCGACCAATAGTCGCCCGTAGCGTTGTCGCGCACGTAGATATAGCGTCCGCCCAGGTCGAACGGGACGTTGTTATACCGGTAGCGCGTGAGGCGGCGCAGGCGCGCGTCGCGATAGAACGAGTAACCGCCGGCGGTATTGGAAATAATGCCGAAGTACGCCTGGCATCCCAGGTAGTTGATCCATGGCAGGGGTGTATCCGGGCGGGTGATGACGTATTCGCGGGCATGGTCGTCGAAGTATCCGTATTGCATATAATCGCTAAGGTAGGCGTCCCCATGAGTGGGGACGCGGCACGCACGAGTGCGTGCGCCACGTCATTTCCAGGCAGACGCGGGCGTTGTGGTAGGGGCATTTCCAGGCGCCTACCAGGCAGGCGTCGGCGTCTTCGCCGGCTTTCCAGGGCGTGCCGTTCGGTTTCAGTTTTGCGTGCCATTCGCCATGGATGTTGTCTACGACTTTGTCTTCTATATATTCCCAGGCACGGAATGCGGCAGACCAGAAGTGTTCTTGGCCGGAAACTTGATACGCGTTGTAGAAGCCCACGACCGCTTCCGCCTGCGCCCACCAGTGCTTATTTGAATCGACCAAGCGGCCGTGCGACGCTTCGTAGAAGATGCTGCCGTCTTTGTCCAGACCTTCGTCGTAGACGGCCTGCGCCATGCGGACCGAGAGTTCACGGGCGCGATCGATCAGCGGGCGGTCGTCCAATACTTCGGCCGCTTCCAGGATCAGCCAACCGCCTTCGATGTCATGTCCGAACGAGACATGATCGGTGAGCGAGTTCCACTGGTTGTCGAAGAACATCTTGAAGTGGGCGGACGAATTATCCACGATGCGATCCATGGTCACTTCCAGCAGCCGTGTCAAACTCGCGCGCAACTCCGCGTCGTCCCACACGCGCAATAGATTGGTATAGGCTTCCAGCACATGCAAGTGCGTGTTCATCGACTTAGGACAATTCAGATCCTTGTCACTCAGGCGTAGGTCGTCGAGAGCGCTCCAGTCGCGGGCGCGAGCTTCCAGATATCCTCCGTACTCAGGCTCGGCGCTCTGCTCTTCGATGAGCCGATAGAGCCGCTTCGCGAATTCCAGGCTTTCCGGCCGCCCGGTCGCGCGGAAGTATTCGGCCATGCCATAAGCGGCAAAGGCCTGCGCATATATCTGTTTGCGATCCGCAATCGGGTTCCCCTGGCAGTCGAGCATCCAATAGACGCCGCCGAATTCCTTGTCCCAGAACTTATCGACGATGTACGCATACGCCCAATCGGCGGTCTCGCGATACGCCGCATCGCCCAGAACGCGCGCCGCCGCGGAAAAGGTCCACAGGATGCGGGCGTTGATCACGGCAGCGCGGGGCGCCTGTTTGTCCACCTGCAGATCGCAGTCGATCGCGCCATGGAAGCCGCCGTTTTCACGATCCACGGTATGGCGCATCCAGAACGGCAGGATATTCGCGGTCAGTTCCCGCCGACAACGCGCCGCCCACTCGGCATTCGTAATCATTTGGCGGACCGCGCAAGGTTCTTGTCGATCAGCGCGATGCGTTGCTCGACGCACAACGCGCTGCGCAAAGGATCGGGCGGCGTGTTCAGCACGTAGTCGAGCAGACGCTCGACGGTGGTGGTCGCGACATAGGTGCGCGTGTCTGACGCGCCGTAATAGATGAAGACGTCGTTTCCGCGCGCGACCCATCCATTGGAGAAGGCCACGTTGGATACGTCGCCGATGCGCTCTTCGCCCTGCGGCGCGAGGAAATATCCACCAGGATGCGCAATCACTTTATAAGGTTCGGACAGGTCGCACAAGAAGCAATACAGGACATACCGCAGGCCGGCCGCCGTGTTGCGCACCCCGTGTGCCAGATGCAGCCAACCCCGCGGCGTCTTGATGGGCGCGGGACCCAGGCCGTTCTTCACCTCGTTGATGGTATGGTATTCGCGCCGCTCGATGATGGTTTCCCCTTCGATGGCGGCGTGCTCCATGTCGGCCGCCAGCCCCCAGCCGATGCCGCCACCGCGGCCGGCCTCGATGAAACTATCCTGCGGGCGGGTGTAGAGAGCGTAGCGGCCATCGACGAATTCCGGATGCAGGACGCAGTTGCGCTGCTGCGCCGAGGGGGTGCGCAGATCGTCCAACCGTTCCCATTTTTTCAGATCGTGCGTGCGCGCGACGCCGCATTGCGCGACGGCCGACGAAAGGTCGCCGGGGGGCGCGTTGGGGTCTTTGCGCTCGGCGCAGAACAGGCCGTAGATCCAGCCGTCTTCGTGCGCCGTCAGACGCATATCGTAGACGTTGGTTTCGGGATCGGGACCCTCCGGCATCACGACGGGATAGTCCCAGAAGCGAAAGCCGTCGATGCCGTTGGCGCTTTCGGCGACCGCGAAAAACGACTTGCGGTCGGCGCCTTCCACGCGCGCCATCAGCACGATTTTGCCGTTCCATTCCATGGCGCCCACGTTGAACGCGGCGTTGACGGCCTGGCGCTCCAGCAGAAGCGGATTGGCCACGGGATCGAAATCGTAGCGCCAAGTGAGTGGCGCGTGGGCGGCGGTGAGCACCGGATGGCGGTATCGCTGGAACCAGCCGCTGGCTTCGGGGAGGGGCTCGTTGGGGCGCTGGATCAGTTGTTCGTAGGCGCTGGCGATCTCATCGAGCCGCGGTTGAAACTCGGTCGTAGTCATTTGGATTTGGGGATCGACTTATCATAACAGCGATGTGGGGCGCGGGCCGGGGCCGGATAGCGGCCGGGAGTGGTTGGGGCGGGGAGTATTTTCGGTGCCATATTATCTTTTCTGACGGAACAAAGCCAATAAGTATGTTAGTTACTTATAGTTGCAAAAATGGGCGAACCCAATTTCGGGAATCGACCGGGGATCGAAAAGAGGCCGGGATGGCGAGCCGTGCGGCGGAGTTTCCCGCTTCCCGGCGCGGACGGCGCGGCGCGGAAGATTAGCCGCGTTTGCGCAGTTGTCGGCGATTTCCGGTTCCCGATTTCACGATAGCACGGGGTCTGTTCGCGGATGGGCGCCGCGTGGTGGCGGGCGGGTGGTGGATGGGGGGCAGGTTATTGAGGGCGTGGGGGATACGGGCCGCGGGTGGTTTTCTGGGGAAGGCTGTGACTGAGGAGTGGCGTGAGGCGAATGGTGTTGAATCTGCATGGATAGCGTTTCCCGGCGCGGTCGTGCCCCGGGGATTCTCAGACCATGGAACGAAAGGAACACGAGTAGGGGAAGCTGAACCCCAGCGCGCCCTGGGAGCTGTCGCAAGTCGCCTTTCTGGCCGACAAGTGGCGCGGTGAGGCGAAACTAAAGCAGGAGGACGGAATGGGAGAATCTTCACAAGCGCTAACTTAAGCCGTTTGGGCTTCACTAGTTGCCAACTTCAGAGAACGCCGTTTCTGGCGCGTGGCAGATTGATAGGGGAGGGCTGTTCGCGCCGGGAATCGCCGGGCAGCGCGGCGGCGTTCCGCCACCGATATGGCGAAGTAGCTCGGCGGACACAAGCGCGTTTCTCGGTACCGACCTTCAGGGATCGGGACTTCACGGGATTAGTGTCCCAGCACGCCGTTTCCGAGGCCTTTCGGAAGGGCCGGTTCTGCGAGTTGCCGGGTGCACGCTGCGTCGAAGACGTATCGAGCCGACTCTCAAGCGGGTTTATCGTTCCCGATCTGGCGCTGGTTGGGGTCGTGTGAAAGGGCTGGCAACAGCGCGGTTCAATTGGACCCTGGGCCACCAGCGAATGCGAGACGCCTCCACTCGTTGCCGCTGCAACGAGGCGCTCGAGGCCCTATGTGGTAAAGTTAAAATGCGCTCATGGTCTAATATGGAAAGACGCTCCGCAAGGGGAGATCCCGGTTCGATTCCGGGGGAGCAAATGGCATTCGTGATAGTGCCATTTGCTCGTCCTCGCTGCCGCGATTCCAATGCAACCGCAACAACGCCGTGAAGTCTACGAGGCGCAGACGAAGAATGCTCGGGCGCTGAAGTCAGCCTGGGTACAGGTGAATAGACAGATAAATGCTTGTCTGCAGCGAAGAGACGATCAGGGCCTGGAGACAAACACGAAGATTCTCGCGGTTCTCTACTGCGCTCTGTCAGAAGCGTCATTTTCGAAGCTGATACACACTCCGCACGGTCTTGAACCTCAGGAGATCGAGCAAGTTAAGGCAGCAAAGGAATTTGGCGTGAAGCATAGTTGGGTCAAGTGTGCCGAACTGGCGGTTCGCCGGATCGAGGGAGTCAAGCACAACCACCCCGCTAACGTGCTCAGGAAAGTTACGGAACTAATTGAGTCTTATATCTTCGAGCCGAGCCTGATTAGGAATAAACTCGCGCACGGACAGTGGTCCGTCGCCCTCAATCGCGACAACGATGCCGTAAATCACGATCTCACTGCCGAAATTGACAGACTCGACGTCGTGGAACTTCACCGCCGACAGCACGCGCTTGAGCATCTCGAGACAATTCTGGAGGACATTATTGAATCGCCAAATAGGGCCCATCGCAGGGATTATTGGGCGCATCTGACGGCATTCGAGGAGAAGCAGCGAGTCTTAGGTACGTTCACACTTGAGGAAAAGCGAAAGCAAGTGCTCGCAAAGACATCTCATACGAACGTGCTTCACGGCACGCCCATCGCGCTCGCTGAGAGGCTATGCAACGACAAAAAGCCAGAATCCTCACGGTCTTGAAGTCCGCATCTGGGAAACACGCCGCCGACAGGATTAGTCTCGTGAAACACCCCTCGCGCCCCGAATCGCCCATCGCCTGCGCCGATCTTGCAGCAGATCGCGGGCTCCTCCGACAAGGCGCCCATGCACTCAAATGGTTACTGAGCCTGAATGCCCTTTGATGCCCAAAACGTTGGCGCGCTTGTGGCCACGGTTGCTCGGCTATTTGCTGCCGACGGCGCGGCAAGAGAAGTCGCGGTCCTTGCCGAGGCGCATGCCGGCATTGAGCAGGTCGGTTACGACAATTGGGATGGCGGTCAGAACTTTTATGTGATCCGGTTGGAGGTCCCGGTTTGGCTGTATAGCCAATTCGACGACGGCCAACGGGAAGCCCTTGAAAAGGATATTCTGGAGAAAGTTCAGCCGCTTCTCCGGGGATCTCCAAGCGAGCACGTGAACAATGTACTTCTCACGCCGCAAATGTCAGGCGAGGCCGGATGGCAGGAGAAGGCGAAAGCCTGGGTTGCAGGGAAGGGGGTCACGAATCAGGGCCGCGTTCGCTCCGACAACATAGCGGGACGCAGCTTCGATGGACTGCTCTTCAGGTCGCAACCCGAAATTGAGCTCTATCAGGCCCTGAAGTCCATTGGCGTATCCTTCGCGCCCCTTCCGGCTTTCATCCGTGGCGGCGAGAGCTATCGGCGAATCGAACCGGATTTCGTGGTCGTTAAGAACGGAATCATAATGGCGATCGAGGTAGACGGAGACACCGTTCACCACGAAACGCCGACTGAGGCGCACAACCGACTGACGATGTTGGCGCATGAGGGAGTCCATATTGAGCGCGTCAACGCGACCGAGTGCGACAGCCCAGAAAAGGCCAGATCTTGTGCGAAGAGGCTAATCGAGATCATGGCAAAAGTGAGGCTCGCTAAATAGCCATCGGTAGCGGGTTAGAGCGCCCCGTGGCCGTTCCTCCCGTGAAACGCTACGCTCGCGGAGATAGGTCCTGGGAAGTCGGCGAGTGTCCGCTAATTCAGGCGGACGACACGTGCCCGAAGCGCGACGCCGAGCCGAAATCGGATGCCTTTCCTGGGTGGCGCCGGATCCTGTCGATGTATCCCCTTCCCAACCACCAAACGCTCAGGAACTTCGGTTCTGGGAAGTGAGCTCGTCCAGTCGGCGCCAGGCGATTTCGGCGGACCTCGGCTGGCGGCTCCACCCCACGCGCACTCTGCCCTAGGTTAGCGCCTGTGGGGGTCCGCTGGGGCATTCCGGCGCATTATACACGTCGACAGGCTGATTGCTTGTAACAATTAGCGAAGCTGACGGCAAGCAGTGCCACCAGGCGCCCTGCCGTTTTAGTGCGGTGTAAAACCGCTGATAGTCCGAGCGCCTGTTATTCAGGCTGTACGTCACGATGAGCGTGCGATAGACGATCATACGGCCTTGCGGACTCGCGATACGATTGATCAGTGCCGGTCTGTTGCGTTCCGGGACGGGCGACGCGCGGCATCGCGCTTGGGTCGAACACTTCGGATCCAGCGGCTTCCCTGCCGTCGTCGCCCGCCGGCCCATCTTCCTCCAATGGAATCGGCACCGGAATGGACGATGCGCCCCCAGTCGCGGCCAGCTCCTCGCTAAAGCTCGGAATGTCGAAATGGTCCGGATCGAACCCTTCCGCCCAATCGACGAGTTCTCCAAAGGGAACGAAACGGACTTGGAAGCCCACGTCCAGGGCCGAGGCGACCCGCTGCAACGTTTCGAGATTGAGGCTGCGCGCGCCGGGTTTCTCCATTTCGGAGATGCGAGGCTGCGCCATTTTGGCCAATGCGGCAAGGTCGCCCTGGCTCAGTCCGCGCTGCTTTCTGAGGGCCCGAATTTGAAAAGGAATATTGATCTTGATCTGGGAAGCAACGTAAGCTTCACGGTATTCCTTGTTCTTCAGGTGGTTCGTCAGTGATGAGTTGATATTCACGCGCTTGTGCCTCTCCGCTCTCGATTTGCTTCCTGCGCCGCACGGCGGTTTCGAACGCGTCCGGCGGGTCGTATTTCTTTCCATCGTGCGTGCAGCCGACGAGCATGGTGTATTCCCGGTCGGCGGACTGATAGCCCAGAATCCTGTGAGGCTTGCGGCCCGACTTCCACCGAAGTTCCAGAAGGCCCTGATACCTCGATCCCTTCAACGTGTCGATATCGGGAGGGGCCCATTCCCGCAATTTCGCCATCGTTTTGAGGAACACGTCCAGATCGGCGCGCGGCGGCCCAACGGCTAGGGCCTTGCGCCAATCGTCGATGGCCGCCCGACCTTGCGGCGACACGTATTGCAAGAACCGCCACGTCCTCATTATATACACTTTTTCGTATAACAGCAACCCAGGTCCAACACAAGCGGATACAAAAGAGAGAGTGCAAACTGATGCTCTGGCTTCTCACGGCTGTCTATGCTATTTTTCTGATAGGACAGAGGAGCACACCATGATCAACCGCCGGGAATTCTTCCTGCGCAGCGCGGCCACGGCCGGCGCGGCCGCATTCGCCAATTTTCCGTATCATTTGTTCGCCGGCACGACCCAAAAGCTGGCGTCGGACCGCATCAAGCTGGGTCCCATGCAGGTGGAGGTGAGCCGCCTGGCGCAAGGCAGCGGCACGGACGGATCGGGCGGCAGTTCGAACCAGACGCGCAAACTGGGGCTGCGCGGTCTCGCCGACCTATTCGACGCCGGCTATGACAACGGCGTCACGCTGTGGGACTCGGCCGATCAGTACGGCACGCATCCGCACGTGAAGGAAGCGCTGAAGCGGGTGCCGCGGGAAAAGGTGGCGATTCTCAGCAAGACGCACGCTTCGACGGAAAAGGAAATGCGCGACGATCTGGATCGCTTTCGCCGCGAACTGGGCACCGATTACATCGATATCCTGCTGCTGCACTGCATGATGGATGGCGACTGGCCGGAGCGCAAGAAGGGCGCCATGGCGGTGATTTCGGAGGCGCGCGAGAAGGGCATCGTGCGCACGCACGGCACTTCCTGCCATACGCTGGAGGCGCTCAAGGCGGCCGCCGCGAATCCTTGGGTGCAGGTGGACCTGGCGCGCATTAATCCCGCCCAAGTGGCCATGGATGACACTCCGCAAACCGTCATCGGGGTGCTGCGGCAGATGAAGGCGGCGGGCAAGGGCGTGATCGGGATGAAGATTCTGGGCGCCGGGGCGCTGCGTCAGAAGGCCGATGAGAGCTTGCAGTTCGCGTTGTCGCTCGATTGCGTGGATTGCTTTACGATTGGCGCGGAGAGCCGGGATGAGATGCTGGATTTGACCCGGAAGATTCCGGCGGCCAGCGTGAGAGGGTGAGGAGCTTTCAGCCGTCAGCTTTCAGCGTCTGGACGCGCCCGGGGCGCGATGCAGTGAGCCACTGACAGCCCCGGGGGACTCGATCGGAGCTGTCAGTGGAGAGCTTTCAGCGGCGAGTTGCGCTCGCCGGCGCTGCCAAGAGTGGCAGCGCGGCAGGCAGGGTGCCTGCGCCACGAGCCTATTTAGGATACCCGGAATACGATAATCAGCGTATAGAGCGCCAGCGATTCGATCAGCACCAAGCTCAACAAGAGGGCGAAGCGGATGGAGGCAGCCGCGCCGGGATTCCGTCCCATGCCTTCGCAAGCGGCAGCCGCGGCTTTGGATTGCGCCAGGCCGCAGAGTCCGGAAGCGATGGCCATGGCGAACGACGCAATGGCGACCCAGTTGATGGTTACGCTGCCGCCTGAACCGGCGGGCGTCTGAGCCATTATGGGGCTGGCGAGCGCGGAGAGCGTGACCGCCAATAAGAGTAACTTTGTCTTCATTTGTACTACTCCTTCGAAATTAAGATCGCCCCCAGGAGGTGGTTCCCGTCATCCTCGTACAGCCGGTCTCACACTGAAGGGGCGGCATAAAGCCGGTATTAGTGCTCGTGCGATACCGCTCCCGAAACGTACATCATGGTGAGCAGCATGAAAATATAAGCCTGTAACAACGAAACAAAAACGTGGAGACCCATGAAGAGCGCGGGCGCCACCAGGTAAGTGAGAGTCAGAAAGACAAGCGTGACCTGCTCGCCCGCGTACATATTGGCATAAAGACGGACGCTGAGCGACAAGGGCCTCGCCATGTGGCTGATCAGCTCGATGGGCACGATCAGCGGGGCCAGGAACCAGAGAGGTCCCACGAAATGCGCCAGGTACTTCCCCAAGCCTTGCGCGCGCACGCCCATCACGTTGTAGTAGCAGAATACCGCGAGCGCGCAGCCGGCGGTCACCGGCGGAGACATGGTGGGCGATTCAAAGCCCGGTATGATGCCGATCAGGTTGCAGATCAGAATAAAGATGAAAAGAGTGCCGAAGAACGGCAGATACTTGGGTCCGTCGTGGCCTACGTTGTCTTCAGACTCGCTGTACACAAAATCGTGGATGATTTCGAAGATGTGCTGCAGGCTGCCGGGCCGGTCCATGGAGAGGCGGGGGCGCAGGAAAGCGAACAAGAGAATGATAATGAGGGCTACCAAAATCTCCATGACCATGAAGTTGGCCCATGGACGATGTTCGGCGGGCAGCCCCAAGAGCTTCAAGATGGCGTTACCCAGTCCGGGGAGATGGTCGTTGAACTGGCGGGCGAGCCAGATTTCATAATGCTCGTGATGATGCATAGATCAGTTCGAAGACGATTTCCAGAATAACGGCCGCCACCGGAACGAACAATCCGGCGAGGGCGGCCGGCAGGCTCAAAGAAGTAAAATTCACTATAACATAGGCGCCCGCCGCCAACAGCAGGTAGCGCAGGCCCATGAGAATGGCGAACTTGGCGCCAGGCCGGCGGCGCGTCGATTCGCCGAGCGAGTCCACCACGCGCTTGAGCCAGCGGAAGTTCAGATGCGATGCGGCCGCGCCGAGCAGGTAGCCCAACCCCCACTTCCAGCCACGCAGAATCAGGCAAGCCAGACAGCCTGCGACGGCCAAAACAGCCGATATGCGGGTGATGCGGCGCGGCCCGTTCTCGTATAGCGCCTGCTCAGAATCCATCGTTATTCATCGCGCGTATCCCGCGTCACTTGCCGGATCAGTTGCACAAATCCCGCGGCGATGCCCAGGATCAGAAACACCATATATAGAAAGTGGGTGTGGAAGGCCCGGTCCAGCAGGTAGCCGATGGCGTAGCCGACCAGCGTGGCGGCGGGCAGGAGAAAGGCCAGGGAGGTGTACTCCCCGACCATGACCATGAGACTCTTTTTCACTCAATTCATGTTCATGCCGCACATCGACGGATTGGTGCAGCGTCCGCTGGGACAGACTGGGCCGTCGGCCTGTTTGGGACTGGCGGCGTGCGCGGCGAACGTGGAGAATTCCTGGCGCAGGTGGTTTTGGCCGCACGAGGGGCATTCCACGCCGGCGTCGCCCGAAGTCGTGCGAACCAGCTTTTCAAACTTGGTTCCGCAATCGTCGCATTTGTATTCGTAGATCGGCATAGGCGTCTCCAGCTAGATTAGCATGCGCCAGATCGGCCGAGAGTCCCACCTGCCGACGCACTTTACAACGCGTCCGGGCGGGCCGAGGGCCGGCCTAAGGTGAGCTTCGGTCGCCGCAGAGCGGGTTCTGGAGAACCCGCGCAGGCCTGGAGGCCCGCCCCACCAGGGCATCCAAAATGGAGAAACTCGAGAGGCCGACTGAAAGCCGGCCTGCAGCCAAAATTGGCTGCCGCACAAGGAATATTTTAGGGAATGGCTTCAAAGGACGTAATTCCGTAGCTATACGTGCCGCCGCCCCAGGTAACGATACCGATGTAGTCGATATCGCTCGCGTCTACGGACCCTCCGGTAAAGCTTGAATACGGGATCTGCACTGAGGTGACGTTCGGCGTGGACGGCAGGAATACCTGTGCGCCGTAGACCGCGCCGCTGTGCGCCCACACAGCGATCTCCACGCCTAGGACTACCTCGACGGCGATGCCTGTAAAGGTCAACTGGAAGCCGGAATAGGCGCTGAGGTCCAGGCCCAATGGCGCGGGTGTGGTTTCATTAGCGAATCCGTAGTAGATCTGCACGCCAGGGGTAACGCCGAAACCGCCGTCCACTATCCAAATGCCTTTGCCAATGTCAAGGGTACTGCGTTGCCCGTATGGACTCGACCCGACTGTAAAGATTGTTTCGCGGGCCGGGCCTAGCGAACTGCCAGGCGCCAGCGGCGCAAAATGGGTGTCTTGCGATGTGGTCAGGGATACTTGGTAGTGTCCCGCCTTAAAGTTATCGAGCGTAAGCGGCGTGGCCGCGTGGATGACAGGCGCCACGAGCGCGGAGACGGCCACGATTGTTTTCGTTATTTTGTTCAGTAACATAGTTTCCTTTCGCTATTCGTATACGAAGATTTCCCCAGTCAGGGTAACCACCCACGCAACGCCCAAGTCGGGCGACACCGCGACCTGCGATGCTATTCCGGAAATCGGCAGCCATGAGAAGTCCGGGGACAGTTGGAAAATCTTCGCCCCCCGATTGTTTACGTCACCGCAGCCGGTGATCCACACGTCGGTATTGATATCGAACCCCGCCTTGCCTGCGGCAATGCTGCTCGCGCAGCCCGCCGGACCCGGCAGGTAGCCGGCAAAACTCGAGTAGAATACGCTTCCGGCTGAGGTGATTACCCACGCTGTGCCATCGGTCGTCACGGAGATCCGATTGGCGGCGCCCGGCTGCAGAACCCACCCGGATCCATCGAACTGGTAGATGCTGCCGTCGGTGGTAGCGGATCCGTCGCACCCGATAATCAAGGGCCAACCATACGGGAAGGCGCCCGGATCCTGCGTGGGACCCACACCAATCGACGTCGCGCACCCACCGCCGGGGGCCAGCACAAAAGTGCTCCCATTCCAGTAGTAAATCGTTCCCAGATGAGTGATCGCCCACGGATATCCATCGACCCCCACGGCGATCTGCAGCCCGGCGCCATCCGTCCGCACCCACTTCGAGCCTTGCCGTCGATAAACGTAATAATCGCCCGCGCTGGTCTTGCCGGTTCCCAGGACCCAGGCAGTTCCTAGTGTCGACCCATTGGCATTCGGGCCCACCGCAATAGACTGGGGGTAGCAAGAGTACCCGGCCGCAGGACAAGGCACCATGTTGCCTTGTGCGGCGCCCGCCACGCGCTTAAATCGGGAAACCTGCGGTTCATTCTGGGTGGATGCCGCTGCCGTCGTCAGGAGCACCATGCCGGTTACTAACCATTTAGACGTCTTCATCTTATTTTTCCCAGCGGCTTGCTATTCGAAGATTAGGCCCGCACGAGTAACCAACCACGGAACGCCCAGATCGGGCGACACCGAAACCTGCTCAGCGTCTCCTGGAATCAGTACCCATGAGTCTTCCTGCATTTGGAAAATCTTGGCGCCCCCGGCGTTCACGTTGCCGCAGCCCACGATCCACACGTCGCCAAACAGCCCTGAAAGCGGGGCCGTCACGGGACCTGCCGCGATACTGTTCGCGCAACCCGCCGGACCCGCTGAAAAGCCCGCTCCGTTCCAGTAGAATACGGTTCCGGCTTCGTCAATTACCCACGCAACGCCTTCAGGCGACACCGCGATCCGATTCGCGGCGCCCGGCTGCTCCACCCAGGTAGATCCTTGCAGTTGGTAGATGCTGCCGTTAGAGACTTCCGAACCATTACATCCGATAATCCAAGGATCGCCGTACTGCGAGCCGTACAGGTTGGGGCCCACGCCAATGGCCGTCGCGCATCCAGCGGGGGCCGGCAGAAAAGTGCTCCCATTCCAGTAATAGATCGTTCCAAGGTGGGTGACCACCCAGGCATACCCTTCGGGCGACACGGCGATCTGCAGCCCGGCGCCATCCGTCTGCACGAAGCTCCCGTTTTGCCATTGATAGACGTAATAGTCGCCCTCACTCGTTTGGGCGGTCCCCAGGACCCATGGCGTTCCGATTGGGGACCCGTTCGAACTCGGACCCACCGCAATGGACTGGGGGTAGCAAAGGGCTCCGCCTTGGGGGCAGGGGACCAGATTATCGTATGCCGTGCCTCCTATCTTCAAAAACTGCGAGGTGCTGAAATAGGTTTCGTTGGTAGTTCCGAGGGACACAGTCACGTGGGATGTGTCATCTGTGTAATCCACCAGAGTAGTGATCTTAGGATCGCTGGTAATCGTCTGCGTGTAATTTCCCGTTGTGGAAGAATAGGCTGCGCCATACATATCCACGGTGGGGGTGAAGTCGGTGAATGCGTTTGCAGTCTCGTTCTCAATAATGAATTCCGCAGACTTCCCCAGAGTCATGCAATTCGGAAATGTGGGGTCCTTAGAGCAGAGCGGAAACGCCGGGACCGACCAGCAGGGCGAGCCGGTTGGCGAGGTACAACTGAGAATTACGCCCGAGGTGACGTCCTCGACGTAGGTGCATCCGTACCCTCCGCCAAGGCTGACATTTCCGTTTGTGTCACAGTACCAGTTCTGGGCGTAGATCTGGTCGCCGGGATTGGGAACGAAAGCGCCTCCGTATCCGTTGCTGGCCCCGTCTCCGCAGCAATATTCTCTGAAGGCCTGGTAGGCTGCGGCCGTGGCCGTCGTTTGCACGAATACGCCGCCCTGGATGAGGCCGGAACCATTAGAACCGAGGTTAAATCCTCCCAGGCCGTCCCATATGGATATTTCCGTATTGGTGGTTTCGTCGCCGCTCGGAATGGCGGCGGGAACATTGAAATCGGCCTCAATGGATAGGTATTTAGGAGCGCCGGTCATTACCGATCCCGTCCAGGGCCCCGCCGTGGCCTTCTTGCTTGGCGAGGCTTGCGGACGCGCGTTGGGACGCTTGATTTCGAGAAACCGTCCCGGCCGCGAGGCTGCCGCGAGCCAGCGGGAATACGGTCCGGCGTCCGTGAGGTCCGGCCTCAGCCCGTAGCCGGCCCGGATCAGCTCCGCCTGTGTGTAACTGAGCGGATCGCCTTGCAGTGCGGGCCGGTCCGTGCCGCGCTCGTTGGCAAGGTTCAGCGGACGAGGCGCGAACGTGTCGGCGGAAGTCAGATCGGCGGAATAGGAGGTGAAGTTACCGTCGGAGTCCGTGCAATCGAGCGTGAGCCGCTGCACCTTGTCGCCGGCGGCGGCGCGCACCGCGTGGAAACGGGCGTATCCGTCATCGTCGGTAAAGACGGTAATGGCGGCGGACGATGCGCTTTCTGCCGGATAAACCTTGCATTGCAACCCGGGCAACGCGCGCAAGGATGCCGGGGCGTAGGTTTTCGTGAGCGCGGTGGGCGCCGGATGAGCGGGCGCCGACTCGTGCGCGGGCCGATTCTGGCCGGAGGCCGTGGCCGCGATCAGGAGCGCCATACCGGCTGCGGCAGCGATGCGGCTTTGCCGGGGTGTATACTTCTCGTACCAAAAACATATGCTCTTCGTCATACAATTCTCCTCTGATGCTTATGCCATGAGTTGGATCGGGCATTTTTGGGGCTTCGCGGTTCCGCAGGTCCAGGTAACTGCTAGTTTTCGAAGATTTCTCCGGTTAGCGTGACTACCCACACCACGCCCGTGTCCGGTGCTATCGAAATCTGCGATGCAACGCCGGGAATCCGCACCCACGCTGTCCCGTTCTGCAATTGGAAGATCTTCGCTCCCTGGTTGTTCACGTTGCCGCAGCCGGTGATCCAAACATCGGCATACGGCGCCGCCAGTGGGTCGGAGTCCGATCCGGCGGCCACACTGCTCGCGCAGCCGGGAGGATTTGAGCCAAATATGCTGCCGTTTACGTCGTAGAACACGACTCCGGATGTAGTGATTACCACCGCGACGCCCTGCGGCGACACCGCGATCCGATTCGCGGTGTCGCCTTGCAACTGGTACCATCCGGTTGTCGGTCCCTTATATTCGTAGATGCCGCCATTTGTCGTGCTGGAACCATCGCATCCGACGATATAAGGGGCGCCATACGGATAAGTGCTTGAACCATCGCCGGGGCCTACGCCAATCGACATCGCGCATCCATTGCCGGGGGCCAGCACAAAAGTGTTCCCGTTCCAGTAGTAGATCGTCCCAAGGTGAGTGATGACCCACGGATATCCATCGACCCCCACGGCGATCTGCAGTCCCGCGCCATCCGTCTGCACCCACTTCGAGCGTTCCCGCCGATAGACGTAATAATCGCCCTCGCTCGTTTGGGCGGTTCCAAGAATCCACGCAGTTCCGTTCGGGCCCGCCGCAATGGATTGCGGGTAGCAAGTATACCCGGCCACGGGGCAGGGGACCATGTTGCTTTGTGCCGTGCCCGGTATGCGCTTAAATCCGGAAACCCGCGGGTCACCTTGGCCGGAGGCCATTGCCACCATCACGAGCGACAAACCGGCTGCGGCGGTAAACATTTTAGTTTTCGTCATTTGATGCCGATCCCTTCACCCTGAGTTTCCCCACCCAGTCAATTAAACAACGATCCCGGTGTGCCGGTCACCACATAAGTGGGTAGGTTTGAAGGATCCGCTTTAACGGACGATGCGCTGGCGAAGCCCTTTGGCCACGGCTTCGGATTTGGAATGGACCTGCAGTTTCTCGTAGATGCTCTTCATGTGGAAGCGGATGGTGTTGATGCTGAGATTCAGTTCGGTTGCGGCGGTTTTGTAGTTGTGGCCTTCCACCAGCAGCTTCAGCAGGCGGATTTCGTGCGGCGTCAAGCGGTAGCCGGCGTCCTCCGGCGGACGGATCTCCCGAAACAGGGAAACCACGCGGCGGGCCACCTCGGGCGACATGGGCGAGCCGCCGCCGGCGGCTTCCTGCAAACTCTCCAACAGGCGGGTTGGGGGCGTTTTCTTTAGCAGATATCCGCAAGCGCCGGCGCAGAGGGCGTCGAAGATCCGCTTATCGTCGTCGTAAACGGTTAACATGAGCACGGTCAGGCCAGGATAATGCTTCTTCAACTCGCGAATGCCGTCCACGCCGTTCATCCCGGGCAGGCCGATATCGACGAGCGCCACATCGGGAAGATCGCCGCCAATGCGCGCGAGGGCGTCCTCCATGGATTCGAAGTCCGCCGTGCAGCGAAAGCCGTCGGTACCGCCGATTAAGATACGCAGCGATTCCCGGATACGGGGCTGATCTTCGACGATCGCGACTTTAAGCGCAGCAATAGTAGACACGCTAGGCAAAACCGGCTCCGTTTTCAATGGTCGCCTTTCATCATACGCCGGATCAGTCCGGACTCCACCACCCATTTATGTAGGGATCTCTTCCAAAAAGGCTGGGACGGCCGGGCTAAGGGCGCTCGCAGATGAACGGTGGTGCCACGCCCCGGGCCGGAATCGACTTCCAAGCCGCCGCCCAGATCTTCGGACCTGCGGCGCATGCTGGCCAGGCCATGTCCGCGGCTGGCATGCTGCAAGTCGAAGCCCCGGCCGTTGTCCGCGATCGTTAGGTCCAGCCAGCCGTCGGCCAGGCGCAGTTTCAAGTCCACCTCGGTGCAGCCGGAATGCCGCGCGGCGTTATGCAGGCTCTCTTTGAAGACCAGGAAGACCTGGCGGCGAACGTCGGCGCCGATGTGCGGATTCTGGTCTTCACCCGGCAAGTCCAGGCGCACGTGAGAGCCGTTGTGACTGAACAGGTCGCTGGCGAATCGTCGCATGCGATGGGTCAGATCGCCGAGCCGGTCCTGCTCGGGGTCGATGGCCCACACGATGTCGCTCATCGAATCGACCAGTTCGCGCGAGAGGTTGGCGATATCGGCGAGGGGCGCCTCGCGCTCGACCGCGGAAGGGCGGCGTTGCGCCACTTCGCTGAGCAGGGCGATCTGGGACAAGGTGCTGCCGATATCGTCATGCAGGTCGGTCGAGATGCGCGTGCGCAGGCGCTCCACCTCCAGCAGGCGCACCATCCGGTAACGGTAGAGGTTGTAGAGCAACGCGGAAACGGCCAGCAACATCAGCAGCCGCGTCCACCAGCGCTGCCACACAGGCGCCAGAATCGTGAAGGCGACGGTGGCCGGCGGGCTGGCCATGCCGTCCGATGTGACCGCGCGCACCTGCCAGCGATAGCTGCCGGGGCCGAGGTTGGCGTAGTTCACGGTGCGCTGGGTGGTCTCAGGGCTCCAATCGAGATCCGTGGCGTCGAGGCGGTACTGATACCGCAGCTCGCCTCCCGCGCCGAAGCCGAGACCCACGAATTCCAGCGCCAATTGGTTACGGTCCGCGGAGAGCTCGATGCCGGTGAGCGAGGTTTCGCCGAGAGCGGAAATGGGGAACGGCGCGCCACGGACGCGCAATCCGCTAATGAGCACGGGCGGGGCCGACTGGCGCTGCTCCGGTTCCGGTTCCAGCCGCGAGAGACCCTCGCGGGTGCCAAACCAGAGTACGCCGTGGCGATCGCAGAAGGCCGCCAACACCGCACCGCGCGCGAGACCGTCCGCGTTGGTGTAGTGCCGGATGCGGAGCCGCGCACCCGGATAGATGCAGTCCACGCCGTGCCCGGTCCCCAAATAAACCCGGCCCAAGGGGTCCTCGGCGATGCACTCCACCAGGTTGCTCGAAAGGCCGTTCGCCATGGCGTAAGCGGCGATATGCGGTGTGGCCGCAGCGGGCTCGTCGATTCTGGTCACGCCCGCGTGTGTGGCAACCCACAGGCGGTCGTTGCGGTCGGCATGCAGCGCCGTCACCCATGGGAGTTTAACCGGCGGTGGAGTCTGGAATCGGCCTTCGCGATAACGGAGGATGCCGCCGGCGTTGAGGCCGATCCAGACGTTGCCTGCGCGATCCTCGGCAAACGTCGTGGCGAGCACCCCGCTGTCTATGGGCTGGCCCGCGGGGTAGCGTTCGAAAACGCCCGTCGAGGGATCCCATCGCGACAAGCCATTGGCGTACACGGCGCCGTTCGGCCCCGGGATCTGGGTCGAAATCCAAACCGCACCGCGCGAATCCTCGAAGGCGGCATATACGCTCTCTCCGCGCGCGTAGACTGCTCTCGGCCGCGCTCGCCCAAGTTCGGCGGCTGTTGAAACCGGTGGAAACCGGAAAACTCCTTTGGCTGTGGCGACCCACCATTCTCCGCTGCGTGCCTGAAACGTGAGACGCCCCCTGCTCCAACCCCAGTCGTCGATAGTGCGCGGGATATTAGGCCGGACGGCGTGAAATCTCCGTCCATCATAGTAATTGGCGGGTTTGGCTTTGACGCCCGATGTGATGGCGCAAAGTTGGCCGTCCCGGGTTTCCAGGATCGACCGGATGTCATCGGTGTCCAAACCATCCTGCTGCGTGTAATTTCGAAAGCCGCCTTTGGCGACGCGAATGGCGCCTTGCGCGCCCAACCACAGGTTTCCCGCGCGGTCTTCGCCGAGTGCCGATACGCCCCCGTATCCGGGCAACCCATTTCTGGCCGTGAATTTCTCGAAACTCTCCCGCCCGTTGAGGGTCCGGTAAACTGCCAGCCCAGTCGGGGTGGCGGCCCATAGGGCGCCATCCGACGATTCAAACAACATCTCAACCGTGTCGCCCGCCAACTCCTTGCGCGCGATACAAGCATCTTCCAGAAGCCGCCCGGTCAAATCGCGGTCAGCCAAAATTCGGCACAGTCCCCGCCGCGTTCCGGCCCAAAGGAGCCCCTGGCGGTCCTGCAGCAAAGTGTTGATTACCACTTGCGTCGCACCACGTTCGGTGTGCTCACATCGCCCGTTTGGAAGGCGGCGGTAGAGACCGTTCCTGGTCCCGACCCACAGCGTTCCCCTACGGTCAACTAACAGGGCAATCACTACCGTGTCTTCCCAGCCTTGGCGCGGCATGCCGATGTCGACCGGGCGGAGCCGCCAATCGCCCGATGTCCGATCCATGTGGTAGAGCCCGCCTTGTGTCCCGGCCCAGATTCCGCCGGCTGGGTCGGCGGCGAGTGCGTAGACTACGCGACTCTTGAGATTGGAGCTCAGGTAGACTTTGAACACCGGATTCGGGGACGCGGGATGAAAGCGGGCCAAGCCATCGCTGGTGGCGATCCAGTAGTTGCCATCGGCCGTCTCCAGCAGATCGTTCGCTCCGGCGGGCAACCCCTGCGCGATGCCGAAGTTCTGGAACTGGTATCCATCGAAGCGGGAGATCCCCTCGCGGGTACAAAACCAGAGGAAGCCGTGGGAATCCGTGACAATGCGATCGACGATGTTTCCCGCCAAGCCGTCGGCGGTCGTGTAAATCCGCACCGGCAACTGCGCAGCCCGCAGGGATGCAAGAGAAAGGATCAGACAGGCTGCGCGAGCCGTCAATAGCTTTGCGGCGGACAAGATCGTGGGTACATTTATAGCACAATCGGCGCTGGGGACGGGTCGTCCACATCCACAGTCGTCCACATCCACGGAAGGAAAAAAGATCCCCAAAGGACATGCTTATGGAGTATGCTAGTAACGGGACCGGGGATAGCGCCCCGATCCCGCTCGGTTCCTACCGCCTGCCCTTACGGGTCCAGGTGATGGTTACCGTGAACCTACCGAGAAGCAGTAGGCCAACTAGCAACAGGATCATAGATCCTCCTTTCTGCTTAAAGAGGAAGGCCCGGGCTAACACCCGGGCTTTTCCAATCGAAGCCCAGGTGCTTCTTTCGTAACTCGCTCCTCCAATTTTCCACAGGAAAGGTCTCCACTTTCAGAGTGGGCCGGGCGGCGCGGAGTTCTCTTTCAGATTTGGATTAGCGGCCAGCTTGCTACGCGCCGGCCTTCTGCGCGCCCCGCCAGGATGCGAGTTGTCCCGTTAGCCGGTCGCGCATGATCGCAAACTTGGTATTGTCCGCCTGGTTAATCTGCTCCTTGGGGTCGACCGTCTCGTCGTACAATTCGTTGGCGCCCTTGCCTTGATTGCGCAGGATCAGCTTGTAGCGGTCGTCGCGCGCCATCTCCGCATCCCGAATCCGGCCCAACGCCACATCCGGCCACGATTCCTTCTTACCCAGGCGCCGGCTATACACGAATGCCAGATAACTCGGCACATGACTGCCGGCCGGAGGGGCCACGCCTGTCAGTTGGCACAGCGCCGGCATCAAATCGTATGAGTTCACCACCTCGTTGCGCACGGTCTGTGGCGGAAAGCGGCTCGGACACGTCCAGATCAGCGGCGTGCGCACGACTTCTTCGTAGAGGTTCACCGGATCCGACGCCGTGGCGTCGCCCCAGAGCCCATGCCGGCCCAGCAGATAGCCGCCGTTGCTGGTGAAAACGATGAGCGTGTTATCCCAAACGCCGCGCTTCTGCAGCTTGGACAGCAGCGCGGGGATCTGCTCGTCCAGCGTGGTCAGCGCCGCCGCGTATTTGCGCAGGTTGCGCGGCACGTCGCGCAGCATTTCCCTGTGTGTGGCAGCGGGGGTTGCCGGGCTCCAACCGACCGTTTCGAATGCGGTGTTCGCATACAGATCCAGGTTCTTTTGCGGCACGGTCACGGCGTTGGGACTGGGCCAGGCCGATACCAGGAAGAACGGCTTGGCGGGCGCCTGCGCGTCCAGGAATTCGCCGGCCTGCGCGGCGAAGGCGCTGCGGCCGCAGTTGTAGCCCGCGGCGGTGAATGCGGCTGGGTCCGGCGCTACCGGAGAACAGCAGAAGCTGTTATGAAAGCGCACGCCGGTTTGGGCCAGACGGTCGATGCCCGGCGTTTGCACTTCGGAGTTCCCGTAGCATCCAACCATGTATGCGCCGAGTTCTTCGGCCAGGATCAGCACAATATTGGGACGCTCCGCGGCAGCCCGGTTCTTGGTTGCGGCGAGCACGGGCGCGGCTAGCGTCCCAAATAGAAAATGACGGCGATGCAATGGCATTCAAACCAGTATAGGCGGTGGCGCGGGTGGTCTGCTAAACTTGAAAAGAAAGGCGGCGTAGCTCAGTCGGTTAGAGCGACGGTCTCATAATGCGTTTTTCAGGACTCGGGCTCATGTGTTTTCAGCGATTTACGGCGGCATCAGTCGGGTGAAACGGCATCATTCGGGCATGGTCGGCAGCGTTTTGGGCAAGGATTTGGGCAACAGCTTTCATGCGACAATTGGCTGTCGAGGCTAGGGGTTCCATTGCGTACCAAGATTTTTTCCCTATCTCCACGCATCGATGAAGATCCATGCCCGTGGTGTTCAGAACCTGAAGCTATCGAGTACACCGACAAGGATGTCGAGCCCTCTCAGAATGTCGCCTTGGCGATCAATGCCCTCGCCTCTGCCAAGCCTTCCTATACTTGCTATCCCATTTTTTCCATTCTCACTTGCCTCGTATGCGGAAAGCCCTGCTACTACGTCAAGCTAACCTTTATCAGAAAGGCAGCGGTCTCCAAAGACTGGGCTGAAAAACATTTCTGGCCGAACGCAGTGGAGCACGCTGATAGCCGAGTCACTGTCACGCTTTTGACCGACATCCCGGAACTGCCCCGTGCTTGGATTCTCTCCCGCATCAAAACGCCAAAACGCCCACTAGATCAGCATCAGTTTGGATTATTCCGCCTACCAGACACAGGCGACATCCCCGACGATCAAACCATTCCACTCCTCAAAGCGGCTTGGCCTCTCGTCACGACTCGCTTTAACAAACGCCTGCCACAAAGACCTTCCATTGACCGCTTTTTGGCCGCTATCAAATCCGGAGATATCAAGCTCGTTGAGCGCCTCATCGCCAAGGGCGTCAGCGTTCACGGCGATCCTATAATAGATGAGGTCCCCATGGCATTGGCCATCGAAAACGGTCATGTGCCTATCGTTGCGCTCCTTATTCGCCATGGAATCGACCCACGCTACTCTGACGACATACCGCTTGGTCACGCCGTCAGTTGGAAGCAGCACGAAGTCCTGAAATTTCTCGCCGCAACTGCATTTGCCCCTGATCGTTGGCGGGGAAGAACGCTCCTTGATTTACAAAAAGAGGCCGATCTCATCGAGCAGAACATTCAGAGCCATTCGCTGAATGGCATAGAGGAAGCATTATTGCGGACCGTTCGCCTTGTTCTATTCGATGCTGCCATGACCTGCTGGGAGCACGTCAGACCAGCTCCACCAAAAATCACCATCAGCGATAGTCCAGCGAAGTGGAAGGCCCTATAGCTCCTTAAAGCCGAGCCTGCTCATGACCAAAATCAACACGCCTCGCAGGCCGCCGATCAAGCGCTTTCTGGCCGCCATCGAGTTGGGCGATATCAAGCTAGTTGAACGCCTCATAGTAAAGGGCGCTAAACTTGACGGAGAATATTGGAATGAGCCCCCTGCTTCATGTGCGATTCGCTCGGGCCAAACGCATGTCGTCGCGCTCCTCCTTCGCCACGGCCTCGATCCTCGCCAGTGCGATGACGGCTTATTTTGGGATGCCGTCTACTGGAGGCGCCCGGCTATCATGAAACTTCTCGCCACTACACCGCGCACATACTCCCGGAAAGACTGCGCGACCGTTCGCGTCGTGGGCGACAGTCTAAGTGTGACCTACATGGACCAGATCGCGTTCCCGCCACTCCCGAACGGGGAGCAGGTCCGCACCGTATCCGCATGGGGAGAAGACGCGCAGCGCCACCTCGTGCGCCTTCGGGTTGGCGTGATGGGCGCGGGTAGCGTGGGCGGCCTTGTCGCCGAAGCCATGGCGCGCACCGGTTTCGAGGATTTGATGCTGCTCGATTTTGATTTTATCGAGAAACACAATCTGGACCGGCTCGTCTATGCGACCCGGAACAACATAGGCGCCGCCAAAGTCGAGGTGCTGGCGAAGCACCTGATCGCCAACGCCACTGCGAACCCCTTCCGGGTCGAGCCTATTGTCGCCGCCGTGTATGAGGAAGACGCATTCCGCGCGGTATTGGATTGCGATGTTCTCTTCGCCTGCCTGGACCGTCCATGGGGCCGGTATATTCTGAATCTGATCGCCTACGCCCATCTCATCCCCGCCATCGACGGCGGCATTTCCGTCCGGACCAACCGCCTTGGCAGGCTGGCCGCCGCGGATTGGCGGGCGCATACCGCGACCGCCGGGCGGCCATGCCTACAGTGTATAGGACAATATGACCCCGGTTTGGTCCAGACCGAGCGCGAAGGGCTTCTTGACGATCCCACCTATATAGCGGGCTTACCGAAAGACCATCCGCTGAAGACCCGTGAGAACGTTTTCGCATTTTCCATGTCCTGTGCCAGCATGGAAATGCTTCAGATGCTGGCCCTCGTTTTGGCGCCGCTGAGCCAGCCGAACCCAGGGGCGCAGCTCTATCACTTTGTCGGCAACATCACCGAGGAGCCCAGCTTCGGAAACTGCCATCCGCAATGCCAATTCCCTACGATGATCGCGTCGGGCGACGATTGCGGCATTCAGGCCACGGGCACTCGCCAGTCTGCGCTGCTTTAATTCCCATGATATGGCCTCTCCAGGCGTTTACCTTTTCAAGCGGAAGGGCCGCCGAGCTTACATGGGGCGCGCCGACCGCGACGTAATTTCAAGGATGAAACGCTCGCATCGGCAGGGCGACTACGATCTGACGGTGACCGTCTACGAGACGACCTCTTCGCGCCAAGCTTACCTGCTTGAGTGCCGCCTGTTCCACCGCCACCGTCCCTGCGACAACGACATCCATCCCGCCGTACCCGCAGGAACTAACTGGCGCTGCCCGATGAAGAGTTGTCCCTGGTCTTAATTTCGAGTTTGGCTGGGCAAAGACACCCGCATTGGCCCCGTCCTGCCACGCCGCGTTTCAGCGGATAACCGTTTTTCATGGAAATACTGCTTGCGGATGTGTTTTTCGTGGTGTATCATTGTTTTTCACGTG
>Ga0302324_100006979_pt1 | contig 24152 bp, 16 predicted proteins | sample Palsa_T0_1_FD_201949 | JGI IMG/M metagenome (GOLD analysis project Ga0302324, IMG submission 201949) | Peat permafrost microbial communities from Stordalen Mire near Abisko, Sweden - Palsa_T0_1 | ecosystem: Environmental > Terrestrial > Soil > Palsa > Peat permafrost | place: Sweden: Abisko... | reverse complement strand
GGGCAGTAGCGCCTTTACCGCGGACGATTTGGTGCGTCTCCTGCGCGTGTCGGATCCGCAGCCCTCCCCTGACGGTCGCTATGTGACGTTCGTCCTGCGCCTGACGGATATGGCGGCGAATCAGGGGCGTACTCATCTGCTCTTGATTGATCGCCTCGCGGCCAATTCGCATGCGCGTCCGCTTGCTTGGAATGCCGCCAATGACTGGAGTCCGCGCTGGGCGCGCGACAGCCGCACGGTCTATTTTCTTTCCATGCGCTCGGGCGCCGCGCAAGTTTGGCGCGTCGCGCTCGATGGTGGCGATCCGCAGCAGGTTACCGATTACCCGCTCGATATCGGCAGCCTCAAGATCTCCCCGGCGGGCGACCGCATTGCCGTATCGATGGACGTCGTGCCGCAGTGTGCGGATCTCAAATGCACCAAGGATATGCTTGCAGCGGGGGGCGCGGATGAGCTGACGGGCGGCCGCCCGGCCGGCTCATCCGGCCGCATCTACACGCGGCTCTTCGTGCGCCATTGGGACACCTGGAGCAACGGCACACGTTCGCATCTATTTGTCGCGCGCATTCAAAGCGACGGACGCGCCGCGACTCCCGTAGATGTCTCAAAGCCCCTCGATGCCGATGTGCCATCGAAGCCCTTTGGCGGCGACGAGGAGTTCAACTTTAGCCCCGATGGCAGGCAGATCGTATTTGCGGCGCGCAGCGCCGCGCGCAGCGAGCCCTGGTCGACGAACTTTGATCTCTTCGCGGCATCTGTCGAAGGCGGCACGCCCAATAATCTTACGCAGAGCAACCCCGCGGCGGACACGCAGCCGGTTTTTCTCAAGAATGGCGATCTTGCCTACCTTGCCGCGCAGCGACCCGGCTACGAGTCCGATCGGCTGCATATCGAGGTGCGCGATGCGAGGAGCGGAGAAACGCACGCGCTCACCGCCGCCTGGGACCGCTCCGTCATTCGCCTTGGCGCCACGGCCGACGGCGCACGCCTGCTCGCGACTGCCGCCGACGGCGGCCAGGAAGCGCTCTTTGCCATTAATCCGGTGACCGGCAAGCCACACAGGATCGTCGCGACGGGCGAGGTCAGCGCGTATGCGGCGACCAAGGACGCGGTCTACTTCACATGGGCAAACCTCGGCGCTCCGGCGGACCTGTACGTCGTGCCCATCGCGGGCGGCATACCCTGGCGCCTGACGGCGGTCAATCAGTCTCTTCTCGGGGAGCGCTCCCTCGGCGCCTTCGAGCAGTTCAGCTTCAAAGGCTGGAACGATGAGACGGTGTACGGCTATGTCGTGAAGCCCTTTGGCTTCGAAGCGGGCCGGCGCTTCCCCATCGCCTTCGTCGTGCACGGCGGGCCGCAATCAAGCTTTCAGAATCTATGGAACTATCGCTGGAATGCGCAGGCCCTCGCCGGGCACGGCTACGCGGTGGTCATGATCGATTTCCACGGCTCGCCAGGCTACGGGCAGGCATTCACCGATTCGATCAACAAGGACTGGGGCGGCAAACCGCTCGATGACCTGCAAAAGGGCCTGGCGGCGGCCGTCGCGCGCTACCCGTGGCTCGACGGCACGCGCGCCTGCGCGCTCGGTGCCTCGTACGGCGGCTTCATGATGAACTGGATCGAGGGCAACTGGCCCGATCGCTTCCGCTGCATCGTCAATCATGACGGCCTCTTTGATCAGCGCATGATGTACTACGCGACGGAGGAGCTGTGGTTCCCGGAATGGGAGAACGGCGGCACCTACTACGAAAATCCGCAAGCCTACGAGGAATTCAATCCGGTAAATTTCGTGACGCGCTGGCGCGCACCGATGCTCGTCATCCATGGCCAGCAGGATTTTCGCGTGCCCTATACCCAGGCACTTGCGACGTTCACGGCGCTGCAACGCCGCGGCATCGAGAGCAAGCTATTGATCTTTCCGGACGAGAACCACTGGATCCTGAAGCCTGCGAACAGTCTCCTGTGGCATGCGACGGTTCTGGATTGGCTGGACGCGCACCTGAAGAATTGAGGCCGGGGCCGCCTTAGTCAGACACCGTCCCCCGGCACTGGATACGGCAGCGCGCTTAGTGGTGCAACTTCAGCCGGTAAAGCGTGCCGTTGCCGGTGTCGCCTGCGACGCTGCCGTTACCGCCGTAATCGGCCATGCCGATCAGACTGTCATCATCCTCATCAAAGAGCACGCCGTAGTCGGGGTCCGCGCCGTCAATATTGCTGCCAGTGGTCGGATCTACCGCACTGAATGTGTGTAGCACCTCGAAGTTGTCATGGTGGATCCGGTAGACGACACCGTTTCCGGCCGCTCCTCCGTACGAGGCCGTCGAGTAGAGTTCCCCATCGCTTCCGCGAGTAAGCCGCGCGTACGGGTTCGCGCCATCGGAATTCTCACCGGCAGCATTCGTCGCGCTGAACGCGTGTACGATCTCAACGGCGCTGGGGTTCGCGAGCGAATAGCGGAACACGGTGCCGTTGCCATTGGGGCCGCCGGCATACGCGGCACCGTAAAAAACTCCCCATCTCGTCTCGACGAGAGGCTCGTAGCAATTAGCGCCGTCCGCGTTGCTGCCATTGGCATCCACTGCGCTAAATCGGAAGAGCACCTCGAAGTGCTGCCCCGAGGGCGCCATCCGGTACAAGATCCCCGAGCCCAATGTGGGAACCGGCCAGACCGCGCAGCCATAAAAGAATCCGTCTCGAGCTTGCAGCAGAGAAGCTGCATGGCCTTCGCTGGGTTTGAACTGATGTATGACGCTGAAGCTACCCCAGCGATCCATCATCCACGCGACTCCGCAGGAGTTCATAAAAGGCGTGACGCCGCAGGTGTACTGACCGCCAAGCCGGGTTGTGCCGTAAAGACTCCCGTCAGGGCCGATCACTACAGCGCGCAGTGGATTCGCTCCGTCCTCGTTACGTGCATTCGAATCCAATGCGCTGAACGTGTGCAGCAGCGTGAACTTACCGGACGCGGTGATTTTGAAAATCGTGCCGTTGCCGTTCGCGCCGCCGTAAGAGGCCATGCCATAGAAAACATCATCGGTGCCGCGCGTTAGTGCGACGCCGGGATTGGCTCCGTCATCGTTTGCGCCGTCGGCATCGAGAGCACCAAAGGTATGCAGCACCGTATACTTGCGCAACCGCAGGTCGAACCGGTAAATGACCCCGTTGCCGTTCGCTCCCCCGGTATAGGTCATTCCATATACGGAATGCCCGGGTCCCAGCACTGGCCGGGTGTCCGGTTGTGAGCCGAGTTGACTCACGCCGGTAGTGGGGTCCGCGACCTCAAAGGTGTACAGCACCGAGAATTTTGTTCCGTCCGCGAGCGCGCTGCTTGCCGACGCGGCACCGAGTAGGAGTGCCACGCAGGCGCTGGACGACTTCAGCCATTGACGGGTCATATCGAGTCCCCCTGATTGGGCGGCTTCAGCACCGCAATTGTTGCGTTGATCTGTGCAGCTCGTCACATGTCTCAGTGGCGCGTTGCACCACTCACATGCTGCAGCGCACCAGGCATCAAATGCCTTTTGTTTTCATACGCTAGACGTGCGCGGCGCCAATGTCGCCCCCCATTTGGGGCAAATATAGGGATCGACATTCTCAAGAGTCGCTTCCAACAACCCCGACGTCTGACCTACCATGTTCTGCAAGGCAGGGAGTCACAGCCGTAATGGGCCGAGCCGACAAGATGTTGCAGATCATTGAAAGCGTCTATGAGGCAGCTCTCGATGAAGCACACTGGAGCAGTCTTGCTCCGCGGATAGCGCAGACGTTTCAATCAACCAGCACTACTGTTCAGATTCAGGAGCTTGGCCAGGCGAAGGCTCTTAGCGTCACGGAAAATGTAGATGCTGAATTGAGCGCCTATCGCGCGTATTTTTGGCAGCGGGATATCTGGATAGAGCGTGCTACGAAGCTTGGCATCTCCCGGGTGGTTGCCAGCAAGGACATAGTCGCTGACTCTGAGTTTCAAGAGACCGAGTTCTACCGCGACTGGTGCCGGAAGCTTGATGTGTTCTATGTCGTGGGCGCGGTATTCCCAACGGGTAGTGACGCACTTGGTGTTATAGGCATACACCGCCCCAAAGAAGCTGGCGCCTATGAAGAAGATGACAAACTGCTCGTAGCGCGGTTCTTGCCGCACTTACAGCGCGCGCTGCAGATCCGGAATCAGATTTCGCAGGCAACCATGCTGCAACGCGTCTCGCTCGAGACGCTCAATCGCGGTGACATCGCAGCGATCGTCGTCGCTGCCGACGGGCGTATCATTTATGCGAATCCTAACGCCGAGGCCTTACTCGCCGACGGCTCTGCCGTTCGCATCCACAAGGGGCGAATGGCGGCAGGAATCCAAGCCGATACGGCGCATCTCCGGGCATTGATCCGCAGCGCGAGCGCCATGGGCGAGGCAAGTAATGAACCGGGCGGGTTTATGGCCCTCCGGCAAGCGAACAAACTGCCGCTGAGCGTGCTGGTCGCACCGTTTCGTCTAACATTGCCTGGATTGCCCGCCGCTGGCGCTATCCTTTTCATCCGCGAGACAGGCCGACCGATCTTGGCGACGGCTGCTCTTCAGGCCCTGTATCAGCTGACCCCCGCTGAGGCGCGTATCGCGCAGGCACTTGCCGATGGGAAGTCAATCGGCGAGATAGCCATCTCAAGGCGGGCGAATCCCCAAACGGTACGTAAACAACTCAAATCCGTATTTCTAAAAACGGGTACGAATCGTCAAGCGCAGTGCGTCGCGACGATTCTGCGCAGCGTCGCCGCGATGACGCGAAATTAGTCGCCTCGGAGCGGCCGCGAGGCGTTGCGACGGCGGCTGCTCCCCCGTTCCAGTTCGCCACAAAGCCCTGGCATTTATGGAATCAGCAGCGCGCCGCGGCGCGCGTCACGGTTTATGCGCCGCGCCCTTATGAAACCGGTAGAACGGGTCATCCACGCGACCCAGTATCAACACGCCGTTTTCATCGAAGGACTGCTCCGAGAGCGAAAGCTCGGTGGATTTAAGCTCCGCACGCAGCTCATTTCTCGCGGCAGCATCCGACATCCGGTCGGAGGAATGACAGCGCCGCGGATCGTTCGCACCGACGAAGCCTGCGTCGGAGCGCTTCCAAAAGAGGTCACAGCCGCTCATCGGCGTGAGATCCTCCTGCACCATCGCCGTGAACAGTTCCGGGTTCAAATATCCCTCGCGCCAGCGTCGCGGTTCGACGAGAGTGGCGACGGTCTCCCTGATAACCTCGCCCTTTTTATCCGACACCTCGAACGACAGGACCTGCTGCATCATGACGCGGCGCGGATCATCGGCCGCCATCTCCTGCAGGTAGAACGCGTGCGCACCCATGATGGGCGAGTCGATCGGCACGATCACAATCTCGAGTGCCTCGTGGGGTGGCTTGCCGGACTTCACATCCGCGTCATGTTGCGCATTATTGTTGTAGGTGCCAGGCAGCCAGCGCGTAATCTGCGCAAGCTCCACTTCCGGCTTCGGTTTCGCTGCCTGACCTGAAGATGCGCAGCCGATCAGAAGGCTCGCAGCGCCCGCGCCGCACACGAGGATCAGGCACATGAGCGCGCGCCCTGCGCCGTACATCAGCTTATCCATAGAACTCACGCCATTCGGCCCGGTAAGACAGCCCGAGTGCCATCACCCTTTCCAGGAGCTCATTGTAGGGCATCCCGGCCGCGCGCGCTGATTCGGCGAAGTCCTCTTCCGCTTCAAGATTGGGATTGGCATTGGCCTCGAGTACGTAAACTTCACCCGCTGGGGTCACGCGAAAATCCATGCGCGCGTAGCCGGACAGGCCGAGAGCCCGGTAGATGCGGCGCGACAGTTTATCGAGCCGTGCAATCACGGCCGGCGGCAGGTCCTGCGCAGCACGCGTCGTGATGCCGTACTTCGCCTGGTAGCGCTTGTCCCATTTGACCTTGCGCGTCGCAATGGCCGCGAGCGACTCGGGCAGCGAGCCAAATACCATCTCCCACACCGGCAGCCGCGTCAGGCGCTCATTGCCCAGAACACCGACGTAGAGCTCGCGGCCCTCGATGAATTCCTCCACCAGAGCATCCGAGCCCACCTGTGCATGCACGAATTCGATGCGCTCTTTGAGTCGCGCTGCGTCCTCCACCACCGAGGCCTGGGCGATACCGAGCGAGGCATCCTCGACCGTCGACTTGACGAAGAGAGGAAATTTCAGCTTCCGCGGTATGTGCAGGCGCGCGCCGCGGCGGCTGACCGTGAAGCGCGGCGTCGGAATGCGATGGAATGCCAGAAGCTGCTTGCACAAGAGCTTGTCGCGCGACAGCAGCAGGCCACGCGGATTGCAGCCGGTGTAGGGTTGCCGCAGGAGCTCAAGAAACGCGACCACGTGCTGATCGTAGGTGACGATCCCGCCGAATTCCTCGAGCAGATTAAAGACGACGTCGGGCTTCCAATCGGCGACCGCCGCGCGCAGTTCGGTCAGACTGTCGAGCACGCCGATGCAGTGCACCTCGCGGCCCGCTTTGCGCAAGGTCGTGATCACGTCGTATTCGGTGCGCCACTCCTCGATCTGTTTAGCGGTGTAGCCGTCCAGACTCTCCGGAGGCACAAGGCTCGCATGCACGACGACCAGCGTGCGCAGTTTCTTCATAGGGGCAGATGCGGGGTCTCGCCTGCGGCGTAGAGCCGCGTGATCCGCGCCAGCATCGCGCGCACATCGCGCACGGCCTCACGCCGGTTGCCGCGTACATGGAGCGTCAGCGCCTCGCTGCGCTCAATCAACAGGCGCAGCATCTGATGAACACTGTAGAGCGGTGTGGCAAGTTCGTCGGCGACTGCAGAGACGAGCGCCGACTTCTGCGCGCGCAGCAATGTACTGGCGCGCATCGTATTCGCGTGGGCGCGCTCAGTGCTGAAGAGCCTCTGCAGCATGTCATCCGCCAAGCCGCGGCGATAGTGCCGGTGGCGCGCAAGTTTTCTGCGGTAGTGCTGCGCCAGAGTGCGCGTGTTCGCATCGATGGGTTCCACGCGCTGGCGGTCGCGCACCGGCGCGCGCCGGGCGCGCACGCTGCCCATCAGCGCCTCGACGAGCTGCAGCTTCTCGAACGCGGGCCAGTCGGCGTAGCTTCTGCGCCAGTCCGAGTGCGGCTTCAGCCACACGGCAAAGGTTTCGGCAAAATCCTCGGTTGGGTGCGCCTGCGCATACCACTCCCCGAGGTGATGCACGTAACGGCGGCTGCCGGGCCGCGCGCGGTAGCGGCGCGGATACGGGCGCGATGCCGGGCCAAAAAGCTCGCGCCAGCACTTGCGCCGCCGCAGGCGATAAGCATTGTCGAGGGCATGGCCCGCCTCATGGCGCAGAATGCGCATCAGCCAGCGCGCATTGCCGCCCTCCACCGTGCGCATGATGCGCCGCTCCAGCTGTTCGAGCCGCGGGTGCGCGAGATAAAACGGCACCGCAATCCCGGGCACGCCATCGGGTGAGAACCACTCCTCGCCGAGCCACACATGCGGCCGAAAGTGGATGCCGCGGCTCTCAAGTTCCGCATACAGCCGGCGGATATGCGGTTTCAGCGGAGAACGATCTATCGACACGCGCAGATCGCACAGGCGCACCTTCAGGAGCTCCTCATCGGACAGACGCGTCCAGGGCAGCGCCGCGGTGCGAAGACGATGCGCCATCAAAAGGTCCTTGAGCTGGGGCAAACAGCACGCGCGAGATTGCGCGGCCTGCTCATCTTATAGGTGGCAGCTTACCCAAGCACCGCACGAGCCAGCAAGCGGTCGGCAAAGCGTTCGATGAGGTCATGGTGCGCAAGCGCCGAGCGCCACGCGCCCGGAATGGCGTCGACGCCGTAGTGTGCGCCGGCAAGCGCTCCGTAGGCGGCCGTGATGACGTCCGAGCTGCCGCCGAGGTTCACCGCACGCAATGCGCCGCTGCGGAAGCTGTCGGTGGTGCGAAAGGCCCAGAGCGCGGCCTGTAGAGCGCTGTCGATCCGCGAACCCACGCCCTTGGAGCGCGGCTCGCGCGCCTCGGTCGCAAGCTCAGCGACCGCCGGCCGCAGGCGCGACACGTCGAGGATGTCGGGACCCGGATCGAAGATGTCTTCTTTGGAGCCGCCGGCAAGAGCGCCGCACAGAAGGGCTGCGAAGAGTCGGCAGCACTCGAGCACCAGAGGCGCCTGGCATGTCGTGCGTGCGGATTCGCAGGCCTGGTGAACCGCCACCTGGGGCGTGGCGTAGAAGAACATGACGGCCGGGGGCACGCGCGACAGCGGTTCTGGGTCAAGTTGGCTCGGATCGTGCGAACCGGAGAAGAGCTTGCGCTGCCATTTTGAGAGCGCGAGCGCCCGCGCCGTACTCGGCGTGATCCCCACGGCGCGCCCGGTTGCCGATAAATGACCGTGTTCCTGCCAGCGGCCATAGCGCTGCGTCTGATCGCGCGCATCGAAACCGCCGCGCTCGAGCAGGCTCTCCGCCAAGCACAAGGCCATCGCCGTGTCGTCGCTCCAGGCGCCCACCGGCAGAGCAAATGGGCCGCCACCCAAGAGATCCAGTATCGGTGCAAAGCTGCCCGGCGTGCGCTCCTGGGTTGCCGCGGCGAGCGCATCGCCCACCGCAAGCCCCGTCAACGCGCCGAGAAACCGTGCACGCAGATCCTCGGCGCCCGGCGGCAGCGCCGGCGCATCCGGAGCACGCCGTGACCAGCTGCGGATGTACTCGACCTGTTCATCGGTTTCCGGCACAAAAGGCCAGACTCTTGCGCGCGCGCAGCTCTGCCAGAGCTGATTGAGTTCCTGCAGCGCCTGATCTCCGGAGCGACCGCGCTCCACCAGCAAACAGCCGATGACGGTGCCCGTGCGTCCGATGCCGGCGCGGCAATGCACATAGACATGCCGGCCCAACGACAGCGCGCGTTCGAGAAAATCGATGATGCGCATCATCTGCTCGGGCGCCGTGGGAACGCTGTGGTCGCGAATCGCCTCGCGCAGATACTCCGCCTCGGGCGGCAGCTCGGAATCGTACGCCTCCAGCTCCTGCGGCATCGTCAGATCAATGAAGCAATCGATACCGGCCGCAAGCAGCGACTTCACACGTGCACGCCTCTCGGCAGGCGTGTCCCCGGAAGGGTGTTCGCCGGCGAGGAGCTGCCCGGGAATCACCCAGTAGCAACTGGCCAGAATCGGTGTGGGCATCTGCGCGGACGGGGAGATGTCCGTACGCATAATCGGGAGCCTCACGCCGCCTGGACGGCGGCGCGCTCAACCCGCAGGGCGAGTTCTCGTTCCTGCCTGTCGCTCATGGCGGTGTGCGCGCCCGCGCGCAGCTGCGCGAAATCGAAGTGGCGCGGGTCCGCCAGATGTTCGGGCGCGAGATTCTGCAGCGAGGCAAATATGCTGGCGCGGCGTCCTGGAAAGTCGCGCTCCCAGGCCGCGAGCATGTTCTTCACCGCCACGCGCTGCATGTTTTCCTGCGCGCCGCACAACAGACACGGAATGATCGGAAACGCGCGCCCGCGCGCATAGCGCGCGATATCCCGTTCCGGCACGTAGGCGAGCGGCCGGATCACCACGTGACGTCCGTCCTCGCTCAGGAGCTTCGGCGCCATCGCCTTCAGGCGACCACCGAAGAACATGTTCAGAAACAGCGTCTCAATGATGTCGTCGCGGTGATGACCCAAGGCAATCTTGGTGATGCCATGCTCGGCTGCGAAGCGATACAGGGCGCCACGACGTAGGCGCGAGCACAGGCCGCACATGGTTTTGCCTTCCGGAATGACGCGCTTGACGACGCTGTAGGTGTCCTGCTCGATGATGTGGAAAGGCACTCCAATGGACGTCAGATAGTCCGGCAGCACGGCGGCGGGAAACCCGGGCTGCTTCTGATCGAGATTGACGGCGACGAGGTCAAAGGATACGGGCGCGCTACGCTTGAGCGACAAGAGCACGTCGAGCAGCGTGTAGGAGTCCTTGCCGCCCGACAGGCACACCATGATCCGGTCGCCGGCGTCGATCATGCCGAAGTCAGCGATCGCCTTGCCGGCAAGCGCGCGCAGATGTGCCTGCAAGCGCTGAAGGGTTCGCGACAGCTTCAAGGAGGTGTCGATCAGGCGGCGGCGCTGCTCGCCGTGCTCTCGAGGTACTTGCTCTCGACGTAACGCACGAAGGCGACGGCCGACAGCGGTTTGCCGGTGGCCGCTTTCATCAGCTCCTGCATCGACACCTTTGCACCCAGCGCGTGCACATGGGTGCGCAGCCATGCAAAGAGACTCGTGAAGTCGCCGTTGGCGAGCTCCCCATCGAGCTGCGGAACATCCCGGCGCAGGCTCTCGTGCAGCTGCGCGGCAATGACGGCTCCTAGTACATAGGATGGGAAATAGCCGAACGATCCGACTGCCCAGTGAATATCCTGCAGCACGCCTTGCACATCATTGGGCGGTTTGATGCCGAGCCGCTGCTCCATGCCGGCGTTCCACGCCGCCGGCAGATCGCGCACGGCAAGCTCACCGCTTAGGAGCTGTTTCTCGAGCTCATAGCGCAACATGATGTGCAGCGGATAGGTGAGCTCATCGGCGTCGACGCGGATGAGGCTGCGGCGCACGTGCGTCAGGTGCGAGTAGATGTTCTCCGCCTCCCACTCCGGCCCGCTGACCCCAAAATGCTTCTCCAGGAGCGGCCGCAGGTAATGCACGAACGGGCGGCTGCGGCACAGGATCATCTCGATCAGGAGCGACTGGCTCTCCTCAAGACCCATGCCGCGGTCGCGGCCCACGGGCTGATCGCGCCACTCCTGGGGTAACCCCAGGTTGTACATGGCGTGCCCGGTTTCGTGCAGTGCGCCGAGGAGCCCCGAAAACAAATCGTTGGCGTCGAAGCGCGTGGTCACCCGCATATCCCCGGGCACCCCTTCGGTGAAGGGATGATCGCTCTCATCGAGGCGCCCACGATCGAAGGGAAAGCCCATCGCCGTCATGACCTCGACGGCAAGCGCATGCTGCTTCGCCGCTGCAAACTTGCCGCTGATCGGCAATAGCGGCCGTGAGTCCTGCAGCGAAATCGTCTCGCGAATGAGCGAAGGCAGGCGGCGCGACAGCGCCTTGAACATGGCCTCGATCTCCGCGCTTGTCAGGCCCGGGCTGAATTCGTCCACGAGCGCATCGTAGGGCGTGAGGTTCAACGCCTGACCCAAAAGTGAAGCCTTGTCGCGCACCAGGCTTACGACCTCCTCGAGGTGCGGCGCGAAGATGTCGAACTTCCCCTGCTTGCGCGCCTCGAGCCATTGCGCTTCGGCGCGCGCGGTCGCCTTCACGAGCCCCGAGATGATCGAGACGGGAATGGCGATCGCATGGTCACGCTGGCGCCGCATCTCGCGCAGATTGGCGAGCTGCCAGTCGGCGAGCCCCTGAGCATTCGCCTGCGCGCGATCGAGCAGGCGCGTGATGCGCGGCGCCGTCAGAAAAGCGTGGTACTCGGTTTCGAGTGCGGCGCGCTGTTCACCGCGCAGGTCAGAGCTTGCGCGCGGCATCATCACCGCAGCGTCCCAGCGCAAGAGCGACAGAGCGCCGCGGAAGGCATGAAGTCGCTTGAACTCCTGTTCAAGTTGTTTGTATGGCGAGGCAGACATGAATGAGTGCACCGATTCCGCTTTAAGACCCCGCCACCCACGAGTATCGACGAAAGTCTCAAAGCTGGCCCGACGGCGGGCTGCGGGGGTAGGGAGTGTGCGTATTCTACCAGCGGCGGCGGCTATCGCCGGGTCTTGCAGCGATTTTATTTATTTTTATCAATAAGTTAAGGCGCCAAGGCAGGGTTGACACGGGTACGGCGCGCTGGTTCCCATCGAGTTTTATGTTGCATTGCACCAAAAAACTACGCGCAGCGGAAACCGAAGTACACGAAATGGCTCGCGCGCAGGCGGACCCTACAATGCGCGAATGAACCTTCGGATTTGCCTCATCGGCTCGGAAGTCGCGCCGTTTTCAAAGACGGGAGGTCTTGCCGACGTCTGCGGTGCGCTGACCAAATATTTGCATGCCGCCGGTCACGACGTGCGCGTCTTCACACCGCTCTACAGCGCCATTGACCGCACGAGTATCGAGCAGTTGCCGCTGCCGGGGCTGCAGGATGTTCCCCTGGAATTTGGCACGCACCGCTACCGCTATTCGGTGTTGGCCGCGCGCGTGCCGGGCACGAGTGCGACCGTGCATTTCATTGACTGTCCCGCTCTGTACGCACGCGCCAGCATCTACAGCACCGATCCCGATGAGCACGTGCGCTTCATCGCACTCACGCGCGCGGCTATTGAATGCTGCCAGCGCATGGCCTTCAGTCCACAGATTTTACACGCGCACGACTGGCACGCGGCTTTTGCGCCTCTGTACCTGAAGGTGACGTACGACTGGGACCCTCTCTTTAAGCCCACGCGCTCGGTGCTCACCATTCACAACATCGGCTACCAGGGCGTGTTCGCCGCCAGCGCCGTCGCGGATCTGGGACTGGGCGCACGCATCGACCGGCTGCACCAGGATGACCTGCGCGCCGGCCATATCAATGCCCTCAAACACGGCATCATGTATGCGGATGCGATCACGACGGTAAGCCCGACGTACGCCGCGGAGATCCGCACTGCCGAATACGGCATGGGCTTGCAGGATGTATTGCGTGCGCGTGGCGCGGCGTTGAGCGGGATTCTGAACGGTGCGGACTACGACGAGTGGGACCCGCGCAACGACCGCTTCCTGCCCAGCCACTATGACGCCGCGCACCTGCAGAAGAAGGCGGCGCTCAAGCGGGAGTTTCTCGCGCGCTGCAAGATTACCGTTGGCGCGCGCGCGCCCCTCGTGGGTTTCGTCAGCCGCATGGCGACGCAGAAGGGCTTTGACATTACCTTTGATGATCTCCCGCGCGCCCTCCTCGCGCATGATCTCGCGCTCGTGGGCCTGGGAAGCGGCGAGGCGCGCTATGAGGAATACTTTGCAGGGCTGCAGCAGCAATTTCCGGGACGGGTGCTCTTCCACCGTGGTTACAGCGATGAGCTCGCCCACTGGATCGAGGCCGCGAGCGATCTCTTCCTCATGCCCTCCTTGTACGAGCCCTGCGGTCTTAATCAAATGTACAGCCTGCGCTACGGCACGGTGCCGCTCGTGCGGCGCACGGGCGGACTCGCCGACACGGTCGAGCACTACGACCGCAGCACGCGGCGCGGCACGGGCATTGTGTTTGATGACTTCTCCCCCGCGGCGTTTGCGCGGGCGCTTGCAACCGCCCTCGATCTGTACGGGCAGCGCGATCACTGGCGACGGCTTGTCGCGAACGGCATGAGCCAGGATTTCTCCTGGACGCGCCAAGGAGGGCTGTACGTCCAGCTCTACGAGCACTTGGCGCGCACTGTTACTGCAGCTTGAACGCGCCCTTGTGTTCGAAGGGAATCGAGCGCACGAAGCCGTCCCCGAGCCGCACTTCGCCGACGATGCGATAGTCTATGGGCTCACTTGCGCCCCCGCGGCCGCGGCCAAGTATCGCAACCAGTGCTGCGGCCATGTTCGCCGATACGTCCGTCGCGAATTCGATCTCGCCGCGCGCCGGCACGTTGAAGCTGTCGTTGGCTGCGCCGTGCGCGAGTTCCTGGCCTGCGACCTCGATCGAATAGGTCAATGCCGACACCGGCAGTGCCCGGTCGTTGGGATTCTCCACGCGTATGTGCACCCGCAGGCGCTGCTCCCACAATGTGCTGCCCAGGAGCTCAACATTGACAATCGATAGATGCGGACTCTGCAGCTTCGGAACGAACACCGAGCAGGCGGCGAGCGAGCACGCGAAGAGCAAGATCGCAGCGGATTTCATAGACGCATCATAACAAAGCACTTGCCGCTCAAGAGCGCGCATAAAACCGATTCAAGTCCGCATAACGCTGCGCAAGCTCAGGCCGCAGCGCATGCTGCGGGATCTTCCAGCTCCAGTTGCCCTGCGCGGTCCCGGGAGTATTGAGCCGCGCATCGGCACCGAGCCCGAGCAGATCCTGCAGCGGCACGATCGCAAGCGCGGCGACCGACGCACACGCGGCGCGGACCAGCGCTTCGGGCATGGCGCCTGCATCTGTGCCGAGATAGGCCTCTACCCGGCGCCGCGTTTCAGCATCCAGACTCGCGATCCATCCGGCGCTCGTGTCATTGTCGTGCGTGCCGGTGTAGACGACGCTGTTGTGCCGGTGCATGTGCGGCAGATGCGGATTGTAGGGATTGCCGTCAAAGGCAAACTGCAGCACGCGCATTCCGGGCAGGCGAAATCGCCTGCGCAACGCTTCGACGTCGGGCGTGATGAATCCCAAATCCTCTGCAACCAACGGCAACACCGGCAGATCCGCCTGCAAGGCCTTCAAAAGGGCGCGTCCGGGAGTGCGATGCCAGGCGCCGCCGCGCGCATCAGGCGCGCCGGCTGGAACTGCCCAGTGAGCCGCGAGCGCGCGAAAGTGATCGATGCGCAGCACATCGACACGCTCGAGCTGACAGCGCACCCGCGCGCGCCAGAACTCGAAACCGTCCTTGCGCATGCGCGACCAGTCATACAGAGGATTGCCCCAGAGCTGCCCTAATTCAGAGAAATAGTCCGGGGGCACGCCGGCGACAGCACGCGGTAGGCCCGCGGCATCCAACTGAAATTGAGCGCGGTGCGTCCAGACTTCCGCCGAATCGGGCGCGACGTAGAACGGCACGTCGCCGAGAAGGCGCACGCCGTGCGCATGCGCATAGGCGCGCAGCCCCTGCCATTGCGATGCAAACACGAACTGCTCGGTCTTCCAGCGCGACAGTTCATGGACGTGGACGCTGCGCAGCCTCGCAAGCGCGGCACTGTCGCGATCGCGGTACTCTGCCGGCCACTGCCACCATGGCTGGCCGTCATGCAGGGCACTCAATACTTCAAATTCCGCATAGTCCTCGAGCCAAGATCTCGAAGAGTCGAGGAAGGCGCGATAGGGTTCACCTTCGGGGCTCGGCCGCTCATCGGTGTCGATGAATGCCGTGTTGCCGGCAAAGTCGGAGCGTACCCAGTAAGGCGAGCGCGCCGCGCCGGTCGGCCCGAGCGGCAGAATCTGCCATACGCTGAAGCCTGCCGTGCTGAGCCAGTCAATGAAGGCCCGGCCGCCGCGGCCGAGCGCGGCATCAAGCGAGCTTAAGTGCAGGAGCACCCCGGCACGGCGCCGGTCAAACACCGGCAGGACTTCACCTGCCACGCCGTCTAACCCGCCGTCGCGCGGCGCATGGCACCGCCGTGCTCTGGAGCGCCGTGGCCGACGCACAGAGGGTGCGACAGACTCTCGGGAGGCGCGAGCTTCAAGAGGCGATACAAGTTGACGAGCTGGCGGCGATAGAGATGATCAAATTGCATCACGGCGTCCGCGGGATTGTAGTCGCCAAACCACCAGAACCAATCGGAGCTTTCGCATAGGCCGAGCTGCCGCTCGGCGGCGCTGCGCTCGGCCCGGCCGGCATCGCCTTCGAAGGAGGTGCTGTCAAATGCCCGCTTCGCCGCGCACAGTAGGTCCCACGCGGCGTTCTTTGCCGTATCCCCCATCCACGTCGCAAGCGTGCCATGCACCCAGCTGCCGGCGACGACCCGCGCGAGGGTTGCGGGCACAAGAGCGCGCGCCGTGCATTGCGACAATGTGGTCAGCTCCAAGGCAGGATGCGTTGCGAGCGCCGCGTACAGCGCGCTCAGGAAGAAATAGCCGTTGAACGGATAGTGCTCCCAGGCATTCTCACCATCGAGCGCAATGAGAACCACATGCCCGGGTGCGCCATCGAGCCGGCGCGCGCGCGCGGCCAATTCCTGCACGAGGTTGGCCGCGGCATCGTCGCCGCGCCAGCTGGCGTAGCTGAATCCAATGAGGTCGGATAATTCATCCTCACGAAAAAAACAACTCAAGCTCGCGTTATCGAGGCGGTAGGGACGATTGAAGTCACGGTCGTCGAAACTGCGTGACGGCTCGCTCGAGAGGAGCAAGCTTGCGCGCAGTACGTTGGTGCTGGAGGCGGTCCAGCGAAATCCGAACTTCTCAATGAGCTCCAGCGTCTCCTGGCTGATCGCCCCTTCGGAGGGCCAGCAGCCCACGGGCTTTTGGCCGAAGGCCGCGGTAAAAACGCGGATCCCTTCGCGCATATGCCACGCCGCCCGTTCCGCTCCGCCCGGATAGGGCCCGTGCTGCGGCAGCGGCGCCGTCGGTTGGGCCTGGCGCGCCGCGGCAAAGTCGATCAGCAGCGGCAGGATCGGGTGGCCATAGGGCGTGAGCGAAAGCTCGCATTGGCCCGCTTCACTCAAGGCGCGAAAGCGCGGAATGACGCTGCCGACGAGACGGCCGATGAGCGCCAGTAGATCGCGCCTGTTGGCCTGTGTGAAGGCATGGCCCTGTGCGACGAGCGCCGCAACGAGCGGATCGCTGCGGCGCACCGTTTCCCCGAGCCACGCGAGGTGATACCACACCGCCAGATCATGCATGAACTGATCGGAGGCATAGCCGATGCGCTCGGCCGTGGCAAAAGTCGCGGCGAGATCGGCAAGCTCAAGGTACGCGGGAAAGCGCTCGATCATGGTCTTGCGCTGCGCGCGCAGACAGGCGCGCAAGAGCTCAAGGCGCTCGGTGGCCGCCTCGGGCACCGGCGCAGGACCCAACAGCGCGAGCACCGGATCGGGCAGCGCCCCGCCCGATTCGAGGTGTTCAACAATGCGCGCGGCGATCTCCTCGAGCTGCTCGATGAGCACCGGCGTGAAATTGACGACCGCGCGCGCGGACGGTGCAGCCTCCAGATGCGCCGCCATGTCGGTGTAGTCCTTGATCGCGTGCAGATAGGTCCACGGCAGCACGTACTGACCGGTGAGGGCATCGCGGTACTGCGGTTGGTGCATGTGCCACATGAGCACGACTGGCAGCCGCGCAGTTTGGGTCATCGTGCAGCGCCCTCCGGGCGCCGCAGCATGCCGGCCGTGACCAGCACTACGCCTTTGTCGGTGACCTCAAAGCGGTGCGCGTCGGCGCCGCGATCGACGCCGATCTGCATGCCGTCAGTGATGACGCAGCCCTCGTCAATGACGGCGCCGACGACCCTGCAGCCCTTGCCGATCTCAACATGCGGCAGGATGACCGAGCGCTCAATGCGCGAGCGCTCATCGACGCGCACATCCGAGAACAGGAGCGACTCGCGCACGATGGCGCCGGAGATGATGCAGCCGCCTGAGACCATGGAATTGATCGCCATGCCGCGCCGTTCATCCTCGTCGAGGATGAACTTCGCAGGGGGCTGATGCACCTGATAGGTCCAAATTGGCCAGTCCTCGTCGTAGATGTTGAGCTCGGGGCGCACGTGCACCAGTTCGATATTCGCCTCGTAGTAGGCGTCGAGCGTGCCGACGTCGCGCCAATAGCTCTGCGCTCGGGTTTTCACGTCCTGGAACGGGTAGGCGAAGGTCTGCAGCTGATCGATCGCCTTGGGCAGGATATTCCTGCCAAAATCGTGGTCCGACGCCGCATCGGTCGCATCCTCGGCCAGCAGTTTCTCGAGCAGGCGCGTATTGAAGACGTAAATGCCCATGGACGCGAGGATCGATTCCGGCTTACCCGGCATCGTATCGGGCACCGCCGGCTTCTCCGCAAACTGCGTCACGCGGTTCCATTCCGTCGCGGTGAGCACTCCAAAATGACGCGACTGATCGCGCGGCACCTCGACCACGCCCACCGTAATGTCCGCGCCCTTTTCCACGTGGTACGCGATCATCGGGCCATAATCCATTTTGTAGATGTGGTCTCCGGCGAGCACCAGCACATGTTTGGGCCGGTGCGACAGGATGAGCTCCATGTTCTGGTAGACGGCATCCGCGGTGCCGCGGTACCACAGCTCCCCGATCTGTTGCTGCGCCGGAATGACCTCGATGAACTCGCCGAATTCCCCGCGCAGATAGCTCCAGCCGCGCTCGACGTGCTGAATCAACGATTGCGCCTTGTACTGCGTCAGAATGGCAATCTGGCGAATCCCTGAGTTCACACAGTTCGACAGCACGAAGTCGATGATGCGGAATTTGCCGCCAAAGGGGGTCGCGGGCTTGCAGCGGTGTTCGGTAAGCGCCTTCAGACGCTCACCGCGGCCCCCGGCCATGATCACCGCGAGCGTGCCGCCGGTCAGGCGACTGACGTAGCGGCCGGAGGAGGTGCGCGCGGGGTGTCGAGGCATAGTTCGCTCAGACGATTTTTGTTCCGGCAGGTTCTGTCTACACGCCCGACCGTCGGCGAGTCAATGGCTCTTAAGGAGCGGTCTGCAGCGCGTGCCAAGCCGCGTGTTCATGTGCGCTCATCACTACAGCTCCTTCATAAGACCAAGCTCGAAGGGATGCGACAAGAGCTCGTGCCAGGGATAGATGCGGATTCGAGTTTGGAACTGACCGCACTCGGCAGGCAGCGCGTCAAGCGCAAACACCGCGGCGCCGTCGGACTCAAGCTCTGCAGTGGGCGCAAGCATTGCGCTCCACACGCCGTCGCGCACGCCATTGCCATAGGAGGACAGTGCCGGTATTTCGGAGGCGCTCTCCGGCAGGAGACGGTTCGCCACAAACTCCACGCGCACATCGCTGGGCTGCAGGCCTGCGAGCGCCGCCGCGATGCGCAGCCGCAGGCGCTCGCCACGCGTCATGTCGCCAGGCGCATCGTTCACAACTCGCAGTACGACCCGCGGCCATGCCTGGCGCACGCGCTGTTTCCAGTCGGCCAGTATCTGTGCGCCGGCAAAGTTGTTGTCGGCAAGCTTTGCGTACTGGCGGGCCGCGGGGCCGTAGAGCCCCTGCGCGTAGTCGTAAACCATGCGCCGCGTATTGAAGCGCGGAATCACGCTCGTCATGGCGCGCTTGCTGCGGCGTACCCACTCCGCAGAGCGCGCGTGCGCGTCGCGCGCATAATAGAGTGGCACCACTTCCTGCTCCAGGGTCTCAAAGATGAGATCCGCCTCGAGCGCGTCGCGCCGCTCCGGATCGCGCGCGCTCACGGGCGGGATGCCCCAACCATTATCGGCGGCGCAGGCTTCAGCCCACCAGCCATCCAGCACGCTCAAGTTGAGGCGCCCGTTCACCGCCGCCTTCATCCCTGAGGTGCCGCTCGCCTCGAGCGGCGCGATGGGATTATTGAGCCAGACGTCGACGCCTGAGACGAGCCAGCGCGCGAGCTGCATGTCATAGTCCTCGAGAAACACCACCCGTCCGACAAATTCCGGCAGCAGCATTAATTGTTTGATCTCGCGCAGCACAGCCTTCCCCGGCTCGTCGGCCGGATGCGCTTTGCCGGCGAACAAGAACAGCAGGGGTCGGCCGGCATCGTGCAGCAGTCGCGCCAGACGCGCCCGGTCGCGCAGCAGCAAAGCCGCGCGCTTGTAGGTGGCAAAGCGGCGCGCGAAACCGATCGTGAGCACATCCGGACGCGCCGGATCAAGGAGGCGCGTGACGTGCCGACACTGTGCGGAGCTCAAACCCTTGCGCACGTACTCGCGCTGCACACGGTCCCGCACGCTCGCGAGCATCTGCGACTTCACCGCCTGCGCGCTCTCCCAGTAGCGGTCATCGGGCAGTGCTTCAATCAGGCGCCAGAAATCGACATCGCGCAGGCGCTCGCGCCAATCGGCGGGCAGCGCGACGTCGAAAAAGTCCGCCCACGTCTGATGCAGGAATGTGGGCACGTGCACGCCGTTGGTCACGAAGCCGACCGGGTTTTCCTGCGGAGGAATCTGCGGCCATTGATCGGCGCAGAGGCGCGCCGATACGCCGCCATGGATGCGGCTGACGCCGTTGACATGCCGCGTACCGTTCAGCGCCAGGCGCGTCATGTTGAACAGTCCCGGCAGCGAAGGCGCATGCGCAAGCTCGAGAAAGCGTTCGATCGGCACGCCAAGCTCGCGGATGAAATCGCCAAAATGAGTGACGAGGAGGTCGTGGCCAAAGACATCATGTCCGGCCGCGACCGGTGTGTGCGTGGTAAACACGCAGCCCGCGGCCACTGCCTCAAGCGCGGTGTTGAAAGCCAATCCGCGCAGCATGTGCTCGCGCAGCAGCTCCACGATCAAAAACGCGGCATGCCCTTCATTGAGATGCCACACGGCAGGCGCCAAGCCGAGGGCGCGCACCGCGCGCATGCCGCCGACTCCGAGCATGATTTCCTGGCGAATCCGCGTCGACTCATCCCCGCCATAGAGTCGATGGGTGATATCGCGGTCAACTGCGGCATTCTCGGGACAGTTCGTGTCGAGCAGGTACACCGGCACGCGCCCGACCTCGGCCTTCCAGACGCGTGCCACCACATCGCGTCCGGTGATGCGCACGCTGACGGTCAGCCACAGCCCATTCGGCTGGCGCAGCGGCTCGACTGGCAGATCGCGCGGGTCGTGCTCGCGATACTGCGCGTACTGCACGCCGTCACTGTCGACGCTTTGATTAAAGAAACCCTGGCCGTATAGAAGTCCGACCGCCACGAAGTTCATGCGCTCGTCGCTCGCCGCCTTGCAATGATCGCCCGCGAGCACGCCCAAGCCCCCGGAGTAAATGGGGAAACTCTCGTGAAAGCCGTATTCAGCGCAGAAATACCCGATGAGCGGTGCGTCCGGGCGCATGGGCGGTGCGCGCAGATAGGAGTCGAAGGTTTCGAGCACCTGTGTGTAGCGGGCCAAGTATTGCGGGTCGCGCGCGCCTGCATCCAGTGCGTCCTGACTCATACAACGCAGCATCAGCCGTCCATTTCCGCCCGCCTGCTTCCACAGTTCGCGGTCAAGGTCCTCAAACAGCGCGCGGGTCGGACGATGCCAACTGAAAAACAGGTTCGCGGCGAGTTCAGGCAGCCTCGCCAGAGCGCGAGGAACGACAGGAGCGACTTCGAGCAGGGGGTTACGCATACCGGAGCGGACGTTAAAGGACGGCAAGTCTAGTTGCTGCTTAATACGTCTCACCAGCTGCACAATGTTAAAACGGCCGAGGCGCGGTTGTTCCTTTAAAATGTGCTAGTTGTTATCTAGTATTAGTAACATTATAATACTGATTAGCGGATAATAGAGCGCGATGGAAGAGAGCCAGGTACGCAAGTTTCAGAAAGACCTTAACGGTGGTCTCGTGGCGCTCGTCCTTCTTGGAGTGCTCGCTGCCAGTCAAGAGGACCTTTATGGGTACGAAATCGCCAAGCGACTGCAGAAGGCTAATGAAGGCGAGGCTTTGTTTAAGGAGGGGACTGTGTATCCAGTGTTGCGAGCCTTGAGCGCGGCGGGACTTCTGACGAGCCGCATCGTGCCCTCGTACTCGGGTCCGCCGCGGCGCTATTACCGCATTACCGAAGAAGGCCGCACGATGCTCAGCCAGTACCGAGATGTCTGGCGGCAAACACGGGACTTCGTCGATCGATTCATTGAGGCAGGAAATACTCTATGACGCCGGCCGCTCCCCGTTCTATTGACGCCTATCTGAAGCAATTGCGGGCTGCACTCGCAGATCAGGACCCCTCACTCATCCAGGACGCGGCCTACGACGCGGAAGAGTATCTGCGCGCCGAGATTGCCGCTCACCCGGATAAGTCCGAAGCGGATGTACTGGAGCTCATCGCGAGCACCTACGGCGCGCCCGACGAGGTCGCAGCGGCTTACCGCGAGACCGAGGCCAAAGTTAAGGCTGCGTTGCACACCCCGGCGCCGCCCGCCGTGCAGTCGCCAAGCCCGCTGCAGGGCTTCTTCAGCGTGTACCGCGACCCGCGCGCCTATACCTCTGTCTTTTTCATGCTGTTGTCACTGGCGACCGGCATCGCGTACTTCGTCATCGCCGTGACCGGGATCTCGCTGTCGCTCGGCCTTGCCGTCCTCGTCATCGGGATTCCGTTTTTCTTAGCCTTCGTCGGCGTGGTGCGCGTGATCTCATTGGGTGAAGGACGCCTGATCGAAGCCATGACCGGAGAGCGCATGCCGCGCAGGCCGGTGCATCCGGGTCCCAAGATGGGCCTCTGGGCAAGCATTGGCGCAATGCTCAAGGACAGCCGCACCTGGACGACGCTCGCCTACTTCGTCCTGATGCTGCCGCTGGGCATCATCTATTTCGTGATCGCCATTGTTGGCTTGTCAGTGGGACTCGCCTGTATCGCCGCACCGCTCGTTGCCATTCTGGAAAGCTTTGGCTGGGTCGATGCCAGGCTGACGATGGAGCCGGCATGGCTTGCCGCAACACTGCCATTAGCAGTCCTCGGCGTCTTGGGTGTCGTGATTCTCACCACTTTGCTGCATACCGCGCGCGGCATCGGCCGCGTCCACGCACGCATTGCAAAACGCCTCCTCGTCACGCCCGGCTGAGGGTATTGAATCTCGAAGCTGCACCTCGCCGCTTCCTTGATTGAAGAGCCCCGTGAGGACTCGTGTCCCTATCCGGGAATTCGAGTCGAGAGGCGCTTCAAGGGACGCTTTGGCGGGCCCGAAACCGGTCGTTGCAGCAAAGCAACAATTGTTATCAACGCATTAAAATTAGCGGGGAAGCCTTGTTGGGCCCTCGCTTATTGTCATACGATTCGGGCTTAACGGCGCGGCGATCCAATTGTGCCAGCATGCCTTGTCCAGCAAAGGAAATGCGGCCCCGCAAAGGCATCGTCTGCCCCTGCATCAACAACTAATATCCGGGAGCCATCAAACATGAGCGTCAGGCAATACCCACGCCAGGTTCTTTGCGCCGCAGCGGCGCTGGCCGCTGCGCAACTGGCGACGGCACAGACCGCGCCGCAAGGCACGGGCGAGGAACCACTCGCGCAAGTTGTCGTCACCGGCTCCCTCATCAAGCGCACGGATCTGGAGACGCCGAGCCCCGTGCAGGTCATCAGCGAGAAGGAGCTGCTCGACAGCGGCTACACCAATGTTTCCGATGTCTTGCGTAACATCTCAGCCAACGGCCAGGGCGCCCTCAGTCAAGGTTTCGGCCAGGCATTTGCCTCAGGCGGCCAAGGCATTGCCTTGCGCGGGCTTACGGTGGGCGACACGCTCACCTTGATCGACAGCGAACGCATGGTCGCCTATCCGTTAAGCGACGATGGCGAGCGTAGCTTCGTCGATATCAGCGCGATTCCGTTCAACGCCATCGAAAGCGTTGAGGTTCTGAAGGACGGAGCCTCGGCGCTGTACGGTGCCGACGCAATCGCCGGCGTAGTCAACATCAAATTGAAGCAGACCTACGTAGGTTCGGAACTCACCGCCGAGGCCGGCACCAGCCAACACAGTGACGGCACCACTGAGCATGCGGCATGGATCTTCGGGTGGGGCGATTTGGCAAATGACGGCTACAACATCTACGCCGCCGTCGACTGGCACCATCAGGATAAGATTTTGGGGAGCAATCGCAGCGGCGAATGGACCAATCTTAATTGGAGCGGACTGCCCGGCGGTCAGAACACCAATCCAGGTGCCATCGGCGCAACCGGCCTTGTCTACCCGGACAGCACGACGGGCTATCTGATCAACCCCACGACACCCAACGCCGCCGGTGTCTATCCGAACGGTCTGCCGGCAAATTATTTCCTGCCCGGCTGCACCCAGGCCCTGCAAAACGCTGACAAGTGCACCTTCGCCTTCCCCGGTGAGATTCAGCCCCGCACCGAGCAGACGAACTTTTTGAGCAAGATCACGAAGGCGCTATCCAATGATTGGAAAGTGACGGTCACGGCGTCCATCTTCGACAGCGTCGCACAACAGATCGCGCCGCCCACTGAGCCTGCTTTTGGTCACGTTCTCAATAACACCGGTCAGGAACAGGGCTCTATTCCCCTCATTGCCTGGGGCCCCGGACAGGCGTTGTCGGTCAACACCTATCCCGTGCTGTCGCTGCCGGGCAGCTCGCCGCTCAACCCATTCGGCACCAGGGCGAATCTGGTCTACAGCTTCCCGGATGTCGGCCCCTGGGTGATCAACACCGAGACGACTACCTATCGCCTGTTTGCCGATTTACACGGCACCGCCGCAGGGTGGGACCTCGATGCCTCCGCAGGTTTGATGTACGCCAGGATGCAGTTAGATTTCTCCGGCGGGATCATACCCGGGGCCGCGCAGACGGCTTTGAACAGCGGAGCCTACGTTCCGGGAGTCTCGACAAACGGCGCATCCTTGTTCGCGCCTACCATCGGAACCAGCCCTTCGAGC